>JAEEGH010004714.1_pt1 | contig 34778 bp, 24 predicted proteins | sample 9134181 | NCBI WGS metagenome assembly JAEEGH01 (sample SAMN16246544, study PRJNA631951) | gut metagenome | biome: gut microbiome; feature: rumen; material: DP-attached | host: Bos | place: Iran: Karaj | collected 2018-10
CTCTTCGTCTGACAGTCGCTGATAGTACATAACTCGATATATTTTCTGCAAAATTACAAAAAAATCGCTTCATAGCTTAATTTTTCTCCAAATTCTTCTTCAAAGATATGAATAAGCGAGTGAAATGAAGCTTGCTTCAATTTCCGAGCGAGAATATCTTCATCGAAGATAAAGAGATAAAGACATGTCGAAAAAAGAGTATTCACCATTTAAAAAGTTACGATTATGAAAACAAATGATGTTAAGACCAAGCGAGTTCACAACCTGATTATCGTTGATGAGAGCGGTTCAATGGAAGTTATCCGCAAGCAAGCCTTCGTAGGCATGAACGAAACCCTTCAGACCGTCCGCAAGATGCAGGAAAAGTTCCCTGACCAGGAACAGTTCGTTACCCTGCTCACCTTCGACACTGGCCACACCACCTGGCACTACGACAACACGCCAGCCTCTAAAACTAAGGACTTGGACTGGAAAGCCTATCGTCCCGGTGGCGGCACGCCTCTCTACGATGCCATCGGCAAGGGAATCTCCAAGACCAATGCCCAGATTGAGGACGGCGACCATGTGCTGGTGACCATCATCACCGACGGCGAAGAGAACAGCAGCGAGGAATGGACACTGAAGATGATCCGCACGATGATTGAGAAGCTGAAGAAGCAGAACTGGACCTTCACTCTCATCGGCACCGATAACCTCGATGTAGAGACCATGGCCCACTCCTTTGCCATCGACGAGCATCTGGAGTTCCAACAGGACGAAGCAGGCACCAAGGCCATGTTCGCCCGCGAACGTCGCAGCCGTGAACGCTACAACTGCTGTGTCGCCGAGGATGCCGCCATGCCTGTAGGCTCGTTCTTCGAAGAGGAGAATTAGAAATACAGCCTTACTAAAAATGAGATTGCCCTCGCGCTAAGTCGAAGGCAATCTCAATTTCGTTCTGATACCTGTTTTAGTTGTACCAAATAGATGGCATCGGTTTCTGTGCACTTGATTCGACTTGCTTGTTGTCGATCTTCTTTTCGTTGTCCCTGATTTCCTTTTCTGTCAACATATGCAGTTCCTCCGTTGATAATTAGTTATCGCAAATTTAGGAATTATTCGGGCTCGTTGTACTTTTCGTATTCTTCTTTTATGACACATTAACCTAATGCGGTATTTATATTCATTCAATATTCATCTTTTCCCTAAATAAGGCAATCGCATCCTGCATGATGTCATAGTGGTCGAATGCTAAATGTGGCAAATCTGACAGTGGCCACCATTCTGCTTTGGCAGCATCATCCTGGCCTGTGACAACGATAGGTTCTTCAACGATGGCGAGATATGCAACAGTGATAGTTCTACCTCTTGGGTCACGGTCAACCTTTGAATAGGCTCCTATCTGCTGAATCTTCGACAGCCGAAGCCCTGTTTCTTCTTCCAGTTCCCTGATGGCACACTGTTCCGTTGTCTCGTCCATATTCATGAAACCGCCGGGGAAGGCCCAGCTTCCCTTGAAAGGCATGTTGCCCCTCTGAATCAGCAGTACTTTAGAATCTGCCTCCCTCGTTATCACAATGCAGTCAGCTGTCACTGTCGGTCTTGGATATTTGTATGTATAAGTCATAATCGATAAGTTACAATTCTTTGAATGCCTCGAGAAGCATCTTCATGCCTTCTGTGGCAGTGGTTTTGAAGTGGGTGAAGCCCAAATGCGTGCATTGATCCATTTCCCCTGGGTCAATTACGAATTTGGGAACTTCATGGTGAGCGTAGTTGATGAACCCTGCTGCAGGATAGACCTTCAGCGAAGTCCCGATGACCACAAAGATATCTGCTTTGCTCACAATATCGATGGCCACGTTCATACTGTCTACATATTCACCGAACATCACGATATACGGGCGCAGTTGTGAGCCGTCTTCTGCTTTGTCACCCACCATGATGGGCGTTGTCAGCGGATATTCCTTTACGCAGGTTGTGCGATTATTCATCGAGCACACCTTACTCAGTTCACCATGCAGATGAATCACCCGAGTAGAGCCTGCACGTTCATGCAGGTTGTCCACATTCTGGGTGATAACCGTCACCTCATGTTCCTTCTCCAGCTCCGCAATCAAACGGTGGGCCTCATTCGGTTCTACTTCCGAAAGCTGTTTGCGCCTCCAGTTATAGAAGTCCAGGCACCTCTGAGTATCATTGTAGAGCGCCTCCGTACTGGCCAAATATGCCCATTCTTCATTCGTCCACAATCCATCCTTGCCACGGAATGTACTCAGTCCGCTATCTACGCTGACACCTGCGCCAGTCAGAAAAACTATATGTTGTCGAGTCATACTTTATCTTTATTAAAGATTAATCCCATCCTTCTTCATCGTTATTCTCCATATAGCGGCTCATGCCGTTGTCATCCATGTCATCTTCCGATGCAGGATCGAAACCGCGCATATTGTCCGGCTTGTGGGGAGGGCGACCTTTCCCATGGGGTGGGGGAGGTGGCCCGCCAGGAAGCATGCCATCAGGTGGTGGAGGTGGCCGATGACCATCAACCCTGCCACTGTCCGGTGGCGGAGGTGGCATGTTTGGACGCAAAGAGTCCGATACTATGACATCCTTCATGTCACTCTGAGAAACGTCGCTAGTGCTCTTCCTGCCACTACATGAAACCATGAATAGCAAGGCAAATATAACGTAGATGATAAATTTTCTTTTCTTCATTTCACGATCTCCTTGTATTTTCTGATTGCATCCTGCATAATATCATAGTGGTCAAATGCCAGATGTGGCATATCTAACAATGACCACCATTTAGCCTTGGCAGCATCATCCTGCCCAATGACAGCCATAGGTTCATCAACAATAGCGAGGTAAGCAACAGTGACAGTTCTTCCTCGTGGGTCACGATCCACCTTCGAATATATTCCAATCTGCAGTATTTTTGATACATGAAGTCCTGTCTCTTCCTCCAGTTCTCGGATGGCGCACTGTTCCGTCGTCTCGTCCATATTCATAAAACCGCCAGGAAAAGCCCAGCCTCCCTTGAAAGGCTCATCGCCTCTTTGTATAAGTAGCACCTTTGGCTCTGCCTCCCTCGTTATTACGATGCAGTCTGCCGTTACTGCAGGTCTTGGATATTTGTATGTATATGCCATATCAATTATGTTTTTTGATTACGTCGCATTGGGCAAAGATCTATAAGAAGCTTATCTATTTCCTCTGGTGTCAATGAACAATCCAAGGCCTCTGCCAACTCTTCCTGCCTTGGTTGTCCAAATGTCAAACGATATAGTCCAAGGATATGTTTCATATTTTCATACCTTTGAATATCTTGACTGAATTGGTACAGTGGAACAATTCTCTCAATGTTTACACCATCAGAGTCAAAATGCCAACTTGGAACAATATCACAGGCAAATTTCGCATTACCTTTGTCTTGTTCTGCCTGGTCAAACAGCGAATCCCAAGGATTATTCAAACTATCAAGGGTTTTGCCATACTTCTCTGCTACTCGTTGACGAATAACTTTGCCTCTATATCTATTAATTCTTCCTTCTCTTTGCTCGAAATCAATAGGGTTGTTGGGAAGGTTCCAATGAACAATACGTCTACAATACCAATGGAAATCGAGGCCTTCTTGTCCTATACTTGTTGTAGCTAAGACAAAAGGACGGAAAGGAGAATTAAAAGCTTCCTTGATATTTGTAGCTCGCACTTCACTTCCTTGATTGCTCTTAACATTAACTCCAAAAGCTGCGGCAAAGTGAGATCGCATGTTGTGACGTACATCCTCATCTTCAGAATCATTCTTGCAGAAGCTTGCGGAATCGTCAACCTTTAATCTTGTCGTTCTGATAGACAATGAACGGCACAAGGCACCTGTCAACCCTTCGACATCATCATAATCATTTCTGAGAAGAAATACATACTCATCCAGTACAGCCTGAAGATTCCCATCAACACAGTATGAGAGTACTTTCTGCCAATAATCCATCTCTTTTCCTGTGTATTGCAGCTCGACAGCAGCGATGCTTTCAGGCTTATTGAACATGTCAATAAAAGCCAATCCAATTCGGAATGCAGCTGTTAAAACTTCCTTTTCATCTGAATAATAGCGCTTTAAGGCTCTATATGCGCAAATTGCCGGTGATCCAAAAGATAACAACATCATTATCTTTGCCTGTCTTGCTATTTCATTTGATGTCGGTTTCTTAGGAAATACTGGCAATGACTTGCTTTTTAAAATAGCGCAAAGCCTTGGAATATATTCTTTCGTAAGTAGATTATCCTTTTCAGGGTTCTTATATTCTTTTTTTATTCTGTTTGATAAAGTGTCCAGCCAGTTGTTATCGAACATCCAGTCTGATACCATTGGGAAAGACCAGCTGATATGAGTTCCCTCCTTATCTTCTATATCGCCATTCTCTGAACAAAATGCCAGAATTTTATTCTGCATATCCTCAATGAATGGCTTCACTAATTTCTTGAAAGGTAGACCTTGATGAATAAACTGTAAAGGGTCAGCAATTGCTGCCAACGACCTGCTTGGGTATGCCAATAGAAGTGTCGTCATGTTCTTTTCATCCTTTGCAAACTTCAACCTTCTATATGGCTTGCGTGCTGTGTCACCTTGGTTCGCTACACGCTTATCAACGAAAGATTTCACTCCATCTTCATTTTGCAATCTGCCTATACTCATCTTTTCTACTTCGTATGACACTAGCGTTGCAATCATCTTAGGAACTAATTTCCAAGCAGAGAAAATAAGTGTCTTAGTATATGCTTCCTGCCCGTCATATATTCCTCCTTTTGGATATGGATAATAAGCAAGCGATGGTGGACACCATAACATCCTGGCTTCTTTCCTAATATCTCTCATTAGGAGATGTAGTTTTTCATTTGGCCATCGTCCATCCTTAGGAAATGCATATTTGTTTATATCAGAAAGATTTACGAATGCGTTTTTTAGACGGCTTAAGTCCATATTTTGCGCCTTCTCACTAACTTTGTAATCTCGTAGATAGGACATGGCATATGGTGCAGACTTAGCGTAGTCAATAGGAGATGGAGCGTGTTCGCCTTTGCTTTCATAGATGGTACGGAACACCTTATCCAATTGAATAAAATCGTCAATTTCCTGTTTTGTGATGGGTAGAAGCTTATCTTTATTCACGTCTTTTATCATCGCATTTGGATCTCTTGAAGCGATGATTTTCTCAGTTCTCACCATGACTTTAGAATAGACATCCTGAAGGTATTGTTTTAAACCATCGATTTCTTTAATCATCGATGAACGGTCATCTGCATCCCCAAGTTGCAACATTAATGAGTATAGGCGGTCACGAGCATTTTCATATTTATTCCAATCAATATTCTGACCGGAATACAGAAACTTCAGGACTCTCATAAATTCCCTATAGTGCTGCTCTCCTCGGTTTTCATCGTATTGGTTGGTGTAAGCCTTAAAAGGCGTTGCACTCAACATTAATACTTTCGCATTTGTTTGTCCAAACACCTTTTGAGCTATAGTTGACTGTTCACTTTGGTCTTTCGTCTCTATCAGATGGCTATATCGCTGAAACTCGTCCATGATGAAAATATCAGCTTCCAGTAATTCGAGACATGTATCTACCATTAGTTTGCGCAAAACGCCTACAGTTTCAAAATAGATGTCATATGAAGCTCTTTCTCTTCTGAAAGTAGGTAGAACAGCACGTAAAAGCTCCATAAGCGTCATCGGCTCATGAAGATTGAATTGTTTATAACATTCGGGCGCATTATTACGTGACACCTGGTATTTGTTGACAAATTCAATAAATCCCTCTGCGACAACATCTCTTATCCATTCGCGTGGATGCCAGGATTTGGTATCTTCCCAACTATCGACTTTCCAAGGACCTTTCATCAATTCTGAAAGCCGATCACGATATTTATAGATTGTGGGCTCTTCTTCCAATATAGAATATATTATAGCCCTTTCACCCTTAACACCCATAACTGACCTTTCAGTAAATGATGTATCAGGTGTCAATGAGAAAATATGAAGTGGCACTTCAGTATCTTTTGGCTTGATAGCCAAGAGAGAAATTCGATCAACTTGACTGATAATGCATTTATTGTCACCTGTAAAATTGAGTTTCGACAAATTCTGCGCTGCAAGTTGCTTATTAGAGCAAATATAATATACGTTCATACAGCTTTTCTGCTGCTCTCCGCCATTTACCCAACGCTCAAATGCTTTGGCAATGACCCCTTTGGCAATCCATGTTTTACCAAGCCCTACTTCATCAGCCACAAGCATTCGATTCTGGCCATCTTCATAGAATCGATGGTCAACATACTCTACTGTAGCCGACTGGAAATCGCTCAGTCGCTCTTTGACATTATGTATTTCCTTCTCGTACATCATTTCGCGTAGACTGAAAATTTGTTCCACATTTCAAGAAATTCTTTACTTAATAGGCGCTTCCCATCTTTCCCCTTCACGTTCTTTAGTCTTTCCACATTCTCTTTAATGTTGGATATAGCGGCCCTATCCCTGCTTGCGGCAAGCATTAGACGCTCATAAATTGGCAGAGAATATGGCTGAGTACTGCTTTCCTCAGTAGATTGTCTGCTAAATTTTAGCTCAGATCCTATCTTTTGCATTTCAATATCAAGTTTGGAATCAAGACAAAACATGAGATAACGCATAATCTTTTCCTCATTATCCAGTATTTCTGACATAATTTTGCCATGTCTCTCTTCTGGAATCAATAGAGGCAAGTGCATCAAGAATTCTTTATCTGTATCGTTCTTTGAAATGCAAACTCTAATAAAGGTCGATAGTTGCTGACAATAGCTAGGATTGAAGGAGTATTCATTTGAGTCCTTCAAAAACCATTTTTCGTTTTTGTTATAGAAAGGTGAAAGAACGATCTTTGCATCTTGGTGTTTAGCTATAAAAGTATCCCACTTTGCATTGTCTATCACAATATGCGTAACATATTTATCTTGCGTGTCACTTATATACTCTCCCTTCCAAGGAAGGTGAGAAATGTCATAAATTACATTTCTGAATTCCTTCTCCACCTCCTTTTCCTCATTTGCTGATGAGGAAGCCTTGATTGTGTATCGTGATATTAAAGGCGCATCTGGGTTTAATAATGATTCTAAGACTTTCTGAGGAGAGGTCTCCTCTCTGTTACTACGCAACTGAACTTGTGCCTCATAATTCGCTCTTAGCCCAGCTTGGGTGCTGTTTGTGGAGCCAACAAACCAGTTGTTCCATTGATTAGAGTCTCTTCCCAAAGCTGCTTTTGCAATAAATATCTTCGCATGTAGGCTTATACTACGACCAAAGGTTTCTTCATTGATCTTGTCATTTTCATACTCCTCATAATCAGCGGCCTCTTCAAGCATAGAGTTCCATTGGTAGCAATCCCATTTTTGCAGAGTCTCTGGATTCAATGCATCCATCTCATATTCTCTACTTACTAGTATTGGCTTCTTCTCTGCACCTTCTGTCACTTTGCTTGATAGTAAATCAAGAGTATCGTTGTCAATAAATGGACTTATGACAAGCAACTCGTTATATTTGTCATTTCTGAGTAATGGCGACTTGTCTCCTTTAAAAGTATGTGGCCAAAACATTATTGGCTTTGAGTCAAACGGATATGGTGCTGAGAATCTTATATTCTTAAGTTCCTTAGTAAGTTGTTTAATTATCTTATTACGCTTGGTATGAGTCATTAATGCTGTCATCATTCTGACAAGTGAGGTATTGTCTTCATGTTCCTTCTCCGTTTGATAGCTGTCCATTGAGACAGCAATATCAAAGTCCGTGGCGGCTGTCATGTTCCTGCTCATCACAATAAGCCTATATTTATATTGCTCAGGGGCGGATATGTTTTCATAACGAACAAGCCAGACTTTCGGATGAAAATTCTTGTTTGGACTGTCCAATTGAATATTCCAGATATTTTGGTCTAAGAATGCCATTAACATAGAATAGGCACATTTGGCAGAGATATTGTTCTCATGAACGAACACAAATAATTTGTCTTTTACCTTGTCTAATGCATCCAACATGTCTGTACGCAAATTCCGCAAATCTGTTGTCTCTGACAGATATTTACCGTGGAATAATGCTAATGGAACGCTCATCAGCACTTCAAGGTCTAAAGAATATGTAGTGCCTATAGCCCATGAGGTCTGCCATCCTTCATCTGGCATGAGAATTCGTCCATAGTCAATGCGATTTGTATGTTCTAATACTCCCATATCAGTCAATATTGTTCAGTCCAACATTTAGGTCTCTCATAACACTCAATGTCGATGCGTAGCGGTAGTTAATTAACCCTAACCCTACCCATTGTCTGTCATTGATTCCATCGATTACCTGTCCTTTGTCTATCTTCACGAAACGACTCTTTGCTTTCTTGTTCCATCGCTCTTGTGCTTCCACTAAATTGCATAATGAAACCTCAATATCATCCCAAGAATCAGAAGAACGAATAAGTGTTTGTACTTCTTTTAGAAATTTTTCTGTGGGTGGTTTTACATTAGTCCCATTCATGCACTTACGTATATCAAAGTTATCCGAGTCTAGCATCTGGTTGAACAACCTTGAATACCACATTCGTCCCTGTTCCCGCAAACTCAATATATCTTTGTCTTGGGCTTCTGTTTTAATGCGTAACCATAGATTATACGCTATGTGTATGCCATACAAGAACAAAGATAAGTCATGAGACATAATCAAATTCTCTCGAAGAGGGTGATTACTTATCTCAGTCAATCCTGTTCTTATAAAATAGAGGTATTGATTACACAAAGGATCGTCTGTATCAAATCCTTCTGAGGCAAATAGATATTTCTCCCATAGTGATTTAGAAGAAACCAATGCAGCAGGTAGACTATCTGGAGTGTACTTTAGCAAACGATCTCTCAAAATTTCAGCCTCAATACGAGAAAGAGATAAGCCATTATTTTGTATGTATTGTCTCCAATCTGGCGAGTATGAAACTCCGTCATAACCATAATTTTTATATTCGCCCAACTCTTTAGTCGTATCATCTCCTCTGTTGTTTGACAATAGCTCCTCAACAGTCGAACGCTTATTAAGGAGCATTTGGTCAAGTGAATTTTCAGTCTTGATGAGATGAAGTAGAGTCATACCATTCCAATAAATCTCCGATGGCTGTCTTTTTAACGATCCATCCTGTTTGACTTTCCCAAAATAACTTTCATCCCCACGTTCAGGATGCTCTTTATAGTATCGAATAATTATTTCGTTGGATTCTCTTTCTGCTTTCTTGAAATAATCCTTGTCTTGCTTGCCTATATTCTCGCGATCTTCTAGGATATACGGGGTAATAAAGAAATATTTGGCTCGTGTGTAGAGTGTTGAAAAGCCCGGAAACACCTTGTTAGACATGGCATCACGAATAACGCCAACGCCTAACTCGTCAACGACACCGCCCATTCCCATCAAATCCATGAATTTTCTCACGCGATCACGATGCCTTGGCGAAAAATCTATCCATCCTATCTGTGAAACCATATAATCAATCTATTTTTTTTCAGTTTCTGAACAAACATCTTTAACACCCTTTTCTTCTATTCAGTGTTGAAGTTTACAAACCCAATCTGCATAGCTATCCCATTTTAATTACCAATTCTCCCTTGCCTTAGCGCGTTCTGCCATCAGCTGGCGTTTCTGTTCGTGATTGTCCTTTGTCTCTTGGATGGTTTTCTCAGCTGCCTCTTTTCCGTCCAGATCATAGAGCATATCCCAGCTGACATCGCTGAAATCATCACCAGCGAAGCATGTATCGGTCAGTGGTGTATAGGAACGAGGGCGTTCAAGACGGAAATGGTGAAGAACCATCTGCATATCTTCTGGGATAAGTTTCTCAAAAGTCCTTCGCATATTAGAGGGAATGCCCCAGATGGCTTCAGCGATGCTACCCACGATGGCCCCCAATGTATCTGCATCAGCACCGAGACTGACTGCCAGACGCACGGCATCTTCATAGCAGGTGGCCATGCTGATAATCTTCAGGGCTACTGGCACCGTGCCTTGGCAGGTCTCGTCAAACCTGTTCAAGACTGCCGACTTGGGCATGTTGATGTCGTAGCCAGAGAACTCCACACATTCTTGCAGGATCTCGTCGATGTGCATTGGCGCCTCTTGGAATCTGTGATAACTCAGTGCCTTAAAAATAGCCAGGGCCACCGTCTGTGCCCCTTTAATACCTTCTTCGTGGTTATGAGATGGCTGGGCTGTTGCAGCAGCAGCATCCAAAACCTCATTCATTTCCTCATACCAATGTGCTACCGGGCTTACTCTCATGGCAGCCCCATTACCCCAGCTGTTGTATGGCTGGGGATTATCACTACGAACCCACTGTGCAAACCTGCCACCATAACCACCCATGGGGTAAGGATAGCGCCTGCACCACTCATGGATGCTCTTGCCAAAGTCACAGCCTTTAAGCAGGGCGTCAGCCACAGCTATCGTACAGATAGTATCATCCGTAAAACCATTTTCATCGGATAACCACTCAAAGTTGTAGTCATTGGTGGGGTCGAACTCCCATCTGCTACCTACAATATCACCAATTATTGCTCCAATCATACCAAATAACATTTACGTGGCTGCAAATTTACCCTGATGTTGTCTCAATTCGTGGCACAAGTCCGAAATTTATTCGCTTTCAGGTTCATTTTGCTGTTCGTTTACCTCCGGCTCGTACATCTGAGCAGCCTCCATGTGCATGTTGTACACCTCTTCTGCCAGCCATTTCGGAGTGAGCACCTTCACTTGATTTGCCCTGCTTAGGAAGTGCGCACTCAGGTCTATCGTTGGCCTCATGTACAGTTCAAAGTCAGCGAAGTTCTCGCCCTGGCCAATCTCTCGCTGACTATGGTGAATAGGCAGGTCTCTGATGTAGAAGCGCTCATAGCCGAAGGTCCTGATGACGATTCTCTCTGCAGGAGTACCGTCACCCACCAGCACACCATAGCACTCGTCGAAATACTCCTGTGCGTCAAAGTCCGGGTCTATCTTGAACTTAATGTCTGTCAGCGACATCTCCAGAATCCTGTCAAACGAGAACACGCCGAAGTAGTCCGACTCAGGCTTCTCCTCCGTTGCATCCCTGTGGAAGTGGCCCAGGATATACCAGCGTTGCTTGAACAGTTTGATGCAGTACGGCTCAAAGTTCAGGTGGTTGGGCTTGTCCGTGCCATATTTCCTGTATTCCACGGCAATCCTGACACTCTTCTTCATCGCGTCCATCACCATCTTCAGGTATTCCCCCTCGTATGGCACCTGCTGCAGCAGAATCCTGTTTTGCAGCGACAGGCTCTCACTAATCACATTGTTCACCGAGAGTGTCGACAGCATCCAGTTCTGCACGCTGTCCTCCCTCAGCACATAGTCATTGCCGATGTAGTACTCATACCCGTTCTGGCGGTCACAGTCAATGTAGATGCCGAAGATGTCCTCAATGGCATCCTTATGGCGTGCAAAGGTAGAACGAGCCAGTTCTATGCCCTCACTCATATCCGTCTGCAGCCACTTCTCGTTGATCTCTGCAAACGTAATCCTCCGAGCCTTGCGAATGGTGTTCACAAGCCAGATATACTCCTTGAACTTTGCCGGTATCTTCATACGCCTATCCTATTTATTTCGTTTACACAATTAGTCGTTACCTTCTGCAATCTTCTTTTTCCACATCTCTATCTGACTGCGCAACAGCTTAGTGTTGTCATCCTCAAAGGAGAAGTCATCCATGAGGAATTCCGCAATCTCCAGCTCATTCTCACAAGTGTCCAGATCGTTTTGCTCAAATGCCTGTTTCACCTTTTCTATCCGTTCAATCACCGAAAGGATAGATGCCTTGTAATATTCGCCCCTTGGTGGCTTTTTCTCACTTTCATCTTTAGCCACTTTAGGCATAGGTTCTTTTTTCTTGGCCTCTTTCTTCCTGTCAGCTATATCTTTTTCAAGTTTGACGAGTTCCTGCTGATACCTTGTCAGGTATTCTTTCACGATGGCAGACCCTTTCAGTTCGGGCATCTCAGTGCGTAGTGACTGAAGCGCATTGCGAGCTTCAACCCACTTCTCTTCCTCCGTCAACTGATGGATGTTGACGATACCATCATTGCAGTCCTGCATCAGGAAATAGCCTCTCACTATTGTGGCCAGTTCTTTCTCCCTCTTTGAGGGATTCTCGATTGTCAGTTTTTCTTCTATATCCTCTCTCGGCAGTTGCAACAGCTCATTCATCTGATCGGCCACCTCTTTCAAGATTTCCACTTTCTGGTGCAGCTGTACGTATTTGGCACGAGTCTTCAAAGGCAGTTTTAGCAAGAAGTCTTGGTCTATCTGAAACTCCTCGTAGAGTTCCTCGATATACTCGAAGTTTCCCAAGTACATCTGTCTCTTAGCCTTGTCAATCTGATTTGAAACCACCTGGTGCATCTGTTTGTAGTTCTCCGCGCCTTTCTTGTAGTTGCTGATTTGCTCAACCATCTTCTGATCCCTTTGGTTCAGACTCTCACCGGCAACCATCGACGGATTACTTGTCACATGATACCCTCCGCAAAACTCACAGTAGTAGCTGCGAACAGGGGCCTTCCTGTTCTCTTCCAGCATACCCTCGCTGTTATAGGCGATAAAGTTGTCAGCTTTCGCTTTCGACTCAAACAGCATCTTGCTTCTTTGACAGCCGTAACAATATACGCGGTTCTTAGTTGGTCTCATTGCTTTTATTCTTTAATATACTTCTATCACTATACTATCTCTAAATCTTTAACATATTTCTCCAATCGTAATTTTAGCACTTCATAGAAAGTATCAATAAAGCATGCTTTGGCAAATAGCACTTTTTTAGGGTCAATTCCAAAAGAGCAATTACACTCATATGGTATACTATCAATCGTTATTTTTTTACCTATTAAATTGTTATGGGGAGCTAAAGGATGTTTCTTGTATACCTCATGCTGTTGCTCTAAACAAAACTCGACCTTTGTATTTTTGTGGATGACATCTTGGTCTATGCGATAAAAACAATTTGCGGTGATTTGTGGCCACTTCCCATAATTTAAATTGATAAGAACATAATCTGCACAGAAATACATGTCTAATTTATCCTTTATATATGGGAAATTCTTATGGATGAAGTCAGTATATATTGAATATACGTAATTCAAAATGGTTTGAGTCTTTTCAAAGGCGAGTTCTGGGGTGAACCAATCAGACACCATCCCAGTTTTCCCGTATCTACCTTTATTAGGATATAACTCAATGTCTCCAATATACCCTCTGTTAAGTAAAAAATTGATACAGTCATAAACTAGTCCTAAATGTACAAGGTTGTAGCCCAAAAATGCCACGATGGGTATTCTGCCTCTGATGGCAAAACGTTTTTCAATGATTAGCTTTATTGTTGCGTAGTCACGTATAATATTTGTTGATCCTCCTAACATTATTAAATTCTGCCAAACAAACTCTCTTATATATTCTACAATACACAATTCGTATGGAGGAGTTGGTTTGGGTTTTTGAAATATTCTTTTCACATCATCTTTTATTCTCTCTTTGACTACAGATATATAATCGCTTTTTATTTTGTTGTCCACATATGAATGATATTCCATATTATAGTGGGCATCTTTCAACGTTTCTTTTGGAAGTTGTTTTATGAGTAAACTGTTCTCTCCGTAGTTGATGGGATATAGGGAATACAGCAGTTCCGTGTCTTGATATTCAAAAATAGCTATCCCAAGCTTCCACATATTCGGATAACAGAATCTTTTAACATAGTTGAATTCTCGGTCCAGAAGTCTGTTGTACATATCAGAAAACTGTTGTATTTTTAACACCTCTGGCGTTAATAAAGAAAAATTTGGCGCTTCTACAGATACTAACAAACGACGTAGTTGCTCATTCTCTTCTTTAATATCTTCCGCATTAGCAACTATATTTCTTTGATCAAAAAAAAGGGAATTCCATTTATTAATCGTTTCGAGAATGTTATCTTTAGAAAGTCTCTCACCTTCATCAAAATGGATAGTTATTGTTTCTTGCTCCGATTTTTGTTGATTAGCTTTAATTAGTGGCCTTGATATATATTTCCATAGGACAACTTGTAGACGATGATCTACTGCCATTAAGAATACTACATCAGTAGTCCTCTCGGCGTATGCAAACAAGGATGTGGGACATGGATATTCATATTTCCCCTCCTCGCTTGGACTTATGGTTTTAACTTGAACAGTAAGTTTACCATTGATACGTCTGGTATCGTCTAATAACTGAATATACCCATCTATATTAGCCCCTTTCTCCCCATACTTTAATTCTGGATAGGCAGAGGAACCTTTTAACAACCCATTAATAAAATCAATTGATTGCTGTTCTCTTTCATCACTTTCTGAGTATGTCTGCTTAGGCTTAAAAGGCATATTTAAAAAAATTTACAACATTTGATTAGAAATAATACTAACAAGTACTCCGTTAGTCATGCCAATACCACCCGATGGGAGATTGCGGGAATCATGCACCTTATGTCCTGCTTCCCTCAAATTGGTTACCACCTCGGGATAGTACTCGTTACGCCAGCTACTGGCAACGTAAATTTGGCATCTCATATTCATTCCTGTTCGTCAGCGCTATCGTAAAACTCCATCGCAGCCAGGGCTTCGTCATCATTGCTGAAGCCTGAATCCTCCTCGAAGATTTCTTCCACGTCCTCAGCGACTTCTCTGTCCTCCTGCTGCTCAACTTCCACCTTTTGCTTCTCAGGTGTGAACGAGCCGACTTTACCTGCTTTTATTCTATGTCTCATACTTCTTAGTCATTTAATATACCTTATTCTTCCTTATTTCCATATCTTTCTCTAAATTCCTTCGCCTTAGTAGTGAAACGCTTCCAGGAATGTTTGAGAATGTCTGGATCATCCCAGGACTTTCCAAAGTGGCTTAGAGGAGCTTGCAACATCGCCCCCCTGACTATCAGTCCAACTTCGTGATTTCTGTGACCATTAGCACGCCTACCGATGGCTGCCTCAGTTATGTTTGCAGATCCGAAGTATGCACAATCATCGTCAAAAATGAATATCTTCATATGGTTACGCTCGTTGAAGCGCAACTCGAAAAGAGGATGTTCCAAAAGCTGTGGGCATTTTTCCTTCGTGTACAGGTAGAAACTAAAGGGTTTCATACATACCACCTGAACGTGAACGCCACGCTGAACGAGGGATAGGAAGAAGTCACATAGGCGAAACGATTCTTCTCTGCCATCAGACTCAATAAATACATTGAAGTTCTTGAGATTTGCCGTTGCTATTTTTAAGCTATGCTTCACCTCCGTCATCCGCTTGAAGACCTGTGTGTAGTGCTCTTCATCTGCTACGTATGTGGCACAAGTCTCGACTTGTAATTCCTCATAAGTAGGAGATGACTCATCCCGAATCAACCCCAACGTATCCAAATCCTGTGGAGAAATACGCCAACCGCTTTTAGGAGCCTTACGAGCAGGAAGGTTGCCGCTATGAATAAGGTCGTAAATCTCTTGCATCGAAAGACCTGTTAATCGGACTGCTTCTTTGGTGCTTATGTATTTGTTTTGCGACATAATTCCATTTCAATAATCCTATCTGTTTTATCGTTCAAGATTTGCATTTTAAATGACCGCTTTTGCAGAGTTGTATAATAACTCCTTCATATTTCGCTTCGCAATCTTGATGTTTGCTTCTTTAAAATTAAAAATCTCCTTATGCTTGTTTATTGTTTGGAAAATATTCCTTGGAAGAGCGATGTCACCAAATTCAAAATTGATGTCATTACAGATAATTCTAACAACAGTCTTTTTCTCATCATCATATCCTCTTCTCATTCCAAATCTACATATTTTATAAATAGAGTTTCTTTGTATGAATTGATGTAATCTTTGCTCTATATTATTTTGCGCTTTGACATCATTCTCTGCCTTGGCATCTTCAAATAAGTAGAGATAAGCAGATAAAAGAGCCTGAATGAAGTAGCGGTCATCTTGATATGGAAGATTGACAATTTTCATCGCTATTGTTATAAGCTCTTCGCGACTAATCTCTGAAATAGCATTCAAATCTATTTTTACAGACTTCTCTTCGGCCTTGTCAGCAAGCAAATGATACCATTCTTTCAAGACATCACAATCTTCCAAGTATTTTAGCTTAGATGCCTTTAGTGTTGTTCCCGTTTTCATTGAGTCCACCTTAACAACAAGTCTCTCAATATATTGTTTCGAAAACAGTTTTAGATATTCATTCCTTGTTTTGACAGCAGTGCCTTCATTTGCAAGCATCATTTGTTCCATCCGGTAATGTTCTGTACTTTCATTTATGCAAAAAGACAAAACATTGAAACTACCGGTGTATAAAGTTGTCACCTGGTCTTTGTATTCTATGACATTTTTATAATGGAACTTCGGTAATTCTGCATAGTAAAAACGATCATAATTATCATCCAGTCTTCTAACTACAGACATAGAGGCCGAATCAACCATTTCTTCACCTAATTTTTCAGGTTCAGAATATCCGATAAAAATAGTACCTCCTTGGTCTAAGAACCTCCGAATCATCGGTTCTCTACTTCTCAAAAAAGCATACTTCCGAATCCATGGACTAATTAGCCAAATTTCTTCGTTTTGATGGCGCTCAAAGATCTCATGTAGTTCCTTTTCAAATTCAGCAGAATCAAAGATAGAACCGACTGTTTTGAAATTCTCTTCTCCCTCAGAAACTTCCTCTCCTTTCTCTTCTGCTTCTCGAAGCAGACTTTCTTCAGCTAGAATTTGTTCCTGCGGCTTATCACCTGATTCAACCTTAACAGCTTCCTCCTCATCCTCTTCATTTTTTAAGCACTGGCGTAAAAGGGAATCTCTCAGCGTGGTATTGCCATCAAACAAAGATGATAGCAGTGACAGGACACTGTTTGTAGATGCATCATATATTATAGTTCTAACACTATTATCTCTGATACTCTGTAAAAAACAAACGTATATATTAATCTCTGCTTCTACATAGCTTTTAAACTCAGCCCCAATAAGTTTTAGATTGCTTTCTATGTGTTGAACATGAGAGGCCTGGCTCTCTGCAATATAACTTATTTCGGCTAAAGAAAGATCTTCGTCTTTAGTCTCTCTCTTACCTTTGATTATGCCAGGATGACCTATCAAACATTCTTTAAGAGCAGGATAGTATGAGCATTCGGGGATGACATATAGGTCAAATTTTGATTGGATTTCCCTAACATACTCACCTGTCTCATATACAGTTTTACCATTAGGGGTCAGCGATAGATTCCGGTCATCGCCTGTAATAAATTGTAGATTCTTTTTAATATAATCGACATTGCTTGACAGAATATCTCTATCCAAATCGTATAGATAATCAAATCCTAGCTTTTTACTAATTGTTGGAAGATCATGAACTCCGTTGCCAATAAGATTAATTATTGTCTTATCTAGTATATTGACTTTCTCAGGCTTTTGAGAAGTCCCAGAATACTTCCGAATCTCAAAACGTAAGGTATAGGGTGCCATACCCACAAACCTTTCAGAACGTTTCCTATGTGGAGATATTGCCTCTGCTATTTTTAACGAGAGTTCTTCATTATTAATCATCTTCTCCATACTTAATCAAATCTTCAATTTGCTTAATATCTATCGACTCCATTGATGCAATTGACTGTTTGTAGTTGTACTTAGTAGAGAATAAGTCTCTATTACCTATAACAATTAGCAAACTTCTAGCACGAGAGAAAGCTACATTTATTCGTTCAATCTCCTTTGCGAATCCAATTCCATTATATTTATTGCTTCTTACAGTTGACACAATAACTATATTTCTTTCCATGCCTTGAAACCTGTCTACCACGTCTATACGATAATCGTAGCCAGGATCAAGTTCACCACTTTGTTCCAGCCTTTTTAATTCTTTTCTTTGTGCACTGTAAAAAGTTATCAAACCTATCTCTTGATTCTCAATACGGCCCTGGGCTGCTATGTAATCGGAGAATCCGGGAGCTATACTAAGTGCCTTGATAACAGTTTTGACGGCCTTTACTTCATCCATATTCTTATAAGAGGTATACTCTTTTTCTTCTCTGCCTTCGACGTTAACCCAAATAGCATGAGTTGATGGGCTTATAAATGGTTCCATTGTTATACCATGCCATCGACTACCTCTTACAGAGTAGTTTGGCGTGTCCTGAACATCCTTTATACCGCAAACCAATCCAGTTTCACCTAGTTCGTCAACATAGAATTGGTTGATTGCTTTCATAATATCGTTGTGCATACGATATTGGGTGTTCAGTGTTGTTACCAAATTAGGCTTAAACTTTTGAGCCATTTGGAATAACTTCTTAAACTGAGATTCTTTCAAATCTTGGATTTTCTCTGCGAGATCATCCCGTCCTATTTTATGCAAAGCAGTGTCAATACTATTTTCGTCAAGCAGTGGAGGTAGCTGCTTGTGGTCGCCTATAACAATGATTTTCTTTCCTAGAACCATTGGAATTGCCATTTCTAACGGAGTTGCCTTACTCGCCTCGTCCATTATTACAACATCGAATGCTACTTCCTCCGTATCATACATCCTTGTAAAAGTCTGTATAAACTGTTGGGAACCGCAAAGGCTACAGGTTGCAGCAATTAGGTTGACTCCAGATTTGTATTCATCAACAAAAACTTTACGAACACTCTTACTCTTTGTTGCTAAATAGTCATGCCATTCCTTTGTTACTTCTGAATAATCGGTATCTTCTTCGATACGTTTGACGATGCTGTCTATCCAATAGTTAACAACATTTTCTGCATTTCTTTCATTGGGTTGTTCAGTCCATTCGTCTAAAATGTTAGCATTATAGATAAGATCATCCGAGTTATTTCTCATGTCTGAAATAACACGCAATGGTCGTATTGCTCTCTTGTATTTCAAACGTTCAAGAGCATTGTCTACAGCCAAGTTTGTCTGAGAGGTTAGCAAAATCTTACACTTTGGATTACGTAAGATTTCCTGCCATATTATTTCTGCAATAACAGTTGTCTTACCTGTTCCTGGTGGGCCTTGAATGAAAGAAATGTCTTCTGCGAGTACAGCCTTTGCGACAGCTTCTACCTGTCTATCATTAAGATGCTCTTCCAATTTGTTGCTACGCACCACATCCATCATACCAGAGATACTTGCCTTAATATCTCTTGCGTATAGAGGGCTGAACAAAAAATCGCAAAGTGCGGGATTGACTGGTGGCAAGATCTTTCTGCCATTTGACAACTTGACGCCAGGTTTGTTAATCCTTTGTATTGCTTCATACTGGCGACGTAACTCTGTCGAGGTTCCAACGGAGGGGAAGAATACCATGTCATTATTCCTTATCGGATTCTGGAAACTCTCACCATTGTAAAAATCCTCAGAAAGGTTGACAATAATGTAATCATTTGTTCTCTTATGGCATGTGCCTATTGTTGGACACTCAGCCATAAATCTGTTATACCTCTCGCGAACAACAGGGTCAATAATATTTTCCGTATCTGTGATGTCCTTAAATAGCTCATTGTATGTTCGTCCATCAACAAGTTTTATCTCTTCGCCAAGAAATTCATATTTGAGCTCTTCTTCCATCCTTTGAATTAGGACCAGATCTCTTTCAAACGATATTTGAGTTATACCAATTGGATTTTTATTAACCAGTGTATAAGCACGGCCAAGCCCTGCAACGATAGAACTCATTTCATGAATTATACTTTCTCTCTCATATGCTGACTTAAACTTAAATTCAAATCGTATAACATAGGCATGGCTCTCATCAAATTCATATTTTGATGCAATAGACCTCATTCCATCTAATTGCTCAGCCGCATATTTCATTTGGGCCTGTCTGTCACTGGAAATATTGGACGTGTCTACTACATATCTTTGCTGATATTCAGGAATTTCATAATCTTCATATCCAATCTCTGAGAATACTTGCTCTATTAATGCTGTGAGCTTATAATACTCCTGCTTGTTGGTTGGATGTATCCGGAGACAACGAGAACGATATCCGATTTGGGACTCATCTGCTAATAGTTCTTTTAATTTCCTTAATTGCTCATCGTCACATGAAACATGTATTAACGTGTTTGAAAGCTTCACTGATGACGATGGTCCAAACACTTCTGAAACACAGTCACTGAAGATGTTAACAGAAGATTCGTCATCAAATGAATATTCAAGTTTCTCATTATTTGAAAATTGTATTCCTTTAGTTTGTAACAACGAATCCAATTGGTCATAAAGGTCTGTTCTCTGATTGGTTTTCTTGAAAGCCACAGAAAGCTTTAGTACATTGCTGATGCCATTTTTTGACAATGAAAAACCAAATCTCTGAAGATACTCGCTAACATGCTCAAAATCCTCATCATTTACTTTCTCAGTTCCTTTAAACTGTATTTGAATTAGGTCTTGGTTTTCATTTAGATCAATAGAACTTATCTGATATTTGTCTTTAAGCATATCAGTAAGATTCTTTTTCAGATTGTCTATAGAATCGTTAGCGAAACCTAACTTCATGGTGTATATCTCACCTTGTCTGGAATCATTGTAAAGAATTGGCTTTCCGACATAATCTATGGTAATAAAGTCACGGCGTTCGCGGTTTAAAGCATTCAGGCCATCACAATATGCCGTCCATATCTCTTTTTCTAGTTCTTTATGGACGGGGACTATTGGTTTTCGCAGGCTAGAGCACATAAGAAGGAGCGCTCGGATTTCAGGTAGCTGAGCATGATAATTATTTTCAATAATGAAATTCAAAGGATTCTGTCGAAAACTAATAAAGATGATATTACATTCTCTAGTTATAGCATCCTTCTCATTGACGGCACCCATTATTCTTTCTGGCTTAAACCAAGGGTTGTTCAAGCAAAGATAACTTTTACCGATTTCTGCAATAATACCCCATTCCTGTCCGTCTATCTTAATTCTTACCCTTTTATACTTGGTGTTTTTAGATGGTTCAGTGTAGTGGAAGTGACATGTGTGCCTGCCCGTCAATATTTTGAGTTTCGAGCTTGCATCATTACCTAAGCTGTTTAGGTTATTTGTATTATATAAAACGACAATTGGTATCACTTTTTTCTTTTTATTCTTTTAAATGTTTCTGATATGCATCGAGTATAGCTGACGATGCCATATCGCCAATGAGAAACTCTGGCTCTCCCAAATCCTTCAGAAGAGACTCAAGATTCTCCTTCTCTCCAGTATATATCCAGTAGTTACGAATCCACATGCCCAGCGAGAAATGGAATTCAGACATACTGTCCGAATCCACAATCTGCTGCTTTTCTTCTTTTGTCAGCCTCTTATCCAGCCTCTTAAAGGCCTCTGTTGCTGTCTTTGGACATCTTGCCATATTATTCTTCGTTTTATTTAGGCAAATCGATACCTGTCAGATCTACTTTATGTGCAGCGGGCAGACTGCTCTCGTCATATCCCTCTGTGTTGTAGAAATACGGAGTTGCTTTGTTCTTGCCATATATATACTCGTCAAGCTCATGTGCATTTTCAAGCACATACTTGATACCATTGTGACCTCTACCCCATATAGATTCAACGGGGTCAAATGTAACAGTCACAATATCTACATATCCTATTATACACTTCGTAGGTAGTTTGTCGTAGGATGGGAGTTTGCCAGCCTTTTCAAGTTGTGTAAGAACGTCCTTTGCCATATCAGGGAGTTCGTTCCAAGGAAGTTTCGTGCCACTGGCGGCAATGAAAATCTTGCGGCATTTGGTGGGCATGGATTCCCTACATTCAATATCTTTCACACCACAAGCGACAAGTGATGCCCAAGGTTGACGTAATGCCAGTGTCTTCATGAATGGTGCATCCGATTTCTCTTTCACTTCCTCGGGTTCAGCTTTCTCTAACAGCTCTTCGATGGAAGATACACCACGCTCTTCAAAGATTGGCGCCATATCTATTTTCTTATACACTTCCTCTGGTAGTAACTTTATAAACTCTGGCGACAAATGTAGCGGTATAACTGATATCTCTCCATCAATTTTATTCTTACGTGCCATCTTGTCGGCATCATCAAATATTGCATCCATAATTTTATCGTAGACCTTTCCTGGTAGGTCCACCAATTCACCAGTGAAGTGTCCATCAGCAATAAAATCGCTACTTTCCTTAATCTGTTTATCAGACAAGTTTACATACGCAACAAAATCGTCAACATAACTCTCGCCACTGAAAAGCGCGTAATCAAATGGAATTTTGTGCATCATAACTCAATATTTTTAAGTTTGTATTATTAGTTAATTATCCAATGGAAGTATCAATTTTCAACGCTAATTGTTGTCAAACAATGTCTTCACATACTCCTCGTCGTAATCGAACAGTACATGATTCTCCAAGAATTTCGGTCGATCACCCCACAAATGGATTTCTCTATATGGAGTATTTGAAATGATATAACTATCGAGGGAGATATCTGGATCATTCAAAGTTGGTTCAACCTCTTCCTTAAGAGTCTTGAAGAGCTGAATCTTGGGATGGTCCAATCCCTGCAGATTACGTATGCCTTTGGGATCAATGAAGACGACCCTCTGCTTCTGTCCTTCGTTTACCCATAGGATAAAGTCTGGATAGAAACCACTGGCCTCAAAGAAACCAATACCCTTGCGACTCTCGTTACGCAATAAATAGATTTCCTTGCCACGCAAACGACCGTCTTTGTACTTCTCGTAATATTCGCGAATCCTTTGAACAAAACCAGTTTCACCTTCATTTAATGCTACCGGAGAGATCTTTACCAATGGTTCGTTCGTATCTGGATCAACCATCACCTTCTTGCCATTGGCATCCTTCTCTTTCATGCACAAGATGGGATAGAACAGATGCTGGTCAAAGCGAAGTGCCTGCAGCCAATGCCCATTGATTTGGTAGTCGCGTTCCAGATTGCCAGAAAGTATTTGCTCTCTAAGCTCTTTCAGTTTCTCTATCCACTGCTGCTGGTCGTTGCGAACCTCTACAGTATATTCATCAAAGAAGTTGGGGTCGTTCTGGTCAATATATACCGTTTCCATGTATTTCGACTCCCATTTACCTTTACTTCGTTTATAAGCTCGCTCTATAAAACCACGAAGCAAGGCTATGGTTATTTCTTCCCATCGTGCCACATCGCGACCAAAGTCGTGGAACTCCAGGTCTGCCTCTTGTATGGTCAGTTCATACCAATCCGGTATATGCATTAAGTTCTGCAACATTTCGACGCTAATCTCCATGTTGTACCAACTGCGTTCGTTCTTCATCTGCTCGATAGCAAAGAAGATACGATTCCAGTTCAGCAGATTCAGATGCTTGGGATATAGTTTACTCTCAGTCATTTCAGCTGCAGTATCCACACCTGCCCTCTGACTCCAGATAGCATCCACCTTAGGTGTCCAGTCCACTTTGACAAGCATGCCCTTCATCATCTCTTCGGGCTTTACAACCACAGCCTTCTTGAAGTCGTAACCTTTCTTCAGACGTACAACCTTCAGACGCTTATCGCCCAAAAGATTGACGGTAGGAATCTGCACAGGTGTATAGGTTTCCTCATTATGTGGCAAACCTTCATCCTCCAGATATTTACGGAAGGTATCCATGTAATCGGCTCTCACACCAAAGATGTTCAGCGTCTCTATCTCGCGCAATCCTTTTGGTATTGGGCCTGGATTATAACTACTATCAAGCGCACTGCTTCGCTTCAGTGAATATTTGAAGCCTTTTAGACGCACACCACGACCAAACAACTGGATAATTTCAGAACCCTCACTACGGCCTACGTTCATCAGTCCCATTGCTGATACACGCCAGCTGCTCCAACCTTCGCTGAATTTCTTTGAACCTATCAGGATGTTGATAGTTGAGTCTTCATCATTAATTTTGGTGAAGAGTGACGATGTGCCAAATTCGCGTGTCTCACAATCCAGTCCGTTGGCTTCACAAAGTTTCACAAGCGAGTCGCTGTCGCCTACATTGATAACACCAAAGTAGTCAGCACTACCTACACGTAGGCCTATCTCTTTATCGCCACCTTTTTGCTTGTCGATATGTAAATGGGCGTTAGTAGCACCAGAATGGAAGAGCTTTTCCATTACCTTATTATATACTTGTAGGGCAAAGGCATCTTCCTCTCCCATCTTCAAGCCTTGTTTCGTCAGCATAAAGCTATTGGCAAACAGCGAATAGCCACGAGGATTCTTAATGCCGTCTTCGGGATTCAACAATCGTTTAATATAGCCAGCAAACTCTTGTGGATTGTCAATGAATGCCTGTAGGAATAGCAATATCTGTACTACATCGCTGACTTCCAAACCTCTTACCTTTCTCACTGCATTTACTGATCCACCAACGAATATTCCCAATGGTTTTGCTATCAAGAAAGTGTTCTTTACCTTAGGCGAGCTCTCATACACCAACGTCTGCTCATAGAGACATAGCAGATAAGCTGTCAGGTACATGTTCAACAATTCCTCATCGTCCCATGAAGCCATGTTCATGATACGATAGTCTTTGCCGTAGCCATCATTATAGAAGTAGCGATAGCTATAGTCAAACAGTGTGGCCTTACCATATTCCTTTAACAATGCGTCTCTGCTGGCTCCAGTTTGTGCTGCAATTGCCTGTCCGAAGGTGGCTGAATACTCAAACGAAAAACCTTCCTGAGTCAGCGTATTGCGATAGCCTTTCCAAACTTCGCCGCCACTTCCCTTATGTCCTTCGTCCACAAGCACAAGATTATTACCTTCGAAGCTCTCCACAGCAACAGTCTTGTCACCATCTGTATCAGCCAGTTTGTTGATGTCAATCACCTCGATGGTCTTTCCCGCGAAAGCACCACCACGTCCTTGTTTGGAGAATAGTTCTGCGCTAAAGTTCGACAAATACAGTTCTTGTAAGTGCTGACTCGACAGCCCCTCATTGGGAGTCAGTATCAAGATGCGGTTCAAGGGCTTTGCATGATATTTCTCAGCATAGTGTAGATACTGTTTGATATTAATGTGCATCATCAGCGTCTTACCAGAACCTGTAGCGCACCAATAAGCCAGTTTGTTCATGTCATCCTCCTTGAAGTCGTCCATACCGTGCCAGGTCTCTGGACGGAAGTTGAAGTCATCATTCAGGAAGGTGTTAATGCTCTGGCGCAATTGCTCTTGGTTTGAAAAGTAACGATCCAGATAAACCTCAGTAAACAGTAGCGCAAGATACTGATAATACTTCCATTGTATCTTCTCTGGTCTCTTCTCGTTTATCTCGTTGGTATGTCGTACGATGTTCTTGTCATACTCAAACAGCTTATCTTGGGGTATATGAATGTCATACTGATGCTGTTTTAATGCATAGTACAATCGTGAAACGTTCTCATCATCCACACCTTCCAAGGCGGGGTCTTTGAGATCACGACTCAATGCCTCTAAGTCCTTACACCCAAAAAGGTTCAGGACATATTTGTGCAGCACTAATGCTTCCTGTAATCGTGCAGGCTGGCTATTTTGTTTTCTTGCTCTTGCCATATATTCTATTCTTTTACTATTGACATACAATTCTTTTACTCCTCAAACATTCTCTTTTGGAACTCTTCTTCAGTCAGAACCACCTTCCAGTGGTCTTCATCGCGTTTCAGGTTTGGCAAGGTGTTGTCACCATTCACGTAGATAAGATCGAACTCTGTGTCGCGAGTTCTGAAATCCATCTTGTCGAAGAACATACAGAGCTGGTCGTTGTTCACTTCCTTGCAGTTTCGCCAGATAACCAGCGTCTTCAGGCCCTCACGATGGGTTTTACCCTGCACCACGCAGATGTTATCGTCCTGATACCAATCTTCCGTCTCTACGTTCAAACCTATAAGATAGTTGAAGGTCTCCACCATATCTACCTTTGTTTCCACCAGTTCATTATCCTTGGTGGTCTTCAGTTTCATCTCGAAAGGATTATCAAACCACTTTAAATTCAATAGAGAGTCACGTGTCTCTGTGTCAAGCATATAGCTTAGCATGTAACTTTCTTTGAATTCATCCGGCTGGAAATCTAGCTCCTTTGCCTTAATCTCAAGATTGTTCAGTGTGTCCTCATATTGCTCCAAACGGATGTATTTGAAGCATTGGGAAATACCTTTGCGCGATATGGGTTTTTCATCTTTCCAACTGTCAGAATAAACAACCCTTTCCATTCGAGGTTTGGTTACATTGTCAAAGATATCTCCTACCTGAGAAAGAAGATACTTCCTATTACCTTGATCTTTGTTCATCTCAATCACGGCATGACCTGTGGAAGCAGAACCAGCAAAGAAATCAAAAATTAAGGCATTCCTGTCTTTCCCTATATTTTGCAATGAAAGAACATGTTGGATAAACGATATAGGTTTTTTACCGTTTCTAAAAGAAATGCCACCTTCATCAGTTGCATCATTAAATGCTTTCTCAAAGTCAACATAATTTGGGTAAGGGATTTCTATAGTGTCTTTCCTATTTATTGGAGCTCCTTGATAATAATCTCCGTTTTTTCTTCCACTCTCAATTGATGGTGTCCAAAAATACCTGAAGCCAAACTTGTCATCCCCCATATTTGGGACTTTGAAAATATAACCTGGATGTGAAGCAGCTAAATTTTCAAGATAGGCCACATAAAAACGTCCACTTGAATTACCTTCTCGAATTGAACCTCTAACACTTATGGGTTTTGTGTAATCAAAACTTGATTCTTGATGTTTTATAATTTTGTAATGCTCTGGTGCATATACCTCTACCTCCTTATTCCCTAACGACAAAACCTCATCCGGTTCTCCCTCGGTTTCTATCGTATATAGGTAGTCTGCATCTGAACTATTATCTTTTTGCCTTTTTAATGGTTTAAATGAGTCACTTAAAGCATAGAGAAGAAGAGATTCGTAAACTTCATGAAAGTCCTTATCTCCTTTTAGAATTCTATCTTCGTGCCTAACTTTGACGCTGAAAGTCGTTAGATATTTCGAAAACATACTATCGAGTAAACATTTTGAGTTGAATAGTTCGTTTTCATTAATACTTATAGAGATACTACTATCAGGAGTCATAAGGTGTTTCGCAATTAACAATCTATTTTCCATCATTGTTAACCACGAAGAATCTTTATATTGATCTTTATATACAAAGCCATCAGAACCGGTATTATATGGCGGATCAATATAGATTGCATTTACACTCTTAGTGTATTTCTCACTTACTAGTTTCAATGCATGATAATTATCAGACTTTATAAGCAAACCATTGCAACAACTATCGATATTATCCATACTGGCCAAAAGTTGATGCTTGAACTTGGCATCATAGAAAGCAGTATCGAGGACAAGGAAGGGATTCTGTTTCAGGAATTCAATAGTCAACGGCTCGCTATAAGGCTCTGTCATCATATCGCCTTTAATCTCATCAATAGCAAATAGACGTACCCATTCCTTACGTTGGGCTTCGTTGGCGATGATAGTTGGATAAAGCTTTTCAGGCACACGGTCAATCGTGATGCAATAGTCGCTCTGTACCACGAACTTCTTCTTTAGCCATAGCTTGCGCTGGAAGTTTTCTAACTGAGCCAACATCTGAATAATTTTCTGCCCCACCTGTTTGATGGCTTTCACTACACTGAGCTGCGATGAAATGTGCTGAGGGTTAAGATCATCAATATGCAACACCTCATTCTTGATGAAGAAATCCAATTCACGACTGAGGAAACTGCCTAAATCTTTGTGAATAAAATAGTCGAAGGTGTTCTTGGCCGTATAATCAGTCAGGTGCTTCTCCAGCAACGTTCGATTAGGTTCTTTCGTTGTTGGAACCTTAACAGATATTAGTTCTTCATATCCTTCAGGTATCAATTGTTTTATAGTTTCAGCCGCTGCTTCCTTCAAGCTATCCTGCTTGGTAGCCTTTGGCATCAGTTCGTATGTAAAGTAGATATTCAGTTCACCTTCTGGTGTTACTTCTACAATGGACTCATCAGCGTTTTCAGGCTTCCACAAAGCAAAGCGATGTTCCATGTTGCTTTGTGCCTTATTATTGTTTTGCTCTGTTGAAGCGTCTTTCAGTATAAAATGAACCTTGCGACGACTGGTGGGAAGTACAAAGGTGTAATTGCGAAAATACTCTGAGGTCTTGATATAGTATTGGTCGCTATTGGCCCAATGCAGCTTCACCTCCTCACCGTTGTAGGGAATGGCGTAGGTATTGTCCTTATAGCGACGCTTGGATAGGAAATCGCCCCCGTCGTAATAACGCGAGAAGAACGTTACCAAGTGGGAAAACACTTCCCCCTCCATATCATCTGCGCTACCACCCTGAGCCAGCTGTGCTTTCAGCTTTTTATACTCAGCAACATTGGGATTTGATTCTGGAAGTGTTTCAATATCCATACCGGCAAACATCTGCTCTATTTCGGTCATGCGCTGCTTGATCTGTTGAGCATTGCCACTTTCTCCTTGCAGAGCCTGCTTTACCTGTGGTAGTAAGTCCACTTGCAGGAACTTCTGTATCTCGTCACGTTTCTGATTCATGATGCGATAGATGCCAAAGTCCAACTCGGCATGATCCATCATAAAGATTTCTTGTAACTTGGCGACAAACTTGTCGTAATAATTATTAGCCATATGTTATTTGTTTTTATTATTTCACTTTAAATCTGATCACAAAGAGGTTCTGACTTTCTGTAGCCTTAACCATGCGTTGCTCCAGTTCGGTAATCATCCGTTTTCGTTGCAGGCTGACTTCTTCCTCTCGATCTTCCAAGTCATTACGCAGGCGGCGACGTTTACGTTTCATCTCCTCAACCTTCTTTTCAAGGTCTAATTTCTCTGCTACAGACTGGGCATTACGGGCATCGCGTTCTGCAACCAGGATATTTTTCTTTAAGGTACTGATTTCATCCTCAATACCATCAATGACATCATGCTCCCACTGATAGATACGCGTTTCCTCCTGTTGGAAGAACTTCAGGTTCCGAGCATCAATTTCTTTAAGCTTTGCCGTAGAGTGCTGGGCAACATCACCTTGTAGCCGCTCTCGTACAGATGCTGATATATCATCTGTCTGCGTTTCAGATCCACCATTCAAGAAGAGCTTCTCGCAGTCTTCTTGTGACAAAGCTGTTCCATCGTCCTGATAAGCATTAAACAACAGATACTGTTCGTCACTCAGGGCAGATACACCTAATGAGGCTAAGACCAAGAATCCTTCACTGCCATTCAGATAATCAGGCAGATTAGCATTCATAGACAATGCTTGCTGGTCGAAGATAATTTCTGCATTGTCACTAAGTGACAGTGATAATGCGGTATTAAGTACGTGTTGTGCCAAAGGACTGCTTAAACGGTAAGGAGTAGCATCGTCCGTGTTCTTCAACATAGCATACTTACCCGTGCGCTGTCCTGCTACAGGTACACGCAATACAAAGGTGTGCTGCTCGTCATTAAAGACAGCCTCCTTGCTCAGAATATATTTCGTGAGTTCCCAGAAGATGTGCTCATAGCGATTGAGGAAAGTACCAGTATTGTCTTTCGTCATACGAAGGTGCTCTTGCACATTGATATCGAAGTTCTCCAATACTTGGGAACGTACTTCTGTCATACGTTCGTCAATCTGCTGCTGCATCTCATTTTGTAGTTGCTCAAATGCCTGATTGATTTCTTCCTCGCTACGGCATTGCTGGTAGATCTCCCAGATACGTGATTCTATATCAAGAGTGTCTGCCTGACCAAGTACCTCGTCGCTGGCTCCAAACACATCGTCGAAGAGTTTGAACTTGGTAGAGAGTAGGTTGAACACGCGAATATCAGCATAGTTTCGCATATTCAGGAAGTTGACCACCACAACGTCATATTTCTGGCCATAGCGGTGACAGCGACCTATACGCTGCTCTATTCGCTGTGGGTTCCAAGGCAGGTCATAGTTAATAACCAGAGAACAGAACTGGAGGTTTAAACCCTCTGCAGCAGCCTCTGTAGCTATCATGATGTCTGCCTGATGCTGGAAATAGTCTACGGCAGCAGCCCTGCGGTCAGCAGCCTTAATACCACTCACACTATCAGGATGATCCAGGCACCATTGTTTATATATCTCGTTGGTCTGTGGCTCGCTGGCTTTACCATTGAATAGAACAATGCGACCAGCATAGCCATGAGCTTCGAGATATTCTTTTAGGAAGGTCTGAGTTCTCGTAGATTCTGTAAATATGAGTGCCTTTCGCTCTGCGCCTTGCTCGGCCAGTTTCTTGAAAGCTTCTTCCAAAGCCTTGGTCAGAGCCTTAGCTTTCGATTCTGTTTTGATGCTCTTGGCTTTCTCAATAAAACCTGCGATAGTTGCTATCTCTGCTTTCAGACGTGGAATATCTATCTCGTCTGCATCGAAGAGTTCTTCCTCTTCTTCTGGCAGTTCTTCATACTCGTCCAAGCTCCAATCCTCGTCATCTTCCACCAAGTCGTCCACGTCAAAGCGTTCCTGCTTTTCATTCTTTAGCATGCGTTCCAAACGTTCCTTGATATGTTCAAGTGTATAGACAAGGGCGTATGTTGATGATGCAAGAATCTTTCGAACAATCATTGTGGTGAGCTTGCGCTGGGCAGCAGGAACACTATAGATGTCAGTGCGACGTAAGAAATCACTAATCTCCTGATAAAGCACTTGTTCCTCGTCTGTAGCCTTGAACTTTTGAGTTAGCGGCAAACGATGGGTATAGTTGATATATTCGCGTACATCCTTACGAAGGGTTCTGGTATAGAGCTTCTGAATGCGCTGTCTCAATTCCACTAAGTTCTCGCCCTTTCCATATTGTTTGCGGAAGGATTTCTCGCTTCCAAACAAACGGTCATCAATGATGCTGGTAAGACCATACAGCTCCATCAGAGAGTTTTGGAATGGCGTAGCAGTCAGCAAGAGCTTGCGAACACCTGTCAGGGCATCGCGCACTTCAGCAGATGTCCTGGCAGAGCTGCGATAGACATTGCGCATTTTGTGGGCTTCATCAATAACAGCCAAATCAAAGGCATGAAGCAGAATATGCTCCTTGTGCTTGGCTGCAAAGTTATAGCTACATATGATAGCTCTCTTGGGACTCAGCGGATTTTTGCCTTCACGTTGGTAGGCATTATAGTTCTTGGTGTCGAGTATTTCACTGGGAATACCAAATTTATCTAATAATTCCGCTTCCCATTGTTTGCGCAGGGATGCTGGACACACGATAAGAATCTTTCGCTTGCCAGTAGCCCAATACTGGCATATCACAAGACCAGCCTCAATGGTCTTACCAAGTCCCACCTCGTCAGCCAGTACTACACCTTTTGACAGTGGACTGCTAAATGCAAACAGAGCCGCATCAATCTGATGGGGATTGATGTCAACAGTAGAACTCAACAGCGACTGTGACAATGAGCCAAGGTCACCATTGGCCTGCTGCTGAGTGAGCAAAGCCGCATAGTATCGTGCATGATATCGAGTGATGCCTGTCGCCATATATATCCTTATTTCTTCTTGTTTACTTCTTTCTTCCCTCTTCCTTCTCCGAACCATCTCCAAAGGTATAAGCTTGGCCTATGCTACGCCCTTGCTCCGATATAGCAAATTATTCAGAGATTAGAGAAGTGGTTTCAGTTCTCTTTGTCCAATTCATCAAACCTAATGAGGTCTTTAATGTCCACATCAAGCAGTTTTGTTATTTTCAACAATGTTTCCAATGGGGGCTGTGATGAGTTGGTGCACCACTTTGAAACTGTCGTTGGTGCACAGCCCAGCTGCTTGGAGAGCCAAAGATTAGACTTCTTTTTCTCTACCAATATCACTTTTAGTCTATTGAGATCCTTCTTCTCTGCCATTGTTTTTAGATTAATAATTGCCACAAAGATACAAATAATTATTTATATTAAAGATAAAAATCACAAAAAAGTTTCAAAAAAGTAGGATTTTAGTGAATTCAATTCACTTTATATGCTCAAAATCGCTAAAAGTAGTGTCACTGAATGACACAACACATAATATTATATACTGTTCCTTCCTTGTCCCTTGCTACTCCCTTCCTACGCCCTTTCTATAATATCCGGATTGTGCTCAAAATAAGCGCAGTGCATCTTCTATGAATCAAATGTCGGTATCAAAATGGTGTTTTTCTCACTTTTTTGTACTATTATCCAATTATTTTTCGTAAATTCGCACCAAAATATTACCGTTGGCAGAATTTTTTGAATGTTGTGCCACGATTTGGGACAACTATTCTTTACCTTCGCAGCGAAATTTGAAAATTAAAAACCTAGTGAACGATATGAAGATACTGTTTTCGCCTGAGTTTAGCGGGCATGTTTTTATCGGATTGAGCGAGCAGCAGCCAGAACTGATGGACACAATGGTATGTGACACCATGGGGTTGGTTGCCATGTTGGAACTGAGAATAGGCATCCATGTGGAGGACGTATCGGGTAACAACCGCACAGTACTTTACTACAGGGCTTTGTCGGAGTATATGAAACGGCACCCCAAGAACATCCTGGCAGAGTCGTTCAGACTGTCGGGACTGGGAACGGCAGAGCAGGCACTGAGATGGCGTGACAGTCTGATGATGGACAAGTGGCAGCCGGTGGCTGGCTCTGGCAGTGGCCGTCTGGATGTGCTGGCAGGAACAGAGCAGTACTTCGACTGTGTGGGTCTGGCAGACAGGATAGCCACCGTGCTACATTATATATATAATAAAGTAGAGAAGAGCGCCTTCACGGACTTGGAGATTGAACTGCCCTGCGAGAAGGATCTGCTGCATCCGGCGATCAAAGAGCTGTTGGAGGCCTTGGAAGGGTTAGGCGCTATGGTCAGCTATACGGCTCCCAAGGTTACGGGCGAGAGCAATCTGGCCAAGGTGACCCAGCTCTTGCAATCGGACACGAAGGGAAAAATAGAGCTGAAGAAAGGTGACACCTCCTTCCTGATTTACCGCTTTACCGACGAGAATGCAGCCAATGAGTACCTCTCCATGAAGGGCGAGGAGCTGGCTGCTGACGTCTGGATAAACAATAGCAACAAGTCGATGGACAACTGGCTGCGCATGATGGGTAAGCCAACGATGGGCAGCAGCATGGCAGAGGCAACACCGCTGATGGTGCAGCTGTTTGTGTTGGGGCTGGAAATGATGAAGGAACCGCTGAACATACAGAGCATCATCAGTTGGCTCTATGCACCTATGCAGCCACTGGGGACATACTTCGGAGGCATACTGGCTGAGAAGATTATAGGCGAAGGTGGCTACAGGAACGAGAACTGCCAGAAGATGGTGAACGACTACATCATGGGCAAGTACACCTTCCATGACAAGGAGGAGGATATGGAGCTCTCCGACAAGGAAAAGGCCAAGCGGGATGAGCGTGAGAAGAAGGAGCGCGAACAGCTGGTGAAGATCTATCTGCCGCCGTTTGAGGTGCGGAACGACGTGAAGACCACCAGAATCAAGTCGTACCTGAACAGTCTGTCGGGGTGGGCTACCAGTCGTGCACACTTCCTTGGTGAGAAACCCAATAACGAGGGTTGGATCAGTCAGCTGCAGAGCCTGGCCCAGATGTGCGACACCTTTATCCTGTTGCTGGATTCATCGGGCATGGGCGAGCAGGCAGACTGGAAACAGGTGGACAGTTGGGTGAGCACCCTCTACAAGGGCGAGACCTTCCTGCAGTATGCCGCACAGAAAGGCAGTCGCGAACTGATAGACAGTCCGGCAAAGATGGCTGCCAGGAGCAAGCGCACCATCTGGATGAACTTTACGGGTGACAATGGCCGTCAGTTAGACTGCGGATTCCTCTATCCCACTGAGCACCAGCAGGTGGAGAAGAGCCTGACACTGTGGGATGAGCGCAAGGAAGCAGACTATCATCAGAAGATGGAGATGATGCCGCTGCTGATGACTGACGAGCAGCTGATACTGGTGGTGACTGACTATGTGGGTGGTGAACCTGCACAGAAGCATCCGTTTATGGTGCGGCTGGAAAGTCAGACAGACGAAGATAACCTGAAGGATTTTGTTATCACGCCCAATCTGCTGGAGGAGAAGATGGAGGATGTGAAGCTGGTGAGAAATGAGAACGTGCAGTCGAAGATTGAGTTTGAGCATGCCGACCTGCTGAAATGGCCCAACCACCTGAGCTATTCGTCGCTGAGTACGCTGGTGGAGTACCCGCTGGACTTTGTGATGGAGCGTATGCTGAACATTGTGAACACAGGTCCTGGCAGCATTGCAGACGTGAAGACCACCAAGGGTACTGTGGCCCATGCCGTGATAGAGGGACTGTTTGCACCCCGTGACGGCAAGGAGCTCAGCACTGCTGACGAGATAGAACAGAGGGTGAAAGAGGAGTTTGAGGAACAGGTGAGAAAGAGCATCGAGGCCTGTGGTGCCATCTTGTACCTTCCGGAAAACAGACTGGAAGCTGAACTGCTGACGGAACAGTTGCAGAAGTGTCTGAAGGTGCTGCTGACCATCCTGCGTGAGAACCGGCTGACAGTGACAGGCTGTGAGCAACGTATCACCAAGGACATGGGTATGATCAAGACCGAGGAAGGCTGGGATATGATAGGCTTCATCGATATGACCCTGGAGGACGAGAATCACCATCCTGTGATATTCGACTTCAAGTGGACTTCATCGAAGTCGTACTACAGAGACCTGCTGGAAGCCAACCGCTCCATCCAGTTGGAACTCTATCGCACTATGCTATCAGCAGAGAAGCGTGATTCCGTAGAA
>JAEEGH010004716.1_pt1 | contig 34755 bp, 26 predicted proteins | sample 9134181 | NCBI WGS metagenome assembly JAEEGH01 (sample SAMN16246544, study PRJNA631951) | gut metagenome | biome: gut microbiome; feature: rumen; material: DP-attached | host: Bos | place: Iran: Karaj | collected 2018-10
CTTGAAAGATGGCGTTGTTTCATTCGACCGTGACAAGGTTATTCAGAATAACACCTACCAACCGCAAGGCGGCGCGGAGGCTTTCATCAGCCGTGCAAAGGCACTACACAAACAAATGATTGATTTCGATAGGGAAGTCAGGTTGCTTTCAGGCGCAACGGGCAATTATATGTATGGCATCGGGGATTCTGAAAACAACTACAACGATTCACTTATTACAGTCGGTGCCGGCATCATTCACCTTGATTTGAGGGTAATAAAAAACCTTGACTTTGACCATGCAGACGAATTGCTTAATTCCGATAGGCAATTTGAAAACTCCAAGATTTGGGGCGCGGAGTTGTACCCCGATGACTGGACGCTGCCCGATGAAAATTCCAAAAATGCGGATTGAATAAAAAAAGGGGAAAATGAATTTTTTAACATCAGTATAAATAAAAGTGACATATATCGGCTATATTGGAGAAATCGAAGTAAAAGGTACTTAATAAGTACCTATAAAATATTGTGTTTCAGATATTTAATTATTATCTATCTTTGCAGCCGTAACCCTTAATAGTATTACCTATGAAACAAAATGAAGCATCAAATCAAGTCGAGGTGAAAACCCGCTTCGACAAACAATGGGAAAAGGCGCGTGAAACGCACAACGGAAACGCCATGTGCAACCTCATCTACTTCATGTCGCTCGTACGCGGCATCGAGAAACTGAAGGACGACTGCAACATGCTCAACTACGCCGCGCTCGCGTGCAACACCAAACTCGGAGCCGACCACTACCGCCAGCGCATCGAAGCCCTCGGCATCGAGGAAAAACTCACCGAAATCCAGCGCGGCCTCGAGAGCGTGCTGGGCTGCATGATTGACGAGAACCTCGAACGCTTCGCCGAGGAAAACGGCGGGAAAGGAGGGGTGAAGTGATGGAACTCACACGCCAAAACTACCCGGCCACCTACGACTACCTCGGCATCGGCACCAAGCCCTACGAGCCGACCCAGCTCTCCGCCGACATCGAGACCCTCGCCGAGATATTCCCGATCTTCGTCACCATGATTGACGAAGACAAGAGCCTCATCATGCCCAACATCGAAATCGGCTACATCATCCGCAACCTCCAGCGCGTCCGTGACGAGCTGCGGGAGAAAGGAGGCGCAAGATGATTACCGACACCGAGAGGATAGCCAACGCCCTCGCCGCTATCGGCGGCATGGACAAGGCAGTGGTGGAGATGGCCAAGGCAGCGGCTGCGGCCACCACCGACCAAGACAAGGCGGACGAGGCCGCGATTGACATCCTCACCGCCTACCAAGACCTCCACACCGAGGCACTCCGCATCGTGGCGGGCGTTTGAGCGGGTTCTCAACGCAACCGATGAAAGTGTGGCAGGTGACTGTCACACTTTTTTTCGTGTCCGTGCTCATCTATGCGGAGAGAGATCTCTCTCGGTGGATGAATTTCACGGACTCTTATACGTGAGAGAAACCACTCAATAATTTCACTTCAGTGGGTGCTGTAGTTTTTTTTTTCACTGGTTACGAAAAAAAGCCGTAAATTTGCAGCCGTGATAGACCGATGTGGAGAGCCTATTATAGCAATTTTGTTGCTGTTTTGTTACCCGTTGGCTTTTTAATCGGTCTATCTTTTTGAAAATCAAATCATCATGGGACTATTCTCATTTTTAACCCGAAAAAAAGAACAAAAAGAAGACCTCGACAAAGGACTTGAAAAGACCAAGACCAGCGTCTTCTCCCGCATCTCCAAAGCCATCATGGGCAAGTCGACCGTCGACGATGAGGTGCTCGACAACTTGGAGGAAATCCTCATCACCTCCGACGTGGGTGTGGAGACTACCTTAAAGATTATCGACCGCATCCAAGCCCGTGTGGCTCGCGACAAGTATCTCGGAACAAGCGAGTTGAACCGCATCCTGAAAGAGGAAATCATGGGCTTGCTCCAAGAGAACGAGTCGGGCGATGGCACCACCTTCGACATTCCTGCCGACAAGAAACCATACGTCATCATGGTTGTCGGCGTGAACGGCGTGGGCAAGACTACCACGATTGGCAAGTTGGCGCACAACTTCAAGAAGGCGGGCAAGAAGGTCGTGCTCGGTGCTTCCGACACCTTCCGTGCCGCTGCCGTCAGTCAGTTGCAAATTTGGGCGGATAGGGTAGGCGTGCCTTGCATCCAACAAGGTCAGGGGGCCGACCCCGCTTCCGTGGCTTTCGACACGGTGAAGTCGGCGGTGGCACAAGATGCCGATGTCGTCATCATTGACACGGCTGGCCGTCTGCACAACAAGGTCAACCTTATGCGTGAGCTGACCAAGATCAAGACCGTTATGCAGAAAGTCATTCCTGATGCTCCTCATGAAATATTGCTCGTGTTGGATGCCTCCACGGGTCAAAACGCTATTGAACAGGCCAAGCAGTTCACCGCCGCCACTGAAGTCAATGCCCTTGCGCTGACCAAACTCGATGGCACTGCCAAGGGCGGCGTGGTCATCGGCATCTCCGACCAATTCAAGATTCCGGTCAAGTATATCGGCGTCGGCGAAGGCATCGACCACCTGCAGGTCTTCGACCGCAAGGCGTTCGTGGATTCCTTGTTCGAGTAGTATAATTATCAAGAATTAGAGAAATCGTAGATTCAACGTAGTTAATTTGAGATTTTTCCATTTCGAGTCTTCGTTTTTGAATTGTCGAGGAATTGAAGAGAAAATCGCGAGCGATTTTCACCTCTCAAATTCACTGAACCGAAGGTGCAAAACTTCAGTTTGCAAATTCTCTGTTTTCTCTAATTCTTGGTAGAAAAAACATGATATGCGAAGACCTTCTCAAATTCAACGCACTGAGGATGCAAGACTTCAGTATATAAATTCTCTAATTCTCAAATTCTTGATATAAAAAACCTCGTGGAATGCGAAGACCTTCACTAAATATCATCACCCTCGGTTGCTCCAAGAACAAAGTTGACTCGGAGCATCTCGCCGCTTTGCTGGAGCACAAATATTTGATTCGTCACGACTCAGACAGGAAGTCTGATGTGGTCATCATCAATACCTGTGGCTTCATCGGCGATGCGCAGGAGGAATCCATCGATACTATTCTCGAATATGCTGAGCTAAGAAAGCAAGGCAAAATCAAGAAGCTCTTCGTCACGGGATGCCTATCGCAAAGGTTCAAGAGAGATTTGCAAGCCGAAATCCACGAGGTGGATGCCTTTTATGGTGTGGAGAGTGTCAACCTCATCGCTGCCGACCTATTAAAAGAGGAACCACAACCCGATTATTGCAGTCGTCGCGTGCTTTCCACTCCGAAACACTACGCTTATCTGAAGATTTCCGAAGGTTGCAACCGCCGTTGTGCTTTCTGTGCTATCCCGCTCATTCGTGGTGGTCATGTCTCGGTGCCTATGGACAACCTCATTGAAGAGGCCAAAGGCCTGGCCAAACAGGGCGTGAAGGAGCTCATCCTCATCGCCCAGGACCTGACCTATTACGGTCACGACATCGACGGCCAGTCGCACATTGTGGAGTTGGTGAAAGCACTTGCTGACATTGACGGTTTCGAGTGGATTCGCCTGCATTACGGCTATCCGCTCGGTTTCCCCGACGAGTTGCTGGATTTGATGCGCGAGAACTCCAAAATCTGCCATTACATCGACTTGCCTTTGCAACACATCAGTACACATATACTGAAGGATATGCGCCGAGGTGTGGACCGTGAGCAGACCATCGGTTTTGTGGAGAACGTTCGAAAGCATGTGCCCGACATCGCATTCCGCACCACCTTTATCGTGGGTTTCCCTGGTGAGACTGAGGAGGACTTTGAGGAACTTTGCCAATTCATCAAGGACATGCGTTTCGAGAGGGCAGGGGTGTTCGCCTTCTCGCCCGAGCAAGGCACGGCAGCCTACGAGATGCAAGACGACGTCCCTGATGAGGTAAAGCAAGAACGCGTCGACAAGCTCATGGATATCCAGCAGAACATCTCCTTGGAGATTAATGCCCAGCGTGTGGGCAAGACCGAGAAAGTGCTCATCGACCGTCTCGAAGGCGACTATTACATAGGTCGCACGCAATATGACTCTCCAGAAGTCGACGACGAGATCCTCATCTCTGCCGACACCGAGCTGCAAATCGGTGAGTTCTATCAGGTCAAAATCACGCAGGCGGATTATTTTGACTGCTATGGGGTTATTGTAGACGAATAACAATGGCAGAGCACAACGATTTTGGGAAACTCGGTGAGGAACTCGCGGTCAACTACCTGATAGGGAAGGGCTACGAGATTTTGGAGCGCAATTGGCACAATATCCATAAGGAAGTCGACATTATTGCCAAGGACGGCCAATTTTTGGTCTTTGTAGAGGTAAAGGCACGCCGAAGCAGCGAATATGGTGAGCCCGATTTGGCTGTGACGAAACGAAAGCAACAGATGTTGATAGCCGCGGCCAATGCCTATATCACCCGAAACAAGTTGGATGTGGAAGCTCGTTTCGACATTGTTTCCATCATTTTCAAGGACGGCGAATCAATGATTGACCACATCGAGGATGCGTTTTTGCCGTAAGTAGCCATGTCGAGCTAACATCGGTTTGTGTGAAGATGGTCATTTATGGCGGCTTCTTTCAGTGTGTCAAAGGGATTTCTGATTATCAAGAATTTGAGAATTAAAGAATTTTTATTTTGTTGATTATTTGAATTTTGTAGAAATCGAAGATTCAACGTAGTTAATTTGAGATAAAAATTGCAGGCAATTTTTAGAAGCACATTTTACCATGTTGATTATTTTGTTGACAAAAAAATGCGGAAATAATAAATATTTCCTGGCCTGTTTTGAAAAAATCCTTTATTTTTGCAAAACATGTTATAAAAATAATTCTCATGGAACATCAGACCAAACAACCACTATTTTATGACTATGAGGGTCTTCCTCCAGATCCCATCAGCGTTCCTTGGGGCGACGCGAAACCGTCATCGCAAGGAACGAGAACCATCACCTTAGGTACGTTTACGCTAAGTCAGATTGAAGAGGCGATCACTAATGTCGTAGGGCATGCCTTTCAGATAAAAGGTATGGTAACCACCCGCACCCGTCCCAATCTATTTGACTGTTCCAGTTTGTCGCATCGTTACAACTATTTGCCTGACATAAAGGTGGTGCACGACGACACCTGGGATGATTTCGGTCGCGCCTATTTCGAGCGTTACGACTACCAATTCACTGAGTTCCACTGCACGCTTTGTTCCGTCGACGAGATTCGGCAGAAGGTTGAGGCTTGGGTGCGGCAGTATGAGCAGAACCGTATCACGAGCGACCTCTACCTCTTGGCGGAACCGGTCGGTCCCAGCATTTGGGAACGATACTTGGCGCAACGCCATTGGAACGAGGGCCTCTATGCTTGGATTGAAGGCATCCAAGCCGATTACCAAATTGACAGAAGAATCTGGACGGCAGACGACAACCATTCCTGCCATCCATATAAAGGTTTGTTGAACTTCCAACATCAACTTGCCAAGCTAAGCCTGTGCGGAGCCCATCCGCAAGCGAGGACGGCGGCACGGCCCTGCTGCCGCTCCTTCCTGATGGCCTCAAGCCGTCAGCCGTCGGGCGACGACCTCTTGGGTCACTAAGCACCATCTTTTCAACCATCGTTACAGATTTTTGGTCATGTGTCATGACCTTCAACCTACCATGTGTAGGTCTGAAGTGATGGACTATGACAAAAAAGGTCTGCAAATTGGGCTTTTTGTCATGTCTTATGACTTAACGCCTGCTTTAAATAGGCTTCAAGTCGAGGATAGCGGCTCGAAAGGTCCAATAATCGGTAAAAAAGTCATGTGTCGTGACCTGAAACCTGCCTTGGGTAGGTTGGAGGTGATGGATCAAGACCTTAAACCTGCATCAGGTAGGTCGAAGGTGACGAACCAACACTTTGGACCTGTTTCGGGTAGGTCGGAAGAGACGGGTGATGATTTCCGAGACGATGTGAGCAACGATGGATTGGCAGCTTGGCATTTTCGATGCGTCCCCTCCGCCAGGCAGGGCTTGTGCCTTGCGGAAACCACCAATGCGGAGACGGCCTGTGCCGTTTCAAAACAACAAATTGTTTAACTCTTAAATTACTAGAAAGATGAAAAGTAATTTAACGCTGTCTTTGGGACTCGACGCTAAACAGTTCCACGAAGGTCTCGATGAGATCTGCCGCCACTTTGCTGACAGCCGTTCCGACGACTACATGAACGGTCTGGTGCAGCAGGTGGCTGAAGCCAAGGAGTCGCTCTTTGGCGCCATGTACATCGCCTCGGTGAAGCGCGGTGTGCTGGAGGAATCGCGAACGCTCAACGGATGCATTGCAGCCACAACGCGCTATCTTGACTTATGCACCTATGACAAGGATGCCGAGGTGAAGGCCAGCGCCAGACTGCTGCGCCGACAGTTCAGTGCGTATGGCAACGCGCTAACCTTGATGCGTGTCGGCAGCCGCCTGACTGCGGTTGAGGCGCTGTTGCGCGACTTGGGTGGCGATGCATTGCAACCCCATGTGAGAAGGTTGCCTGAGCTTTCCACTCGCCTCGAAGAGATGAGGAAGGCCAAAGAGGACCTTCGCAAGAAGCAACTTGTGGTGGACCAAGCCAACAGCAGCTTGGTGAAGCCTGAGCCATTGCTTGTGCTGAAGCGTGAGGCGGCGGACCAGTTGGCGCTTTTGGTGGCCTACCTTGCGGTGATGGCCAAGAAGGATGCTGCCAACTATGGTAAGGACTATGCCGTAGTGACGGAAGTCATCACCAGGCTGAACGCCACCCGACGCAAGAGCGACTACCTCCATCTCGAGGTGGAGCTTGAAGACGACAAGGAGCCGTCGGAAAAGCCCAAACTCGCTATCGGGGCCTGATGCTTCTTTTTCTAATGAATTGGTGGATTTCAATGTTAGTTAATAAATAAGTGAAAAAATGGAATCCGCCGCCTCCCCATGAGTCGTTGGGCTTGTGGGGAGGATTTTTTTAGATGAAATGAAAATAGTAGCTAGAGAGTCAATATTTCTTGTAAAAAACAAAATAGACAGAAACTATACATACATTTATTTTAAAAGTGATAAATCCTCAAATCTCTTAAACGTTCCAGATAATTCTTTTAATATCAATGTATTAACATCCTTGTTAAACTGATCCATCTCATGAACCATTTCTATGGGCTTAAATAATTCATTTTTATATTCCTCTTTTACCTCTAAACCACTTGACAATGCCGCTAAAGTAAATTCAAGTCTTTTTTGAAGGTTTGTCAATCTAACCAATTCCTTTTGCTCCTGAGTAAACAAGTATGAATAATTAGATAATACCTTGCAATTATGCTTAAAAACTAAATTCATATGAGAAGCAATTGATTCCGAAAGGTCTTTATTATCATCTGATACTTGTTCGGAATTATAAAAACTTAATGCTTCTTCCAGTTTTGACATTTTATGTTCAAGGAATGTGAGATAAGTTTTCATTGCTTCGACTTTTGCAGATCTTTTTGTTGAAAAATAACTAAAAAGACCAGATATTAATGCCACAATAATAGCGATAGTAGATGTAATAATTGAAATCTGAAATTCCATAATAGTAATGCTTTGAAGGGACTTCTTAAGACAACTAATTCTCTAGTTTTGGGCTGTTAGGATGCAGAAATCCCATTAGGGCAATCCTTTCAATCCGATGCAAATTTATGTTTTTTCCATTTATAGCAAACACTTAGTCCAGTTTTTTTCATAATACGGCAGTTTAAATATTGTAAAACCCTATCTCCATGTGCGAAATTCAAGGAAGCATTCATCTTGATGGTTCCACGGCGCTTCATAACTTGCTCAATGTCTTGTACTTCATTGGGATAGAACTGTACATTAGAATACCTTTTATAAATTTCCCTCCAAAAGTCGTTCTTTATTCGAAAAAAACTAACTTTGTCGCCGTTAACAGCATCGCATTTTTAATCCTTGAAACTATGATGAGCTTTCTGAAAAAATATCGCAAACGTAAGGAAACGGAAAAGGAGAGGAAAGAATTACAAGAGCTAGAAGGGGAGACTAAGTGGAATATTGAAGATTATCAAAAGTTAAGCATCATACTAACCCTATTACTTGCGGTTTTCTCGTTGGTCGCTTTAATCTTTTCAGGTATTGCCGCTTATAATGCTAACCAAACTACGAAATTGGTGACCAGTACGGATTATAAGATTTCTGAGAATCTCAAATATGATTTGCTTGAGATGGTAGCAGTACTCAAGTCAATTGACAACAAAGCGATGCAATATGTCATTACAGATGAAAAAATTGATTTTTCAAATGAAATAGAATCGCTTAACAGCATTCAAATGAGTCCGGGCTATATAGTCTTTTTGAGCTTGAGTACGAAAGACGAGAAGGACAGGCTACGGGTTGAAAGCGGCATTAGAGCATTATCTGATTATTTTTTAGTTTCAAAATGTATGACAATGTCAGAAATCAGGTGGCAAGTCAGAGTCGTTTTGGAGGTGTTGGCTAAAAATGCCAATTTGGATAACGGACGCATGACAATGCAGTTTTCGGATTGGCTTGAATACGTTTGTAATAATGAAATGGAATACACTATTTCCGAAACATCGTATAATCGGGAGCTTAACACCAGAAACAAGGATTTTGTTGAATATTTGAAAAGGTATCACGAAGACGATTGCGATGTTCTCTATTATTATTATACATTTATAGAAGCTGATTCTATTATGGCAAATAAAACCTATTCTGACAGTTTCCATGACGAGGTTTCCATTCTAAGACGAGAGGCTTCTTCCATCAATCCTAATGTAATCAAAAATGAACCATATAAAGCTGAAGTGTTTCTTTTCGAATTCTTGAAAGAGAAATATATGGTTGAATATAGTGAGTTTTGTAAAAAGAGATAAAACGGATACCAATGAAAACAGAGAATACCTAACATAGTTACGCATATATTCTCACCAGTTTCAACGTTCGCGAGAATAGAGTAAAGCTGTTGCAAGATTAAGACTATGGAAACCAAGAACAAAACTAGAACTTATGCCAAAGAAACCCAAAGAAGAAACCCTCAACCTTGACAACATCCTGTTCAAGTGCAGGGATATATTGAGAAACGCAAAAAACTCAGGTTCATTCTTCGAGAAGCGAGATATGATGCTGACGCTTGTGTTTCTTCGTTTTATTGGAGAGAAATATGAGGATGGCATCGCCAACCTGCGCAAGAGGCTTATCGAGGAGGGACTTGACCCTGACAACGAGGAGATTCAGAAGGCTTTCTTCGAGGATGCTACCTTTGCGGATGGCACCTTCGACCTCCCCAAGGAGTCGCGGTGGTCAACCATCATCGATACGGCCGCTCCTCATCTGAATGTCGCCCTCGACCAGGCCCTGAAAAGCATTGCCGAAACGAATCCTTCGCTAAAGGGTTGCTTCGTGGAAGGCACGTTCACCCAGCGCAACCTCGGTGCCAACGACATCAAGAAGGTGGTGGACGAGGTGAACAAGATCAGCCACAAGACCTTCGGCGAGGAGAAAGACCTGATTGGTCGCGTGTATGAGTATTTCCTGAAGGAGTTTGCCGTGAACGCCACCAAGGAGGAAGGCGAGTTCTACACACCGCACGACGTGGTGCAGCTCATCGCCACGGTGATTGAGCCTTTCGATGGCACACTCTACGACCCCTGCTGCGGTTCGGGCGGTATGTTTATCCAAAGCTCGGAGCTGGTGAAGTCGAAGCAAGGCGACATCAGCCGCATCAATGTGTATGGGCAGGAGAAAGAGGCCGCCACCTACCGTTTGGCCAAGATGAACCTCGCCCTGCGAGGCATCAGCCACAACTTGGGCAGCGAGAGCGATTCATCGTTCACCAACGACCTGCACAAGGGGCTGTATTTCGACTATATCATGGCCAATCCGCCCTTCAACCTCAAAGGCTGGTGGGACGACAGCCTAAGCTCCGATGCCCGATGGACTGACTACGGAACACCTCCCGAGAGCAATGCCAACTATGCTTGGATTCTGCACATGCTCTCGCACCTGAAGCCGCTGATAGGCGTGGCGGGATTCCTGCTGGCCAATGGTGCTTTGGGCGACACCGATGCCGTTGAGATTCGGAAGAAACTCATTGAGAACGACAAGGTGGAAGCCATTATCATCCTACCCAGAGAGTTGTTCATCACTACGGATATCAGCGTTACCTTCTGGATTCTGAACCAGAACAAGAAGGGCGGCAAATACCACGGGCGCGAGCTGCGCAACCGTGAGCATGAAATCCTCTTTATGGACCTGCGCCGTTGGACGGAAAATCCCGTAAAGGGTGAGCAGAAGAAGAAAGTGCAGTTGGTTACCGAACAGATTCAGCGAGTGGCCGACCTTTACCACGAGTGGCAAATGGTTGGTACCAACGGCAAGAACTTTGCCGAGCCAGAGCTTTTTAGAAGCGTAGGCATAGATGAGATTGAGCAAAACGGCTGGACGCTGGTGCCCAGCAAGTACATTGAGTTTATCGACCACGACTTGGAGATTGACTATCCCAAGGAGATGGCGCGCATCCAGCAAGAGATGAAGGAACTGATGCAGCGCGAGAAAGAATCACAACGTATGCTTGAAGAGGCTTTTAAAGGTATTGGCTATGGGATTGAGTAAGTATCGTATAGGGGACCTTATAGAGCCGTATAGTATAAAATGCGGCATTTCCGACCTCCTGCCTGATGATGTCTCTGGTATAAATATCGACAAGGAGTTCTTTGAGCCTGCTAAGCAAGTCGGTGAAGATACTAGTGGATATAAAGTTGTACCACCTAATTATTTCGCATGCAACTTGATGCATGTTGGAAGAGATGAAGTTTTGCCTGTAGCACTAAATCACTCAGATCATAACAAAATTGTAAGTCCTGCATATTCTGTATTTCGGATTAAGAATGAGGATGCCGTTTTAAAAGAGTATTTTTTCATTCTTCTTAAATCCTCAGAAAAAGACCGCTATTTTTGGTTTCATACAGATTCTTCAATTCGCCAAGGATTACCTTGGGAAGATTTCTGTGACATCGACATCCCCCTTCCCTCTATCGAGCAGCAACGCAAATACGTTGATGTTTATTTGGCGCTGCAAAAGAACCTCGCTGCCTATCAAAGCAAGGTGGAGGAGCTGAAGCTGGTTTGCGATGGGTACTTGGATAAATTGAAAATTGAGAATGAAAAATTGAAAATTGGTGAGTTTGTTGAGCAATGCGATGAAAGAAACTCTGATAACATATTCAGTTTGGATAATCTTGTTGGAATATCTACTGAGAAAAAATTCATAGATACCAAAGCGGACATGAATGGTGTCAGTTTGGATTCATACAAGGTTGTGCGAAAGAATGTCTTTGTTTATGTTCCAGATACTTCAAGAAGAGGCGATAAAATGGCTCTTGCGTTGAATACTGAAGAGAAGCCGTTGTTGATTTCTTCTATCTATACAACATTCAAGTGTAAAGACGAAAACAAACTTATGCCTGAATACCTTTTCATGTACTTCAGTCGTCCTGAATTTGACCGTTATGCACGTTTCAATTCATGGGGAAGTGCAAGAGAGGTGTTCACGATGGAAGATATGAACGATGTGGCAATCCCAATACCCGACATCTCTGTTCAACGTGAAATTGTTAATATTCACCGCTGTTATATTGAGCGACAACGCATAGCAGAGGCACTCAAAGAACAGCTAAAAAATATATGCCCAGTGTTGATACGGGGAAGTTTAATGGAATATTAAATAGAGAAAACAACCATGTATTTAGAGAAAATTATCTTCGACAATAGAGCTCCTTTTGAACATCTTGAAATAGATTTCAAAAGTTGTGGAGTTAATGTACTAACTGCAATAAATGGTAAAGGTAAAACTTCTATATTATCGCATATTACAGATGCTTTCTTTGAACTTGCCAGACCTGCCTATCCACAAGAATTTGAAGGAAAGGAGAATAAACTATATCGTGTGTCTTCACCATTGTATAATATAACTTCAAGCAAACCATCAATAGTATACTTTAGATTCAAAGATGGTGAAGATAAGTATGATTATATTGATGTACGTGATAAATGTACTAAGGAACAATATGATGCTACGATAGATGTAGACAATAAGATAGATTATAACAATTTTCAGAAAAGGCTAACGCAGCAAAACTTCTCCAAATATTGGAATGTTCAAAACAATGATATAAGGAAGAAAATGTTTGAACAAAATGTGTTAACATACTTCCCGTCATATCGTTTTGAATTACCTGCATACTTAAATGATTCTTATTCAAATCCATTAAAATACTCTATTGATAGTAAATTTAGTGGTTATTTATCGAATCAAATTGAGATAATATCTGATATCTCCTCTTTTTCAAATTGGCTTTTAGATGTTTTGTTGGATATGAAAATTGGAGAGAAAATACAGTATTATAGAGATAGCAATAATAATGTTATTCCAGTTACCATCCCTGCACAAGAGAATGTTGTTCTTAACAATCTAAACGATATACTTTCTCAAACCCTTTCTTCAAAAAAATATAATGGCCGTGTAAGATTTGGAATAGGGAAAAGAAATGGGGGGTTGTCTAGAATTGCAATAATGAATGATGTTGATGATAATCATTATCAGATATGTCCTTCAATATTTCAGTTATCATCAGGAGAGTTGGCATTGATTTCAATTTTTGGGGAGATTATTCACCAAGCTGACAATAATAAAAACAACATTCCTCTTGAGGAAATTAAAGGCATCGTTTTAATTGATGAAATAGAGAAACACTTGCATATTACTTTACAAAAAGGGATATTGCCTAAGATGTTTGCCTTATTTCCCAATGTGCAATTCATTGTGAGTTCTCACTCGCCATTTTTGAATATGGGATTAGCGTCAGAGTTATCGGGAAAACATATGATTTTTGATTTAGACCATAATGGGATTTCTTGTTCTGCGACAAAGAATGAACTATACGAGGAGGTTTATAACATGATGATCGATGAAAATAAACGTTTCGCTAAACTATGTATGGATTTGACTGGAAAACTAAAATCATTGACAAAACCATTGATTATAACAGAAGGAAAAACAGACATTAAACACATATTAAAGGCAAAAGAAAAATTGGGCATAACGGATTTGGATTTTGACATAATACAAGATGATCAACAGCCTGATGGAGATTCTAACCTACATAAACTGTTAGAGCAAGCAGCCCATATTGATAACAAGAATAAAATTATCGGTATTTTTGATCGAGATATAAAGAAAACTGTTGAGGATATAGAAAAGAATGGGCAGACTATAAAAGATTACGGTAACAATGTCTATGCTTTTTGTATTCCTCTTCCAGAATCACGAAGAAGAAATGGAGAAGAAGATATTTCTATTGAGTTTCTATATAGCGATGATGAAATTCATACAACATTGAATAATGGTTGTAGTTTGTTCTTTGGTGATGAATTCTCCGCAAGAACAGGTAGACATAACACTGATAATACGCTTACACTATCAAATCAATCAGATAGAGGCAAGCATAAAATTGTTGAAAACAATGGAGGACAGGCTGTTTATAATGAGGAAGAAGAAAATATATTAGCAAAAAAAGATGACTTTGCTAATGCTATCGCTTCAGGAGAAATAGTTATATCAGAAGCAAGTTGGAATAATTTCAACCCAATTTTTGAGACAATCCGACAAATTCTACAAAAGGATTAGAAAGTCGTAGATTGAAATCTTGCACTATTGAGTAGAGAGCTAATACATGGAATTATGGCAAAACTGAAAAACATCAACGGCCACTTTGTGGAAAGCGACTATGAGGATGCACTCATCTCATTCCTTGAGCAGGAAGAGTGGCTGTACCTCTACGGCGACAATATCCCAAGGGCGAGCCGTAAGGAAGTCCTCTATATGGACGACCTCATTCAATTCCTTGAAAAGACCAATCCCGATTTGGATGATGATGACATTCGCCAGATTGCCGACAAAGTGCGCCTTGTCGGTTCCGACTCCGACTTTGCCACGCTCCATAAGGTGTATGGCTGGATGGTGGACGGCCTTCAATATGTCACCCAGAAAGGTGAGCCACAAATGATATCCCTCATTGACTTTTCCAAGGTTGACAACCCCGACAAGCCAAACAACAACATCTTCCGTGTGGTCAACCAGTTTACGGTGGACTATATCAACAACGGTGCGCTGAAAAACCGCCGCCCCGATGTGCTGCTTTATGTAAACGGTATGCCCGTCTGCATCGTCGAGCTGAAGAACCCAGCCGATGCCAATGCCACGGTTTATGATGCTTGGGAGCAAATCAACATACGATATTGGAGAGATATTCCACACCTGCTTCATTATTGCCCGCTGGCCTGCATCAGCGATGGTGTGAAGACCCGTTTGGGCACCGTTCGCGCGCCTTACGAGCATTTCTATGCTTGGCGACGTGTGGAGGACGGTGACAAGGTTTCAACCATGCCTTTTGATGAGTTGCAGACCATGGTAAAGGGCGTGTATCGCCCTGAGCGTTTCCTTGAAATCTTCAGGGATTACGTCTATTTCCAAGACAAAAACTTCGACCGCGATGAGAAGGAGATTGTGTGCCGCTATCCGCAATTCTTCGCCACGCGATTGCTGCGCGAGAGCGTCATTAAGTCGGTTAAAAACAAGAGCGGCAAAGGCGGCACCTACTTCGGAGCCACTGGCTGCGGAAAGACCTATACAATGGCCTTCCTGGCGCGACAGCTCTCGATGCGTTGTACTGCCGAGATTGGTTCACCTACTATTCTGATGATTGTTGACCGCGAAGACCTGCAAAAACAAGGCGCCAAGTTGTTCACCAAGAGCACGGAATTTCTGGGATTGGGAGAGGTGATGATAGTGCCGACCCGTAAGAAACTCCGTGATGAGTTGAAGACTCGCCAAAGTGGCGGATTTTACATTTGCACGATTCAGAAATTCTGCGACCGTAAGGACGACCCTGTAGGACTCATCAACAGCCGTTCCAACATCATCTGCTTCAGCGACGAGGCCCACAGGACACAGATTGAAGGCTCGCGCCGCATCCAGTTCAGTGAGGATGCCGACGAAAATATGAAGGCTATGGTGTCGAAGCCTTACGCCAAGGTGCTTCGCGAGGCTTTGCCCAACGCCACTTTTGTGGGCTTTACCGGCACGCCTATTGCCGAAACCTACCAAACCTTCGGCGATGAGATTGACCGCTACACGATGGACCAGGCCGTTGCCGATGAAATCACGGTCCGTATCAAGTATCACCCGCGCATTGCCAAAGTGCTGCTCAACCAAGAAAGGGTGAAAGACATTGAGGCATACTATTCGAAATGTGCCGAAGAAGGCTCAACGCAAGAGGACATTGCCAAGAGCAAGAAAGCGATGAGTTCGCTGGAAGTGCTGCTGGGTGAGCCAGACCGCCTCGACAAACTGGCGGTGGACATCCACGACCACTATGTTTCGGCGGTGGCCAATGACCCCGACCGTGTGCAAAAGGCCATGATCGTCTGTGCCAACCGAAGGATTGCCTACGATTTGTTGATGAAGTTCAAGGAGCATTATCCCGAATGGTTTGAGGAGAGAAAGACACCCGAAGGCGTTGCCGTTTCGCCCGAAGAATTGAAGGAGCTGAAAGAGATGCCAACCATCGCCATGGTGGCCAGCGTGGGCAGCAACGACCCAGCGGAGATGTACAACTATCTTGGTGGTGTGAAGAACGACCAGCGTAGTGATGAGTTGGACGCCGCTTTCAAGCAGGAACATTCCAATTTCCGCATTGTCATCGTGGTGGACATGTGGATCACCGGCTTCGATGTAGATTGCCTTACCTACATGTACAACGACAAACCTTTGCAGAAACATTCGCTCATCCAGACCATCAGCCGCGTGAACCGCAAATATCCGGGCAAGGAGTTCGGCCTGATTGTCGATTTTATCGGCATCCGCGACTATATGATGGAGGCCATGAAGATATACGGCGGAGGAGGAAATGGAAGCGGTGGCAGTTCGCTGGCACCCTCGTCGGATGACATCGAGCAGGCCACGCTCATATTCCGCGAGCATTTGGAAATCCTTAAGACCATGTTCAAGGATTACGACCTGACGCCATTCTTGAATCCCGACACCGACCCAGCCACCCGTTATACGCTGTTGGCCAAGGCAGCAGAGTATGTGTTTGCTTCCACAGAGATTCTAAACTCGGTGAGCAAAGACGGGAAAAAGACCAAGAAGGTCAGCTTCAAGACCTACTTCCTACAAGAGGTGAAGCGAATGCGCAAGGCTTACGACCTCTGCCAGCCTTCAGGCGAATTGGGCGAAGCGGAAGAAGCGTTGGCGCAATGCTTCATGGCCATCGCTGGCATGATATACAAAATGAGCGGCACCGATGCGCCCGACACCGACACCATGAACCGCCGCGTGGCCAAGATGGTGGAGGAGGCCCTGAAATACAACAAGGTGGAAAGCATCCTTGAAGAAGGCGACGAGATGGACATCTTCGGACCTGAGTTTACCGAACGTCTTTCTGACATCAAGATGCCTGCGTCGAAGTTGGAGATGCTCGTGAAGTTGCTGCGCAAGCAGATTACGGAATACAGCAAGACCAACCAGCTTGCTTCCAAGAGATTCCAAGAATTGCTTGAAGCCACCATCACCCAGTACCACGAGCGGAGGAAGTTCCTTTCCGAGCAAGAAGCGGGTGCCGCGCAGGAAGAGACCTCAGAGAGTATCATCAGGAATGCAACGGAGCAGGCACTTGACATCCTTAAGGAGATGCAGGCCGACCGCGAGAGTTTCCGCAAACTGGGACTCACCTTCGAGGAGAAGGCCTTCTACGACATCCTCATCCATTTGCGTGATAAGAATAACTTCGTCTATGGCGAGGACAAAATGGTTGACGGTATCGTGATGAACGAAAAGTGCAAGAGCCTTGCACGAAAGATTAAGGAAATCATCGACACCAAGTCAACCTTCGCCGACTGGCTCAACAACCAAAATGTCCGCAACCAACTGAAACAAGACATCAAGATCTGCCTTGTCAAGAACGGTTATCCGCCACAATACACCCCCGAGGTCTTCCGCGAGGTGATGGAGCAGGTGGAGAACTTCAAGGAGAATGAGGAGTATGAAGAGAATACGGTGGAGATGTATAGCAAGATGGGAGAAGGAGGAGGTAGGCTGGCGGCGGATAAACAATAGTGGTTTGGCGAATATGGAGGGGATGTTTAATATAAAAATATAACAATATGGAAATGCCTACTTGGTTGATATCGGTATTAGGTGGTATTGGAGGTGCTATATTGACACTCATTACCACGCTAATAGTGAACCACGTTTCTTATAAGCATGAATATTATAGGATGATTATAGAGAAACGGATGAAAACATACAATAACATTGAGAGTTTAGTAAGTAGCATAAATAAAAAAAGCGAAAAATTACCTCAAACAATCAATAAAAATAATGTCGAGTTATTAAAACCTTTTGAAGAAGAAATAGAATCAGCAGATATTGAAGTTCTATGGTTGTCAAATAATATGAAAACGGCATTGGATTCTTTGAAAGAAGCATTCCTGATCGTTTGAATGTCATGCTATAATGATGAAGTACAAAAGATGGTGGGGAAATACGATTTGCGTCAATCCATTGCAAACAAAAAAAAGTGGATAGAAAAAGCTATGAAAGAGGATTTAATGTCCATGTATGAAGTTAGGCGTTTTCTGAAAAATAAAAAATAGTATTTTGGATGAACAGAATTATTCTCATAGGCAACGGCTTCGATTTGGCGCATGGCTTGAAAACGAGTTATGCCAACTTTATTGATTGGTATTGGAAGGAATGGGGAAAACGGTTGCTGCATAGCAATAGCAAGGCCGAAGAAGATGCTTTTTGTTTTTTCAAATTGAAAAGCACAGTGCCTGAGCCTGATTGGGGGATGGCGTTTGCCTACTTTTTTCAGAATGAACAACGGCCCGCGAAAGCTTTTAATGAAATAGAGGCTGTTGAGTTAGCAATGCACAATACGTCATCATGCACATTTGTTGAAAAAAGTGTTTTTTTCAAAGAGATATGTAAACAGTTGGAAAATAAAGGTTGGGTTGATATTGAGAATGTGTTTTATTCCTACTTGAGTGCAGGAGTGATTGAGCCGAAGGTGATTAATGACGATTTGGATTATTTGAGAGAAAAGTTGGTTGAGTATTTGTCGGATATCCAAAAAGGAATAACAGAGGATGCGATAAAAGAGGGGATAAAGGAGAAGATCAATGCTCCTTTTGATGAAAACGATATAGCGGTTTCGGCTATGACACCAGACATCAAGATGCAGTTTGAGCGAAATCGTTATACAAAATCACAAACCTTCCCTGAAAAGACCCTATTGTTGACATTCAATTACACGAATACGGCAGATTTGTACCAAAAATATGTGAAAAACTGCACTGTCAATCACATTCATGGCGCGCTGTCTGACCCAAACAGCGTGATTTTCGGCTATGGCGATGAATTGGATGAGCATTATAAAGACATTGAGAACAAGAACGACAATGAGTATCTACGCAATATCAAGTCCATCAAATACTTGGAAGCGCATAATTACCGCGATTTGCTCAACTTCATAGAATCGGCACCCTATCAAGTTTTCATAATGGGTCATTCGTGTGGCAATTCCGACAGAACCATGCTCAACACCCTGTTTGAGCACAAGAACTGCATTTCTGTTAAACCTTTCTATTACATCAACGATAAAGGGGAGAAGAACTACATGAATCTTGTTCAAAACATCTCCCGAAACTTCACCGATAAGAAACTGATGCGCGATAAGGTAGTGAACGAGACTTTCTGCGAGACGCTTTAGTCGGGGTCTACTTTTGCTCCGTTTTGGCGGAGGGTTTCTTTTAGTTCAGGAGTGGAGATGATGGCTTTTGAGAAGTCTAATCCTACTACAGATAGGGGAAGGATATGGATAGTTTGGCTTTGATCAGTTTCCAAATCCCAAATGCGGATGGTACAGTCACCTGACCCACTGATGACCTGTTTTCCGTTGGTTGTTATTGCGACCGCAGTTACTAAATCTTCGTGCCCCTCAAGTATCTTGATAGTTTCACTGGTCGTCAAATTCCAAATTCGGATCGTGCGGTCGCCAGACCCGCTGACAACATGCTTACCATCTGGCATTATGGCAACAGCGGTTACAAAAGATTCGTGCCCATTTAGTGTCTGGATAATATCTCCAGTCTCTAATTTCCAAATGCGAACAGTTCTGTCGCTTGACCCGCTGATAATATGCTTTTCGTCTGAGGTCAAGGCAACGGAAGTTACCCATCCTTTATGTCCTCTAAGTATCTTGATGTTTTCTCCAGTCTCTATGTCCCACATACGGATGGTGTGATCTTTTGATCCACTAACGATGTGCTTTCCGTTTGTCATTATGGCAATGGTAGATACCCAATCATTATGTCCTTTAAGAACTTTTCTGAGTTTACTGGTTTCCAAATCCCAAATGCAGATGGTACGGTCATTCGCCCCGTTAACAACAAGTTCTCCATCTGATGTGACGGCGACAGAATTTATCCCTTTACGTCCTCTAAGTATCTTGATGTTTTCTCCTGTCTCTATATCCCAGATACGGATTGTACTGTCATTCGACCCACTGATGACACGATTTCCATTAGGTATTATGGCAACTGCGTTTACACAACCCTTATGTGCATCTATTGTCTTAATAGTTTTTATAGACTTTATATTCCTTTCTTCAATTTCCATTTTCCAAATGCGAAATGAGCAGTCGTCAAAACCACTGATGGCATGCTTTCCGTCTGGCATTACAGCGACCGCATTTACCTTATTCTCGTATCCTTCTAACGTCCTGATTTTTTCGCCGTTTTTCAGGTTCCAAATACATATGGTGCCATCACTCGCCCCACTGATGACCTGCTTTCCATTGGGTGTTACAGAGATTGTGTTTACCCCAGATTTGTGTCCTTTCAGAGTACTAATAAGTTCGCCAGTCTCCATATCCCAAATGCGGGCGATGTATTCTCCCGCCCCACTGATGACCTGCTTTTCGTTGGGCGTTACAGAGATGGCTTTCACCCTAAATGCAGATCCTTTTAATGTCCTAATGTTTTCACCGGTTTCCAAATCCCAAATGCGAATTGTGCAGTCTTTTGATCCACTGATGATACGTCTTCCGTTTTGAGTTACGGAGACGACGTTTGCCCAGCCGCCGTGTCCTTCCAGTGTCTTGATGATTTCGCCAGTCTCAATGTTCCATATGCGAATGGTGCCATCACGAGACGCGCTGACGACATGGTTTCCGTCTGGCATTACTGTGACAGAAGTTATTTGATCCTTGTGTCCTTCCAGCGTATTGGTGATTTCTCCAGTCTCTATGTCCCAGATGCATACTGTGCGGTCTTTGGATCCACTAATGACATGCTTTCCGTTTGGTGTTACGCTGACGGCAGTTACCCAACTCTTGTGACCTTTCAGAGTCCTAATGCTTTTTCCAGTCTCTATGTCCCAAATGCATAAAGTACGGTCTTTCGACCCGCTGACTACCCGCTTCCCATTTGGCAAAACGGCAACGGAGGTTATGTGATCCTTATGTCCTCTAAGTATCTTGATGTTTTCCCCAGTCTCTATGTCCCAAATTCGGACAGTGCAATCATCCGACCCGCTAACGACATACTTTTCATTTGGAGTTATACTGACATCATTTACCGAACCTTCGTGTCCTTCGGGAGAAAATGTTTTTTCAGAAAATTTTGTTTTATCCGTCCTGTTTGATTTAGTGGGCAATTTTATGGTTATGTTGTTTGACCGATAAGGATATAATGAAATGTTGTTCAGATCAAGTCCGCTGAAATCCAAATGAGAATAGTCGTTGTTGTGGAGTAAGCCATGCAATCTTAACTGGTTTCTTATGGCATCTTCAATCGCAGGTGTTACCATTCTGTTTCGTTCCCACAAGTGATTTGCTTCATCCTCGCTAATCAAGTCCGCGACAAATTGTATGACGTAAGAGTTTATGTATTGTTCCCATTCTTGTGGAAGATGGTCTTTATTCAAATAACTTAGGTTGATTAGATGTATAGCCGCCAATGCATCGCGAAATTGCTGGTGCATCAGTCTGTAACTATTCCCATTTTTTACAAAAAGACATAGATGTTTTTCCAAAAGGTTTCTTATGTTCTCTAGTGGAGGTATGCCGTCTGCCTTTTGTAAAACGTCCTTTATTTGGAATGGGAAATCATCTAGCTTGTTGAAGTGGTTCTCCAACAATTTATATGCATCATCCAAGAACTTGTGGAAATCCTTTTTATCCAAAACGAACATGGAATTTTGCTGCATCTGCCATGCCATATAAGGTGCGATGAATTCCATTGCAATAATGGCGTTTTTAGCGTCTTCGTCTTCTATTCCGAAACGCCATAATTCGCATTGCAAATAGTTCCATACAATGGAACCGGCATTTTTGACATCCCTGAACTCGGCAGAATCGGTTTCTCTTTGTTTCAGTATGAGTTCTGTCTTTACATAAAGTGTAAGCAAAAGCGGGATGGTGATGAGTTCTTTTACAGCACTATCAGTAGGGATGCGAACTTTCATACTTTTCAGATAGGCATCTACTGTCGTATTTGAAAGAGGTTGAAGTTTAATCACTGAATAATCATAGCTGAGTGCAACATAAGTATGGATATCGTATCGTGAAGAAGTGACAATTTGGATGCCCTGAAATTCAGACCAATACTTTATGTCTTCACTGATGGTTTGGCGATTTTCAGCGGCTATTTCATTAAAACCATCCAGCAGGAGCAACAGTTGTGGTCCCTTATCCCAAGGATTATCTAGGAGGTCTAATAATTGTCCGAACAAATCTTCTTTGTTGTTCAGAACCTTTTTTTTGATATATCTCTCTATCGGGTCGTCCCCCTGTGGCAATTCGTGAAGTGGTATGTATATGGCAGGTACGGGAAATGGGGTAAACTTGTCGGGTATGCTAAGCAAGGTGACAGTCTTTCCAATGCCTCCCTCACCCTCAATCATCAAATGGTTTTTGTCTCCCTTTTTCCAACTCTCGGCAACGATTTCCGCCACGGTTTTTAATTCATCATTAGAGTTACGAGCTTCTAGCACTAAAGTGCTATGCTTGGTTTGGGCGTTTGGGAACAATCGGTCATCGATTTTCATTAATCTGAAACTGGGGTGCTCCTTGCGCTTTTGCTCAAGTTTCTGTGATAAGTATTCGTAAAGGGTAGGAGTGCTCATTTTGTTATTCTTGTTAAATGAAAAGTTGTGTGTCTTTGATTGTTGTGATTAAACAATGGCACCGTTTTGACGGAGGTTTTTTTTCAGTCCTGGTGTGGAGATTTCAGCAAGAGAGAAGTCTAATCCTGCAACTGATAGTGGGAGTGTTTGGATGGTTTCAATTTCTTCAGTATCAACATTGGTGATACGAATGGTTCCATCCTTAAAACCAGAAATGAGTTGTTTGCCATCAGGAGTTATGTCTTCCGCTAAACTACCATACGTTTTAATTATTGTTTTTATTATGACTCTATCTTCCAAGTCTATAATGCGTATAGTGTCACCATAATCCCTAGACTTGCAAATGAGACGTTTGCCGTCTGGAGTTATAATTACTGCATCTATTGGACGAATAAACCCTTCAATTGGCTTTCCAATCGAAGAACCCGTTTCCAAATTCCAAATGCGTATTGTCTTGTCTTTTGACCCAGTAACAATATGTTTGCCATCTGGAGTTACTGCCACAGCATCTACTGAACTACTATGTCCTTCGATAGGCTTGCATATTGGCATTCCTGTCTCCAAATCCCAAATGCGGATGGTTTTGTCCATCGATCCACTGATAATGCATTTGCCGTTTGGAGTCACTGCCACAGCAAACACTGAATCGTTTAGTCCTTCGATGGGCTCTCCTATTTTAGATTGGGTTCCCAAATCCCAAACGTGGATAGTGTTATCTCGTGATCTGCTTACGATTCGCTTGCCGTCTGAAGTTAAGGAGATAAAATCCACTGGATGTCTGTATCCAGCCAACGGCTTCCCTATTAGGTCCCCTGTTTCCAAATCAGTGATTATTATAGAGTAACCCAATGACCTGACGACTCGTTTACCGTCCGGGGTCACAGCTATGGTATACAATGAATTGTCATAGTTCTCAATAGGCTTTCCAATTAAACCCTTTGTGCTTAAATCCCAGATGCGTATGGTATTATCTGACGACCTACTGATGATTCGCTTGCCATCAGGAGTTATTGAAACTGCATCTATTGAATTACTGTGCCCTTTAATAGGCTTACCTATTTGAGTTCTAGTCTCCAAATCCCAGATACGTATAATACTGTCTGATGACCCACTAATGATGCGTTTACAATCCGGAGTAACAGCAATGGAATTAACAAAAGAAGGAAGTTTTTCAATGGGATTCCCAATTTGCATCATGGTTTTCAGATCCCAAATGCGTATAGTTTTGTCACCTGAACCACTGATGATGCGTTCGTCCTGGGTTACGGTGATGGCGAGCACACTACCTCGGTGACCTTCGTTAGGCTTTCCTAAAAGTTGTCCCGTCGGATTATCAGTCGCCAAATCCCAAACACGTATGGTTTTGTCGTTTGACCCACTGACGACACATTTGCCGTCTGGAGTTACGGCGATGGCAAGTACATTGCCTTGGTGCCCTTCTAGAAAAACAGGCTTACTAGTCTCATAATTCCAAATGCCAATAGTGTTATCCCAAGATCCACTAATAATGCGCTTCCCGTCTGGGGTAAGGAATATGGAACTCACCACACTTTTATGTGATGTTTTTTTTATCTGCCTTCTAGATTTAAAATCCCAAATTCGAATAGTATGGTCCCAAGATCCACTGATGATGCGTGTGCCATCACGAGTTATTGCAACAGCATTCACTGCATCTTCGTGCCCTTCTAGAGGTTCTCCCAATTGAGTTCCAGATTCTAAATCCCAAATGCGAATGGTTTTGTCCCATGATCCACTGATAATAAATCTGCCGTCTTGAGTAATTGTGACAGCTTTCACTTCGTCTTCGTGCCCCACTAAAACCCTAATTTGATCACCTGTTTCCAAATCCCAAACTCGTATTGTATTGTCCTTTGATCCACTAACAATGCGTTTGCCGTCAGTGGTAATTGCAATACAATTTACATCACTTTCGTGCCCTTCAGCCGAAAATGTTCTTTCTGAGAGTTTTACTTTTTCTAAATTATTGAAATCAGCAGGCACTTTCAATAAAGTATTGTTTACTCGATATGGAAATAAAGAAATGTTATTCAAATCAAGGCCGCTGAAATTCAAATGGGAGAAATCATTGTTGTGGAGCAACCCCTGCAATCGTAATTGGTTTCTTGTAGAGTCTTCAATTGCAGGACTTGCTCTTCTGTTTTGTTCCCATAGTTTTAAAGCTTCATTCTTGTCAGTATCTTCTCTAATTAAATCTGCAACAAATTGCATAACATAATAATCTATTGGGGATTCCCATTCTTGAGGAAGATTGTTGCCAGACAAATAACACGAATTAATCAAATGCACGGCGGTCAAAGCATCACGGAATTGTTGGTGCATCAGTCTATATTGCTGTTTATTCTTGATAAAAAGACAAAGATGTTTTTCCAAAAGATTTTTTATGAGTTCCAAAGGAGGTATACCTTCGACATTTTGTAAAGCCTCTTGTATATGAAGTGGGAAATCATCTGGCTTGTTAAAGTGACTTTTCAATAGTTTATAAGCATTCTCCAGAAGTTTATTGAATTCTTTCTTTTCCAAGACGAACAGTGACTTTTGTTGCATTCCCCATGCAATAAAAGGTGCAATAAATTCCATGGTTAGAATGGCGTTTTTAGCAATCTCTTCTTCTTTTTCAAAGCGCCATAATTCACATTGTAAATAATTCCATACAATGGAACCTGCATTTTTCACTTCCCTAAAATCGGAAAAATCGGTTTCTCTTTGTCTTAGAATAAGTTCTGTCTTTACATAAAGTGTGAGCAGAAGAGGATTGGTGATAAGTTTCATTACGACATCATTGATAGTCATGGGGACGCCTATACTATCTAGATAACTATTCACTGTTTTATTCGAAAGGGGTTGTAACTTAATCGCTGAGTAATCATAGCTTAGAGTTACATAGGTATGGATGTCGTATCGTGACGAGGTGATGATTTGAATGCCTGGATATACAGACCAATGTTCTATATCTTCACTTATGATCTTGCGTTTTTCAGCGGCTATTTCATTGAAACCATCCAATAGTAGTAACAGTCGTGGTCCTTTGTCCCAAGGTTGGTCAATGAGGTTCAATAATTGCTCCAACAAGTCCTCTTTGTTTTTCAGAATCCATTTCTTAATATAATGCTCGATTGGGTCGTCTTTCTCTGTTAACTCGTGTAGCGGAATATAAATGGCTGGAACGTGAAAGGGAGTGAATTTTTCGGGTATACTAAGTAAGGTAACGGTCTTTCCAAGGCCCCCTTCCCCTTCAATCATCAAATGATTATTCTTTCCTTTCTTCCAACTTTCAGCAATGATTTTTTTCACGGTTTTCAGTTTGTCCTTCGAATCAAGGGCTTCTGTTTCCTCTGTGTCAAATTTGATAATCCCATCAGGGAACAATTTGTCATCAATCTTCATTAATTTGAAGCTAGGATGACCCTTGCGTTTTTGCTCAAGTTTCTTTGATAAATACTCGTGAAGGGTAGGTGCGCTCATTTTGTTGTTCTTGTTAAATGAATTATTGTTTGTTTTTGATATTTGTCATTAAACAATGGCTCCGTTTTGTAGAAGTTGTTCTTTCAACTCTCCCGTACTAAAATTAGCTTTTGAAAAATCAATTCCTGTCACCAATAATGGAAGAAGCTGGATTTTAATAATTATGCTTGTGCCTATTTCGGAAATCCTAATAGTGCCATCATCTGCCCCAGAAACAATTCGTTTCCCGTTCAGCGTTGTAGTCACATCATCTACTAATTCTAATTGCCAAGGCTTTACAAACTTGTCACTATGTACACAGTCAAAACACTTTACATTTAATAACTTAGACAATGCGTGATTCAAATTTTCATGTTCTTCAACCGCCCTTTCTAATAATAGAGTTCCTGTCTTCAAATTCCAAACTTGAATCGTATTGTCCAATGTTTTGCCGATAAGATAATTGCCGTCAGAAGTCAAAGCCACAGCATCAGAGTATTTCGACATGTTGTGTCTTAATATAGGCTTGCCTATCGGGTCTCCATTCATCAAGTCCCAAATACGAATGGTGTTGTCCCATGACAAACTAGCAAAGTATTTCCCATCTGGGGTCACTGCAACAGCGTATATCGAATTGCTTTGTCTAACGATAGGCATACCTATCTGGTCTCTAGTTTCCAAATCCCACACGCGTATAGTTTTGTCAGATGACCCGCTAATAATCCTCTTACCATCTGGTGTGATGACCAAAGTGTTTACAGAATCATCATGCCCTTCTATGAGTTTTCCATGTTGACTGCCAGTCTCCAAATCCCAAATGCGTATGGTTTTGTCTGCAGACCCACTAATAATGTATTTGCTATCTTGAGTAATGGCTATAGTGTCTATTGAGTTGCTATGTCCTTTAATTTCCCTAATAAGTTTTCTTGTACTATAACTCCAAACACGAATTGTGTTGTCCCAAGATCCACTAACGATGTACTTGCCATCTGAAGTCACAGCAACGGTAGACACAGTATTGAGATGCTCTTCGATTGGCTCTCCTAATTGGTTTCCTGTCTTCAAATCCCAGATGCGAATAGTTTTGTCTCCTGATCCACTAATAACGTATTTGCCATCTGGAGTTACAGCTACAGCATATACTGAGAATTTGTGTCCAATAATAGGGTTGCCAATTGGGAGACCATAATGCAAATCCCAAACACGTATAGTGTTGTCCCAAGAACCACTAATGATGTGCTTACCATCGGGGGTTATAACCACTGAACTTACCACACACCGATGGCCTTCAATAGTTTTTCCAATCTGGGTGCCAGTTTCCAAATCCCAAACACGTATAGTGTTGTCATATGATCCGCTAATGATACGTTTTCCGTCTGGTGTCACAGCAACAGCAGTCACATAATTTGAGTGTCCTTCGATAGGTTTTCCAATCGGAGCTCCAGATTCTAAATCCCAAATGCGTATGGTTTTATCTCTTGATCCACTGATAATGCGTTTACCATCAGGAGTCACGGTCACAGCACATATAGAATTTAAATGACCTTCTGCAGAGAAAGTTCTTTCTGAGAACATTGTTCCCGTCATTTTGTCCGCATAATGTGGTAATCTCAACGTGGTGGTATTAGGGACTTGATAAGGGAATAAGGAAATGTTACTTAAATCAAGGCCACTGAAATTTAATTCAGAAAAATCATTATTTCGAAGTCGCTTTTGCAGTTCCAATTGGTTTCGGGTTGCTTCTTCAAGTTGAAGATTTGTTCTGTTTTGTTCCCACAAGCGATTGGCTTCATCCTCACTAATCAAATCAGCGACAAATTGCATGACATAGTGGTCGATGGTTGAATTCCATTCGGTGGGACGGTTGTTGCCATTCAGATAGATGGAATTGATGAGATGTATGGCGGCGAGTGCGTCGCGGAATTGTTGGTGCATCAATTGATATACATCCCCATTCTTGACGAAAAGGCAAAGATGCTTTTCCAGCAAGTTCCTAATGAGGTTTATTTCGGGTATCCCATTTGATTTTTGCAATGCTTCTTGTATGTGAAATAATGGAAAGTTGTTTGGAACTTTGGCATATTGTTTTGTAAATTCAGTATAGGCTTCCTCAACAGCATCTAAAAAAGTGAAAGATTCTTTTTTCCTCCTTGCATCTATTGTGGAAGGAGAGGTTTCACTTTTTTTGACATTCAAATTAAACAGGGATTGCTGCTGCATCTTCCATGCCATATATGGAGCAATGAATTCCATAGTAATGATGGCAGCTTTGGCATTATTATCTTCTTTTCCAAATTTCCACAGTTCGCATTGAAGATAATTCCATACGATAGTTCCTGCGTTTTTTGACTCCTTAAAATCAGAGGATTCTGTTTTTCTTAGTTTTAGAATGAGTTCTGTCTTTACATAAAGGACTAAAAAAAGTGGTATTCTGATGAATTTCTTTATGGCATCGTTGTCTGGGTACTGTAAATTATTGTTTTTCAAAAAGTTCTCTATAGTCCCTTCTGGAAGGAGTTGTAATTTTATTACTGAATTGGAATAACTGACTGAAACATAGCCATGAATATCGTATCGTGATGATGTTATTATTTGAATTCCTGCATATTCTGACCATCGTTCAATATCCTGACGAATGGATTCCCTGTTTTCACTGGCAATCTCATTGAATCCATCCAAGAGAAGTAATACTTGTGGCCCCTTATCCCAATCCATATCTAATAGCTCCAGCAATTGATCATACAAGTTCGCCTTATTGTTTAGAATGCTTTTGATATACTTTTCTATTGAGTTGGTATCTCCTGTTAATTCGTATAGAGGGATATATATGGCTGGAACAGAATATGGGGCAAGCTTGTCTGGTATGCTAAGCAAGGTTACTGTTTTGCCGATGCCGCCCTCTCCTTGAATCATTAAGTGGTTTTTTTCTACTCTCTTCCAACTTTCAGCAATGATGTCTTTCACCTTCCTTAATCTGTCGTCCGAATCCTTCGCTTCGGTTTCAAATGTGATGATGCCGTTTGGAAACAAACTATCGTCAATTTCAATTAATCTGAAACTGGGATGTTCTTTACGCTTTCGCTGAAATTTTGTTGATAACAAGTCGATAAGAGAAAGTGGGCTCATTTTGAGATTATTAGATGGATAGTTATTAAATGCTTACTTAAAGTGCCTCAATTCATGAAGTTGTCCAAGAGGTTTATTTTATTTGTAAGGTGAGTTATTGGACATTCACGTCCTTGTTTGTTGTTGAAATATGTAATGCTATGAATCAATTGGCTTTGGTCAATTTTTGAGAACTTTAATGTTTCAAGTATGGGATTCTTAATAAACACCACTATATCTTCTGATTGTTCATCGTTGGAATAAGTGACTAATAATTTGGCGATAGTAAGGTATAAAGAAGAAATCCTGCCATCAGCGCCACCCGTGTTGGATAGCATTTGTGCAGGTATGAGTTTTTCGATTTCGTTAATCAATCCTTGAATGGAAAGCCTTATGTTGCTGATGTTATCAAATAATTCAGGGTGGCATACTTTTAGATAGGTAAGGAAAAAGAAAAGGTCTGGAAATAGGTGTTGGTCAGGTTGGAATTCCTTTAATGCTATGGCAGTTAGCGCAAAAACACGATCCAGTTGGCGTAATGTGATGCGTTTGAATGTACAGATATATTCAGCGGCATTTAAAAACAGGATGTCCTCGCCCTTAAATGATGTGTCTCTTTCTTTACGATTGAAAAACGACATTAAGTTGTAATAATCATATAAGTGTCCGCAGAAATCTTTCAATTCAGGCTGCGGTAAGTTGTAACTGATGTCGATGAAACGGCGCAGGTACTCTTCAGCATCGATGTCGCTTCCAAAATAGCCTTTGATGGAGTTTTCAAGCTGGTCTTTGTCGATGGAGAGGATGAATACAATTCCTGGAGTCTCAAACAAGTGTTTTACTCGTTCCAAAACTCGAACGGCATATGTTGGGCTGCACCTGTCCAATTCATCAATAAAATATACCAACGGTTTATCAGAATTTGTCCAGTTGACGTATTCTTTCAATTCCATTTTGAATTGTTCCATGCTCTTGGTTTGTGTGGAAAATTCATCCACTTTTTTCTTGAACAAATTACCACATTCGTCAGCGACAGATGATAATGTTTCAATTACTAAATGCCCACCAGCCATTTTAATCATTGCTTTCCCAAAACCAACTGTTCCAGCAATAGCTAGCTTTGCCCCTGTTTTCATGAGATTCTCAAATCTTAAATTGCTTTTTGGGTCTATCTTTCTTACAGCTTGAAGGTTCGCAATCAAAGGCACTAAGGGATCATCTAAATAATCTGCTTTCCAGGCATTGAAATATATGGTTGTGAATTTTTCGTTTTCTAGCATCTTCTGCCATTTCGTCACGAAAGTAGTCTTACCTGTTCCCCATTTGCCATTGATGGCTATAACAGCCCCGTTCGTGTAAATAGACAGCACTTTGGTGAGGATTTCAGCGTATGGTTTTCGTTTTAATAAATCTTCTTTGAATGGGTTCTCATCATCGATTTCTACATCTCCCAATCGGGCATTCAAAGCTAATTTGGATAATTGTTCATTTTGTTGCATAATCAGATGTATTAATTTTGCAAAAATACAAGGATTATCTAAAATAACAAAAACAAAATTTTCATGAATCGAATATGGTTTCACACATGCCATGTTGGGTCGGCCATAGAACCGTTAGTTACACTATTATAAGGTGGGAGATATCTTCCCGAGTCTGCGAGTCCAGAAAGACGACCTTACCTCACCCCCGATATGTAATGTCGGGTTTTCATAATAATATGGATGACAATGACAGGCCGCAGCCATAGATGCCCGCCACCGCACAAGCCCATGCTGGCATGCCATGGCTGCTGTACTCACCCGCACCCTGATGCAATATCCTCCAAAAACAATTAATGACAATTCGTGATACATTAATGGCAATTCGTGTAAAACAAACAATTAATGACAATTCGTGGTACATTAACGGTAATTCGTGTAAAACAAACAAATAATGACAATTCGTTGTAATAGAATTTTCTCCATCCCCTTGCGGGTTTGTGGAAAAGTTGTAATTTTGCAACATCGTTTTGCCATACAGCGTAGGCAATGCAAAACTGTCAACGTCGATGCTTTTGACAGTGACGATAAAACATAAGCCGGAGTTTCTACTTCGGCTTTTGTGTTAGGTCAAATGCAGTTAAAAGCCAATTCTTTGTGTTCCCATTGTCTTTTTGAATGGCCACGACAAAACGGAATCCCCTGCTTTCAAAAACCATTTTCTGACTGTCTGACTTCTTCAAGTTGAAATTCCCATACTGTACAATGATAGGGATGAAATCCTCAATTTGAAATCCCAGTCGGTTGATGTCGGCTTCATGTTTGTCGATGATATGCGACAGCCCAAATCCTCTATGCTTTATTGTGTCTGTCACTTCGCCCCAAACGATATCAATATCTCCAATGTCGTCACGATGCAGAGCGGCTATACATTCACCTTTTTGCTGTTGCCTAAGAAATTTGATGGCATCTTTCGGTTTCCCTTTGAATTGGGTGTAGATGGGCCCAAATGCTCCTTGTTGTAACTCTTCCATTTTCTATGTTTTTTCGATTGTGTGGCAAAGAAACGCCAATTGTCAAAACCTACCCGTTGAACAAACGTTTGTAGTCGACTGTTGTCGTTTGTTGTCGGGTAAGTAACTGGAAATGAAATGGATGTTATTTTTTGGAAACAAATCTTCCATAAATCTGTCATAAATGGATCGCTTCTTCCGTTTTCACGGAATGAGGCCTCGCGATGACGCGAAGCGACGACAGGAGAGTCTCAAGAGCATAGGAGATCGCGGGTCGCCACATTCCGCAGAGGCGAAACCGTGATGACGGCAATGGGCGGGAACGTTGTAGATAAGGTTGACGATTGCTTTTTTAGGTCTTTTTTGTTTGAAAAGCGTCCTCGTATTTAAAAAGTATGTAATATTGCAAAACAATAACTGTTTACAATCATGAAAAAACTAGTTGTCCTATTTGTTTCTTTGGCAATCATTTGCGCGTTGAATTCGTGCGCTACTCTAATTGGTGGGTCGAGTTATACTGCTCATGTTGTAGCGGTCGACCATCCTAACGCTACCATTTCTGTAAATGGAGAAACCAAAGGCGTTGGCACCGCTACATTTCAATGGAAAAGAAGTCAAGCCGACAATCTGGCTATCACGTTGAAAGAAGAGGGGTGTGAAGAACAAACCACCCGTTTTTATACCAAGAGTTTCAGGGTAATGCCTTTGCTTGGAAACATCCTTATCGTTGGTGGTATCCCTGGAATCATTATTGATTTTGCAACCCAATCTGTGTGGAAACCCGACACCAATGAGCGTGGCGTTTCAAAGATCAGCGTAGATGCCTTTTTGTATGAAATAATCTACGACAAATGCCCTGCTAAGAAGGAAGAATACAACATGCAACTATAGAGAAAACCTGTCGGTGTAGGGGAGGGACGCATTGTTGAGAAGTAGGGGTGGAATTATATTTATCTTTGCAGTCAAACCCAAAAACAATCACAATATGGAAGAATATGGAAGTAGAAAGTCGCATCGTTTTCTAAGCGTATTACTCATCGTAGGCTTGGCACTACTTGCGGTTTACCTGATTCAGAACAAGGACCTCATCGAATCAAAGTCCTCTCCAAGGGGCAACGACGACAACAAAGAAGTGGTAGCGGGCCAACCCACTACGACGGAATCCTCATACGAATGGGAAGCCTTGCAAGATGAGGTCAATGACTTGCGCAATGAGGTGGAACAGCTGAAGAAAGAAGTCCAACAATTGAAAAACACCAAGCCGACTTCAAGCTCCCAAACCAATGCCACTCAAAGAACGTCTACCGAAAATACTACGACACAACAAACTTCGCCTACTGCACAACAAACCTCTGGCTCCTTTGACTCCAATGCCATTACCTTGGCGAATTATACGCATGATTATATTAATGATGATGCATCAGTCTCCTTCAAAAACAATACTAGTCATCCTATTTCTCAGGTGACGGGTCGCATGATTTACTACGATATGAATGGGAACATGTTGGATTATCGCGACTTCACAAAAGCTGTCAATATTGAGCCTGGCATGGTTAAGAGCCTAACATTACCTGGATATGGGTATAATGATTATTATGGGTATTATAAGAGTCAGGTTAGCGCATCGAAACCCGACCGCAAGTACAAGGTGAGCTTTGAACTGAAGTCATACAAATAAACCGTTCCCGAATAGGGAGTCGCATTCTGTTTTCACGATATGTCCCCAATCCTCCTCCTATATCTCATTCTCATCAACCTCCTGGGCTTTGTCCTTTATGGCGTGGACAAGGTGAAGTCGAAGCGTAAGGGAAGCTGCCGTATTCCGGAGCGCGTTTTGCTATGGGTGGCACGTTTAGGTGGAGGAGTGGGCTGCTGGCTCGGCATGATGCTCTTTCGGCACAAGACCAAGCACAACCGTTTCATGATTCTCGTGCCGCTGTGGACGGTCCTATGGGCTGCCGCGTTGGCATTTTTGCTAAGGCTGGGGTAAGGTGTGCCGAGTTCATCGGCGGCTTGAGGCAACTTCTGCAGGGTAAGTGTCGTTGGCCGCCGCTGGTCACACGTTATCTGGATCGCTTCGTGCCTCGCGATGACGCGAAGCGACGACAGGAGTGAGTCACTAGAGTGTAGGAGAGCGCGGGTCTATGCCCGCGATGACGGCAAGAGGGAGTGTGCCGTTAAGAATGGAAGTGATAGCGACGGATGCCAAGTGTGGGAACGCCAAAGACCGACCGGGTCGGGCGCGCGGGCCTGGCCGACATGGGGGAGGGGCGGTTGCCTTGTGCGGTAGGCCCATGATGTCGGCCTTGAACTTTTGGTCCTTTTGTTTCAAGACAAAAGGACAAGAAAACCGCAGCCACAGATGCCCGCCATCGCACCTGTTCATGCTGGCATGACATGGCTGCTTCGCTCTGAGAGTAGGAGAACACCAAAGACCGACCGAGTAGGGCGCGCGGGTTTGGACGGAGATGGTTGGGATGGTTCGACAGGCTCATCAATCACGCCCGCCATGTGCTGAGATTCCTTGAAAGTATCGATTCTATATATAATAAGGTGCGCCCATTAATGTATCCCAGAAAATTGAACGGAAGCACCTGAAACCATCCACCTAACCCTGCTAAAACCTCCCTAATTAATACCCTAAAACACCTTTTTTTTGACGGATTTGCCTTGTGAAATTTGAAAATTACAAAAAAAAATGAATTTTTATAATTATGTAAATCAGAGAGATAATAAAAACTTGAAAAATAAATGAAAAAAGTACTTGCCAGTTCGGAAAAAGGTAGTACTTTTGCACCCGCTTTCGGAACGGAAGAGGGGATGAAGAGAGGGGACGACGGAGGCGTAAAGTTCTTTGAAAGTCTGAGGCCAGCACAAGACCGGCGGCGCGTGAGCGCCGTCAGGGAGAAGGAACCTGTAACAAAGGAACACTAAAAAGAGAACATCAAGGCGGAACCCGAGACACAGAATAAAATTTGAGTACAACAATAATACAACGAAGAGTTTGATCCTGGCTCAGGATGAACGCTAGCGGCAGGCCTAATACATGCAAGTCGAACGGTAAACGGTCCTTCGGGACTGTGAGAGTGGCGGACGGGTGCGTAACGCGTATGCAACCAACCCCCGACGGGCGGATAGCCGGTGGAAACGCCGGATAAGCCGCCATGCGGCCGACGAGGGGCATCCCTTGTCGGTCAAAGCGGAGACGCGGTGGGGGACGGGCATGCGTCCCATTAGATAGTTGGCGGGGCGACGGCCCACCAAGTCGACGATGGGTAGGGGATCTGAGAGGACGGTCCCCCACACTGGTACTGAGACACGGACCAGACTCCTGCGGGAGGCAGCAGTAAGGGATATTGGTCAATGGTCGGAAGACTGAACCAGCCATGCCGCGTGA
>JAEEGH010004717.1_pt1 | contig 34755 bp, 27 predicted proteins | sample 9134181 | NCBI WGS metagenome assembly JAEEGH01 (sample SAMN16246544, study PRJNA631951) | gut metagenome | biome: gut microbiome; feature: rumen; material: DP-attached | host: Bos | place: Iran: Karaj | collected 2018-10
TGCCGCTATGGACACCGGAACTTCCGCTTCCGGTAAAGGTTCGTAAACCGCTGCAGGAAAGCAAAGAACTGAAAGTTGTCTATTTCCCCAGCTGCCTGAACCAGACTATGGGACGCGCTCCCAAGGACCAGGTAAAACCCCTGAACCAGGAGATGGTGGAACTGCTTAACAAAGCCGGTTATGAAGTCATCTTCCCGCCCAGGATGGAGAGCCTCTGCTGCGGTACCATCTGGGAAAGCAAGGGTATGCCCGAGATAGCCGACAAGAAGGTCCGCGAGCTGGAAGAATCCCTCTGGAAGGCCTCTGAAGAGGGGAAGTACCCGGTTCTCTGTGACCAGAGCCCCTGTCTGCACAGGATGCGCCATTGCATCAAGAGTATGCGATTGTATGAGCCGGCGGAATTCATCTCGGAATTTCTGGCAAACAAACTGGAGTTCCATCCGGTAGATACGCCTGTAGCCGTGCACGTAACCTGTTCTACCCGTCTGATGGGGCTCAAGGACTGCATCATCGGCCTGGCTAAGAAGTGCTCTACCAACGTGTATGTGCCCGAGGAAGTGGGCTGCTGCGCCTATGCCGGCGACAAGGGTATGACCCATCCGGAAGTCAATGCCTACGCTCTCAGAAAGCTCAAACCGGCCCTGGAGGCCCACGGCATTAAGGAAGGCTATTCCAACAGCCGCACCTGCGAGATTGGTCTTTCTACCAACGGAGGCATAACCTACCGTTCCATTGTCTATCTGGTAAATGCCTGCACTACGCGCAAAGATGCTCAATGAGGATCCTCACGCCAATGCCAATGAGAATAATGCCGCCCAGTAACTCTGGGCGCATTTTTTTAATAACCACATCCCCAAAGCGGACGCCCAGTTTAAAGCCCAGAAGGCTCATCAGGAAAGAGACCAGGCCGATGATGCCCAGCGGCAAAGAGATGGAGCTGATGCTGTTGTACCCGGTGCAGGCGTAGGTGATGCCCACGGCCAGGGCGTCGATGCTGGTAGCTACAGCCAGGGCCAGCTGCGTCTTGACATCGCGCGGGTTCAGGTGGGCTTCTTCTTCGGCCTTGAAGGAATCTATGATCATTTTACCGCCAATGAAACCCAGCATACCAAAGGCTATCCAGTGGTCAATGGCCTCCAGATAATGGCTGAAATTGGTGGTAAGGGCCCATCCTATGAGAGGCATAAGGGCCTGAAACAGGCCGAAGAAAAAGGCCAGTCTCAAAGCCAGCCGGCTGTCCCACTGGCGAATAAGGACGCCGCAGACTACGGAAACCGCAAAGCAGTCCATAGCCAGAGCCAGCGCTATGAGGATGTGTTCCAGCATAAAGGCTTGCAAAGTTAGCAAATATATAGTAGATTTGTCTAGAACAAAACTGAATTTATGAAAAAGACCCTTGTAATTTCTGCCTCTCTGCTGCTTTGTGCAGCGGCTTTTGCCCAGAAACCCGCCGGAGATCCCAAAGGCGGCATTTCGGCCCAGATGCTAAAGGAAATCAGCGCCGCCTATGAAGGCAACGCAACAGACAAAGCCCTGCGCAATGCGCTCAACAGCACGGCCATCAATACCCTGGCCGTCTCTGCTGAGAATCTGGCAATGATTGACACCCACTTTAGCAATGAGGTGGTAACCAAAGGCCGTACAGACCAGAAATCCAGCGGTCGCTGCTGGCTGTTCACCGGACTCAACGTCCTGCGTTCCCGTATGATCCAGAAGCACGACCTCGGGGCCTTCACCTTCTCCCAGAACTACCTCTTCTTCTACGACCAGCTGGAGAAGGCCAACCTGTTCCTGCAGGGCATCATTGATACTAAAGACCTTCCGCTGGAAGACCGCAAGGTAGACTGGCTCCTGTCCAATCCGCTGGGAGACGGCGGCCAGTTCACCGGCGTTTCCAACCTGGTGATGAAATACGGTGTAGTACCTTCTGATGCTATGCCCGAGACCCTGACCGCCAACAGCACCTCCCAGATGAGCACCCAGATCAAGACCAAGCTCCGTGAGGATGCCCTGGCCCTGCGTGCCGCCAAACCCAAGGAAGTGCAGGCCCTGAAGGTAAAGATGCTGGGGGAGGTATACCGTATGCTGGCCCTCTGCCTGGGCGTTCCTCCCACCGAGTTCACCTGGGCCCGCTACAACTCCAAGGGTGAGTTCGTGAGTGAAAAGACGTATACTCCCAAGGCCTTCTACAACGAGTTCGTAGGGGATGACCTGGAGAACAATTATATTATGGTAATGAACAACCCGGCTGTAGAGTATGGCAAGGTGTACGAGATTGAGTACGACCGCCACGTTTACGACGGCCAGAACTGGGTATACCTGAACCTTCCCATTGAGAAAATCAAGGAAATGGCCATTGCCTCCATCAAAGACAACACCGCCCTGTATTTCTCCTGCGACGTAAACAAATTCCTGGACCGCAAGGCCGGTGTGGCAGATCTTAAGAACTTTGATTATGAATCCCTTATGGGCGTATCCTTTGGAATGGACAAGAAACAGCGCATCCAGACCCACGCCAGCGGCTCCACCCACGCTATGACCCTCATTGCCGTAGATCTTAAGGGCGGCAAACCCGTCAAGTGGATGGTAGAAAACAGCTGGGGTGCCACCAGCGGCTACAAGGGCAATATCATTATGACGGACGAGTGGTTCAACGAGTATATGTTCCGCCTGGTGGTAGAGAAGAAATACGTCCCGGCCGATGTGATGGCCCTTCTGAATCAGAAGCCCATCCTTCTTCCCGCCTGGGATCCGATGTTCTTACCGGAAGAGTAAGCCTACTTTTTGACAGGCTTGAACTTTCTGATGGGGTCGCACGTAAGTCCGACCCCTAATTTGTTAAAGGTCTTGCGGTCTACCTCGCTGAGCATCACGGAAGAGTGCACCTGGGCACCTACCAGATTGGGCAGCTGGGCCAGGGCCTGCTGGCAGTTCTCGTCCAAGAGGCTCATCATAGAAATGGCCACCAGGACCTCGTCCGTATGCAGGCGAGGGTTATGGCCATGCAGATAGTCCACCTTGGTCTTCTGGATGGGGCCAATCATATTCTGCGGGATGAGCTTGATGTTGTGCGGAATGCCTGCCAGATACTTGAGGGCATTGAGCAGCAGAGCGGCGCTGGGGCCCAGCAGGGGGCTGGATTCGGCCGTAAGGATGGTGCCGTCTTCCAGCTCGATGGCGGCCGTGGCGGAAGATCCTCCGTTCTGCTCCAGTCTTTCGCGGGCAGCCACGGTGGTTTTGCGGTAGTCGGTGGTTATCTTGGCTCGCTTCATCACCAGGGCAATCTTGTTCACTTCGGCCTCGGTGGCCTTTCCTTCTGCAAAACTGCAGAGGGAAGTGTAATAGCGGCGGATAATCTCCTGGAGGGAGGCCTCGCGGCAAACGTCGTCATCGCTGATGCAGTAGCCAATCATATTCACACCCATATCGGTGGGGGACTTGTAAGGGGAACTGCCGTAGATGTCCTCAAAGAGGGCGTTCATCACCGGGAAAATCTCAATGTCACGGTTGTAGTTGACGGTGGTTTCTCCGTAGGCTTCCAGATGGAAGGGGTCAATCATATTAACGTCGTCCAGGTCTGCCGTGGCGGCTTCGTAGGCCATATTCACGGGGTGGGCGAGGGGCATATTCCAGACCGGGAAGGTCTCAAACTTGGCGTATCCGGCCTTGACACCGCGCTTGTTTTCCTGGTACAGCTGGCTCAGGCAAACGGCCATCTTGCCGCTGCCGGGACCCGGGGCCGTAATGACCACCAGGGGCTTGGTGGTTTCCACGTAGTCGTTCTTGCCGAATCCTTCGTCGGAATCGATGAGGGCCACGTTCTGGGGATAACCTTCAATGGTATGGTGATAATAGACTTTGATACCCATATTCTCCAGGCGCTTGCGGTAAGCTTCTGCGCTGGCCTGGCCGTTGAAGTGGGTGATAACCACGCTGTTTACGCTCAGATCCCGCTCCAGAAACTCGTCCCTCAGACGGAGAACGTCCATATCGTAGGTAATACCCAGGTCACTTCTAATCTTGTTTTTCTGAATGTCTACGGCACTGATGACAATGACAATCTCTACGTCGTCCTTGAGCTGAAGGAGCATCTGCATTTTACTGTCTGGATGGAAGCCGGGAAGAACGCGGCTGGCGTGGTAATCGTCAAACAGTTTGCCGCCGAATTCCATATACAGTTTATCGCCGAATTTGGCGATACGCTCCTTAATGTGCTCTGACTGAATCTTGAGGTATTTGTCGTTATCGAACCCGTATTTCATTGTTAGAAGTGTTTTGAATACGGGGTACAAAAGTAAGCCAATTTTTGTAATCCTGCAAAAAAATTAAAAAAGTATTTGGAAGTTTCCAAAATCGTCGTACCTTTGCAGTGTACTATTTTACTAATACACGAACTATGAAACGAATTTTACTTGCTGCGATGTTTTTGCTGACCGTTTTCACGGCCGGAGCAAAAGAGAAGAAAGACTGGAAAGGAAAGGTGGTGGACCAGAAAGGAGAACCCGTGGCCTATGCCAATGTAGCCGTTCTTTCCAAGGCCGATTCTACCGTTGTATGCGGCGTAGTAACGGAGGAGGACGGTACCTTTAATATAGTTACCACCGAGACCGAAGGCATTATGATGGTGGCTATGCTGGGTTACAAGACCGTATACCTGGCCCCCGTCAACGGTGCCGTCATTACCCTGTTGGACGATGTATCCCTGCTCCAAGGCGCCGTGGCAACGGCCATTATGCCCAAGACCAAACTCACGGGCGAGGGCCTGCAGACCAGCGTCAGGGGCACCGTGATGGAAAACATTGGCAGCGCCAGCGACGTGCTGGCCAAGACCCCCGGCATCATCAAGGGCCAGAATGGCCTGGAAGTGATTGGCAAAGGCTCCCCGCTGGTGTATATCAATGGCCGAAAAGTCACTGACGCCACCGAACTGGACCGTCTGCAAAGTAACGAGATCCAGAGCATCGAGGTCATAACCAACCCCGGCGCCCAGTACGACGCCACCGTGCGTGCCGTGGTTCGCATCCGCACCATCCGCCGCCAGGGAGACGGCTTCGGCTTCAACCTTAATGCATCCGACGAGCAGTCCTTCACCTGGAAGAAGGGCAACGATCCCAATGGTTCCCTCAATGTGAACTACCGCACCGGCGGCGTGGACATCTTTGCCGGCGTCAACTACGGACACAGTTCGGCCCGGCAACTCAGCGACCTTATCAAGAACACCTACGGGGTAGGGCACCACATTGAAAACAACGGTGACCTCCTGGCCGAAGGCATCTCTTCCAACCTCTACGGAAACGCCGGCGTTAACTGGCAGATAGCCGACAATCACTTCCTGGGCGGCAAAGTGGAATGGGGCCGAACCCTGACCTCCGACGGCAGGACGGTGTTTCACGACAACGTCTATGACAACGGCACGCTGGTAGACAAGATCGAGAGCACCTCCGTGGATGAGATGGACGCCAAGATTCCCTATAACCTGGGCGGAAACCTCTATTACAACGGCCTCGTGGGCGGAAAACTGGGCATTGACATCAACCTGGACTACTATGGTAACCAGAGTTCCTCCAAGACCACTTCCGCCGAGACCAGCGAGATGACCTACGATGCCGCCATCCATTCCAACAGCTACAACGATGCCCGTATGTACGCTGCCAAGGCCGTCCTGTCCTATCCCATCTGGATGGGTCAGCTGCAGGTGGGAACGGAAGAGACCTTTACCCGCCGAAACGATGTCTACCACATCTCCGGCATTGAAATCCCGGCTTCCCAGGCCAAGGTAATTGAAAACAACTACGCCGGATTTGCCTCTTACGGCTTCTACATCCCCAAAGCCGGCCAGTTCAGCGCAGGCGTACGTTACGAATATGTGCACTATGCCTACGAAGACGCCCTGGATCCCACTTCCAACCTGACCCGCAACTACGGAAACTGGTTCCCCACGGTTTCCTACGCCAATGTCTTCGGCCCGGTTCAGTTTATGGCCAACTACAGCGCCAAGACGCGCCGTCCCAACTACTCCAACCTGTCCAGCGCCATCCGCTACAACAGCCGTTATATCCTGCAGAGCGGTAACGCCCAGCTGCAGCCTATGCTCTCGCACGACTTCAGCCTCACGGCCGTCTGGAAGTTTGTCACCTTTATGGTCAACTACACCCGTATGGAGAATACGATGGTCACCTGGTCGGCCCCTTACGGTGAGTCCGGTGCGGTGCTGGTCAGACCCATCAACCTGGATACCCCTTACCGCGCTATGGCCGCTTACGTGAACCTCACTCCCACCATCGGCCCCTGGAGTATGAATTATACCCTGGGCGTACAGCCCCAGTGGCTCAGCATCACTATGGATGATCCCCGTGAGCCCTCCGGCAAACGCGTGAGAACCTTCAACAACGAGCCCCTCTTCTTTGCCCAGCTGTTCAATACCTTCACCGTAAAGGGTGGCTGGCAGTTTGAACTGGGTGCTTCCATCCAGAGCAGGGGTTATTCCCAGAACCTGCGTCTGATCAAAGGTTACGCAGACATATCGGCCGCCGTACAGAAGACCCTCCTCAAAGACGGCTCCCTGGTTCTGCGCCTGGAAGGCAGCGACCTCGCCGGCCTGGCTCGCTATAACGTGGACTCCGACTTTGGCAGCCACACCATTATCCAGACCAACAAGATGGATAGCCAGCGCATCAAGTTCTCTATCCGCTACAGCTTCAACACCGCCCAGAGCAAATACCGCGGTACCGGAGCCGGTAAGGACACCAAGGGTAGAATGTAGGCAGAAAATGACTATCTTTGCCTTATGAATCTTTCCTGCAGGATATATCCCCGTCTGCGCCTCTGGGCCATCTGGAGCAAACTAGGCTTCAACCCCTGGCGCAAGCCCAAAAAAGAGTCTCGTAAACAGCGTGACGGTGTATATATTGGTACCAAAGAGGCCATCCCGTTTATGAACGACGATGCCAAGCGTACTTTATCCCACCTGCTGCTGAGGCCCGGCTATATGATGCGGGATTACATCCTGCGGGGAGACCACGAGCGCTATCTGGCACCGTTCACCGCCCTGCTGGTCTTCTACTCAGTATTCACCCTCATCGTGGCTGTTGTCCAGCCCCGGATGCCCCAGAATTCCATTGCTGAAGATATTATCAGGGAGACTGAGGAGATAAATGTGCAAGTGGACAGCACTCACGAGCATCGCCGGCAAGCGTTCATGTCCACTTTAGAAACCATCCGGGAGGCTCTTTACCTTACGCGTCTGGATCTTCACCCGGAGCAGGTAGACTCACCCTGGAAGGCCTCTCTGGCGGCCGTAGAAGGGGATTTGCGAAGCAAAGGCATTCCTCTGTTCCTGGGCAATTTCCTGATGCTGTGGCTTAGTATGGCCTTCCTGCTAAGGAAACGGGGCGTGAGCGTATCCGGCGCGGCGGCGGCTTCGGCCTATGTCCTTTGCCAATTCTGTATCTTTGAGTTCCTGGCGCTGTTATTATCCTTTGGCAACAACAGCAATCTGGACACGCTGGTAATGGGAGCGTTGCTCTTTATTGACTACAGGCAGATGCTGGGATTAAAAAACCGGCCCGCATTCTGGCTTACCGTCAAAACCGGGCTGGTCTATATCCTAATAGAGATTATCTTCTATACGCTGCTGGCCATAGGGCTGGTGCTCTTTGCCCTTGCCAGGGTCTAGTTCCTGAGGCAGTCAATGTGGGCCACAGGGGCCTGCATAATGTTCCAGGAAAGCACGGCGCCATTGAAGCCGTGACTCATAACAGCCTTTAAAGATTCCGTTACATATTCCGGGGAGGTGGGAGCAACGCCTTCCCGGTAATTGATTTCTATACCCGGGTATTTGCCGCAGGAATAGGGTTCCATTGCCTCCAACTGGGAGTTCAGGAAGTCCAGGTCCATCTGGAACTCGGGATAGCCTTTGGCCCCGGGAAGGGCGCTTTTGAGGAGATCGTATTCAAAGCCCATTCCGGCCGGGGCAAAGGTCTGGCGGTAAAGCATAGGCTTGATAAAGTCTGCGTGCCGGGCCAGAATCTCATAGTCCTGTCCCACGAAAGGAGCCATAAAAGGAGCATAGAGGTCCATTCCCACTTCCAGTCCGCGGCTGTGGAAACTGTCTGCGATGGAGGCAACGGCATTGCTGACAATATGGCCTTTGGCCTTGAAATAGGCCGAAGCAACGCTGTTTTCAAAGCAGAAGCCCTGGGAAGGGGAGTAACCGCTCACAGAGAAGAAAGCATCCCCACAGGCCTCCCACTCGGCCTTGACGGCCTCCAGGTCCATACCTTCGGCCTTGAACTTTTCTACGCACAGCGGGCAGCCGCAGTTAAGGACGCCTCCAACACCGCTCACAAAGGACTGCGTGCGGATTCTGTCCAGGAACACGCCGTCAAAGCCGCAGTCGCTGAAATGATTGTCGTAGATGGCTATCACATTGGCGGCATTCCGGGGATCGGAAGGACAGTTAAAGCGGAAGCCCTCTCCGGCAGCGAGGTCGTAATTGGCCGGAATATTGCCCCAGAGGTCCACAGCAGGGGAGTTCTCGCACATTTCTTCCGTCTCGGCAAAGACGGGCATCCAAAGCAGCATCTTGATGCCTTTGGAGTGAAGGTAAGTCCCTACCTCCTTGTAAATGTCCTTATCCAGGCTCCAGCCAATGATGACCTTCTCCACCGGGATGAGGTTGCTTACCGTGTCAATTCGGCCTATAATCTGCTGGGCACTATAATCCGGGGAATGCCAGCCCCCAAGGGACACCTGAACGATATAACCGGGTTTGGCCTCCTTGGTGCCACAGGCAACCAGGGCCATCAGAATGAGGAGGATAGAGAATAGTTTTTTCATAGTTATTAATTATTCTACTACAAAGATAGTAGGAAATAATTATATTTGTAGTATGGCAAAAGAAAACGTATACCTGGCATCCAAACCCCGTTACGAAATTCTGGACGGGCTGCGCGGCGTGGCTGCGCTTATGGTGGTTCTGTTCCACATTTTTGAAACCTACAGCAAGGGTCCCGCCTTTCAGATTGTCAACCACGGCTATCTGGCGGTGGACTTCTTCTTTGTGCTGAGCGGCTTTGTGGTGGGCTACGCCTACGACGACCGCTGGGACAAGATGACCACCTGGGGCTTCTTCAAACGCCGTCTCACGCGTCTGCACCCTATGGTGATTGCCGGTACGCTGGTGGGCGCCGCCCTGTTCTTCTTCTCCGGCAACGCCTTCCCGCTCACTCAGCAGATTGAGCCCTGGAAGTTCTTCCTTTGCCTGGTGCTGGGCCTTTTCATTATCCCTTGCCCCAACAGCCTGGATATCCGCGGCTGGGCCGAAATGAATTCCTTCAACGGCCCCGTATGGACCCTCACGCTGGAATACATTGGCAACATCCTGTATGCCTTTATCCTCCGCCGGCTTCCCAAGATTGCCCTGGCCGTGCTTTGCGCTGTCTGCGCCTTCTTTACGCTGGATGTTACGCTGGGCTGGAATGTCTTCGGCCTGTTTGAGAGCCCTCATTATACCGTCATTGGTGGCTGGAGCCTTATGCCGGATCAGATTTACATTGGCTTTACCCGGCTTCTGTATCCCTTCCTTTGCGGCCTTCTCATTTCCCGCATCCTTCCCGCACACCGTACGGAAAGCAATCCCAGCGGCTCTCCCATCCATCTGAGAGGCGGCTTCTGGTGGTGCGCACTGGCCATTGCCGCCCTTCTGGCTATGCCTTGCATTGGCGGTAAAATGGGCGTTGCAGACGGTCTTTACCAGGCGGCCTGCATCCTTTGCATCTTCCCTCTGATTGTTCTGGCCGGTGCCGGTTCCAAGACCACGGATCCCCGCAGTACGGCTGTCTGCAAGTGGCTGGGAGACATCTCCTATCCCATTTACATTACGCACTATCCTCTCATTTATATGCAGATGGACTGGGTGGCCCAGCATCCCGACGCTCCCATGTGGCAGCATATTGCAGTTGGCGCCGGTGTAATGTTTATGGCCATCGTAATGGCCTGGGGCCTGCTCAAGGCCTACGACCTGCCCGTCCGCCAATGGCTCACGGAGCACTGGCTCAAACGTAAGTAATGGAACGCGAAAAAGAACTTACAGTTGTAACTTTGGTAGGAAGCATCGGGAATCTGGTGCTTCTTGCCTTTAAGTTTGCGGCCGGAATTCTGGGGCACAGCGCCGCTATGGTGGCCGATGCCGTGCATTCCCTCTCAGACTTTGTTACAGACGTCATAGTTCTGGTTTTTGTACGCATTGGCTCCAAGCCGCAGGACGCTTCGCACGACTACGGCCACGGCAAGTTTGAAACGCTGGCCACGCTCTTTGTGGCCCTGGGACTGGTTGTAGCCGCCCTGGGAATTATTGGTTCCGGCGCTCTCAAGTTCATCCACTGGCTGCAGGGAGAAACGCTGGTAATGCCCGGCAAACTGGCTCTCTGGGCCGCTCTGCTGTCCATCGTGGTCAAGGAAGTTCTCTTCCGCTATACATTAAAGGCCGGCAAAAAGAATGATTCTCCGGCCGTTATTGCCAACGCCTGGCACCACCGAAGTGATGCATTCTCATCTATTGGGGCGGCCATAGGTATTGGCGGGGCGCTGCTGCTGGGAGAGAAATGGGCCGTCCTGGACCCGCTGGCCTCCATTCTGGTGGGCGCTATGCTGTTCCGGGTATCCTGGGACCTTCTCAAAGCCAGTACCGGCGAGCTTACGGACAGTTCGCTCCCGGAAGAGACCGAAAAAGAGATTGAAGAGATCATCTGCAGCCAGGAGCAAATCCACGAACCCCACAACCTGCGCACCCGCAGGATTGGCAACCGTATAGCCATTGAAGCCCACGTGCGCCTGGACGGAAATATGCCCCTGCACGATGCTCACGAGGTTGTGAGCCGGATAGAACAGAAGATCCGGGAGCGTTTTGGACCCAACACCCTGGTCACCATTCATATGGAACCTAAAAAATAATTCAACTTTTTTCCAACCTTTTGGGGAGGGGTTCCGTCTAACAGATGAAACCGCTCCAAAACGCGGGTAAAAAAGTTAAACATTATTATTGATACAATTATGGAAGACATTTTAGTAAACTTTGGCTTGCCCGTTTTCATTTGCGTCGTATTGCCCGTTGCCATTGTATGGCTGGTTGCCCGCACACGGCAGCAAGAGATCAACAGAAAGGCCGAAATTATGCTCAAAGCCATAGAGGCCGGCGTTCCCGTGGATATGAGCCAGTTTGAACCTTCCAAGAAGCAGAAGGGCCCCAAATCCATCAAGCAGGATCTGCTGGAAAAACTCAACGGTGCCTGCATCACGGGCCTTATGGGCGCAGGTTTCCTCGCCCTGGGCATCCTACGCACACTCAACTGGGAGTTCGGACGCCATATGTTCCTGAACAAATTCTGGCTCCCTGCAGGTGCTGTACTCCTCGCTGTGGGAATCGGCCTGTTCATCTCCTACTTTGTAGGTAAAAAGATGCTGGCCAAGGAAATGGAGGCCGAAGAAAAGAAACTGGAGCAGTAAACAATGACGCAGGAGCGGTTCATCAGCCAAGTGCGCGAGCAGCAGGAGCCCTTACGGCGCTTCCTGCTTGCGCTGTGTGGGGGAGATGCCGCCCTGGCCGACGACATAGCCCAAGACGCCTTGGTGCGGGCGTATGTGGCTTCCGGCTCCTTCCTGGGGCTTTCCAAATTCAGCACCTGGCTCTTCCGTATCGCCTATAATTGTTACATCGACCACTGCCGGAAGGCTCGTCCGGACCAGACTTCACTGGATAGCGCCGTAACCCTTCCGGCTTCCGAAACCTCCGATGCCTCTTTCCGCTACCAGCAGCTTTACCAGGCCCTGGAGCGCATTCCCGAGAAGGAAAAGGCAGCCATAGCCCTTTTCTACTTCGAGGATAAGAGCATCAAGGAGATTTCGGCCATCCTCAATATGCCGCAAGGCACCGTCAAATACCAGCTCTCTATGGGCCGAAACCACCTGAAGCAGTACATACAGTTATGAAAGAGATAGAAGATTTCCTGCGCGAGAACAAGCCTGTCGTCAAGGACGACCCTACCTTTATCCTGGAAGCCCAACGCCGGATGGAGGCAGTAGAAGGCATTAAGGCAGAAGTGGACCGCCAGCGCTGCTACGGACGTATGGCCCTTATCATCGCACTCTTTGCCGGCCTGTTCCTGGGGATTGCAGCCACAGCCATCGCATACCTGTATCCGATAGACGCTGATTCAGTAGGTCAGGGTGTCCTGGACAGCGTTCGCCTCTTCCTGACCACCTGGAAGCAATATCTGCTGCTGCCGGTCGCCCTCCTGGCCATAGCCCTGAGCATGGTTCTGATGTCCGGAAAAAGAGGAAAATCCACCTTCTAATAGATTAAGTACATGGAAAGGAAAGGCGTTGGCGCCCACATTTGTTGTGTTTTGCTTTCGGCGGTTATCTTAGGCGTAGTTATCCCCTCATGCAGTAAAGATTCCATAGATACCCCGGAGCGTTGCACCGGGGACAGTTACGGAGAACTGCACAGCCCGCTGGTAAAGGATGAAAATGCCAAGGATCATCTGACCCGCTGGTCCTGTCTCTATTACGGCTCCTATCCCGCCAATGAGGTGGTGGAAAGGGCCTTTGACGCCGTGGATGATTATGCCCTGTCCCAGGGTGACGTTATTGTAGATGCATCCCTATTTGCCCGGCTGGAGCAAGCCCTCTGGGATGAGAACGGAGACACCGTTCTGGATGGCAAACGCTATCACCGCATGGGCAGTGACGATGCCGTTACCGCATCCGGAGAACATCTCCAGCACTATCGCTGGAAAGACTTGTCGGCCTGGCATTACTTTGCCTATGCGCCTATCCAATGGCGGGTCTTAAACATCAAAGCGGAAAAAGCTTTGCTGCTGGCCAACCGGATGCTGGACGACTGCCCCTACCATGACACCCCCGAGGATGTCACCTGGAGCACGTCTTATTTGCGTCAGTGGCTCAACACAACATTCCTGGAAAGGGCTTTTTCTCCCTCTGAAAGGATGTCGATAGAAGAGACTGACATTGAAAATGCCAACAATTATTACTTTGGAACGTCCTGCGGTCCGGCCACCCGTGACCGTGTCTTCGTTCTCTCCGAATCCGAGGCATTCTCTTCTGACAAGGCCATCGATTACGGTTTCTATCCTGGCGACGGGTTCACGGATCCGGCCCGTCGTTTCCGTTCTACCCTGTACGCCAAGTGCCGCGGTGCCTGGTGGTCTCCTAATGTCAATGAAGCCCCCGGGGAATCATTCTGGTTCCTGCGCACCAGTGGATACACCAACGCAAATGCCGTCTATGTGGGCGCAGAAGGTGATATCTATAACCGCGGCATGGTCAATACCTGCAACGATGCCGCCGTCCTTCCGGCCATCATACTGGACCTGAGCCAGGCTAAGTACCAAATTGCCCCTGAAGTAACCTCCTCCTTATGAAAAAGATACGCCTATTCTCCCTTGGATCTATCTTATTGATCCTCCTCTCTTGCTCCAAGGATCCGATTACAACAGAGCGTTACACCGGAGACTCCTATGACTCGTTGAACAGCCCGTGGGTAAAGGATGAAAATTCTTTCGGGCACGAGACCCTCTGGAGTTGTCTTTACTTTGGGAACTACCCGGCCAACGAGGTGGTGAACGAACCCTTTGACGCAGTGGATGATTATGCCCTGGCCCAGGGAGATGTTATTGTGGATCCTTCCCTTTTTTCCCAGTTGGAGCAAGCCACCTGGGACGAAGATGATGAAACCGTAGTAGGGGAGAGGCGGTATCATCGGCTTAATAGCGAGAATGCCATTTCCGCTGCAGAAGACCGGGAGCAGCACTATCGATGGAAGGACTTATCGGCCTGGCATTACTTCGCTTATGCTCCTATCAAGTGGCGGGTTTTGAAAATCTCCGGAACCCATGCAGTTCTTCTGGCCGACCGTATGCCGGATACCCATCCCTTTCAAAACAGCGATGGGGATACGGACTGGAGCCGGAGCGATGTCCGGCAATGGTTGAATGATACATTTCTCAAGCGGGCCTTTAGCGACACTGAGCGCGCCGCTATCTTGGAAACCAGCCTTAAAAACGAACCCAACAGCTATTTTGACACATCCAGTGGCCCGGATACACAGGACTATGTATTCCTGCTTTCCGGGAAAGAAGTATTTGATTCCCCGCTTGCCGCAGACTATGGCTTTTACCCCGGGAGCGGCCTGGACGATTCTGCCAGGCGCTTTCGCTCCACGCTCTATGCCAAATGCAGGGGAGCCTGGTGGTCACCGGTCCAGGGCTACCGTGGCAATTCATTCTGGTTTATGCGTACCAGCGGTTATACACCCGGCACAAGCGCGTACATCTGCGATTTTGGTTATATCTATAACCAAGGCACTTCGGTCTCCTGCAATGACGCAGCCCTTCTGCCCGCTATTACTATAGATTTGAGCCGGGCCATGTACAGCCCGGCCCCATCTGTCCGCTCAACTGAAATCAATCAGTAACTATTTCTTGTAAGGGTACCTGCGACCGGTATTATCCCAGCACGACATCCAGCACCATCATCAGGATAAAGCCCAGGGCAAATCCGATGGTGCCAATGTTGGAGTGCTCGCCCTGGGAGTATTCCGGGACCAGCTCTTCTACGACGACATAAAGCATGGCACCGGCCGCGAAAGCAAGCATATAGGGCATAATGCCCAAAATGGAGGTAGCCAGTAACAGAACCAGCGCTCCGCCTATGGGTTCTACGATGCCGCTCAGCGCACCAATACCGAATGCTTTCAGGCGGGAGTTTCCTTCGGCCCGGAGCGGCATGGAGATGATGGCCCCTTCCGGAACATTCTGGATGGCAATACCTAAAGACAAAACAAAGGCGCCGGCCATGTTAAAATCGGCCGTCAAAGCCCCTGCAATGGCTACGCCAACGGCCATTCCTTCGGGAAAATTGTGGATAGTGACGGCCAGAGCCAGTTTTGCGGTGCGGGAAAGGCGGCTTTTAGGGCCTTCCGGGCCACCGACCGGATGGGGATGTGCGGGGTAATATAGTCAATCAGCAGAAGGAAGGCGAAACCGGCCAATAGCCCCACTGCCGGCGGGATAACTGCCGCTGCCCCGGTGCCCATCTCGATGGACGGGATAATCAGTGACCAGACGGAAGCCGCGACCATCACGCCAGAAGCAAAGCCCAGCAGGATATTTTGAACCAGGGGAGGCATCTCCCGTTTCATTAAGAAAACGAAGGCCGATCCCAGGGCTGTTCCCAGGAATGGAATCAATAAAGCGGTCAGGACGGGGGTTATGCCAAACTGTTTTTCTCATTGCAAAGGTAAGGATTATCCATTAACCGGACAATCCCTACTAATAGTGATTAAAAAACTCCGCAAAAACATTTCATCATAAATGGCAGAAAATGCGTATATTTGGGGCCGCAAAAAAGAAAACTAGAGAAACTCAAAAATGAAACAGACCCCTCTCCGCTACTGTGCCTGGCTGTATTTTTATTTTCTTGACGCCGGCAATACCCAGTACATCCAACTCAGTGAAACGGTCAATGGAGATATCCTCCAAAAGGCTATTGACGAGGCTGTCAAAGTCCATCCTTGGATAAATTTTGTCCTGGACATAGATGGAGCGGATATCACTTACAAAGACGCCGGAACAAAGTTCAAGGCCGTAGAGATGTACGGCCCGGCCAATATCGGCGGCGCTTTTGCCGAAGGGCGTATGTTCAGCATCTCCTATATCGAAAACAAAATTTGGATTTCCTATTTCCACGGACTCACAGACGGTGTGGGACGCAACCGTTTCTATGATACGCTGATGTACTATTACTTCACCTTCAAGAACGGCAAGGAGTACGATGCCACGGGCATCTGGCTCAACGACGGCACCGTAAGGGAAGGAATGTTCGAAGACCTGGGAGACCACCATTACGAAGTCACTCCGGGCTTTGTGCCCAAACCCACTCCCAAAGACGAGGATATTTTCTATATGCCCGAAACCCTGGAGGTGGACAAATCCCAGAAGGACGATTTTGTCTATGAGGGTTCCAAAATGACGCGCTACCACCTCACGGTCAAAAGCGCGGAATTCATGGCCTACTGCAAGGAAAACGGACATTCCCCGGCATCGGCCTTCCAGGCCATCATGGCCCGTGTCCTTCAGGAAATGTACCCCGACAACAAAAAACTGTTTACGGCTGCCCTCCCCGTGAACTGCCGCACGGCCGTGGGCCTGGAGAACACCCACCGCAACGGCTGGACGTTCGCATTCCAGACTGTTGCGCCGGACCAGCTGCAACAAAGTGAAGCCCAGCTGGGAGCCCAGCTCCGTGCCGAACTCAAGGAACTCATTAGCCCGGACCAGCTCAAGAGCACCCTCAATGCGTACAACGCCGTCACAGAAGAGGCCGAAAAATTCGTAGATTTCCGAGAGCGTATGAAGTTCTACGCCAAGACCTATCCTACCTTCATCGGAACCTATGTTTTCAGTTACATCGGCCGCTTGGCAGACCATGGCTACCTGAACGAAATCGAGGACCTTTGCTGGACTTCGGCCATCCGCAGAATCCCTATGATTACCATGGTGGAAGTGGGAGGCGAATTCTCCATTACCTTCCTGCAGAATTTCGAAACGGCCAAATATGCCGAGGCCGTAGCCGCTGCCATGGAGAAACTGGGCATTCCGGTGACGCTTCTCAAAAAGATGGAAAGCCGTGGCCACGCCCCCGTGGAATACAAGCGGTATTACGGTATTCCGGAACCCGATTTCAGCGAGGCGGAACCCGATGTTGTGGATTCCTTTGAGAGTCGCATCAAAATGAAGTCCCTGCTCCGAAAGATCCGTTCTTCCCGGGAAGCATCCAGCTACATAGAACCGGGGATGACCCTGGGTGTGTCCGGATTCACCCTCTCCGGTTACCCCAAGAAAGTGGCCAAAGCACTTTCCATGAAGGCCAAGAAAGGGGAGCAGCTGGACCTCACCGTCTATTCCGGTGCCTCCCTGGGAGACGATTTCGACGGCCTGCTCACAAGATCCGGTGTTCTGAAATGCCGTATGCCCTATCAGACCAATGCAGACCTGAGAAATGCCATCAACGAAGGAAAGGTAAAATACGTGGACATGCCCCTGAGCCTTATGCCCAAATGGGTGCGCAGCGGATACCTGAACCCTATTGATGTGGCCCTGATCGAGGCCAGCTCCATTGATGAGCATGGAAACATCATTCCCACTACTTCGGTGGGCGCTTCCGAGACTTATGTAGCCTGCGCCAAGAAGGTGATTGTGGAAATCAACACTTCCGTTCCCGAGAACATCAGCGGCATCCACGACATCTATATGCCGGAACCCGCTCCCAACACGCAGCCCATTCCCATTACCAAGGTCAGCGACCGTGTGGGTACTCCTTATATTCCCTGCGACCCAGACAAGATTGTGGCCATCGTACACAGCGAAATCCCGGACTGCGGTATTGCTGACGCCCCTGGCGACGAAGACTTCGACCGCATGAGCGAAAACCTCATCCATTTCCTGGAACAGGAAGTGGAAGCCGGAAGACTCTGCAACCCGCTGCCGCCGCTCCAGGCCGGTATCGGCTCTGTCTCCAACGCCGTACTCGCCGGGCTTAAAAAGTCTAATTTCGAGCACCTTACCGTCTATTCCGAAGTGATGCAGGATTCCCTGGTGGACCTGATTGAATGCGGCAAGGTAGATGCCGCTTCGGCCACGGCCATTACCATGTCACCCAAGAAAATGCAGGATTTCCTCAAGAAGGTGGATACCTTGAAAGACAAGATCGTGCTCCGGCCTATGGAAATCAGCAACAGCCCGGAAGTCATCCGCCGCCTGAATGTCATTTCCATCAACACGGTCATTGAAGCCGACATTTACGGCAATACCAATTCCAGTTATGTGGGTGGAAGTCACCTGATGAACGGTGTAGGAGGAAGCGGTGATTTCTGCCAGAATGGAGGTTTGTCCATCTTCATCACCAAATCCACGGCCAAAAACGGGAAACTATCCTGTATCGTTCCCATTGCAAGCCACGTGGACCACACCAGCAAGACGGTACAAGTAATTGTAACAGAGCAGGGTGTGGCAGACCTTCGCGGTTTGGACGTGGTGGAGCGTGCCCGCTGCATCATTGACAACTGTGCGCATCCCAAGTTCCGTCCGGCCCTTGAGAAGTATCTGAAGAAAGCCAGTATCCTGACGGACCAGCCCGCTTTCCCGTACAGCCTGGAGGCCGCCAATCTCTTCCACAAAGAAGAGAATTAAGGCTTATTGAATCCCGGCCGAGCGTACCGCGTCGGCAATAGCCTCTTCCACCAAGGTGGCAGACAGAGCGCCCACGGCGTTCAGGTTGGCTGTCACCTTTTCTGTGTCTTTCCCCACGGAAATGGCATAGACGGTATCTCCGTCCGCCGTGGTGAACGCGGGTTTGATACTTCTTGCCAGACCGGCCGATGCCATCTGGGACAGGTGTTTAAGCTGGGCAGGGGAGAAGTCCCCGTTGGTAAATACGGCCACCAGGGTAGTGTTGGTGGTGCCGGAGGGAGTGCTGATAAACAGGTTCTCTTCGGCCGTCTGCAGCAAGGTGGTATAGGAATCAGCTTCCGTAGATTGCATTCCGGCTATCTTCCCGCCTTGGTAATAAATGTCTCCGTAACTGTTAAGCACCACGGCTACACCCAGCTGGAGCGGACCCATCTGCATGGCGGCATAGCCTATGCCGGCTTTCTGTGCCTGCTTCATGCCGGCGGCCTTGCCCACCGTGGCACCGGTCCCGGCGCCTACGCTGCCGCTGCGGGGGTTGTTTCCGGAAAAAGAGGCCTCGCAGGCAGCATAACCCATCTTCTCGTCCGGCCTCACGGTAGCGCTACGGTACCCCAGGTCGTAGATACAACTCTGGCACACGAGGGGAACCAGGGCGCTGCCGGTCTCATAGCCCACTCCATGCCCTTCCAGGCAGCGGGAAACACCGCTTGAAGCGGCCAGGCCGAAGGCCGACCCACCCGAGAAGACCAGCGCATTGATGGGGTGGTTCCGTTCCACGGCAATGACTTCCGTCTCTCTCGATGCGGGACCGCCGCCAAAGATTTCAACGGCCGCAAGGCTCGGTTCCGTTAGCCTGAATACCGTCACTCCCGTTCCGGCTGCGTCATTCTGCGCATTCCCTACACTAATGCCCCGGATGTGGGAAAAGGGGATGCTCTTAAGCTCCGGAACCTGCCCCAAGGCCGATAGGGCCGAAATCAACAGGGCTCCCAGAAGGGTGGATAGGATTCTTTTCATACACATAGATGATTGTCTGCAACAAATATACAAAAAGTAATCCAACTACCAGACTAGACAAGCCACTGTCCCAACAAATAGGGTGCGGGGTTAATCTTTTGTAATCATGGCAATGATTTGTTATCTTTGAATCCGTGATAATCCGTGATAAGCATATGTATAACACAAAGACTATTAATCCGGAAGACTTTATTCTCGTGGGCGGAGGCCGATGGGGCGAAAGTTTCAACCACAAGGAGAATCCTGATATTATGTTGAAGCTTTATGCGCCGGAGCACAAACAGATGGCGCTTGACGAGTATGACCGGGCGCAAAAAGTCTATGGACTCGGGATCCCTACGCCGGAACCGGGAGAACTTGTCGAGTCTCCGGATGGCCGCACAGGGATGATTTTCAGGCGCATACCCGGCAAGAAATCCTTCGCCAGGGCCGTTGGAGAGAACCCGGAAAGGGCCGAAGAACTGGCCTCCCGTTTTGCGTCCATGTGCAAGGAACTCCACGCAACAGCAGTTCCGGAGGGAATGTTCCCTCCTGTCGCAGAAAAGTACCATCGCGTAGTGAATGATTATCCCTTCCTGCCCAAGGAGGACAAAGAAACAATCAACCGCTTCATTGACCGTATTCCCGTATCCTACACGGCACTCCACGGTGACCTTCACTACGGGAATGTGATTTTCTCCGGAGACAACGCTTATTTCATAGACCTTGGAGAATTCGGATACGGATATCCCATGCTTGACTTTGGCATGGCCATGATTTCCATGAGACTCATGCGTGAAGAGCCGATGAAGTTGCTCAACCATATGGACAAGGCTACCTCCATACGGTTTTGGAACACCTTCCTGAAGGGGTATTTCGGGACAGACCGCCCGGTGGAGGATATTGAAGAGGAGATTCTGCCATTTGCCGCCATCCGGGCCATATACATTCAGACCCTGGATGGGCGCATTATTCCGCCGTTCCAGCAAATAGTCCTAGATGCACTCGAAAAAGGATACTTTCTTGGGTAATCAGCAATGATTGCCCGGGCTTGCTATTTTCCGATGCAGTGGTTACGGAAGATGTTGTGGAGGATGACTTCGGGGTCCAGGAGGTCTGTACCAAGGATGGAATTGATGGCCGACAGGGCACGGCGGAGGTCTTCGGCCACGAGGTCTGAAGGGATGCCGCGGGAGAGGGAAGTGCGGCATTCGGAGAGGGCAGATGATGCATTCTGCAGCGCCTCGAAATGACGGATATTTGTTACAAAGGTAGAATCTTCGTTAGGAACAAGATCCTTTTCAGCAAGATAAAGGGCCTCTTTCAGTTCTTTGATGCCTTTTCCACTCTTTGCGGCCACTGTTTGAATATCTACGTGATATTTATTATTTAAAACAAACTTGTTAATTACAGTAACATTTTTGTTAATGTCTTCGGAGCTCAATCTATCAACCTTATTAAGCAGGATAAAGACCTTCTGAACCTCCAAATCTATATGCTGGAACAATTCCTCCAAATTGTTCAAAAGGTCGGACTCAACGGCCTGGGCATCCAGCATGCAAATCACCACTTCGGCCTCTGAAATCTTACGGAAAGTCCGGTCAATTCCCATCTTTTCTACCGTGTCGGAAGACTCCCGGATGCCGGCGGTATCGATGAAGCGGAAAAGGATTCCACTCACATTAAGGGTTTCTTCAATGGTGTCCCGCGTGGTACCGGGGATATCCGTGACGATGGCACGCTCTTCACCCAGCAGGGCATTGAGCAGGGTACTTTTGCCGGCATTGGCCGGGCCCACAATAGCTACGGGCACGCCGTTCTTGATCATATTGCCCTGGCGGAAGGAGGAAGCCAGCTTGTCTACGTGCTGCCGGGTGTCCTCAATGAGCGCCAGCAGTTTCTCGCGGTCGGCAAATTCCACTTCTTCCTCGCTGAAATCAAGTTCCAGCTCCAGCAGGGAAGCCATCTCCAGCAACTGGGAACGAAGACTGGCCAGTTCTTTGGAAAAGCCACCTTTGAGCTGATTCATAGCCACGCGGTGAGAAGCCGCCGTAGTGGAAGAGATAACATCGGCCACGGCTTCCGCCTGGGCCAGATCCAACTTTCCGTTCAGGAAGGCCCGGCGGGTGAATTCTCCGGGTTCCGCAAAACGGGCACCGGCTTTTAAAAGCAGGCCGATGAGCTCAGATACTATATAGGAAGAAGCATGTGTGGAGATTTCCACACTGTCTTCTCCGGTATAGCTGTGGGGAGCCCGAAAGACCGAAACCAGGACCTCGTCCAGCAGGGAAGCACCCGTAAATACTTTACCAAAGCGAATGGTATAGCATTCTGAATCAGATACAGTTCCGGAGTTTAATTGAACCACCGCGTCAACAATACGGAAGGTATCCGGACCACTGATGCGGATAATAGAAATTGCACCGGTTCCAGGGGTGGTAGCCGGTGCAACTATAGTGTCCTGATAGGAATTAATCATACCGTCCAAACTTGGACATATTGTCTACCAATTCCTTGTTGGTCTTGAATTCGTCCATATGCTGCTGCATCCAGGTCATAGCCTCTACGGGGTTCATATCGGCCAGGAGCTTGCGCAGGATCCAGATACGGTTGTTGGTATAGGCATCGTACAGGAGGTCGTCTCGGCGGGTGGAGGACAGAACCAGGTTCACAGCCGGGAAGATGCGCTTGTTGGAGAGGTTGCGGTCCAGCTGGAGTTCCATATTACCGGTACCCTTGAACTCTTCGAAGATCACGTCATCCATCTTGGAGCCGGTTTCCGTAAGGGCCGTGGCCAGGATGGTGAGGGAACCGCCGCCTTCAATATTACGGGCGGCACCAAAGAAGCGCTTGGGTTTCTGGAGGGCGTTGGCATCTACACCACCGGTGAGAACCTTACCGGAAGCGGGCTGTACGGTATTGTAGGCACGGGCCAGACGGGTAATGGAGTCCAGGAGGATCACTACGTCGTGGCCGCATTCTACCAGGCGGCGGGCCTTGTCCAGTACCATATTGGCCACTTTGACGTGGCGCTCGGCGGGTTCATCGAAGGTGGAGGCCACTACCTCGGCCTTTACACTTCTCTGCATATCCGTCACTTCTTCCGGACGCTCGTCAATGAGGAGAACAATCTCGTAAACCTCCGGATGGTTGTCTGCAATGGCGTTGGCAATGGCCTTCAGGAGCATGGTCTTACCGGTCTTGGGCTGTGCCACAATAAGGCCGCGCTGGCCCTTACCAATGGGGGTGAACATATCTACCACGCGGATGCTCTGGTCTTTCTCGTGTCCGTGGCCCAGGAGGTTGAATTTCTCCGTGGGGAAAAGGGGAGTAAGGAAGTCAAAGGGAACGCGGTCTCTTACAAACTCCGGCGTACGGCCGTTGATGAATTTGATCTTGACCAGCGGGAAGTATTTGTCTCCCTCGCGCGGAGGACGGATTTCACCGGTAACGGTATCTCCGTTCTTGAGGGCGTTCTGCTTGATCTGCTGCTGGGATACGTAAATATCGTCCGGGGAATTGAGATAATTATAGTCACTGGAGCGGAGGAAACCGTAGCCGTCGGGCATAATTTCCAGAACGCCTGTAGCTTCTACAGAACCCTCGAATTCCACCTTGGGAGGCCTCTGGGGCTGCTGCTGGGGCTGTTGGGCCGGCTGCTGCTGTTGCTGAGGCTGGTTCTGATTATTCTGCTGGTTCTGCTGTTTCTCCTTGCGCTGACGCTTGCTGTTTTCCTTCTTCTCGCGGATTTCTTCCTTCTGGGCTTCGTCTTCCTTGAGGTCGTCAAAGAGGTTGTGGATAAACTGCTTGCCATCCACTTCTTCGGGCTTCTTTTCGGCCTGTTTGGGGGTCTGCTCCACTACTGCCTGGGCGGCAGCGGCTTCTGCCTCTACCACGGCCTTGGGCTTGCGGCCGCGCTTTTTAGGGGTCTTGGGGGCTTCTTCGGCCACGGGTGCCGGGGTCTCGGGCTTTACCTCAGGCTTGGCCTCCTGCTTGGGCTGCTCGGCGGCGGGCTTTGCGGCCTCCTTCTTGGGACGACCACGCTTTTTGGCCGGCTTGGGCTCTGCAGGTTTTTGGGACTCGATGATGGCCTCGGTATCCAGAATGGTGAATCCCAGCGTGGGGAGATCCATTTTGGCGGCACCTTTGATGTTCAGTTTTTCACCAAGCGCTCTGAGCTGTTCTTCGCTCATAGCGTTCAATTCAGACAATTTATGGGGCATAAAAATCTTGAATATATTTCAATAAAGAAGGCTTCCCGAACGGAAAACCAATGCAAATATAGCTAAAAAAAGGAAAACAACAAGCGCTAACGCAAGATGTTGTCCATATAACTGTCGGATTTCTTGAATTTAAGGAGATCGGCCAGGGCGGAGGCGTTGGCGGCAATGCGGAAGCTGTACGACTTGTACATACCCATAGGCACCCAGGATACGGCAATATTGAAGCAGTGGAGGTCGTAGGAGGCACTGAACTGGGTAGAAGTAAACTTCATAGCCATAAAGTCAAAGCCGCTGCTGGCCTGGATGCTCAGACGGGGCGTGAGCTTGATACTTCCGTTGATGCTCAGGGTCTGGGTAATATTTCTCTTGGTTAGCAGTTCCTGCGTGGTGGCCTGATAAGAATAGCTCTTGGAATAACTGAGAGAATAGTTGAAACTGAGCGACCAGGGGGCGTTGGGATTCATATAATACAGGTAGCCACCCGGAATGTACTCTCCGGTAACGGGATGATAATAGATGCGCTGGTATGCGTTGGCATCGGATCCGGATCCCGCCTGCTTGCCGTCATTACCGTTGATGGATCCCTTGCCGCTGATGGTATAGGAGGCCGAAAGGGAAGCATTGGTCAGACGCAGCGGAACACCCTTGACCGCTACGTTGAACTTGTTGATGCGCTGACCCTTCTCGTTGATGGCGTAAGGGTCAAAATTGAGGTTACCGCTCAGGTTGATCTTGTTGAACAGATTGGTAGAGGCCGTAATACCCACGTTCTGCATTCTCATTGAGTCGGCCAGGAAATTGTAGCTGGTGTTGATGGTAAGCTGATCCAGCAGCTTCACCTTCTTGGAGCCCGTTCCCGTGGTATCCTTGAGGTCTCTTACCTTGGCTTCCAGGTTGTTACCTATGGAGAGGGACATAGTGGCACTCTTTCCGCGGCCGGGAGCCGATACGGAGTTATGCTGAGACAACTGGTAGATGTTGTACATAGCCGCCTCGTGATAGGTTCCCTTCTTGTCGTAATACGCATCCAGGGTACGCCAGCCATTGAAAGCCGTGCCTTTTTCCGGACTCAGGTTCAGGGATATGGAAGGGGAGATGACGTGTCGGATGGCCTGCACTTTGCGGTGCTTGCCAAAGTTGAACATACCATAGATACGCGTACTCATTGACATACTTCCGGAGTACGTATGCGTCATTCCAAAGGTATTGAAGGCCTGGCCTTCATCCTTGACCACCTTCTGGGCAATCACGTCATTGCCGTCTTTATCCCTTACCATAACGGGATTGCCGGCTTCGTCCACTTCTTCGGCCAGATACTGGTCTCCCTTGGAGAACATCCAGTTCATGCCGTACGAGACGCTGGGCGTTACGTTGATGTACTTGAACAGCGTAAAGCTGGGCAGGCCAATCTGGAAGTTATGCGTCATGCCGTTTTTCATGGTCTGGAGAGCCTTGGTGGACAGGGAGTCTCCAAATTCCTTGACGCGGTAGACATTGCCGTTGGCATCTTTGGCCGTCTTGTAGGTTCCGTCGGGATTCATCACATAATCCTGCAGGTCCCTCATCTTGAAATTGAGGCGGTTCTGGAACGAGGTGGAATAACCGAAGGAAATCTTTTCATAGGCCTTTTCCTTGCCCACGCGCTGCTTCTGCTTGAAGGGATAGAAACGCGTTACGTTAAAGGTAATATTGGGCAGGGTGAAGGAGTAGCTGGAGTCCCTGGTGTTCTGGTTGTGCATAGCGTTCACGCTGAGGCTGAACTTGCCGTTCCAGTTATGGGAGTAGGAAATGGACGATCCAATCTGGTTTTGCTGGGCTTCCTGCACCGAACGCGCGTTGTAGCGGTTGTTGGACGGGCTGGAGAAGTTGACCGAAGCCGTGAAGGAAGTTCCGGGATGGGCCTTGGAATCCATTGAATGCGACCATTTGACGCCAAAGTTCTTGGACTGGACAAAGTCTGCACTGCCTTTTTCACCGGACTGGTCGTTGGAATAGGAAAGGCCGAAGTTACCGTTGAACTTGTAATTGACCTTGTAACGGGAATTGATGTCCACGGCCCAGGAACCCAGGGTGTAGTAGTCTCCGGTAACGGACAGATCGAAATAATCTCCAAACACGAAGTACATACCGGCATCCCTCATAAAGAAACCGCGGGCCTGCTCTTCACCAAAGGTAGGGAGCAGCAGACCGGTGGCACGGGTGGGCTTTTTGGGCACAAAGCCAAAAGGAAGGCCGATGGGAACCGGAACACCGGCCACCACGGGCCACGCAGGGCCGAAAACCGTCTTCTGGGAAGGCTTGGTAATGACCTTGGCCATACTGAGCTTGAGGTAGTAGTGCGGCTCTTCCAGGTCACAGACCGTATAGATACCGTCGCGGAGGTTAATGGACTTGTCCGGCATCATCTTGATGCGCTTGCCCTGCAACAGACCCTCCGATTCCTTGGTAATCATATTGGTGATACGCGCCTTCTGGGTGGTGAAGTTGTAGCGGAGCTCGTCCATTTTGTAGTTCTGCCCTCCTTCCGTCATTTCCGGAAGGCCCACCATTTCTCCGGTGGCCGGGTCCTTTCGGCCCCTTGCGTACACCGTATTGTCCAACATATTGTATTCCAGATAATCTGCCGTGAGCTTCATATTCTGGTAGGTGACGGTAGCGCCTCCGTAATAGTAAATCATACGCTTACCGTCCGTGAAATCCGTGATAATGGAGTCTTTGGCCGTGGTAAAGGCCGGGCGCTCCAGCGAACTCTTGTGCAGGAGGTCCAGGGAGTCTGTCTTGGCGGTTTTGACGGAGTCTGCCCGGGCCAGGGAATCCGGCAAGGAACGTGTCACAACCTCTTGGGCGCCAGCCGGTAGCTGCAGGGCTGCCAGCAGGAGCGTCAAGACATTGAGATATAGAAAAAACTTCCTTGTCATTGGATTATTTTTGCTATTTTTGTGCAAAATATAACTTACAAAAATACTACTTATTCCATAATATACAAAACTGCATCCGTATATGAAGCCGTTTTTTCGTCAGTTCCTATCCCTGCTGAGCCTGTCGCTCCTACTTGCAATCCCTATGCCTGTAAGGGCGCAACGGAACGCGGTACTCAAACTCAAAACCGTGGTAATTGATCCCGGTCACGGCGGCAAGGATGCAGGGTGTGTGAGCCGCGACGGAAAAACCTACGAGAAAACCATTACGCTGGATATCGCCAAACGGCTGGCCAAGAAGATCCAATCGTCCTATCAGGATGTAGATGTAATCCTGACCCGCACCGACGACCGCTTTGTAGAGTTGGAACAGCGCGCCGTCAAGGCCAACAAGGCAGACGCCAACCTGTTTATATCCATTCACGTCAACTCCATCGGAGGCTCCGCTACATCGGCCAAAGGCTTTTCCATACACGTGCTGGGCCAGTCGGCCAAAAAGGGAAACGACCTCTTCTCCAAGAACCTGGACCTGGTCAAGCGGGAAAACTCCGTGATTATGCTGGAAGACGATTACAAGACCAAATACCAGGGCTTTGACCCCAGCGACCCGCAGTCTTATATTATCTTCAGCCTGATGCAGAACGCCCACCTGAGCCAGAGCCTCGCCTTTGCCGAAGACGTGGCCGATGCTATGTCCCACGGTCCCATCACCAACAACCGGGGTATTTCCCAGGATCCTTTCTGGGTGCTTTGGCGCACGGCTATGCCTTCCGTACTAATAGAGGTAGGATTTATGTCCAACCCCAATGACCTGGCCACTATGCGCAGCCCGGAAGGCCGAGACGCCATAGCCACCAACATTTTCAATGCATTCTGGGCTTTCAAGACCCGTTACGACAAATCCTTGAACAACGAGGCGGTTCCTGCCAAGGTACAGCAGGAAGAAAAGCCTGTGGTGGTGGAAAAGCCCGTGGAAGAAGAGAAGCCGGCTGTAGTGGTTGTAAAGCCCGTAGAAGAAGAGAAACCTAAGGTGGAGGTAAAGCCCGTGGAAGAAGAGAAACCTAAGGTGGAGGTTAAACCCGTAGAGAAACCTGCAGAGAAGCCCGTCCAGAAACCTGAATTGGAGAAGAACGAGAAGAACGATATATATTATGGCATCCAGGTGGCGGCCGTGGGCAAGAAGGCCGACGCCACCAGTTCCTTCTTCAAGGGATTTAAGCCCCTCGAACTGTACAACGGCAAGCTTTACAGGTATATAGTTTACCCCAGTCCATCGCTGGCCGAAGTAAAGAAAAAATTGCCGGAAGTAAAGTCGAAATTTAAAGAATGTTTTATAGTAAAAGTAGAGAACGGAATCACATCTCCCGTTCACTGATTTTTCCTTGTTTCAAAGGCCTTAAAAGGGGATAAAACGCAAAGTGCTTAATTTAGAAATCTTCAAAAGTAGATACCCCGTCTACAAAAGGTGTAACAGCACTTATGCCTCGTAAGTTGTTCAAAAACAACGGTTTGCAAAATAGGACTTTTTAGTCGTCCCGTTTTTCAATTTATGAATAAAAAAATTAAAAAACAATAGCGACGACAATTTTTTTTCAAGAATTTTTCCTCCATATTTGCAAACAAATAAGCTAAGGACAACACTGAAATTTTCTTTTCCCCTGATGAACAACCAGGAAAGACATATTGCGGTATGGAATAACTGTCTGCAGATCATTGAAAACAACATTGATCCGCAGCAGTTCAATACCTGGTTCAAACTCATCCGGCCCGTGTCCCTGGAAGGAGCCAAGCTCACCGTTGAGGTGCCTTCGGATTTCTTCCGTCAGTACATTGAAGATGCTTATAAGGAACTGCTCCGGCTCACCATCAAGAGAGCCATAGGCGCAGAAGGTCAGCTCTTCTATCTGGTCCGTCCGGTCCAGAACAAGGAAGGGATGGTTCTTCCCGCCAGCCAGAGCGCCGTTCCCACCAACAATCCGGTTTCCGTTCCCACGTACCAGCCGGCCGGCCGCCCCAGCCCCTTCGTGTTCCCAGGCGTGCAGCGCGTCAAAATCAATCCCCGCCTCAATCCGGTTTACTGCTTTGGCAACCTGATAGAAGGGGAGTGCAACAAACTGGGTGTCAACGCCGCAGAGAATATCTCGCAGGCCCCCGGTAAAACGCCCTTCAACCCGCTCTTCCTCTTCGGAGGTCCGGGTCTGGGTAAAACCCACATTGCACAGGCCATCGGTATTGCCATCAAGGAACATTTCCAGGACCAGGTGGTCCTCTATGTAACGGGTCACGAGTTCAAGACCCAGTATATGGACGCCGTCCAGAACAACCGCATTGTAGATTTCATTGCCTTCTATCAGCGCATAGACGTTCTCATAGTAGACGATATCCAGGATCTGATGGGTGCCGGTTCCCAGAACGCGTTCTTTAACGTATTCAACCACCTGCACCAGAACGGAAAACAGCTCATTTTCACCAGCGACCGTGCCCCCGTGGAGCTCCAGAACTTCGAAGACCGCCTTATGTCCCGTTTTAAGTGGGGTCTTTCCGTAGAACTCCTGAAGCCGGATTATAACACCCGTCTGGAAATGTTGCGCTCCCGTGCCCTCAGGGAAGGTGTCAAGCTCAGCGAAGAAGTTCTCACTTACCTGGCTTCCCGCATCAAGACCAATTTCCGCGAACTGGAAGGCACGCTTACCTCGCTGGTAGCCTATGCCACCCTGGGTCACAAGGACATTGACGTGGAGCTGGCGCAGTCCGTGAGCGGCAAAATTGTGGGAGAAGAGGAGAAAGAGGTCACCACAGACCTTATCATCAACAGCGTGTGCGAGTATTTCAACATTACGCGCGATATGCTGCTCTCCACCACCCGCAAGCGCCAGATTGTACAGGCCCGTCAGATTGCTATGTACGAGTGCCGCAACCTCATCTCCAACTGCTCGCTCAGCACCATTGGAGCAGAACTGGGCGGCAAAGACCACGCTACGGTTCTCCACGCCTGCAACACCGTTCAGGATCTGATGTCCACGGACAAACTCTTCCGCCAGTGGGTAGAAGACATAGAGAATATGATTGTGGTTCCGGTAGAAAACTAAAAGAGACCCCGTTCAGAGGTCTCTTTTTTTATTTCAGTCCCAGAGGATTCCGTTTCAGATAGGTAATCACCTTGGCTATTTCCTTATAGAAAGGCGTATCTTCCAGAATTTCCGGCTGGATGGCGCGGATCTGCTTGTAAACGGCCTTGGAGGTATCGCAGAGCTTGTCATAGATACCCAGGCAGTCCGTGGCCTGGGCCAGGGCTATGAAATGGATGGCCATAACCTGGAAGGCGTTCTCCACCACCTGGCGGCAGAGCAGGGCGCTGTTGGTACCCATAGACACGATATCCTGGTTGTCGTTGTTGTTGGGGATGCTGTGCACGTAGTTGGGCATAGCCAGGGTCTGGCTCTCGGCCGTGGTGGACGTAGCCGTAAACTGGCAGGCCTGCATACCGTAGTTGAGACCCAGCGTACCCTTGTTCAGGAACGGGGGCAGGATGTTGTTGATACGGTCGTGGAACAGGTAATTCAACTGCCTCTCCGTGAGCATAGTAAGGCGCACAAGCGCAATCTTTACTTTATCTTCTTCCAGAGACACGTAATCTCCGTGGAAATTGCCACCGTGGTACACGTACTGCGTGTCCGGATCCACAATGGGATTGTCGCAGGCCGAGTTGAGTTCGTTCTCCAGGACCTCGGCCGTATTGGCCAGCGTATCGTAGATAGGACCCAGAATCTGCGGGGTGCAGCGCAGGGAATAATACGCCTGTACCTTCTTTTCAAACACGGATTCCTTGTTTTCTCCGGAATAGAGGTCAATCTCTCTCTTGGAGAAGCAGGCCGAAGAAGCAGCCAGCGCTCTCAGGCGGCCGGCAATGACCTGCTGACCCTTCTGGCGGCGGCATTCGTTGAGAGGCTCGGCCATAAAGTCATCGTAGGAACCGGCAATCTCATTCATCCAGACGGCGGCCAGGGTGGCCCAATCCAGCAGGATGCGGGCCTGGAACTGGTTCACCATAGAGACGCCCGTCATAACGGAAGTGCCATTGACGGCCGAAAGGCCCTCGCGGATGTGAATCTGCATAGGCTTGAGGCCACATTCGGCCATTACTTCGGCCGAAGGGCGCCATTCTCCTTTGTAATGCACTTCTCCCTCTCCAATGAGGGTAAGGGCCATATGTGCCAGCTGCACCAGGTCTCCGCTGGCACCCACGCTGCCGTGGCGGGGGATATAGGGGCAGATGCCGCGGTTGATGAATTCAACAAGAAGTTTGACCACATCGGGGTGGATGCCCGATTTTCCCTGCAGGAAAGTACCCACGCGGGCTACCATAGCGGCCCGTACGGAGGCGTCTCCCAGGGGTTTGCCGGCACCGGTGGAATGGCTGCGGATGATATTGTACTGGAGGTCTTTCAGGTATCTCTCGTCCACCCTCCACTGGGCCATAGGGCCAAAGCCGGTGTTGATACCGTAAATGACTTTATCTTTGTGGAATTGCTCCAGGAACTTGTAGCAACGCTCCACTTCTGCCATAGCGGCAGGATCTAGGTTAAGCGGTTGGCCGTGGAAGACTACTTCTTCGGCCTGTTGTAAGGTTAAAAAGTTCATTTCATAAATTTAGTACGCAAATTTACACAGAATAGCCGACTTTTCATAGGAAATCCCCGTTTTAATCCGTATATTTGAGAGATTAAAATAGATATGTAATTATGGACTCCGCATCTGTTCTCCATTTCTTTCAGGAAATTACCCGCATTCCCCGCGAATCCGGCCACGAAGGCCCCATCACCGCTTACCTGCAGAAGTTTGCCGCAGACCGCGGCCTCGCCTGCAAAACGGATAAAACCGGCAATGTAGTCATCTGCAAGCCCGCCAGCCCCGGCAAGGAAAATGTGCCCACGCTGGTTCTCCAGGCCCACCAGGATATGGTATGCGAGAAAAAGGCCGGTTTTGAATTCGATTTCCTGACCCAGCCCATTCCCTACGAGATTGAAGACGGCTGGATGGTGGCCAAGAACACCACGCTGGGAGCCGATGACGGTATTGGCATTGCTGCCTGCCTGGCCCTGCTGGACAGCAAGCAGCCAATGGGTAAACTGGAATGCCTGTTCACTATTTCCGAAGAAACGGGTATGGACGGTGCCTTTGCTATGGAGCCGGGCTTCTTTGAAGGCAACATCCTCATCAACCTGGACTCCGAGGACGAAGGCCAGATGTTCGTAGGCTGCGCCGGCGGTCTGGACACCACCGCCACCTTCGAATTCCACCGCGAAGCCCTCAAAAAGGGCTATAAGACCCTCAAAGTGAGCGTCTGCGGCGGTATGGGCGGCCACAGCGGAGACGATATCAACAAAGGCCGCTGCAACGCCGTCCGCGAACTCGTGCGCTTCCTTTTCACGGAGCTGCAGTACGATTTCCAGCTCATCACCATCGAGGGCGGCAACAAGCCCAACGCCATTACCCGCGAGGCCCACGCCATCATTGCCGTTCCGGCAGACGAGGCGGAGGATATGGTGGCCGATGTAAAGGCATTCAGCGACCTCATCTCGGCAGAATACGCCACCAGCGACCCTGAGGTCCACGCCGAATGCGAGCCTTGCACCACGGAAGAAAAGCCCATCGAGGAAGGGGACGCCGCCAATATCATCGCTACGCTCCTGGCCTGCCCGCACGGCGTAGAGCGTATGTCGGCCGATATCCCGGGCCTGGTAGAAACTTCCACCAACCTGGCTGCCGTCCATATCAAGGACAATGTCCTCAAGGTCATTACCAACCAGCGCAGCTCGGTGGTTTCCGAGCTCCACGCCCTGGCAGAGAGGGTGGAAGCCGCTTTCTTCCTAGGCTCCTTTGACGTGGAGCACCACGGAGAATACCCCGGCTGGAAGCCCAACCTCAAGTCCCACGTCCTGGCAGTGTGCGTGGCCTCCTACAAGAAGCTCTTCGGTTATGATCCGGAGATTAAGGCCATCCACGCCGGTCTGGAATGCGGTCTCTTCCTGGAGAAGTTCCCGCACCTGGATATGATTTCCTTCGGCCCCACGCTCCGCGGCGTTCACGCTCCGGGAGAAAAGCTGGAACTGGCCTCCCTGGACAAGTTTGTGGCCCACCTCAATGACGTTGTAATGAATTTTGAATAGAATGGTTCTGATTGCTCCCTCTATGCTGTCGGCCGACTTTCTGCATCTGGAAAAGGATGTGGAATTGGTCAACGAGCACGCCGACTGGTTCCACCTGGACATAATGGACGGCACTTTCGTGCCCAATATCTCCTATGGTTTCCCGGTAGTGGAAGCTATGGCCAAAAAGGCCCTCAAGCCCCTGGATGCCCATCTGATGATTGTCCATCCTGAGAAATACGTGGAGCGTTTTGCCAAAGCGGGAGCCACCTGGATCAGTTTTCACTATGAGGCGGCCCGGGAGCAATCGGCCGATATCATCCAACAGATTCAGGACCTGGGAGTGAAGGCCGGTATTGTCATCAATCCGGACTGTCCCGTAGAAGCCATCTTCCCGCTGCTGCCCAAGGTGGATTATGTGGTCATTATGAGCGTTTTCGCCGGTTTTGGCGGCCAAAAGTTCATTCCCGAATCCCTGGACCGCGTACGTGCCGTAAAGGCCCGGCTGGCCCAAATTGGCCGTCCGGAAGTGCCCGTGGAGATTGACGGCGGCGTGGGCCCCGGCAATGCCGCAGAAGTAAAGGCAGCCGGAGCCACCATCCTGGTAGCCGGCAGTTCAGTATTCAAAGCTGAAGATCCCGTACAGGCCATTGAACAGATGAGAAAGGCGTAATTTTCTGCCAATTTGTCATAAAAGCCGTTGCACTTTGCAATGGCTTTATTTTTGTGTATATTTGTGTGATTTAAACCAATAATAATATATGATTACACACGATCTTCGGGTACTCGCCGATGCGATCATTGACAAGAAAGGGCAGAATGTGGTATCCCTTGACCTCAGGGGCATTGACGGCGCCATCACGGACTTCTTTGTGGTGTGCGACGGTTCCAACACCACCCAGGTGGGCGCCATTGCCAACAATATAGCAGAAAAGATGAAGGAAGAGGGCCACACCCTTTACCGCAGTCAGGGAGAAGGAAACAACTTCTGGATCATCCAGGACTACGGCCATATTGTGGTGCACATCTTCCTCAAAGAATACCGGGATTTCTACCGCCTGGAAGACCTCTGGGCCGATGTACCCCGCAAAGAATACAAGGAGCGCAAGGCTCCTGCCAAAAAGACCCAAGAATAAGAATGGCCAACGAAAAGAAACAAGACCCCAATGGCGGTCGCAAGATATTCTCGGTAAAATTCAACCTTTCCTGGTTGTATTTCCTGCTGCTGGTGGGCATCGGGTATCTCCTGATGAACAACCAGCGCAGCGCTGCTCCGGAAAAGATTGAATGGGCCGAGGTACAGACGATGATCAAGGAAGGAGACGTAGCAGAAATCTCCTTCGTCAGAAACGACTACAAGGGAGAGATCAAGATCCGACCCGAGAAGCTGGGCAAATACACAGAGAAATTCCGCGGAGGCGTTGTCCCCAAGCGCGCCCCGCAGTTCTATTTCCTGGTTTCCAGCAAGTTTGACCCGGAGCAGACCTTTGGTCAGCTCAACGCCGAACTTCCGGTAGAGAGCCATTTCAAAGTGGTTATCCGCAACGAGGAGCATCTCTGGATGGAAATCTTCCAGATGGCCTTCCCGCTGCTTCTGTTCATCCTCTTCTGGGTATGGATGTTCCGGGGTATGAACCGCGGAGCCGGCGGCCCCGGAGGCCCCGGCGGCTTCAATCCTTTCAATACCGGCAAGTCCACCGCCCGTGAAACGGAGAAGGGAGACGTCAAGGTTACCTTCAAGGACGTGGCCGGCCTGTATGGCGCCAAGGAAGAAGTGATGGAAATTGTGGATTTCCTCAAGAATCCCCAGAAATACACCGCTCTTGGCGGTAAAATCCCCAAGGGAGCCCTCCTGGTGGGCCCTCCCGGAACCGGTAAGACCCTCCTGGCCAAGGCCGTGGCAGGGGAGGCCAACGTGCCTTTCTTCTCCATCAGCGGTTCCGACTTTGTGGAAATGTTCGTGGGCGTGGGTGCTTCCCGTGTCCGTGACCTCTTCCGCCAGGCCAAGGAGAAAGCCCCTTGCATTGTGTTCATCGATGAGATTGACGCCGTGGGCCGTGCCCGTGCCAAGAACGGAGGCTTCTCTTCCAATGACGAGCGTGAAAACACCCTCAACCAGCTCCTTACGGAAATGGACGGCTTTGGCACCAACAGCGGTGTCATTGTACTGGCCGCCACCAACCGCGCCGATATCCTGGAC
>JAEEGH010004718.1_pt1 | contig 34754 bp, 24 predicted proteins | sample 9134181 | NCBI WGS metagenome assembly JAEEGH01 (sample SAMN16246544, study PRJNA631951) | gut metagenome | biome: gut microbiome; feature: rumen; material: DP-attached | host: Bos | place: Iran: Karaj | collected 2018-10
TTCAGAGCACCTTCCCAAGCGCTGACAACCTGATGGAGCTGCTCCTCATGATCGATGCAGCCAAGCGTGCTTCGGCTGCACAGATTGCTGCCGTTATTCCATATTTCGGATGGGCACGTCAGGATCGGAAGGACAAGCCGCGTGTTGCTATTGGCGCCAAACTCGTTGCCGATATGTTGGCCACCGCCGGCATCAATCGTCTCATCACCATGGACCTTCATGCTGACCAGATCCAGGGCTTCTTCGACTGCCCTGTCGATCATCTCTACGCTTCGAGTGTCCTTATGCCTTACATTGCTAACGAGGTCGGTCTCGACAATCTCGTCATGGCATCTCCTGATGCCGGTGGTTCAAAGCGTGCATACACGTATTCCAAGTACTTCAATGTTCCCATGGTGATGTGCGACAAGCATCGCGACAAACCCAACTCGATTGGTGAGATGTTCCTCATTGGCGACGTTACAGGCAAGGATGTTGTCCTCGTCGACGATATGGTCGATACAGCAGGAACCATTACCAAGGCTGCCGATCTCATCATGAAGATGGGAGCACGCAGTGTTCGTGCTTGTGCCAGCCACTGCGTTATGTCGGGACCTGCCAGCGAACGCGTCGATAATAGTATGCTGAAGGAGATTGTCTTCACTGACTCTATTCCTTATCGCGGCTCCAGTCCTAAGGTTAAGACCATTACCATCTCCAATCTCTTTGCTGAGACTATCCGTCGCGTTATGAACAACGAGCCTATTTCCAGCCAGTTCCTGATTTGATTTAGACATCCCTGATTTCGGTTTCTTGATATTCCGAAATTTCTATATTCAACATTCCATTTTTTATAAACTATGAAGCATTTCTTCTCAACCTTAGTGATGGCTTTTGGACTCTGCAGTAGTGTCCTTGTGGCACAGCAGATGCCTCAGATGCCACCGCTGCCTATGGATCCGCAGGTGCGCTACGGCCAGCTGCCCAACGGCCTCACATACTACATTCGGCACAATGATCTACCCGAGCATCATGCCGAGTTCTTCATTGCCCAGAAAGTTGGATCGGTCCTCGAAGAAGAGAGCCAGCGCGGTCTTGCTCACTTCCTTGAGCACATGGCCTTCAATGGCACCAAGAACTACCCTGGCAAAGGCTTGCTCGAGTATCTGCAGCGCCATGGCGTCAAGTTCGGCACCAATGTCAATGCCTACACCTCCATCGATGAGACTGTCTATAACATTTCCGACGTTCCCATCGATGAAACGCTTCATCCGGGCATCGTTGATAGCTGTCTGCTCATCCTCCACGATTGGAGCGGTTACCTCACTCTCGATGGTGATGAGATTGACAAGGAGCGTGGTGTGATTCATGAGGAGTGGCGTACTCGAACAAGTGCCACTCTTCGTATGTACGAAACCATCCTTCCGAAGCTCATTCCCGGCAATCGCTATGCTGAGCGTATGCCTATCGGCCTGATGTCGGTGGTTGACAATTTCGCCTACGACGAACTGCGCAACTACTATCACAAGTGGTATCGTCCCGACCTGCAGGGTATTTTCGTTGTCGGAGATGTTGATGTCGATGCTGTGGAGCAGAAGATTCAGGCTCTTTGGTCGGATATCCACAACCCCGAGAATGAAGCAGAACGCGTATACTTCCCAGTTGAGGACAACCAGGAACCCTTGGTGGCAGTAGCCAGTGACCCCGAGCAGAACTACAACGTCCTTGCTGTCATGTACAAGACCGACCCACTGCCCGATGCTGTCAAGCTTACGCAGATCGGCTATATGACCAGCATCCTCGAGAACATCATCACCATGGCCCTCAACCAGCGTTTGGCCGAGCTTACACAGAAAGCCGATGCACCATTCATGCAGGCTGGTGCCGAGTTTGGCAAGTACATCGTATGCAAGACCAAGGAGTGCTTCGAACTTGACATTGTTTTCCGCGAGAATGAGTGGCAGAAAGGCCTCAATGCAGCTCTTGGCGTAGTGCTTTCGGCAGCCAAATATGGCTTCACCGACAGCGAAATTGAGCGTGTGAAGGCAGATATTCTCAGTGGTATGGAGAATGCCTACAACGAGCGCGACAAGCAGAAGAACCGCACCATCGTGCGCGAGATACAGCGTCACTTCCTCAGTGCCGAACCTATGCCTGGCATCGAGATGGAGTGGCAGATGGTACAGCAGATTTTCCCCATGCTCAGCGCTGCTATGATCAATCAGGTGGCTCAGCAGATTATCACACCCAACAATGTGGCTTTGCTTGTAATGGGTCAGCAGAAGGAGGGTAACGTTCTCCCCACTGAAGAGGAACTGCTTGCTGCCTATAATGCTGCACTTCAGCAGGAGGTATCTGCCTACGAAGAGGCTCTCAGCGGCATCGAGCTTCTGCCCAATGCGCCAGCACGTACCGGCAAGGTAGTCAGCGAAGAGGCTGGCGATTGGGGATCAACTGTCTGGACGCTCTCCAACGGTGTTACCGTGGTCTTTAAGCCCACCGATTTCAAGAAGGATCAAGTGCTTATGACTGCTTACTCGAAGGGCGGTACACGCCTTGACTTGACACAGCCTAACATCGTCCGTCAGACCATTGAGGATCTGGCTACTGTGGGTGGTCTTGGTCAATTCAGCGCTACTGATCTTCCAAAGGTTCTTGCTGGTAAGAATGCGTCAGTCAGCATGAGTGTCGATGCTCGCAGCGAGAGTCTTAGTGGATCGGCTGCACCCAAGGATCTGCGCACCCTCTTCGAACTCATCTACCTCAATATGACCGATTTGCGTTACGATGAGGAGGCCTATCAGGCTTGGTTCAAGCGTCAACAGACACAGCTCCAGATGATTCAGGACAACCCGCAGAAGATCATGAGCGATTCGCTGCAATATACCCTCTATCCAGGAATGCCCGATATGGCTCCCACGCAGCTCGCCGATCTCGACCTCATCGATTACCGCAAGGGCTTTGAGCTGGGCAAGAAGCGTTTTGCCAATGCTGCTGACTTCACCTTCTACTTTGTTGGAAACGTAGATGTCGATAGTCTTCGTCAGATGTCGGAGCAGTATCTTGCCAATCTTCCAGCCAGTGCTGACCGTGAGGAGCGTCCCGCAGCTGTCCTTCCCGTAGCAGGCAGTCGTGAAAATCGCTTCGACCTGCCTATGCAACAGGCAAAGACTTCGGTCTATGACATCTTCTATGTATATGATACACCTTATTCACTGAAGGATGGTCTGACAGCCAGCATGCTAGGACAGAGTGTCAGCATCATCTTTACCGAAACTATCCGCGAGGAAGAGGGCGCTGTCTATTCGCCTCATGCCCAGGCTACGATGGACGCCACCACCGGCTTGCTCACCATGCTTTACCTGTTTGATACGGGTGCCGACAAGCGTGAGAATGCCGAGGCTGTGGCTTATCGCGAGATTCAGAAGATTGCCGACGAAGGCGTACGTGACGATGTCTTCCAGAAGGTTCACGACTACATGGTCAAGAGTCATCAGGAGCAGGTCAAGGAGAACAGCTATTGGCTCAGCAATCTGCAGCAGAAGCGTGAGTTCGGCATCAACAGCGTTGATGGCTGGGAAGAGGTCTTCGAAAGCATTACCGCCGACGATGTGAAGACTATGCTCCAGCGCTTCCTTTCTGCTGAAGCTACGCGCATCCAGTTCGTTGCCAATGGCGTAGAAGTGGAGAAATAATAATATCAGATTCATGTCCCCCAAGAAAGAACCCTTGGGGGACATTATATTTTTAAGCAATGAAAAGAACCTATTCCTTGTTAGTATTGTTAGGGCTAAGCTGTTTGTTCCTGTTTTCACAAGATTATTTGATCATTTATAGGCTAAACGTTGGACAACCCATTACAATCCCTGTATCTGATATCGAATGTATCTTGCATGACAATGATTCGGTTCAGACAATAGTTACAAAGTCGGGGACCATAGAAACGACTATCTCAGAAATTGACAGCTTGGCTTTTGTTTCAATTCATGCTTGTATTGACGAAAACCATCCTCACATAATCGACCTTGGCCTGCCCTCTGGCACAAAGTGGGCATGCTGCAATATTGGGGCAAATGCTCCCGAAGAATATGGTAGTTTTTTTGCTTGGGGAGAGACAGTTGAAAAGAGTCACTATGCTTTGAATAATTACGCATACCTTGACGAGAATGAGAAATATGATTATCTCGGAGAGGATATAGCAGGAACTGCATACGACGTTTCCTATATGAGTTGGGGTGATTCATGGATAATTCCTTCGGATGAACAGATTAAGGAATTATTAGAAAACTGTACCTGCAAGTGGATTTTGCTAAACGATGTGTGTGGTTCACTCGTTTCCAGTTCGAATGGTACGACCATCTTCCTTCCTGCTGCGGGATATAGCAGGGACAGCATAAATGGTGGCATAGGTTCAGGAGGTAACTATTGGTCATCTACTGTTCATCCACAAGATAACGACGCCTTTGGCCTCTATTTCGATTCAAGGGGCTGGTATCGGGGTTGTAGCAGTCGATATGATGGGCGTTCGGTTCGTGCAGTATACCGGTAGCCAGAGAAATTAAAATGCATTTTTGAAAAAGATATAGAACAACAAAAAGCTTGAGGTGGGATACCATTGAATGGATGTGTACAGCACAACAAGTCCGTTAACATGTGCTGCGTTAACTGCATGGTATCTCGACTTAGAAATAGAAAAAACGTGATTATGTCAAGAATCAAAACCATTACCCTTACCCTTTCTGCTGCTCTCGGCGCTATTCTGTTATCGGGATGTTCTAAAGACGACGCTTATGACGGCCTCACCGATAGTGATGGCCTCGACCTTACGATGCAGGTGGTCAAAGGTTTAACACTTCCTTTTGGCTCTTCGTCCAAGATTTATCTTACCGAGTTGATGGATACCGCAGCTGTGAGCACTTTGAAAGCCGATGCCGACGGACAATTCTATCTCGAAATGAAGGGAACGCTTACCGAATCGACATTCTTTGTTGAAAAGACACCCGTCTCTTTTTTTCCCGACATTAAGAAGCTCGGCCTCTCTTTCATGATCGACCAGTCGTCGCTGCCTCAAGAGGTGAAGCAGTTGATCCCAAACCTCAAGGAGGGTGACGACCTGTCGCGCTTCCAAAGCCTTACCTTAACAATTTTTCGTAAAGAAATCAGTTTAGCTGGAAATGCCAGTTTCGACATTCATCGTGAGGACATCGACCCGGCTCTGCTCTCGGTAAGTGCCGTCTGGCCCCAAGAACCAGTTGTGGTGGATGTAAGTATCAATCTGAGTCATTTGCCCGCCCAACGGAAGAATCTTCAAGCAAAGAACTTTCGTGTGGTTTTGCCGAAATATGTGGTCATGCAGCAAGAGAGTGCCCCCGGAGAATTTCTACTTTCGGATGTCACTATGAATGATGTGACGGCAGAGGAAATCGAATGGTCGGAAACCTTTGTTGCCACAGCCTTGGATTTTTCACGTGATGACCAAGGAGCACTCATCGTAGATAATGGTACGGTGGATCGACCGGGCGAAATGGATGTTATTGGAGATGTCTATATCTCGGAGTATAATTGCAAGGGTTCGGACCTCTACATCCAACTGGACGAAGATGGCAATAAAATTGTTGCAATGAAACAACCTGTTGAAGTAGAGTTCTTGCCTGTCATCGAAGTGCCCGATCTGATGTTGAACAAGGTGATTGGAAAGTTCAGACCCAACATCACTGACACTGAGACATGTGTAAACATCGACCTGGGGGAAAAGATGTCCTTCTTGAAAGACAGTACTGCTAGTATTGAACTGAAGGATCCGCGTATTGTGCTTGACATAATGGGCAACTGCACTATCGGCTTCTTGGCAGATTTTTCACTAATTGCATCAAATGACAGGGTGGTGGCTTTCGAGAATGTTCTGCTTTGCAATGGTGAGGAACCCCAGCATGTTGTTCTTGATGCGAATACCGTAGCGACAGGCTATGACCTTCATAATTTTTTCTCACCTGTGCCCGATAGCTTGATAGTTCGGACAACCCCCTTTGTCGACAGTTCAAAGGATTATACACTCCAGTTGGGTGACAGTATCAAGGTAGGCAGCGAATATCAGGTCATCGTTCCGTACGATTTCAATTGGATTTCGATAGTCTATGAACAAAGAATCGTAAATCTTTGGGGCAATGACCCTGAGGACATCACCGATAGAGTACCTTCAATCAAAGATGCACAGTTTGCCCTTACTGCCATCAATGCGATACCGTTGGATTTGCATCTTGCAATTTTGGCAACCAATCGTTATACGGGCTTGGTGGAGCCTAACCTTGTTGAGTGCGACATTAAGCAGGTAATCAAAGCAGGAAGCATTGATAACCCAGTGAACACAGCTATCTCAGCTACGTTAAATATCCCGAATACAGACCTAATAGGTGATCTGATTTTCCAATTTACTGGAACGGGTACAGACTGTGACCTGAATGCTAAGCAATACATCCAAATAGACGATGCTAAGATATGCCTATCCCAAGGCTTGAACGTGGACTTTAATTGAACAACTTGACTTTGAAGATTATGAAACATGCAAATCTTTGGGTGGCATTCGCAGTAATCTGTACAGCCACATTGTTCGAAGCTTCAGCACAGTCACTTCGTACTGCCTATTTCAGTGATAGCTATATCTATCGTCATCGGTTCAATCCAGCAATGAGCAATGAAGATAGCTACATAAGTCTCCTTGGCCTAGGCAATTTTAACATTGATTATGGGACAAATGAAGGAGTCAATACCTTCATCTTACCCTATCAAAACAGGCTTGTCACTTTCATGCACGAGAGTGTTGCACCCAGCGATTTCCTTACAGGACTGAGCGAAAGGTGGAAACTGCAACAGGGACTCGACCTTACTTTTTTCTCGATTGGAAAGAAAAGAAAAAATTCCTATCAAACTTTTGAACTAAGACTGCATGAGCAGGTGGGTATACAGTTGCCAAAGGACCTCTTTTCTTTCATGAAGGAGTCTGACCCTGACAAAAGATATAACTTTTCCGACATGCGTGTTGTAGCTAAATCATGGGCCGATTTGTCCTATGGTTATTCATTTTCGATTAAAGAAAAATTGCGTATAGGAGTCAAAGCCAAATTTCTGTTGGGACTGGGAATCGTCGATGCTGACATTGAGCGAGGAACAGCGTTTTTCGGAGAAGACGAATGGTCGATGCAGATGAAAGGGAAGTTCATGGTTGGAGGCGCCAAGGGCACTGAATTCAATCGAGATGAGAATGATCTTTTCAATGGAATTGATGAATTCAAATTTGGCGTGGCAGGCTATGGCGTAGGTTTCGATTTAGGTGCAACTTACGACTTGAGTGATATCACAGGAGGTTTGAAACTATCGGCATCGGTGTGTGACATAGGGTTTATCCGATGGAGTAATTGTGCCAATGCAAGTAATGATGGCAAGACATTCTCCTTTACAGGATTCGACCACTTTACCCTTCATAATGAAGACGCCCATATCGAAGGAAGCCGTACAGGAAGTTTGTCGGACCAATGGCATGATATTCGTAATGAACTGGAGGAGATGTATAATCTCAGGGTTGGGGATACCCATGCTGACAGACAGTTGTTGTCAGCGACAATGCATATCGGTGCAGAGTATGAAATCCCATCTTATCGCAATCTATGCTTCGGTCTGCTTTTTGTCCATCGCTTTTCTGATGTTTTTGGTTTCAATGAAGCCCGCCTAAATGTGAACCTTGCAAGTAGTCAACAGTTCGACATGGCTTTCTCGTGCGCATACAATACATACGGCACTGCTTTGGGCGCAATGTTCAACATTCACTTGCCAGGGTTCAACATATTTTTCGGTTCCGATAGAATCTATTTCGGCAAGGTCAACAAATACTTCATTCCCCTTGACCAAGGAGGAATGAACCTGCAGTGGGGAATCAATTTCCCATTTGGGAAATAAGTCCCTTTTTCCCACGTTTGCATGACGAGCTTAGACCACAAAGATTACAGGTGTAGTCACGTCGACGGACATTGTGCCCGATGCCGATTACACCGCTTACCGATTTGATAGGAATCATCAGGCAGGAATCGGTGAGGTGAATATCGCAAGGAGTGGGAGGGACATTACAATTTTGTGCAGAGAATTTAGGTCTGAATAATTCAAAGAGGATGGGTTGTTCGCTGACTTTCCATCCGCAATAGCCTGGGCTGTATCGGTTTGTGCGATACAGCCCTTTTGGTGTCAGTTGCTCCTGCAAAAGATCTTCCATCCGATCGGCTGTCTTTTCGGCGATGATGGAGCCTATCTCGTTGGCAAGATAGACACGCACCATGTCGCCTTCTTTCGTCAAACGGTGCTGAAAGGCCTCAAATTCCTGTCCGGCTGTAGCAACAAACCAACAAAGAGCCTCGCTGCCTTTCAGCTGATTGGTGATGATTTTTCCTGGATGAAAACGGAGTAGGGGTTGAATATCTGTGGTGACGAAAGCGAACTTCGCATGAAGAAATCCCTGAATTTCGTCTATCAACGACAAAACCTCCTGGCGCATGGCAGCATCAGAAGGTATGGATGTGAGGATCTCATCGGTCGAAAGACCCAGTTCATCGTATGTCAGCGTTCTTTCGATCATTGAATTCTTGTAGCGCTTCAAAGAAGGCATCGATGTTGGCCAATGGCGTGTTCGGGGGGGTGTCGCATCCGCTCGACAAGACGAAATTCGGGTATTTGGCGCAGCGTTCCAGCAATTCTGAGACGGCTTGCTTCATTTCTTCCACAGTTCCCTGCTTGAAGACCGTGACTGGATCAAGATTACCCATGGCGAGTTTGTCTGCTGGAATGTCACGTAATACTTCTGCCATATCGCATTTGTTCCCGAAATGATAGGCGTCGGCTCCGGTAGCAACCATTGCGCGGGTGCAATGACCGGTATTTCCACAATTATGAAGCACTACCATGAATAGTTCGTCCTGAACTGCATCTACAATCTGTTTGATATATTTCGAGCTGAACTCCATGCAGCCATCATTCGACAGCAAACCTGCAGCAGGTTCTGCCATGAGGACTCCATTGACACCTGTCGCTTTAAGAGCCCTACAATAACAGAGTATGAAATCGGTGCATTTTTGTAGCAGTTCGTGCGCCAACAATGGTTCGCTGTAAGCCAGGACCATAATCTCCGACATATCAAATAATCTTCCTGCCAGAGAGAATGGACCGATACATCCTGCAAAGATGGGACGATCGGTCACTTCACGGGAGGCGATAATGTTGGCTTTCAGATATTCGCGTATGCGGCCACTGTCAAGAGACGGGACTTTCAGACCATGTATGTCGTCGGCGTTCTTAAGTAATCGGCCACTGACTGTAGCTATTTCGTTTTCGGGGAAGAGAATGGGAGCACCGAAGGAGTCGGCTTCGACAGTGAGATCCATGGCAGTGCAACTCGCTCCAGTAGGATAATGATCGGCGAGATAGCGGATGGCCTTGGCATGGATGGTGCCTGTGGTGATGGCTTCGCGTACGGAATGACCCGTAGCATCTATACCCGGATGTGTCATCACGGGTATCGCTATGACTTTGGAATTGGCGATTACGTCATGTCGCCATTGGTGCATGTTTATTGTCATTTAGCTCTTGCTGATTTCTAGTCCTTTCTGCGAAAGGGTCATCTCTACAAAACGGGCCTTGTTGTTGGGAGGAGTAGCCAGGAGGGTCTTGCGGATACGAGCGGCAGCCTCATCGTCCTTGGCGACCATGTAGAGATAACCGCCGCCTCCTGCACCCGGTAGCTTGTATCCGAGGCAGAGGTCATCGATCAGTCGTGTGATGGCCTGGACAGCAGGTGGATTGGTGCCGCTGTCGATGCGTTGGTTCTGATTCCAGGTCTTGCGAATAAGGCGTCCCATGGATTCGAAAGCGCCGCGCTGGATGACGTCGTAGAGGTCGAGGGCATGCTGCTTCATCTCGGCTAAGATGTCGAGGCGTTCGGTCTCGTTGAGGAACATGCCACGGACAATCTCGGCGAGGATACCTTTGGCTGTGCGTGTAATGCCGGTATAGTAAAGCAGATGACACTTCGAATATTCAGGTGACGTGAAAAGAGTGTCAGGCAACCAACGAACCAAAGGCTGCTGTTGCCATCCGGGTTGCGTTTGCAGGAGTTTGACACCATGCAGAACACCACCATACTGGTCCTGCCAGCCACCTCCGGTGGTGAGTAGTTGTTCGAGGACGAGGGTTCGATTGGATATTTCGTACTTGTCCCATCCTAAGCCGCAAAAATCATTCACGGCACCGAGCACGGTAGCTGCAAGCATGGAACTAGTGCCCAGACCTGAACCTGCGGGAATAGCCGAAAGGGTCGTCATTTCGATGCCGCTGCCGAAGGCATCCAGCTGTTCCTTCAACGAATTGAATTGATGGGCACTAAACCTGGGAGCAAAGCCAGCCAGGACCAATGCCGCCTTAGGAATGGAGAAGGGCGAACCAACTTTGTTGAACTGCTGCAGGTCGTCGTATGTCATGACCTCTTCGCTGGCACCTAGGTCAATGCTTCGAAGGATGATTCGCTTCTTTTTGCAGGGTTTGACATAGACTTGCAGTGGCGGCTGTCCGTTGAGTTCGATGGCGATGTTTACCACATTGCCGCCTTGCATCATGGAGTAGGGAGGAGTGTCGGTCCACCCGCCGGCAAGGTCAATGCGCACGGGGCTGCGGCTCCATACAATCTGATCGGCATAAACGCTGAGAGTGGGGTCCTGTTGCTGCATCAGTGTCTCGGTCAACCCTTCACGCATCAAGCTGAATGCACGATCCTCGTATTCTCCACCATCCTTGCCTGCGAGTTGTGCGCGGAACATGGCATCGCTGATTTTGGTCATCCTCGAAGCCGTGTCGGGCAATGGCGCTGGAGCAGGAATGCCGTAGCGCTGGAATTGGTCGGCGGCATCCTTCAGATTGAGCTGATAGAATATCGACTTCTCCCAATTGCTTGCCAGCTGTGGCCAGTTGCTCTTGCGGAATTCGTCACGTTGGGCTGTGAGGCGACGAAGATTGGCGTAAGACGAGATCTCTTCGGCGGTTAGTTTCCTGCTTTCGTTCCAAACGGTCTTTCCCTGAGGATTATCGCCAATGATCATCCAGGCCAGCACATCCTCCATCTTCTTAACATCATTGACGATGGGGTAGAGGCGTGCCTCTTGTTGCGGATTGTTGCAGTCCTTGTTGCCCAATCGATCCATAAGCCATGCTGGATGCGGGTCGGAAAATCCATAAGGGCGTACAACCCATTCTTCGTCACCAAATGGGACAATATCGATGCAGACGCCTTTGTCCAGATTGAGTTTCCAGTCATTGACAGGCACACCGGTAATGATGTTGCTACCTTGCAACAGCCAATGGGGACCGATGAAAGAGTTCTCGATCCAGGTGTTGGCATTTTGTTCGGTGAGCTTGATGTGGCATTCTGCATTTTGGATGAAGATGCTGGGATGAGGCTTGAGCCCCTTGCGCAGGATCTCATGCTGATTGATGACAGAGTTCTGTACGGCAAGGGTCGATGAAATCATTTCAGGAGATGTGCCATAATGATGGAATTCACCGCCTGGCAATGGCAAGATAATTACTTTGAGATCATTTACTTCCTTGTCGGCAATCTTCGGATTGGCGCCAAGAGCCATGCCGAACTCGGAATACATGTCATAGAAGTTAACATCTTCGGCCTTGAGAACGGCATCGGAAGGCATGGCTTTCAATGAGCGTTTCATCAGCAGGTTCATTGCCTTGTCGGAGAAGAGCCAGATGCCGATGTCCATGAGGAAGAAACTATCGCGCATGAGTTGGCTCAATGTCTCGACCGAAGGCTTCTGAAGCATGTATTCGAGAACATCGGGCGTGGCACGCTTGGAGACAAAAACCCCATGATTGCGTGCCAACGATGAGTCGGCCCAAAGTCCGTAGCAAACAACATCAGCTTCGGGGATGGGCTGAAGTGGCCCTGTGGCACGGATGTAGACGTCGCCGCTCACCACCATCGTGGTCAAGGATTGTGGTGCACGTTGCATGATGCCCTCGAATAGAGGCAGCTGCAGGTCGAGTAGCGTCTGCGATAGTCGTTGTCCGCGCTTCCACCTGAACACTGGAATGGGTGTAAGAATCTTGCCAGATGGAGCGTAAGCTGGCAGACGTCGTGATTGCCCGCCTGCGTGGAGCAGGATGGTACGTTCGCCAGGAAGCAGCCAATGCGCCTCGCGTGCCTTGCTGATGGCCCAAGTGGTGCCACCACCACTTCCGAGCTTGGCTCCTATGGGATCGTTGGTGCAGAACCACTCGTCGCGGCTCTTGCCTGTGATGTCGTGAAAACAACCCACCAGATTGGGTGGAAGGGATAGCAACTTTTTCATGTGTTCATGAGGAGGATATGCGTTATGTGTTCATGAGGCTTCAATCTCACAAAAATCGCACAAAGATACCATAAAATCATGAAATGGCAAAGCATTTGTCGTAATATTTGCAAAAAAACGTTCGTTTTCTTGGAAAAGTCGATTCTTTTTCCTATTTTTGCAGCCTAATACATGAATTATGATGAAAAAGATTATGTGCAAATCAGTGGCTATCTTTGCCACTCTCTCAGCTATCTCTTTCGAAGCTTATTCGCAGACAGCTATTACACCGGATGTATTACAGCAGTTGCAGCAGACCGTACAGCCACAGGATAAAGTTGTGAGGAATGCCTTGGCAGGAACCAGTATCTCGGTTCTCGCTACTGATGCCTCGACGCTCAGTGCCGTCGATGATCACTTTACCTATCGCGTACCCAACAAGGGTATCACCGATCAGGCTTCGTCGGGTCGCTGCTGGCTCTTTACGACTATGAACGTTTTGCGCAGCAAGGCCATCAATAACTATAACCTGAAGGGGTTGGAGTTGTCGTGCAACTATTTGTTCTTCTATGACCAGCTGGAAAAGTCAAACCTTTTCCTGCAGGGTATCATTGACACTCGCCAAAAGGCTGACGATGATCGTATGGTCGATTGGCTCTTCCAGAATCCACTTTCTGATGGCGGTACATTCTGCGGAGGAGCAGACCTCGTGCAGAAATATGGCGTAGTGCCCTACGATGTAATGCCCGACAACTATCAGTCAAACAACACGCGCGATATCGACATGCTGCTGAAATGGAAGTTGCGTGAGATGGGTCTCGAGCTCCGTGCTATGGCCAATCCTGCTGAAAAGGGCAAGAAGGCTGCCACAACAGCACAGTTGGAGAAACGCAAGGTTGAGATGCTGGGTACTATCTACCATATCCTCACTCTTGCCTACGGCGTACCGCCTACAACGTTCACTTGGACAGAACGTAAGGCAAACGACAATGTGGTGAGCTGTGAGTCATATACTCCCCAATCTTTTTATGCAAAGTATTGGGACGATGACGCGTTGTACGATAATTACATCATGGTGATGAATGACCCGTTGCGCGAATACTACAAAACCTATCAGATCGACTACGATCGTCATACATATGACGGACACGATTGGGTGTATCTGAACCTTCCTGCCGATGAGATCAAGCCGATGGCAGTTGCTTCGCTAAAAGACTCAACTGCAATGTATTTTTCTTGTGACGTGGCCAAGTTCCTCAATCGCAAGAATGGTACGCTCGATCTCAATAATTTTGACTATGAATCACTCTTGGGTACGGACTTCAAGATGGATAAGCGTCAGCGAGTCTATACCCATGCTTCTGGTTCAAGTCATGCCATGACGATGGTGGCCGTTGATATTGACACCATCCAGAGCCCATTGAGCAGTATTTCGCCCGAAATGGATCCTGCGAAGCTTCGCATCAAGAAGTGGATGGTAGAGAACAGTTGGGGCGCTTCCAGCGGCCACAAGGGACACCTGATTATGACCGATGAGTGGTTCGACAACTATATGTTCCGCCTCGTCATCCGCAAGGAATATGTGGCAAAGAAGTACATCGATATGCTTGGACAGAAACCTACTTTGCTGCCGGCTTGGGATCCCATGTTCTTGGGTGAGGAGTAAGAAAGGCTAGAATATCTTGTTGGGATAATGGGCCAATGGGCCTGATATATTTGTTATACTATGAGAGCATTTTATTTTTGCGCGATTGTTGTGTCGGGCTTGACGCTGGCTTCTTGTGACGGCCTTACGTCCAACTCGGAAGTGAAGGTGGATACCTGGTATTCACCCCAGGGAACGGTGCAGTTGGATTATCTGCTTGGACATGATGTGGGATGCAAGGCTGTAACCATGTGGCTTGACAGCATCAAGTCGTCGTACCGAGTAGAGGATCCGCAGACCTTGTGCAAAGCCTTCCTGATTTATCAGGATCGTGATTACCTCTCTTATTATTTAAATGTTCAGAATCTCCCAACGGAGTATTACGAAGGCGACACCAGTTATCGGGTACTGTCATTCGCCAGAAAAGATGGCCATGTGCTGAACGTCGCAGAACTGACGGACGATGTGGAGTCTTTGAGTCGGCAGATTCTTTCGCATACTCGCCTCGAAAATGCTTGGGCAATTGATGCCCTAGGAGGCGAAGAGGAATTCGTGAAGCTGATTCCGAATTTCTCTGTTGGCGTAACAACACGAGGGCTTACCTTCTGTTATTCTGTCATGGAAGGTACGTGGCTTTCGTTGTGCAATATCCCATCGGCAGAAGTGAGGTTGAAGTAACGAAAAATAGCGCCTAAAGATGGCATTTTGTCGTTATTTTGGAAAAAAATAAGAGACAAAAAGGTAAAAACAAAGAATGTTGAACAGATAACTATATTTTTTCGTAACTTTGCCACGATTATGACTACGATTATGCGATTTTGTCGCTTAACAACGATGCTGCTTTTGCTGGCTACTGTATCCGTTTGTCGGGCACAGAAGTCCGATCGTACTTACTTGGGTCCTGGCAATTGGTTTGTTGGAATAGATGTAGGCACTGGACTTTCTTTGGCTGAGAATGTAATTCACGACAATTTCTACAAAACCAGACTTCCGAGCGGTAGCATTCAGCTTGGACGAACGATTACTCCGAAGTGGAATCTGCGTATTTCGGCAGGCGTTTCTTCACAACTTGGCCATCCACCGGCAGCTGCCAGAAGATATCTTCCCGATATGTTCACGCCCTATCAGTTCGCGCTTGGAGTAGGAACATTCGATATTATGCTTAATCTTGCCAATTGCTTTCGCAAATACGATTCGCGCAATTGGTACGATTGTTATTTGGTCATCGGTGGAGGAGAACTCTATCGTTTCTATGTTGATGACAAGGTCGATGAATGGTATGAGGACATTTACGTGGTCGATCGTTCGAAGGAATGGTTCTGGACCGCGAAAATCGGACATGAGTCGGCTTGGCACATCATGAGAGAATGTGACTTGACGTTCGAATTGGACTTCCACGTCACCGACAATGCCTACAATGGAGTGAATGGCGGTGCGCAAACGATTGATTTCTTCGTGACTGCTAAATTGGGTATAGTTTACTATATTCCCAATGGTCAGCATCGTCAGCGTTTCGCCAATCCTAGGAAATACCATCGTTATTGGACAGAACTGGATTGATCATGTTCTCAGCATGCATAAAATATAACCATGAACACAATAAATCGATTATAAAAACGTTATTATATATATAACTTAAAACATCAATGAAAATGAAATCCATCATCATTCACTCAGTTGCATTCGCCTTACTGCTTGTGACGGGTGGCTTCACTGCCAATGCTCAAGATAATGGGACGAATATCTGGGGAAATCGCGGCGGTCAATACGTTGGCGATGAGGCGATGAAAACTGAAGAGGAAGCTCTCCTTAATTCTCTTCTAACCGAAGAGGAAGCTGAGCAAATTTCTAAGTTGTTCCAGGATGAGGAATACGTATTCCCGATGGACATCCGCGACAATTGGCATCTTGGGCTTCATCTTGGTGCCATGCATTCGTGGGGAAGTTATGACGATGAGGCAGGATGGTTAAAACGCACCAATTTTGCTGCTGCGCTTTCTTTCGGCAAGTATCTTTCTCCTGTCAATGACTTGCGGTTCCAGCTCTTCTATGGACGTGGAACGGGAGTGCGTGGTGAAGACACCAAGTATGATGCCAGTTTTTATCCATATGACCTTGCCCACGAGAAGGCGTTGGCCGATTTCCATACTTACCATTGGCATACTGCTGGTATTTCTGCCCAGTGGTTACCAAATTTCACCAATCTGTTCTTGGGATATAATCCCGAACGCCGTTTCTCAATCAGTGGATTGGTCGGTATCGGTTTGGAACATACTTGGTCATACAACGAAAAGGAACTTTCAATCGTAAGTGTTTGGGCCGAAAAGGCTAAGTCTGCTGCTCCTCGCAACCTCGTTGACTTGGAGTTTGGTGTTGTAGCAGACTACAAGCTCAGCAACCGGCTCTTCTTCAATCTGGAGGTTACTGACAGATTCCTCGATGATACCTTCGATGGCCTTGTTTCTGACCAGAAGTGGGACGGACATCTTGATGTCTTGTTAGGTTTGACTTATTTTATCCCTGGCAAACCACGCAAAGCTGGTCCTGAGGGTATTTACTTGTTGCATCGTCCAATTATCGATATTCCAGAACCTGAAGACGTATATGTCGATGTGGACAAGGATGTGATCTACACGCTTATTTCGTTCGACAAGAATGCTGTCGAAGTGCCTCGTCTGCAGCAGAACAATGTCTATCAGACGGCTCAAGCATACAAGTCGGCTCCTCAGAGCAATATCTTCATCACTAATAGCAACAAACTGGATGACGCTACGTTCCACAAGCGTGCCTGGGCTATCAGCAAACTGCTTCACCAGCGCTGGCAGATACCTTATGAGAACATCTGGGTGGATGCCGACGAGGATCATATTCAGAAGCTCCAGATGCCTAACGTGAAGACGTATATCATCTTTATCATTAACGAAGAATAAATGCCCGACAAAGATATGAAAAAGATTATCCTTACTTTCAGTTTCGCCGTTGTGGGCATGATGACAGGTGCATACGCCCAGCAAGATGGTGTACAGATCGATACGGTATATACCATAAGTAAGCATGATAGCATCGTCTATCTGACCGAACATGTTTCAAACTGGTTTGTGGGTGCTTCGATAGGAGGCTCTTATTCAATGGGCGAAAATACACGTTTCGGCAATTTCTTCGACATGACTCGTCCTAGCTTCCAGATACAGGTCGGAAGAAGTTTCTATCCTCAGTTCGGCATGCGCATGACCTTGAATTATTTGAGTCAGAAAGGCCGTGCAGAATGGTCCACTTCCGAATTCCTCGAAAAATGGGCAGAGCGCGATGGCAACTATGACTTCTCGATGGCCGCTGGATTCATCGATGGTGTGTTCGATTTCCATAATGTAATTTGGGGCTACAAGGAAGACCGACGCTTCAGCTTGAAGGGTTATTTGGGCCTTGGCGCTTTCTACACCTTTGGATTTGACGGCAACAAGCTCGATTGGCTGGCTAATCCTACATGGAGCGATTGCAACTATAATGGTATCCATCATAACGCCGGTGATCGTTTGCCTAGTGGCTATGGATACAGAGTCGATCGCAAGAACAAGTGGTATTTCGCTGGTCACATCGGACTCATCGGCGAGTACCATATTTCTCCTGCTTGGAGTGTCAATCTAGATGTGTCGTTCAATGGTACCGACGATGCATACAATGGCATGCGTTTCCGCCGTGTCTACGATTCTTATGTCGATGTCATGCTTGGTGCACTCTATTATTTGAAGGATGCTTCGGGTTATCGTCATCGCAGACCAAGATATGTCTACATTGATTCTGACACTATTCCACTTCCTCCAACACCTGGAGTATTTGAGAGAGTACATTACAAAGAAATGCTGAAGACAACGGTATCTTTCTATATCGATAAGACATTCGTAACTGATGCACAGCGTCGTAATGTTCGTTCGGTGGCCAAGTTTATGGAGAATCATCCAGATATCGATGTAGTTATCACTGGTTATGCTGATGTCCAGACAGCTTATCCAAAGTACAACATGATGCTTTCACAGAAGCGTGCACAGGCTGTATATACAATGCTTGTCGAAGAATTTAATGTCGATCCCAAACGTTTGAGTATGGACTACAAGGGCGACGAGGAGCAACCATTTGAAATCGTAAACGAATGGAACCGTGCCGTTGTTTTCCACATCAAGCCACATGATTCGAGCTTCACTCCTTCGATTGAGGATAAGGCTGATGATATCAAGCTAAATTCCCACGAGTCGAAACGTCTCAAGCAGACCGACAATAAGGAGACACGTTCTGCCTATTGATTACAACTTGAGTTCAGATGACCTAAATAAGAAAACTTGCATTATGAAAAATATTTCATCTATTCTAGTTGCCGTCCTCTGTATGATGTTCCCGGCAAGCCAGGCATTGGCGCAGATGACGTTTGCCAAAGATGGGCTGCGCTATCATGTGCTCGATGGACAGAATGTCAGTGTCTGCTATGATGACGAAGACTCGCTCTTCCTTTCAGGGCGTGTAGTGATTCCTGAGCAGATTATCAACCCTGTCGACGAAGTGGCCTATAAGGTTGTTGCTGTCGCTGATACAGCCTTTAAAGGGTGCGATCTCATCGATGTGCTCGTACTTCCCGCCAGCCTTCAGCATTTTGGCGCTCATGTCATCGACCATTGCTTCAACATGGTGGCCTATGAGGTTGCTTCCGGTTCACAGTTCTTTAAAGCTGTCGATGGTGTGCTCTTCTCTGCTGATGGAACAACACTCGTTAGTTGTCCTACAGGCAAAGGCGGCGAATATGTTTTTCCTAAAGATGTGAAAAATATGGCACCTGCTGCCTTCTCAACCTGCAAGAATTTCAGTAAAGTAGAGTTACCCGAGGGTCTAAAGGAGGTGCCGGATTATGCATTTTATGAGTGCTGGGGTTTAGCTGATGTCAAGTTCCCCACTACACTCGAAACGATAGGTGCTTATGCCTTTGATGGTACTATCCTTCAATTCCTTGATTTCAGCTCTAAATTGAAGAGCATCGGCAGTCATGCTTTCGACCGATCATCTATGGTCGAGTGCATTTGCCGTGGCAGCAAGCCTGCTCAAATGGGCGATGATGTTTTCGGCAACGATATGAACTATACCCGTCTCTATGTCCCTTCCAATTCAGTGACAAGGTATAAGAAGTCTGCTTGGAGCATCTTCCCGACCATCTATCCGGGTACAAGGACACGTCGTTGGATGGGTAGCTATCGTTGATAAGAGAACCTTTCGATCGATTAAGTGGCATTGAAGAGCTGTTTATGTTCTTCAATGCCCTTTTTCTTTGTTTTTTATGTCGAAAACTGAAAATTTTGTTTGAAAAATTATCGTTGTTTCGAAATAATTAGTATCTTTGCACCAAATAATACATTATATATATTTAAATGATATTACAAGCTACCGCGAATCCAGTCCTTATCCAAGAGTCGGAGCATTGCGCACTGGCAATGTTGCCAGCCATTTGTTCTTCCGATGAAGTTCGTGCCTTGCGCCAACATTTGTTGACCCTTGGTGCACAGTGGGTGGTCCTTCAACTTGCTCCGGGTAAACTGGAACTGACAGCACAGGAACTGATGCGCATGATCGCTGTGCTGAAAGATACAGGGCGACGCATGCTTTACGCCGATTATCGACAGGTGACTGAGCGATGTGAGTGCATCGATTATCAGGAAGGATCATTGCGCGATGACTTTGATTTCGGCCCTGTCATCATACTTAAGACTGAAGCTTTCGATTGTGTCGAGAACTCGACACAATACCGATTTGCTGCATTCTACGACCTGCGTCTTCAAAGCTGTGGATCCACACTTTTCCTCCCATTTCATCTGAACGAATATCTCTACACTTTTTATCCCGAGAACGAAAGTGGAGGTTCGCAGTTCGATTACGTCAATCCGCGTAACCGTGATGTTCAGATAGAATACGAAAGAGTGTTGACACATTGGCTGTCCAACAATGGTGGACTGATTGCTCCCGAGATGCTGAAACCTGCTGAACCTTTGCTGATAGGCGAGGACCGCCCATTGGCAAGCGTGGTCATTCCCGTCTACAATCGCGTGCGTACTATTAGCGATGCTGTACGTTCAGCTCTTAATCAGCAGACCAACTTCGACTACAATGTCATCGTAGTAGATAATCACTGTTCCGACGGAACAACAGAGGTCCTTGCCCAACTTGCCAAGAGTGATAAGCATGTCATTCATCTCATTCCCGAAGAGAAGTCGCTCCTTATTGGAGGATGTTGGAATAAGGCCATCAGTTCACCCCATTGCGGTCAGTATGTTGTGCAACTTGATAGTGATGACATGTATTCCAGTCCAACGACATTGCAACGGATGGTCGACGCTTTCACCCAGCAGAACTGCATGGCTGTGGTCGGCAGTTATCGCCTCACCGATTTCGAGCTCAATGAACTTCCCCCTGGTATCATCAATCATCGCGAATGGACACCCGAAAACGGAATGAATAATGCCCTTCGCATCAACGGACTAGGCGCTCCTCGGGCATTCCGTCGTGACCTGCTGTTGACGTTTCCTTTGCCCAACACAAGTTATGGCGAGGATTATGCTGCCATGTTGCGTATTACACGTGAGTATCGTTTGGGACGTATCTACGACTCTTTGTATGACTGTCGGCGCTGGAGCGGTAATAGTGATGCTGCTTTGAGTCGTGAAAAGATCAATCGCAACAATCTTTACAAGGATCGCATTCGTACTATCGAACTCATGGCCCGTCGTAGTCTTTATCCTAAGACCTTATAACCTCACCTACATGATTGACTTGAATTCTCTTTTTGAACAACAGATGGCTCAATGGCCAGAATGCCGTGCTCGGTATGAACAGTTGTCGAGTGCCGGACGTCGCAGTATTACCCTCGATGGCCGCGAATATGTCTTGGCTTACAATCCAGGTCGTTCGACGAGTGCCAAGGCTGTCATCGTGAATGGGAAGCCTGTAACTTTGGGCGAGGGGAAGACTGGCGAGGAACGCTCGTGTTTCCTTTGCGAACATGCCTTGCCCGAACAACAGCTACGTATGGCAGTCGATACTTTGCCCTTGCATCATCAATATCTGGTAGCTGTCAATCCGTTTCCTATCGTCGACCATCATTTTACAATAATCTGTAAGGAGCATGTGCGCCAGGAATTCAAGGGTAGAATGTGGGACATGGCTTTTTTCGCCGACCTTTTCCCCGATTATCTTATCTTTTTCAATGGCGCTTGTTCGGGGGCCAGTGCTCCCGACCACATGCATTTTCAAGCTGTGCCTAAGAGCGCGGTGCCACTTATTGGTTGGAGTGAGGACATCAGAACAGAGTTGGGAGTAACGCAACACGTTCCTCACATTGAGGATTCCGACCATAAGAACATCGTGACATGGACCGAGGGCAGTGTAGCCTATTGGTTGGTTATCGATCGCAAGGCCCATCGTCCGTCGCAGTATTTCCTCCCCGATGACGATCCGAACAAGGTGATTTACAGTCCGGCATGTCTTGAGTTCTGTGGACTGATTCCACTTTGCCGCGAAGAGGATTATGTCAAACTTACTCCAGAAATCCTTCGCGACATGATGCACCAATGTTACAAGATGGAACCGATGCTGCATGTTGGAGTGATGGAAGGCAAGGAGATTCGATTCTCAGCCGACGAACGAGTCCATGCTATGCATTACTTGGGAGAGGATCGAATGAAGGATGTGCTCGACTATAGTTCCAATCGAGTAGAGGTTCAGGAAATGCAGGAATATTGGACACATGCCGAACCTTTCACCCTCGAAGGTGTCACCATTGGCAAACAGTTCCATTGGCAACAACGTGAAGACCAGGTGTTCCGAGGTTCGTTGCATATCATTGCACGCGAAGGGCAACTCCATGCCATCAATCTCGTCCCGGTTGAGCAATATTTGGCCAGTGTGATTTCGTCAGAGATGGCGGCCACCAACAGTTTGGAGCTCCTCAAGGCCCATGCCATCATCAGTCGCAGTTGGGTGCTGAGGCAAATCCATTCCCCAAAACAAAATCTTAAAAACGATTCTTCCTCTCTTCTTAAAAAGAGCGAGGCTGGGGACAAGATTTACATAAAGTATTGGGATCACACCGACCATCATCTCTACGATGTATGTGCCGACGATCATTGTCAACGCTATCAAGGCATTACCCGACAGATGTCTCCACTTGTCGAAGAGGCCATCCAAGCAACACGAGGTGTTGTATTGACTGATGCCGATGGAAGAATTTGTGATGCTCGTTTCAGCAAATGTTGCGGTGGTCGAACTGAACTATTCAGCACATGCTGGCAGGATGTGGACTTCGATTACTTGCGTGCAGTTGACGACCCCTACTGCTCACCCGACTTTATCGAGACCCTTCCAGGAGGAATGAAGCCGGTGCTTATGCAGGTGCTGAACAACTATGATCAGCAGACCGTCGATTTCCACGACTGGCAGGTGGAATATACTCAGGAAGAGTTATCTGCCTTGGTCGAAAAGAAATTATCCTTACAATTGGGCACAATTCAGCATCTGATGCCCGTCGAAAGGGGTGCTTCGGGAAGAATCAAGATGCTGAAGATTGTTGGTAGCGAGAAGACTGTTGTGATAGGGAAGGAGCTACTAATACGTAAGGCCTTCTCCAAGAGCCACCTCTACAGTTCGTGGTTCGATGTCGAAGAGTCTTTGAGCCCCGATGATGGTTCGTTGCATTTCCTCTTTAAGGGACATGGATGGGGACATGGTGTCGGTCTATGCCAAATCGGTGCCGCAGCTATGGCCTTGAAGGGCTTCACAGCCGAAGAGATTCTTTCCCATTACTATCCTGGTGCCCATTTTACCACACTTTACTAGTTTTAATATTATGACACTCTCCGACAAATGGTTCACTGCAATCTCGCAGAATGAAGACAATACTATCACTTACATCTCGGGTCGTTCCGACATCGACGCTTGGATTCAGCAAGGTAAGATGAAGGAGCGCATTGAGGTGACTTGGCATTATGAAAAAGATGAACAGGGACTCCCCGCGAACGACAAAGAAGCTCAGATTATGGAAGCTGTGCAGGATCGTCTGCAGGCTGCCATGGAGAAAGATAAACTCGCCATCATGACAGGAGTCTATACGGGGCAGGGAAAACGCGACATGATCTTCATCTGCCGCAACAACAAGGCTTTTGGCGAACGTCTCAATGAGGCTTTGGCTGGGCTCCCCGAACTACCTATCACCATCTATGCGGAACTCGATCCAGAAAATGAGGAGTATAAATCACTCCTTGACATCAAAGGTGAAGAGGATTGATCTAATGAAAGAAAGTACATGAACGTAACAATCTTAGGAAGTGGCACAAGTATTGGAGTGCCCATGCCAACTTGCCAATGCGAAGTCTGCACGAGCAAAGATCCGCATGATAACCGCTTGCGTTGCAGTGCATTGATCCGAACCGACGATGATAAGGACATCCTTGTCGATTGCGGCCCCGATTTTCGCTTACAGGCCCTGCGTGCCGACATAAAGAAACTTGATGCACTCTTGCTCACACACAATCATTTCGACCATTGCTATGGCCTCGATGATTTGCGCCCATGGGCATATTGGACACCACTACCTACCTATGCCGACAAGGCAATGAGCCAGTCGTTGCTAACACGCTGGGATTATATCTTTGTGCATCAATATCCAGGTGTGCCGAAACTCATTCTTCACACTGTACACCCAAGTCAGGGCGATGTCTTCAAGATAGGGGAGACGGAAGTGATACCCATACGTTGCTATCATGGCGAACTGCCAATCTTAGGCTTTCGCATTGGTGCATTAGGTTACATTACTGATTGTACGAAGATTCACGAACGAGACCTCCCAAAGCTTAAAGGAATAGATACGTTGATCATCGATGCCCTTCGTTGGACCGAACATCCAACGCATTTCAGTGTGGCACAGGCTATGGTTATCGTTGAGTATATTAAGCCGCGTCAGTCATTCTTCACCCACATGAGCCACGACATGGGTCTTCATGTTGATTTCGAACGTCGTTTGAGCCAGGAACTCTCGAAACTATTCCCACAGACATTGCTCGACACCGTTCATCTTGCCTACGATCAACAAGAAATCATTGTTAATTGTTAATTATTTTCTGTTTATTTCTCCATGATTACCATCGTAGGACCCACAGCCAGTGGCAAGACACGGTTGGCAGTCGATGTTGCCCTTGCATACGATACCGAAGTTATTTCTGCCGACTCACGTCAGGTCTATTGCGACATGACGTTGGGCACGGGAAAGGACTTGGAGGATTACCTTGTGCGTGACGATGCTGGAAACATCATCAAGCATGTGAAGTGTCATCTCATAGATATTCGTGAGCCAGGCTACAAATATTCCATCTACGAATTTCAGCGCGACTTCCATCGTGTCTATGACGATATGCTTAGCCGAGGTCTGTTGCCTGTGATGTGTGGAGGTTCTGGTCTTTATGTCGAATCGATATTAAAGGGATACGAGATGCACGAGGTGCCTGAAAACCAGGAACTGCGTAAGCAACTTGAAGACAAATCATTAGAAGAACTTACCGAAATTCTTAAGACTTACAAGACACTCCACAATCAGACCGATACCGACACCCGCAAACGTGCCATCCGCGAAATTGAGATACGTGAGTATTATCGCTCTCATGCTGAACAACTCACTGGCTATCCTGCGGTCAAAAGTCTGGTAGTGGGCACCGAAGTCGATCGTGACGTGCGTCGTGAGCGTATATCTCGTCGTTTGCGCGAACGTCTCGATGCAGGTATGGTCGATGAGGTTCGTCGCCTGTTGGACGAACGTCATATTCCTCCACAGGACCTAATCTACTATGGTCTCGAATACAAATACCTCACACTTTACATCATCGGCGAACTCACGTACGAAGAGATGGTTCGTCAACTCGAAATTGCCATTCACCAGTTCGCCAAACGACAGATGACTTGGTTCCGAGGTATGGAACGTCGAGGCATCGCCATCCACTGGATTCCTGCGGACCTTTCACAAGAAGAGAAAGTTGCTCGTGTACGGGAATTGTATGAAGATTATGCACGGAAATTAATGTAAATACATAAAAAAACTGCACGAGATAGAGTGCAGTTTTTTTATTATCTATTCATTTCAATCAACTCCTCTAGATAGCTTCGGGAATTGCTGAGACGGGGTATCTTGAGCTGTCCGCCCAGCTTGCCTTTCTTTTGGGTGAGCCAATCAGTGAAAAGGCCTGGTCGAGCAACAATCAGTTCCAATCGGTCGAGGAAGATACCTTTGTATCGCTTGGCTTCGTAGTCAGAGTTGACTTCCTGCAGATGTTTGTCAAGCCTTTCTGCGAAGTCCTCCACATCCTTGGGCTCCTGCGAAAACTCGATGATCCACGAGTGACGGGCTTTAGACCCATGAGCAACATCACCCTCGTCGAGCACAGCGAAAGTGGGCGCTGCCGTATAATCCAGAATGCGCGCACCAGTCTCAGCACATGTTTTGGTCAGCGCTTCGTCTGCATTGCTCACCATCAGTTCCTCACCAAAGGCATTGATGAAAGCCTTCGTTCGACCTGTGATGACAAACTTATAGGGGTCGCGTTGCGTGAAGCGTACAGTGTCGCCGATGATGTAGCGCCATAATCCAGGTGTGGTGATGACCATAGCGTAGTTCTTTCCAAGTTCTATTTCGGTTAGAGGAATGGCATGCATTGTTGTGCTTCCATCCTCAAACTCATCCATCGGAATGAACTCGTAGAAGATCTTGTTGTCGATGACAAGCTGCATATCGTTACTGTCCCATGACGATTGCACGCCAAAGAATCCTTCCGAAGCATTGTATGTCTCCAGATAGTGCATCTTGTCTGATGGTATCAGTTGCTTATATTGTTCGCGATAGGGCGTGAAAGCGATACCTCCATGGAAGAAACATTCGAGGTTGGGCCATACTTCTGTGATGTCTTTCTTCCCAGTTTCGGCAAGGATGTTCTTCAGCACACCCATCATCCACGATGGTACCCCTGAGATGTTTGTTACGTTGACATCCTTGGTCGTTTGGCAGAGTGCTTTTAGTTTCGCTTCCCATTCGCTCATCAGTGCAACCTCTTTGCTAGGTGTGCGAATAAAGTTGACAGCAGGCGTTACGTTCTGTATCAATGTAGCCGAAAGGTCACCGGCGTGGATTCCGTTGGGTAATGGTTCGTTCGAAAACGAGCCTCCTAGGATAAGTCCCTTTCCGCTGAAAATCTTCGAGGCAGGGTTGAGGGCCAGATAGATGACCATAGAGTCGGTGGCGCCGCGATAATGACAGAGCTTCAATCCGTCGTCGGTGACGGGGATATACTTCGACTTGTCAGATGTCGTTCCCGACGATTTGGCGAACCATCGGCAGAGGCCTGGCCATAGCACATTTTCTTCACCTTTGACCATTCGCTCAATCCACTCTTTCTGTTGGTCATAGTTCGAGACGGGCACACGCTCAGCAAATAGTCGGTAATCAGCCTTCTTTTCATTTCCCTCTTGTCTAAGCATCGATGCAAAGCCATACTGCTGTCCGAAGTCGGTGTCCTTGGCACGGCTAACAAGCCACGCCAGCTGTGCTTGTTGCAGCTCGTGGGTATGTGTAGCATAACGTTCGAGCTGCTTGTATCGCCGCTCGAACGCCAGTTTGTATATGAGTCTTGTAAGATTTATCATTCGAACCTTTCTTAACCTTTCAGAACTCTACTTAGCCCTTTCTGCTCCTTCGTCCCTTCTTCTCACCACCTTCAGCCTCAGCAGCCTCGGACTCACGTATTATTTCTAGACAATCCTCGTACGTGAGTTGTTCGTTATTCTTGCTGCGTGGCAGTTTGTAGTTCTTGCCGGCTTTCGAAAGATAAGGACCATAGCGCCCATTTAGGAGCTGGAGTTCGGGGTCTTCTTCGAAAGTGCGGAGCACGCGACGACGGTCTTCCTCGCGTTTCTCTTCGATGAGCTTTATTGCTTCGTCGAGCGAGATGGCGAGTGGGTCGATACCCTTGGGAATGGAGATGTACTTGTTGTCGTGACGCACGTATGGGCCGAACTTGCCAACGCCTATGCTGACGGTCTTCTCTTCGAATTCTCCCAAATCTTTGGGAAGGTCGAAAAGCTTGATAGCTTCGTCAAGTGTAATGGTGGCTATGCTCATTCCTTTCTGCAAAGCAGCAAACTGCGGCTTGTCAACTTCGTCGGCTGCTCCAATTTGTACAACTGGACCAAAACGACTAATCTTGACCGAAACAGTATGTCCGCTCTTGGGGTCTTTGCCTAGCACGCGCTCACCGGCCTTGTGGTCGGAACGTTCTTCGAGCGTTGTGGTAATAAGTGGATGGAAGAGCTTATAAAACGAATCGATGCAATCGGACCACTGTTCTTTGCCTTCGGCAATTTCATCAAACTCGCCCTCAACCGTAGCTGTAAAGTTGTAGCTCATGATCTCAGGGAAGTGTTGCGTGAGGAAGTCATTCACCACGACTCCAATGTCGGTGGGGATGAGTTTGCCCTTGTCGTTGCTATAGGTTTCCTCACTGGTTTTGCTGCTGATCTTTCCAGTCTTGACGTCGAAGTGAAGACGGGTGATATCCCGCTTCTCGGCCGGACGATCACTCTTGGCAACATATTCACGAGCCTGGATGGTCGATATAGTGGGAGCGTAGGTTGAAGGACGTCCGATACCAAGTTCTTCCATCTTCTTAACGAGCGATGCTTCGGTGTAGCGCTGCGGATGCAATGTATAACGTTCCACGGCATCAATGGCGTTTAGGTCGAGAGCCTGACCATTCTTCAGGGCTGGCAGACGGTTGTCGCCTTCGTTTTCACTCTCGCCCTCTTCGTCATAGCTTTCAATATATACCTTCAGGAAGCCGTCAAATTTGATGACCTCGCCGCTGGCAATGAACTTCATTTCATCCTCTCCTGAGATACTGATCTCAACTTGTGTCTTCTCGATGATGGCATCAGCCATCTGGCTGGCGATGGTGCGTTTCCAGATGAGTTCGTAGAGACGCTGCTCGGGAATAGAACCCTCTATAGTTTGTTGATCCATATATGTTGGACGGATGGCCTCATGAGCTTCTTGTGCACCCTTGGTGTGGGTCACATAGTTGCGTGTCTCAAGATACTCTTTGCCCATTGTCTTGAGAATCTGTTCCTTCGAAGCACCCAAGCAGAGCGAGGAAAGGTTCACCGAGTCAGTTCGCATATAGGTAATCTGTCCTGCCTCGTAAAGGCGCTGGGCAACGCTCATGGTTTGGCTGACGGTGTAATGTAGCTTGCGTGCAGCCTCCTGCTGGAGCGTAGAGGTGGTAAACGGAGGGGCAGGCTGGCGTTTGATGGGCTTCTGCTGGATGTCGCTTACGGTATAAGTTGCTTTTGCAGCTTTTTCAAGGAATGCTTGTGCTTCTTCCTTGGTCTTGAAACGTTGTGACAGTTCGGCATTGAAAAGGACTGTCTGTTCGGTTTGCGGGTCGAGGGTGGCAAATATTCCAGCTACGCGATAGGATGCCTCCGACTTGAAGTTCTCTATTTCGCGCTCACGTTCCACGATGAGACGAACGGCAACCGACTGAACGCGCCCAGCCGACAGAGCTGGCTTTACTTTGCGCCAAAGGATAGGAGAGAGCTCGAAGCCCACAATGCGGTCGAGCACACGACGGGCTTGCTGGGCATTCACCAAATCCATATCAATCTTGCGAGGTGTCTCAATTGCTGCCAGAATGGCTGGCTTGGTAATCTCGTGGAAGACAATTCGACGGGTCCGCTCAGGTTCGAGCCCAAGCACCTCATATAGGTGCCAAGAGATGGCCTCTCCTTCGCGGTCTTCATCGGAAGCCAGCCACACCATGTCGGCTTTCTTGGCTTCCTTCTGAAGGTTGGCGACAAGTTCCTTCTTGTCGTCGGGTATTTCGTATATGGGCTTGTACTGATGGTCGACATCAATACTGAAGTCTCGCTTCTTGAGGTCTCTGATATGACCGTAGCTTGAGGTAACCTTATAGTCGTTACCAAGGAATTTCTGGATAGTCTTTGCCTTGGCGGGCGACTCGACAATAACTAGATTCATAGTTTATAAATAAATATCTTTGGTTTCGGTTTATTGTATGTAAGGAGGACGCCAGCTGCGCCACTTTTCGATAGCAGCTTCGCGTTCCTGTTCTTCCTTCGATTTCTGCTGATCGACTTTCCTCAACGATTCAGTGATAGCTACAATCTCGCCAATGTTGGCAACGATGGTCGTCATGTTGAGTGGCTTCTTGTAGCTCGTCGAAGTGCGTGCCTCCAGAGCCTTGCATTCCTTCAGACGATTCTCTGCATCGCGGTAGGAGGCAAGTTGCTTGAGGGGTTGGTTTTCGAGATAACGTTCAAAGTTGATGCGTGAGTGACGCCATTTCTTCTCATGCATACGTGCATAGCCCATCGTGTAATAAGCAAGGGCATAGTATTGTAACTCTGTGCGTTCGTTCTTGACATCGTTGAACGAAATCAGGTCTTGGCAGCATGCCGCGTAATTACCCAATTGATATTCGCATTGTCCACGCCAGAAAAAGGCTTCGATGCGAACTTGTTCTCGAGGACCGTCTTCGAGGTCGATAGCCTCAGTAAAAAGCCCTTTGGCGGTTGCGTACTCACCTTTTCGGTAGGCTTGGATACCGTGAATGAAAGCGGCACTCTGGTCGTCGATGTCGATGAGTTCCGACTCGGCAAGCGGAATCTCGTGAGCGGGCATAGGATGGCCTGCCATCAGTTCGCATTTGGTACGCAAACTATCTACCCATCCCAGCTGTTGTTCGTTCAAGCGACCACCAGGGATGTGGGTGAGCCCTTCGAGGGCTTCGTCGTATTTGCCGCGTTCGGCACAGCCAACGGCGTAGTTGTAGGCAGTTACTGCAAGCTCGTGCTCTATCTGTGCACGGTCCTGTGCTTGGGCCGAAATAAGGCCGCCCGTCGTTAGGGCAATCAATATGAATAATCGTGTAGTTTTCATATTTCTTTCTATGTTTTGGGGTGCAAATATACATATTTAAATAGAAATGACAAAATTTTAGTAAAGATTTGGAGTTTTTTTTTGTTTTTTTTGAAGAAAAACATTACCTTTGCGCCACATTTATTACCTCACTTTGCAAATATTATGATCCAAATACGTTGCAAAAACAACAATAAGACCTATTCCTTTCAAGAGGGAAGTACACTGCTTGAGATCTACCAGAAACTACAGCCTGAGCTCCAGATTCCATATCAGGTCGTTTCTGCCAAGGTCAACAATGCCTCCCAGGGTCTCCGTTTTCGCGTCTATCAGAGCCGCGATGTCGAATATGTCGGGTTGAACAATACTTCGGGCATGCGCATATACGTGCGTTCATTATGTTTTGTCCTTTATAAGGCATGCTCCGAGATTTTCCCCGAAAGCCGTCTGTATATCGAGCACAGTATCTCCAACGGCTTCTATTGCAACTTCTACACTCGTGCCGCTGACCATGCTACGGCCGCCGACGTCGAGCGTATTCGTGAGCGTATGCAGCAAATCATCGATAGCGACATGGCTTTTCATCATCGTGAAGCACCCACAGAGGATGCTGTGCGTATCTTCCGCGAACATGGCAATATCGACAAAGTGAAACTGCTCGAAACCAGCGACCGTGTGTATAGCGACTACTATTTGCTCGACGAAACGGTCGATTATTACTATGGGGCATTGTTGCCAAGCACCGGATACATTAAGCTTTGGGGACTCGAAAAGTATCAGGATGGCCTTTTGCTGCGTGTGCCCGATATGAGAAATCCTACAATGCTTGCTCCCAAGGTCGATCAGCCGCGTACTTTTGAGACGTTTGCCGAATATGTGCGCTGGAGCGTCATCATGGGCCTGTCGAATGTGGGCGATGTCAATCATGCCATCAAGGCAGGTCATGCCAGCGAGCTCATCCAGGTTAGCGAAGCACTACAGGAAAAGAAGATTGTTCAGATTGCCGAAGAGATCAACCGACGCTATCTTGATTCGGAGCGTCCGTGCCGCGTCGTGCTCATTACTGGCCCTTCTTCGAGTGGAAAGACAACGTTCTGCAAGCGTTTGTCTATACAGCTAAAAGCTTGTGGACTGAAGCCTATGAGCATCTCTACCGACGATTATTTCGTCAACCGTGTTGATACGCCTAAGTTCCCCGATGGCAGATATGACTTCGACAATATCTCGGCGGTCGATAGTGAGACCATGGTGCGCGACCTTAATGCCTTGCTGCGTGGTGAACGTGTAGAGGTGCCCGAGTATAACTTCAAGACCGGTTTGCGCGAATACAACGGAAAGAAACTCAAGATGGGACGCAATTCCCTGCTCCTCATCGAAGGCATCCATGCGCTTAACCCAGCGCTGACTTCCCAGATTGAGGAGTCGCTGAAGTTTAGGATTTATATCTCGTGCCTTACCAGTATTTCGCTCGATGATCACAACTGGATCCCGACCTCCGATTGTCGTCTACTGCGTCGTATCATCCGCGATTATAATGTCGGTGCATTCACTGCACAGCAGACCATTGCCCAATGGCCTTCGGTTTGCGAAGGCGAGATGAAGTGGATTTTCCCCTACCAGGAGACAGCAGACGTGATGTTTAACTCTGCCCTCCACATTGAGTTTGCCGTGCTTCGCAACCATGCCGAGCCTATCCTCGCTTCGGTGCCAAAAAACAGTCCTGAATACTGCGAGGCCCATCGTCTTTTGAAGTTTATTCACTACTTCGTCGCCGTCAGCGACAAGGAAATCCCACCTACCTCCATCATGCGCGAGTTCGTCGGCGGCTCCTCCTTCAAGTATTGATACCTCTTTTATCTCTATTGTGGCCATTGATGGCCCCCACAAAAAAAAATCGGGCAGCGAAGGTCACCCTCCGCTGCCCGCCTTTTTTTCGCGATGCTACTCACCACTTTTCCACATGAACCTTTTCCCACTGGAGTTTAGCTGTATCGTAAGGCTTGCGTTCTTCGCCGATATGTCCGAAGGCGATGATGTTGAGCACTTCGTATTCATTTGGTATGCTCAGCAATTGTCTGACGATATAAGGAGCCGGCACACCATCGGCATTCTCGCGCCCACGCATCTGACACCAGACGCTGCCTAATCCTAGGTCGGTACATTGCAGTTGCATCTGGATGCTGGCTATCGAAAGGTCTTCGATCCATGTGTCCGACTCCTCTGGGTTGGCACAGAGAACGATTGCCATAGCGCATTTGGCTATTTGCGCGGTACCCATCGGACGTGCCTCGCTCAACTTCTTCAAAGTTTCCGGGTCGTCAACCACAACGAAGTGCCATGGATTGCGACGCTTGCCGGCAGGTGCCATCAGTCCCGCTTCCAGAATCATACGTACCTGGTCCGGATCCAACGGTTCCCCGGTATATTGTCGTATGCTTCGCCTATGTATCACTAAATCATGAAAACTATTCATACCTTTCTGTTTTGTTTATATTAGTGTTTTCGTTAGCGTCCAAGTTTGGCTACCAGAGCTTCTCACTTCCCAATCTGCTTCATCATCTTGGCTACAGCCTCGGCGTTCTTCTGGAACTCGGGGTTCTTGGTATTTTGTGCCAACGAAGACCACAGTTTCTGAGCTACATCGAGGTTGCGTAATGCATCACGATAGCGACGGATGTTGTCGTCGGCCTGGCACTGTCCACACTTGGTGTGAATCATCGCCATATCCACGCAGAGTTGCTGATCGAGGCGAAGGTTATTGAGCACGCCAAACTGGCTGATTACGCGGGTGTAGGTGTCGCACTCTGCTTTCAGTCCTTTGCTCTTGTGCTGCAAGTCGCCCAGTTCGAGGGCAGCATTGATTACAAAGTGGATCACGCGTCCATCGCGTGGATATGCCTTGAAGCAATCCAGTGCCATATCCATATTAGAACGGAGTAGTACCGAAATGTCGCGCTGTGACTTGCCTTCCTTGCGGTAGTAAAGACCAAGATTGTGGTTGGTAACACTGAGTGTCAGGCGTGCAATGAGCGAGCGCTGTGACATCTGTATGCCTGCTTCTTCGTCCTCCTTCTTAAGGGCAGCAAGGTAACGCATTTGCCGTATTTGAGCCTCTGTATAAGCGTCGTAACTTTCATCTGTCTTGCCAAGGTGGTCATAAAGTTCACCCATAGTCTGGTAGAAATTGCATAGACGCAATTCCTCATCTTGTCCTTTCTCATTGTCCTCTCCTTCTTTGTTCAAACCGTCAAGGTAGGCCTGTATCAACGAAATGCAGCCTTCTGAATAGTTGGTGAACTGTTCCTGCAGGGGTTGAGGCATCTGGTAATAGAGCTTCGACATGTCGATATGCTGGTCGATGATGCTGGTCGAGAGTTGCTGGGCGCGTTTTTCGTCAGCCTCTACCTCCTCACTGACTTCACTTGTGTCAGCATGCTTGTTGGCAAGGGCAGCAATCTGTGCCTGTTCTACCTTGACAATGGCTTCAAAGAGGAGACTGATGGCCTTTGGTTGTGCCATCTCTTGGCAGATTTTCAGGCAGAGCCAGTACTGGCGCACCTGCTCGTCGCTAATGGTCGTAGGATCGGCCTGCTGAAGGGGTGGCATGAGGTAATTGAGCGCACCGATGAAGGTCTGTTGTGCCTGCTGTTCAAACTCCTTGGCTTCCTCCTCCTTCTGTTGCTGGTGGGCAATTTGTGCACGTGTACGTGCGCTTTGGGCAATGCGCAGCTTGGCAATACCCAGTAGCACGGTGATTTCGTTGTTGCCTTGTTGGATCATCGACCCGATGATGCTGTGGAGCTTTTCAGCCACAATCATCTGACGGTCGGGATTGCCGACGATGGCAATGCAGTCATTGAGCTGAAGCATAAGGATCTTCTTTTGGTCGACCTTCTCGCTCTGCACCAAAGGCAGGTCGAAGACGCATTGCTGCACATACTCCGGACCATCCTTCAATGCATTTCCCATCGTCATTACGGCCAGACGCAACGATTCGCCCTCGGCTTGGCTGACGTATTCGGCAGCAGCTGCTGCCTCGTCTCCATCAAGCAGAAGGTGCATGGTCTGTAGGTCACGCACTGGATCGCCTGCCTGATACTGTTCAAGCAGATGATAGCCGAGGTCACTTGCACATGCACGATAGGCTCCTTCGCCCATCAGCTTCTGCAGGCTCACACGAATAGGAGGGAAGCGGAAGTCAGTCACCTCGCAGTTGGGGGTTAGGTTGCGCTTCACGAAAAGGTCGAAGCCTAGTCCTGTGCAGAACTCGGTCCATATTTCCGTGTTAAAGTCTTCGCCGATCACTGCCTTTAGGTCGTCGATGCGCACACCGTTCGTCGAACTGCAGAGATAACGGAAAGGCTCACCAACATTGTCTTCGCCCAAGGCGGGAGAAGCAACGTCGATGATAAAATCATAGATAACTTTGGCATCAGCCTCAGTTACATCCTTATCTTTTGCACACACGTCCTTCACCTTGTTCAGCATCTCGGTATCTAGTGAGGACTTGAATTCTTCAATAGTCATATTTCTAATTAGTAGTTATCATTTATTTTTAATCATCGTTATTTCGTTATTCCGCTATTTCGAAATCCCGAAATCCCGGCCATAATAATCCTAATAAGCAAAAACTATGCCACGTACATCTTCGTGGCATAATCAAATGAAAATATTTAAAGCTTATCGCATTCGTTCAGCCAAATTGTCGCACATGCGTCGCTTGGCATCCTCAGGTCTCCGCGTGGTGATATGCTCACCG
>JAEEGH010004720.1_pt1 | contig 34747 bp, 70 predicted proteins | sample 9134181 | NCBI WGS metagenome assembly JAEEGH01 (sample SAMN16246544, study PRJNA631951) | gut metagenome | biome: gut microbiome; feature: rumen; material: DP-attached | host: Bos | place: Iran: Karaj | collected 2018-10
GAAGTTTAGGGCTACCATTTACTAAAAGGGCGCTCCTCTTGTGTTTAACTGATTGTGCCATATATGTATATGTTTTTTTATTGTGATTATATAATCATTGATAAATAGTTTCTGCCATTTGTTTTGCCACAATATTTTTGTATATTTGTGGCATTATGTTAATAGCACTTTTATATAGTATTTGTCAAATGCAGTCCAAAAGAGAAGATGAACGCATTACCACTTACGCAGAAGGCTGTGAGTTTTTGCCGTTGTTTTTTTAGTTTGGCACAATATTTGCAGTAGTATACAGTGAATATGATTATAACTATGATTACGCTGTTTATACTTGCCCTGTTGGGCCTTTGCATTTGCATTGCCGTGAACCCCGAAAAATTTGTTCACGAGTCCAATCACATGTTTATGAGACTTGGACACACCCTTGGTTACATTTTCGAAATGCTTAACCCAATTGTTAAAATTAAAAACGATAAAAAGTAAAGAATATGTTTGGCTTGTTTATTTTAATGGTGGTCACTATTATTGTGGCACTTATGTGGTTCCCTGGGCTTGAAGCGAGAGAACAGCACTGTGTTATGGAGTATTATGAGGATAATATGTTCAGAATTGAGCATGTTCTTCATACCATTGACACCTGTGAAACAGTTGAACAGTTGGAAACCGTTTCTAAATGGGCAAGGACAATTGCGGGTTGGATGAAAGAGGCTATGGAGGAACTTTCTCCTAACTCTGTTTATGGTACTTCCGTTGGTACAAAACTATGTGCCAAGGTTGAAAAGGCCATTGCTGATAAGATGAACGCCCTTCAGTAGCACATTTCTTATCTATCATCTATTTATTTTTTGATGGATAAGACAAATAAAATAACAATATTCCATAGTGATTGGCTCAAAAGGGAAGAAATCTGTCAAGATGTTGCCGACTTGCTAAAAGTCCAAATGCTTGATATAGATGATTATATCCTAAGGGGCAGTGTGCTTACAGGGGATATTGATGATATGTCAAAAGAAGCCTTTGTCCAAAAATTTGGACGAGGACTTTTTGATACATTGGAGAATTTATCATATCTCGCATATGTAACAACAGTTGATGTACCATATGTCCTATCCCTCGGCAACCCAAGAAACGAGTATATTACAAGTACTCTCTGTAGGACAATATCTGTTAATGTCACAGGAAAGGGTGAAAACGGAATCATATCTGAGATTTCCGATTATTCTATTGAAGACGGCGCATCATTGGATGTTGCCAAGAAAATAGTAAAAGCAGTATCAGACGACCCAAGGTGGTCAAATGAAACCTTTATGGTTGCTTGATATTGCATATATCAAGAATTTTTTGTATAATATCACAAATTTAAATAAAATTATTATGAAGGACTCTGAAATGTTCAGGAAGTTCACTGGGGAAAAAATACCCGAAGTGGACGAGTATGTAAAGGCGTACATAGAAACGCATGACGGAATAGAAATACTTGTTGGTACAGACTCACAAAACCGTGGAGAAAATACAGTATATTCAACCGTTATCGCTCTCTATGAGCCAGGACATGGAGCCCACTGTATTTTTAAAAGATGGAGGACTCCAAGGGAAAGAATTAGGGCAACCAGACTTATGAATGAAGTTTGGGCATCTGTTGAATGCGCTGAAGGGCTTAAGAATAGCGGTGTCGGTGCAGTAAAATACATTGATATTGATATCAACCCTAACCCAAGGTATAAGTCTAACGAAGTATTCAACTCAGCGAAGGGTATGATTGAAGGTATGGGTTACGAAGTGAGGTTCAAGACTTTTGGTCCTCTTGTTACTACTATGGCTGACTATGTTGTAAAACATTAAATAACCTTATTAAATTAGTTGATTATGAAGAAGTTAGTTGCATTCCTTTTAGGAATTGGTATGCTTATCTCCTGTTCAACGAGCAGGTATATAAGCCTTGCAGACCCACAAGCGGAATTTGACGCTGTGGAGATTCTTTACAACCAACACCCTGAGTTAGTTAACTACTACGAGCAGGGAGTACTCAAAATCACATCTTTGCGAGAGGTAAAAGTAGCCAACGGCTATGATTACAGAATCAAGTATAAGTTTGTGAAATACCACTACTACGACTATACTGAGAGAATGGCTTGTCTCAAGGAAAAGTATCCTGAGTTGTACACAATGTATGTCAATGGTACTATTGAGATTAATTCCCTCTACAAGTATGTTGACGAGTATGGGACAATTAGGTATCATGTGTCTTATAGACGATTGTATGATTTCTATTACGACACAGCGCCTTTGATTTACCCTTACAATGGGTATAGGTATTACTACAGGCCGAGACCTATTCCACCAAGAGTTGGCCCACCGCCTCGTCCAAGACCTAATAACCCGCCGCCTAAGGCAGAACCAAATCGTCCACCAAGGCAACAGCCAAATACGAGGCCTAATAATCATCCGAGACAACAGCCGCCAACAGGTGGAGGACAAGGTTCAAGACCGTCACAAGGTCGTGGTAGAAGATAAAAAAAAACCGAGCACTTATGTGTTCGGTTTTTTTCTTTTTATAGCCATTTATTACCTTATTGTAGCACCATCAATTATCATTCCGTTTTTGTCAACTTTAAAGTATTTCATTACGCCGCCAACATTTCCTGCAAATGAAATTACTGGCCCTCCTGTGCTTCCAGTTGTTCTAGCGGCAGTGAAATAGAATCCATCTCCTAAGAATATTTGCATACCATTACTACCGATTCTTATAAACTGTGTGTCAATATCAGAAGTGTCGGCAACAATAGTTACTACCTCTGAAGGGAAATCTATTCTACACCAAGGATTTGTCCAATATCCATTACCGTCAACGATAAATCTATATCCCCAAGCATATGTTCGTCCTGGGTCGCTAGCACCCTTAAGTGAAAGATTGTTTATTGCAGGTGCTGTAACACTACCCATAACACCATATTCAGTACCTGTTACTGTTGTGTAAGCTGTTTGGAACGCAACACATTGGCTAGGTACAGGAATACCTGTCGTTGAATATGCCCAATTACTTGCACTTGTAACAAATGTTATAGCGGTTACGCCAAACTGAGGATTCTGACTTGATGATTGCTGCCCCTGACCGTCAGCTGTTACTGACGCATCGCATTTTGGAATATCAACTGAATAACTTGAGCCTGTTATTGCGAGTTGTGAAACACTTTGTGCTGAAAATCTTCCGTTGTAATAGTTAGAATAGTTACTATAAGATTCTGTTGCATATGTCTTAGGAATGTAGTCAACATCAATAGGTTCGTTCTTTATTTCGAATGTGTTGCCAGTTGATTGGAATTTAAGTGACTTGTCTCCGATAATAATATCTGAAGCATCAATAATTCCTGAGAAGTGTCCGTTTGTAGCGCTGATTGAACCCTTAAAGTAACCATCATTGGCATAAACAGTACCGTTGATGACGGCATTGTTAGCCTGCAAGAGACCGTCTGAAGAAACACTGAATGATGTTCCACCTGCACCAGTTACAACAACATCCTTCTTCAATGCGTCAGGGTCGCTTCCACCTTCAGGCATTTCGGTATATGTCTGTCCGCCGAGGTACAATGAAGTAGCACTGATAGCACCCTTGAATGAACCAGTAGCGGCCTTAAGTTCTCCAGTGAAATAACCATTCTCAGCACTGATTGAACCCTTAAGGGCTACATTATCAGACCACATATAGTTATTGGTAATATGTATATTGGTTGCACTCAAACCCTGTGGAGTAATAAGCACACTACCAATCTTACCTGATGTGGCCTCTACGCTACCCTTAAAGTAACCATTCTCGGCACTTACTGAACCCTTGAAGTAACCGCTATCTGCTGATACTGAACCCTTGAAGTAACCTTCTGAGGCGTAGACCTTACCGTAGATAACTGCGTTGTTTGCTTGCAAGAGACCCTTCTTTGAAATAAGGAATGAAGAGAAACCGCTACCAGGCGTAGTACCTGATACCCAATTACCAAGTAGTAGGTAATCGTCAGCATCGTATGTATCCCAACTATATTCACGACCACCAATGGTCATTGTGTGGGTAACACTTCCGTCAGAATTTGTTGTTTCGTCAAATGCATTTGAAAGTTCTGAATTAATCAAGTTCTTAGCAAAACCTGAAATACTTGCCCAAGTAATACCTGATGCTGAATGTGCTGCCATCCAACCTGCAACAAATCCGCTAAATGCGTGATAATCGTCTGTTGTAACAAAGTTAGTGAAGCCAGATTCGTCCAAGTAAGTACTAATCATTGAATTAATCATATCTGCATCAATCTCACCCTCAACGGCTGAAGCAACCTCACCTTCAACATATTGTTTCAATGACTTGTTGCCATATGTTCCACCAAGAGTAAGTGAATTAGCAGTAACATTTCCCTTGAAGTAACCACTGTCTGCTGAAACAGAGCCCTTAAAATAACCTTCAGAAGCATAAACCTTACCGTAGATAACTGCGTTGTTTGCTTGGAGAAGACCATCTGTTGAAACAATGAATCCGCCATCACCAGTTGTTGCTGAATCGCCAAACCAATTACCAAGTACTAAATAATCACCTGTGTTGTAAGTGTCCCAACGATATTCACGACCACCAATATTTGCGATGTGTGTAATGCCACCCCATTCATTAGTTACGGCACTTGTGATTGAAATTTCACTGCCAACAATGCTCTTAACCATTGCACTAACAGCAGACTCTGAAATAGGACTTGCTGAGTGTGCGGCATTCCATTCGTTAATCCAATTATTGAAGAAATCTTCGGTTACATATCCTGTGAAGCCTGAATTAGCGATATAGTCACTGATAGCCTGATTGATTACCTCAGGGTCAAGGTCGCCAGTCAATGCGTCAGCAATCTTTTCATCAATGGTGTCGTCAATGTAAACACTGAGACGCTTACCTGTTGCACTACCAAAGTGTAGGTCTTTAATGTAACCGCTTTCTGCGCTTATAGTACCCTTGAAACTACCGTTGTTAGCATAAACATCTCCCTTGAATACACCGTTTGTGGCGTAAACATTACCTGAGATAATAGCGTTCTTAGCCTGAAGGAGACCGTCCTTTCCAACCTTGAAGAGGCCAGTGTTACTGCTCCAAGGCATACCTGCTGCGTAGTAGTCGCTGAGGTCAATGTCAAGTGCTGAAGGGTCAATGTCAAGTTCGCAGCCAGGGCCGAGGGTCAATGAGTTAGCAGTAACATCACCACGGAAATAACCGTCGGTTGCTGAAACTGAACCCATAAAGTAACCTTCACTTGCATAAACCTTACCATAGATAATTGCGTTGTTAGCCTGAAGGAGACCGTTCTTATCAACGATAAATCTTGTTAGGCCACTACCAGTTCTTCCTGATACAACAGCACCAAGAATAATATAGTCACCTGTATCAACAGTAATCCACTCATAACTACGACCGCCGATATAAGCGATATGCTTAATTCTTCCGTCACCAAGGTCAATTTCTTCTACGCTTGAAGTTTCTGCCTGTGCAATTCTTCTAACGATTTCCTCAATCTGTTCCTCAGTCCAACCACTGTAATTCCTACGGAACCAATCCCTTAACCTCTCTTCGTTGAAGTAACCGTTAAGGTCAGAAGGCTTAACATAATCAACAGTCATAAGATACTGTCTAATGAGGTCGTTTACCTGATTCTCATCAATAGCATCGTCAGGGTTGAAACCGTTGAAAGCGTCGTCAACTTCATTATGAATATAATTCTCAATGTCTGAACCACGAAGAACAAGTGAAGTAGCGGTAATAGCACCCTTAATCTGTGCGTCAGTTGCTACGAGTCTACCGTCTGCATATACACGGAACTTACCGTTGCTTGGGTGTTCAGCACCTGCCCAGAAGTTAACTCCATTTCCACCAGCAGCACCACCTGTAATGTGACCGTTAGAGTCCATAAGGTAAAGTTCGTTGTTGGTGAGGAAGTTAATCTTCGCATTTCTAGCAAGGAGAATCTTTGTGGCGATAAATTCATAACTTTCGCCTGCTGTCCAATTCTGTCTTACATTGTTCCAAGGTGCAAGTCTTCCGTAATATGTGGTGTTACAGTAGTAATAAACCTCATCCTTGAGAATGATATCAATCCAAAGTGTGCTGTCAGGATAGTCTTCACTTTCCTCGCCGTTGCACCACCACCTTGTGGTACTTGACATTGAATAGAAATCGTAAGGGCCTCTAATTGCAGCACCCTTTCTTCCTTGGAATCCGTCCTTACCGTCTTTACCATCTTTACCGTCACGACCGTCTTCACCGTCACGACCATCACGACCGTCAGAACCATCAGTACCGTTTATACCGTCACGACCAGCAGCACCTCTTGGGCCTTGAGCGCCATCAGCACCGTCGCTACCGTCATAAACCTTAAATGGAGTCGTGCGGTTGTCAGTGGTCTTAATGGTAAGTTGAGTATAAGTACCCTGTGCATCACTACCACGAGTTCTTGTGATACTGTCAATACCCACACCATCTTTACCAATTCTTCCTTCCTGCTCAGAATTGAACTCCACTATTTTCTTCAATACATCTTGTAGGATTGGACCTGTGATAGCACCATTGTTGTTACCATAAATCCTCTCTTCAATGTAGTTAAATAAATCATTTTTGTTCATATTATAATATGGTTTTTATTTTATTCGTTATTTCTCGCATTTAACTCAACTCCACTTCAGTGTCAGCACAACCGCACCTCAAGAAGTCGTTATCAAAATCACAGTTAAAGTCGCAATGGGTGACCTCAACAATGGTAGGATTACCATTTCCACCATCGTTAGCCTCGTGCCATAGTTCAGCCCTCGCTTTAATTCTATCAGCCTCTGAAATGAGTTCACCATTCATGGTTACACTCTTCTCATTGATATATACGCCAGGGGCTTTTTTCTTTACATCTATCTGAACATCCATACGAAAATACTTTTATTACAAATAAATAGTTTTGTTTTCTCGTTTTAATATTGTATATTCGGTACAACCACTATTTTTACTAATGGCGATGATTAGATACGAAGGATTTGACGGATTTTTTATTATGAAGAAAGACCCCGAAGGAAAGTGGGAGTATCTTTCTAGGTATAGTAGGCGCGGTGATAAAGTTAAATACGCATTCTCCGAGTCCGAAGCCCGTTATTTCTCGGATAACACAATCAAAGATGGATTAGTTTGGAAAGTGTTTGAATCACTGAGGAATGAAATGCCTGATTCTAAACTGATTATCTATGTCTCTATTGATAAGAAAATCAATAGGGTAAAATACTATAACCCTGAGGGAGAAAAGAAAATCACCACTTGGCACACCAAAGATGATTTTCAATGCTTTATCCCACAAAGGGGCCTAAGGTAAACGAAATGAAAACACTTACAGAGAAACAAACAAAATTCAAAGGGGTAGAACATTACAGAAACTTGAAGCGACGCTTTAATCAGAATGATGTAAATAACTCATATAACAAGACTTATAAACTCCCTGAGTATATTGGTTACTGTATGAGGATATTTGAAAGGCTTGCGCCTGAATCATATGAAGACGCTTTTGAGAAATATACAAACAGCGGATACGACACAAACTTCGATTCTCTCAATAGAGGAAGAACTAAAGAAGAACTTATAGCAATCGCTAAAAAGTGGATGGAAGAGTGTCCTGACTCAATGCTGTCGTTGGAGGATTTTTATGACGGGCTGATTCTTCACATTGTTGTAGAAACCTACGACGGATATGTCAGAGAGAAACAGGTTAAAGATGCTCTCAAGAATGCAGGTGCTACTATCGAAACAGTAACAGGTGACGAGGATTCAAAAATGGCCATTGATATTAAGGCAGAATTAAATGGTAATACTTTCCTTGTTCAAGTGAAGCCAGTGTCGTTTTTCATTGGTGGTATGTCAAACAAGGCGTTGAATGATGATAGGAAAGCACTTTCCAAGAAAGAAAGAAGGGCAAGGGAAAAATACGGGACAAATACTTATTTTAGGTATCTGTTGTATGACAGTTTTAATACGGGTGAATGGATTGTCAATACGAGTTGTAATAAGTGTTCATTCTCTTATGACGAACTTCTTGACGATTTTGGCAGACCGAAGAAGAGTTATGAGACGCTAAAAAAGAATACAAGTAAAACTTTATTTAACAATAACAAATGAGAGACTATACATATGATGAGGCAATTGGACTTGCCGAGAAATACTGCCTTGAGGGTGAAGTTAAATATTGCATAGAACACGGAATGTCACCAACAGAAGCGCTTGAAGAATGGGACTTAATATGAAATTTACCATTAATGGTAAGAACTATGAATTAGTTGAACGATACCCTAATCACATAATTAGTTACTGTGAGATTGGGGATAAATGGGTTGAACTAACAAGAACCTTCTCAACTTGGGATGAGGTTGAGGAATGGAAATATAAAATGGAACACCCACAAACTACTACTGTTAATTGGGGTTGTTCTGATAATGAATATAATAATACTGGGAAATATTATGGAGACTAACTGTAAGATAATAATACCTGACGAAAACTGTATTAAGTGCCAGCACTTTGCTTGGTGGAATGGGGATTTTTGTTGCACAAAACATATGAAAATTCTACAAGAAGCCCCAGACGCTAACTTTAATGATGACATTTTAATAGCTATTTCAAACAACAAAGATTGTGAAGACTATAAAGAGGCTGAAAAAGGTCTTGCAGGCATCATATTTCTTAGTAAGTTCAAGGAATATCTATCTAAGAAACTTGGGAGAAAATTAGATTAGTATGTTACACCTTATTGCATATAGAGACCAAACAGGAAAAGACTTTAACGGTCTACCTTGGTTTAGATTTGCGTCGGATGATATCAGTTATGCCAAGAAACAGGCTGAGCAAATGGCGCTAGAGTATAAAGATGTTGTTCTCGCTGAATGTGAAGACGAAGAATTACCAGAAACAGTAACTTGGGATTTTATTTATGACCATAGATGCATTTAGGACAGTAGTTAACATAAACGCTGACAAAGTAAAACAAGACACAGTATATTTGCCAAGGTATAATCATACTTGCGAATACTGTGTAGCATATTCACTTTACGAAGACAATTATAAAGGAAAAGCGAAAGATTCGTCGTTTCTTAGGGGTTTGGTAACTAAAGAAATGCTTATGCATAGGGCTAAAGAAATTTGTATTGATTGTCCTAAAATTGAGGCGATAATGTTTAATGGAAATGCTAAAATATGAACGGAGGCTTTCGCTTCCGTTTTTTAATTTGTGTTTGTGTTATGAATTTTGTATATTTGTCGTACCGATATTATATTAATGAATATGAAAAAGAGTTATAATGTAACCGTAAAAGTAAATTACAAAGTTTTCTACGAAGACGAAGGATGGTACAACGACTATGCATACGAAGACATTACTATCAATGACATTGAGCGTGATGAAATTGAGGAATATGTCAATAAACACAAACCTCGTCAAAGGTATATGGATAGAGACACACAGTATATGCTTATCAGCGCTGAAGTAGTAGAAATTAATGAAACTATTGATAGTGCGGTGTTGGATGAATTGGCCAAAATCCGTACCGATGGTGATTTAAGCACCGAGTCAGAATAAATGGCACGATATTTGTAGTATATAAGATAGTATGAAAAACAGACCTGTAATTATTGACGGAAAAGAGGAATGGCTTAGTCGTTCTGTTGCTGCCGTGGCATATGTGTTCGCTTCTGTTGGTGATAACATTTATGTCTTGGCTAACAAAAGGGGCAGCGGCCTTCCAAACAATGTCGGTAAATGGAACGCCCCAAGTGGCTTCCTTGACTATGACGAAGACCTCACCGACTGTGCAGTAAGAGAAGTGTATGAGGAAACGGGCATCGTGATTGATAAACACGATATGCACTTTTTCACGCTTGATTCAGACCCTAACAGGACTAATCAGGTTGTTCTTGCGAGGTATTATGCTAATTACAGCGGTGACCTAAACGCTATTACTACTGAGCACTCAGAACCTAACGAGGTTGAAGAGGTTAAGTGGATTCCAATTCAGGATATTGATAACTACGAATGGACCTCTGAGGCACATCTTGCAAACATTAGGCGTGCTATTTCACATTGGCTCATTAATTGCTAAGAATATGGAAACAGTGAAATTTAATGCGTGGTTAGCGAAAGACGAAAACGGCTTGTCGCACCTTTTCAAAACAAAACCTGAACTGATATTCAGTGACGCACTCTCAGAACACTATTGGGCTCCTACTATTGGGAGAATGTGGGTAGAGAATTCATTTTGCCCCGACCTTAAATGGAGTGATGAACCCGTTAAAGTTGAAATTACAGTTAAACCATTATAATTTATTAATATTATGCCTATTGTGCCTATACCTATTTTCATTTACAGAGACAAAAAGTCCGACAAAGAACTTCGTGAGGAAATGAAGTGGGAATATCGTGTGTGGAAAGCCGAGCAGGAGGAACTTGCCCGTCGGAGAGAGCGTGAGAGAAAAGAGCAAGAGAGAAAAGAACAAGAGAGGCTTGCCGAGGAAAAAAGAATTAACGACGAGTATTACGAAGCGAGAAAGGCCAATCCTTGGGATTACTATTTTCTTCCTGAAGGGTGGAGTTTTTTCGGACAGTGTGTTATCACCCCAATTGATTGGGACGGCAAAGATGGTGAGTTTGAATTTTTGAGTAAATAAATTATGACAAAGAAACAGGAAAGAATGATTGCGGTATCTAAGTGGAGATACCCCAACGAGGGAGACCTTGATAAACAACTTGCATTTATTGATGGGTGCAAGTTCACGAAGTCAGAAAACTTTGGCTTTGGGTTTATGATTGGCATGTTTGTTTTTACGGTGTTGGCAATTGTTGCTATGATATTGGCTGCAACTAACGAACCTAAGGAACAGACTCACGCTGATTATCTCTTGAACTCTACTGAATGGAGAATTGATACTCTCAAGACTATTACCAATGGTAGAGATACTACTACAACATATAAATTTGTTAGAAATAATTAACTTTTTATTTTTAGATTATGGCTAGTACGATTTTATTTTGGGTATTGATTGTGATTCTCGCAGACTTCTATCTGTCGGGAGGCCTTATTGTCGCCCTCTCTGAGAAGGCGTATAATCCTAACTGCACTGTTTTCGGTGCTATCCTCGCAGGTCTCTTTTGGCCTGTTTGGATTGTGATTCTCGTCTTTCGCATTGTTGGAAGAATTTGGAGGCTGCTTCGATATAGAGGATGAAAAAGAGATGGTGGTATATAGTACTTGATGTGCTATTGTTTGTTCCTGCAATGCTTGCATTGGTAGGAGTGTTTATCTACGACTTGGTTGTCAACAAGTTGTTTAAGAGAAAAAAATAATGGTGTTCCTAAATGGGACACCATTATTTGTAACATATGTATGGAAGTGATAATTACTTTTTACCGTTCTTACGCATTTCATTTAATGCAGAGGTTACAGCCCTTTTTACAATGTCTTCCATTAAGGCTGCTCCGCCACTGTAGTGTGGGTCTGTTGGGTCTGACCACCAAGAATTAACCATATCTGACTGATGCTGCAATGTTCTCTGCATACTTGGTGAATCTTCAAATTCACTATCAGCCTTAGCCCTTATTTCCTGTGCCCTTGCACGAAGCCTTTCAGCCTTAGCGTAGTCACCCTGTCTTTCGGCCCTATCAGCGGCTTTCTTGTACCTTGCTTCAAGTCTTGCAAGTTTAAACTGTCCACCGAAAGTGTCGCCAACTTCGTTCAATCTTTTCTTAATATTTTCAGCGATAATCTTTCTCAAGCGCTCTTCGCTGATAGTAACTTTATTTGCTTTCATATCTTTATTATTTTTTTTATTCTTTGATTCAGAAAGACCATTATTGCCGCTAAGGAGAGACTTAAACTGTTCAAGTGAAAAAGTCCTACCAGTCTCCTCGAAATTCGATTCACCTTCGGATTTCTCTTTAACCCTGAATAATCCACTGTTTTTCATGCTAATGAACTCGTTTTCTTCCTCAGGAGAAACAAATACACTCACAGGTCCTGACTTGCATACGCAAAGATAAGTTGTTCCCTCGTTACTTGGTTCATAGTGATATGGTGAACCACCTCTGTAAGGATGGTCTTCGTTTACTATTTTTTTCCTAACTGGTTTCATATTTCAATACTTTTTAATAATAAATAGCCTATTTATCTTAAAAATACTTAAATTAGATGGATGAAAGGTATATAAATAACGGAGGAAAACTCGTTGAATATTTCTGCGATTACTTGGAGAGACATATCAGCGACATTACCAACGATATTACCCTTCGTGAGGAGTTTGATGATATGTGGCCTGTAACGAAAGACTATCTTAAGCCTGAATATATAGTATCAGATGAAGAAGCCTTTAGAATGTTCAAGCACGCATTTGGAATAATCAACGAAGAACAACAAGATATGACAAAGAATATTAACGAGGAAACAATTCGCAACATTGTGGCAGAGAACCTAAAGAAGATGCTTAAGGAATACGGAGAAACACCACAGGGATTGGGAAAAGTAGCAAAGAACGCCGATAGGAGAGCAACACAATTGAAAAAGTCTCCTGATGATACTGCCGCCATTGATAGGAGTTTCGATGCTGAAAGATACCTCGCTCAGGCAATACAGAATGCAAGAGAAGCAGGAATGTCAGACGAAGATATACAAAGAGTCCTTCAAAAGAATATGAGGAAGAATTATAATCCTAAATTTGGAAACGGAACACTCAAGTACGGAAAGAAATAAGCTACCCACCAAAGGGAAGTTTTTCATAGTTATTTTTATTTTATTTTTTGTTTGTATCCCCTAGCCGACAGGTTGGGGGATTTTTTTATCTCGCTGTTTTTTTGTATATTTGTTGCGTAAAAGGTGTATTAGTAATGACAGCATATATTAGTTATGGAAATGGCCCCTGTCCAAACAAGAAAGATTTGGATAAGGTGACAAAAAAGTCCTGCAAGGGCTGTGTATATGAGCATAAGGAATACAGCACATTCGTTATGTGTAGGATAAAAGAAAATTTTGACTTTAAGTAATATGGAAAATACTACTTGGCGGACGGATAAGGGTACTTGGTGGGCAGCAGCTGATAAGAATGGCCGACAATTTGCGCACCCCGAAAAACCTATAAGGTATGAACATAGCGGCCTATGGCATAATGATGCAGAGTTTTATAAGTTCCTTGGTATGGATTTTATACACGGGCTAAGGTGGGAAGATGAACCCATAGAGATTGAAGTAATTTTTAAACCTAAGAAAAATGGAAATCAAAGTATTTGATAACACAGTAGAGGTCCACTGGCTTGGAAGGACAGAAGTTACAGATAACGAATTCTTGGTCTCAATGTACAAGGATGCAGACGAACGAGAAAGAAGAAGGATTACTGTCAACTTTTTTGACACAGAATCGTTCAGGGTAATAGCGGTAGATGAACCTAAACCTAAGCACTCAGGCTCACATGGACTGACAGATGAAAACTATCGTGACTTGGCAAGATATATGCAAGATGATGACCTTGGTAATGAAGATAACCCACATTGGATAGTAGAATAGTATGACAAGAGAAGAAGCAATTCAAGTGGCCAATGAAATGTATGGTTGGCTGAAGACAGATAGAGAGAAAGAAGCACTTGAGACCCTTGTCCCTGAACTTGCTGATAGCGAGGACGAGAGGATAAGGAAGGAATTGATTGAGTTTATCAAATGGTCTGTTGATAGACATTTTATGAGGGAAGATTTTCATCAAGCCAAAAGACCATCAGAGTGGATTGCCTACCTCGAAAAGCAGAAAGAGCAGAAATCTTTGAATATTAGTGCTGCATCGGAATGGCTGAGGAAGCATATTTGCAACTATATGAATTCGGAATATAACGAGTTCCACCAATGTGTAGAATACGATGGCAGCATTGACAAAGAAAGGCTTATCAATGATTTTGAAGAGGCAATGCAGGAAGAGGAGGAGCCTATAAATGAGAGTAACATGCACGAACCAACAGTTGACGAAGCAAGGAAATGGAATGAGGCATATGAAAAAGGCTATTCTTTGGGTTATGAAAATGGGAGAAATGAGCAGAAGCCCGTAGAATGGAGCAAGGAAGACGATTTAAAATTAGGCGCGCTAATAACGGACATTGAGACACGAAGTGACCTTACAGAAGCCATTAAAATTAAATATGTTTCTTTTCTCATGTCCCTCCGTCAGCAACCAAAGCAAGAGTGGAGCGAGGAAGACGAAGCCCATAGAAAATTTATTTTAGAATCATTGGAAGACCAAATAAGATTTTGCAAAAAAGATGCTGAAGGCGCATACTACGCCAAGCAAATTCGTACAGCACAAAATTGGCTAAATGATTTACCTAATAAATTCCGTTCTGAAAAAAAATAGAGAATAATGTGCACTAGTTCAACCAATTACACAGTAAAGAATTTCAAATTAAAACCTTCCACAAGTGGTAGTAGGAGATTAAGGAAAGTGGTGGGTCTTCGCTCATTACTCAACTCAGACAATGCGCCTGATTATATTAATCCCAACGCTCAGCGAAAGACACTGCCTGACGGCACTGAGTATTGGCACGACATTGGTTATTTACACCCTAAGGCTATAAATGGTTCTCACCCAGGAGGAGACCCTGTTGGCCCTAAAGGTACTGATGGTCTAAACGGTTGAGCATTTACTATCTATTTATGTAAAAAACGAATAACAAATATAATAATTTGGCACGAAATTTGCATATAGATATGAAAAGGACAAAAGAAGAGAAACAACAACTATACAAGCCAAAACAGTGGGGGTTATACTGCAATGATGAATTTGTTTCTTCGTACCCATCACATAATGCCGCCAAAGCGGCACTGCACAGAAAGTGTGAAGATATGAAAAAATATCCTTATGACTACGACGGAGAACACTACAATATAAAACCACTAAAGATAAGCCTAACACTTGAGGATATATACTCAATGGTTGAGTCAGCGACTAAGAAGCTGTTGAGTGAAGGCATTGTTAAAACAGGTATAGACAGTGGTGATTTAATTAAAAAGTTTTTTAACCCGTTATGGGCTATGGGATTTAACTGCGATGGTATCAGTAAAGAGGCTATCTTAAGTGGAAAACAAGGTAAAATCCCAAACAACCAAGTATGGAACTTGTCTTATAACGGTGGAACAATAAGTGTTACAGTACACTTAGACCATGCTGCGGGGAAATCACAGCGTGTGGTTCCACAGTCATTGAGGAATTTTAAGATACAACTTGGCTTAGGTGGATGGTTCAATGACCCAAATAACAGAAAACTTTATATGGAAAAAGTTGCCCCATATTGGGAGGATAACCTTAAAAAAGTTAAGTTTGGCACGGATTTTGAAGAAGATAATGAGGCCGAGGAAATTGAACAGGCAAATGCTGAATACGCCAACGCTTCTGTAATACCTATTTGGGGAGGTAAAAACCCAATATCTATCTTGAAAGTTGTTGGTGATGATGGAAAAGAAGCCTATAACACTTGTAAAGGCGGCAACGACAGGAGACCGATAAATGATGAGTGGTTTGAAGGTGTTGAGCCTGATAAAGATGGTTACTCGTCTGTCTTTACAAAAGAATATGATGATGGCGAACACATGTTCAAGGCTTGCACGGTAAATCCTGAAACGGGAAATTTTGAAAACTTTGAACTTTTTGAAAATAAGAAATATGGAAAATTTGGCAAATCTAAGAAAAGACCTTTATGGTAAGGTTGATGTTTACTCTTATGTTTACAATGGTTGGAGAGTTCATAGTCGTAACAAGACTATTTGGATTGCAAAACCTGTAAAGGTTGAGGATTTTGACCCTGAGCACAGGAATTCTCTCATTGTTAAATCTGAGGAGGTTCTTGAGAAGCTGATTTTTGACCCTGAGAAGAAGACCATTGAGGCTGTTGTCTCCAATTCGGTGAGTGAGAAAATTCCGAGAAAGGTTGACCTTAGTGAAGTACCTGAACTCTTTGACGAGATTAGGGATGGAATTGAAGAGGTTATCACTTTCAAGCCTGAGGAAGATGATGCCACTTCGTTGTATTACGAGTCCATTACTCCTAACGAGGATAGGACTATTTTTGAAATAAAGTAGTAATAAGAATAATGACATTTGACGAGTTTAGAATATTAGTTGAAGTTCGTAAGTATTTAGCGAACCAATGGTCATCAGCGCCTCTCTACTCAACAGAGAGGGATAGGCTAATGAGGTCGCTTGAGTCTGTAGATGCTCCAATTAATGAACATAGGTTAAGAGAGATAAGGAGAAAGATTCACGACATAGAACTTACCAACGACAAGAGTAGGAGACTTGAGTGGAGAGAGTTAAAGAAGCTTGAGAAGTACTACGAGGGTAAGGTAAGTAGTCACGAAAATAGCAAGTGAGTGGGCCCTGAAAGGGGTGTGAAATGTGGCCGTAGGCGTGTCCTACGGCCATTATTTTTTCTACCTCGGTGGAAGTGGCTGATAATGAACTATTTCTGAGTTTTAGTTGAAGGGTTTGTTTAAGGCACTTTAAGTAAGGTAGGATAAGTGATTGAGTGTGAGGGACTTAGGTTTTTTTGTGGAAGAAAGTGGTAGGAAATGGGAAAATCTTGTTTGGGGACTGCTGTAAGCGGAGTTGTTTGGAAGGGTACGGTGGTGCGTGAAGGAGAGACTAGTTTTGGGAAATTGTAGAGTGTAAAATGGGGGTTAGTTGGGTGAATGTGAGGTGGGGGATATGGGCGGAACCAACAGTTGCTCGTGTAAAATTTCCCCCACTCCCCTGCATAAAAATACTCTCCATCCCACCTAACTATTTGTCCCACAATAATTTACCCCACACTACCTAATCCATTACTTTAAGTAAGTCGCCCACACATTCCTTTGCCTAAATAATTATAAGTCAGTCATTTAATGTGGGCCACCTAAACTTTTACTTTAAGTAAGGCCTATTTGTTTATCTAAATATTTTTTGTATGGGCCTTTGGCCTTGGGCAAAATAAATGGGCCGTGGTTTTTCCACGGCCCATCAACCCAAAAAAAAACAAAAACACAAAAATAAAACCACGCACTTTCCTCGTTACTTCTGACCCCCGTCAGTGTCACCATGCTTTCCGTAGCCTAACACTTTATCTATAACACCGCAGGCCTGTACGAGAGAAAAAATCGCTGATACGAAGGATACGATGTTAATAAGTGAGCTAGGGAATGGAATCTTTACTGCGACATAGAAAAGGCCGCAGGCCAATATGAGCAAGGCCCATATTAAAATTACATTTAAAAAGTGCTTCATACAAAATTAAAATTTATCCTCTATAAATAGTTTGCTGTGGCCGAATAAGGGACTATACATATATAAAAAAGTGCATGCTGGAGACTGTATAATCCGTCATTTCCGTAGGTCGGAGACTATATAATCCGACATTTAGGAGTAGCCGACTGCAATGCCTTTGCGAGAGCCATTCATCTATCCTCACTCAGATAGCGTATGTGTGTTGTACCTTTATCTGTGCTATGTCATAATGTCGTTGTTTTTAGTGGTTTGGATTCGTAGTAGTATATTGCAAAAAGTGTGCCATTAGAATGGTATTTCTTCACCATCCCACGATGTTTCTTCATCACCCTCCTGAGGGTCTTGTGCGATTACACAATATTCATCCCACCCTGTATCGAAAAACTTTGTTCTTGAGACTTCAATTCCTACATCGGGGTTGGGCATATAGGTTTTCAGTAGTTCAGTGGCTTCACGAAACAGGAGGTTTCCTCTAACGATACTATCTGTTCTTATGTGATTGACTACTGAGATACGCATTATGTAATATCTTGATGTTAAATCCATATGATATGGTTATGCAAAAACCATGCCAAATTTGGGTACGCATTTGCGTATCCCTGTTTTTGGTATATACAAAAAAAGCCGCAGGTTTTCTCCTGCGGCGTGGTCACCTTTTGAAGGGTGGCCGAGTGGCTTAAAGCTTTTTCTCTAATTCTTTCTTCTTGGCAAGATACCACTTCTCCTTAGCGAGGTCTTTTAGGATATCCTGACCAGGTTTGTTACCCATACGCTGACGATACTTGAAGGCGTTGAGCTTACAGAAGATTGCTGTCTCCTGAGGACCGAAGACCCTTTCCATCATGTCTATTACCTCTACATCGTATTGGTTATAATGGTCAGGGTGATTAACCTCTTCGTACTTCTTCTCAGTAAGTTGTTTTAACTGTGCTTCAACAATTGCTTTCTCTATATCCCTTGCCCTATTGACAGGGGTACGCATTTGCGTATCCTTATTTCTTGCTTCGGCGAGAGTCTTCCTCATCTTCTCAATATAGGCCAAGTCATTCTGTTTATTTGTTGAAAGCCTTGACTCAGCATTGTCCTTGTTGTCGCATATGGTTTCATCGTAGTGTTCCATAAATGACCCGTCGGGGTTTCTTGGGGTGAGACATACTGTTTTAGGCTCTACGGTAACATCTTTGTTGAAGAACTTATCTTCATTGACTCCCTTAAAATTTTCACCTACTTTATATACTGTGTAGTCTGTGTGGTCTTTGTCTTTGGCCGTGTCTACATGTACATCAAACTGTATAGGGCCGTTGTTGTCCCAAACATAGGTTGTAGGTGTTTCATAGGGTTTCTTGCCCTCAACTGCATTGTTTAGCTTCTCTATGAGCGCCTTTTCTTTTACTTCAATATTCCTTTTTGCCATACATTAATCTTTTCCCCTAATATACAGAATTTTTACTTTAAAAGCAACTACTCTGCATCTATTTTCACGCACACCTGTCTCATTTTCTTAAGTGCTCCGTGGCGGAGTTGACGGACCCTTTCAGAGGTGAGGCCGAGTTTTTCACCTATTTCTTTGTCCTTGAACTCTCTCGGATAACCGTACCCGAACGCCATACGAATGACTGTCTGTTCTCTCTCAGTGAGGGCTTTCATTGCCTCAGTGATTTGGTAGTTTGACTCCTCCTGTTCTATTTCGTCGTCAAACTCGTTGTCAACAGCTGTTTTTTCATTGAACACAGGGCTCTTTTCAAATGTGTTGTCGTCGTCTTCTCCGAGGTAAGAGTCAATCTTGTCAACCCTGATTCCGACAACATCAAGTTCGTCAACTTCCATCTGATAGTCACGGCGGAGGATATCTACGATTTCGGCAGGATAAGGCTTGCGCCCGTTCTTGAGATAGAAATCGTTCTCAATCTTCTTCACCTTAGGAGCGATTCTCACAGAGCCCTTAGGCCTGACGAGCAGGTTTTCCTTTACAAGGTAACCGTGGATTGCGCGACGGATGTAATAGGAAGCCCAAGTGTAGAATCTGAATTCCTTTCGCCAATCATAGGTGTCAAAGGCCTCACACATTCCGAGGTATCCGACATTCACCAGGTCAGGGAGCAGGTCCCCGTTGCTGTATCGCTTAGCGACGGCGAAGTTGAATCTGAGGTTAGATAGGATAATCTTATTCTTGATTTCAACCATACGCTGCTCTTTCTCGTTCTTGGTGTTCATCCACTGAGCTACATCAGCAGGTGAATAGCATTTGTCAACCAGTGCCTGGCTACACACATCCACCCATTCCTTACAGTCTTCATACTCAGCAAACAGGTCTCGTTCCTCGGTCGGAGATAGAGGCTTGTACTTATTGATTTCTTTCAAGTACTCTGAAATGGTGTCAGTCCTGACAACAAAATTAGTGATATTAGTTACATTCATAATAAGATATAATTAAGGTTACAAGTACTGCTCCAAAAACCGTGCCAAACCGTAATATTATTTTAGGAAAAAAGGGTTCGCCACTGAGGACAAACCCATGAAAAATACAACACACATTATGAATGCCCGCATATGGAAAAGGGCTGCGGGCGGTCCCTATAAAAAAACAGAAAGCGAGAAATACCTTAAGGACCTTTTATCGGCAGTATCCTTTCCAAGGCTTTACCGAGGGACGCCTATCAGAGTCGTCCTTTCCTACCTGCCTGTGCCAATCTCAGGGATTTAGTCATTGGGGATGCAGGGATGTCGCTGTTGCTTCAAGGGTTACTACTCCCGCTCGTGGCTCACCAGAATTACAAATTTGAATAGAAAGTTGTTGATTCTGTTGCTGTACGCTTTCTTAAATAGGTTTATTCGTTGGCTAAATCAATGTGACCTTCGTCACGACCGTCAATCATCTGACCCGCAGTGGACTGCTGCCGCTCTTCAATCATCTTGCGCATCTCCTCCTGCTTCTGACGGTACTCTTCAATCTTACGAGCGATATACTCATTCTGTTTACGAACTCTCTCAATGTGCTCTCTCACGCCCTGATTAGCGTCGGTCCTTGGAGCCATATGGACCTTGTTTACATGCTTTCTTTTCGGCATAATAGATATCTTTTCTACAAATATACAAAAACTTATTTGAAAGTCAAATAGTTTTTTAAAAAAGTAGCTCAGGTGGGAATCGAACCCACACGCCCTTGCGGGCACTAGATTTTGAGTCTAGCTCGTCTGCCAATTCCGACACTGAGCCATTTTTGTCGGGGCGGAGGGATTTGAACCCCCGTGCAACCAGCTACGGTTTCAACAAGGTATAAGCTTGAGCCGATACGCCCCGAATATGTAATATATAAATAGTAGCCTTATAAAAACCACGCCGCATTTCCCAACGAAGCGTGGCGTTCCTTTTCACCAGCTCGCATTAGTAAAAAGGAGGTGTTCTGTCTATATAGGGTACGCATTTGCGTATCCATAATTTATATATACGAAATTATTACGACATTTCAAATTAAATTTGGTCAAGGAACATCAACTTTTTCCACTCACAGTATTTGATGAAATCTTCCTTGGAAATGTTGGTGAAATCTTTTGAACTCATAGTTCCCATTCCGTAGATAACAGATTCACCGTCTGTGTAGACCTTGCGATGGACCTCCATCACATCAAACCTCCCGCTGTTGTTGTATTCAAGTCGTATAAGACTTCTCCCCTCGTGCAAGAGGTCCCACATTCTGTTGTAGTCAGTTGATGTCTTATATTCGTGGTATACGGTTGTCTCGGTGTGCTTCTTCTGCCACTTCCCTCCATCCTTTTGCCCAACGAGCAATGCCGTGGTGGCAACAAGTGCCAAGATAAAGATAAACGGCCAAAAGCCAATGCTAAATGTACTAATCATATCTATTCTTCTTTTACTTCATCTGCGGGGTCAAGGAATTCGTAGTCCTTCATCATACAATACCCGATAAATTTACTCTTGTTTTCGGGCCTCCAATAGTCTCTCGCATCACCGCCAAGCCCGAAAAGTGTTGGCTCATCGCTATACTGATAGTCGTGTATATAGGCTATGTCACACAAAGTTAACCCGCTATTGGTTGTGTACATCACAAACACTTTCCACCTCTGTTGCAGCAAGTCCCACAGCCTCTCGTAGTCTTTAGACTTTTTGTAGGTGTGATAGTGGTAGATGTGGTGTGTGCCTCGTATCGCATAGATAATACCGATGGCAAACGCACCAATGATAGCAATAAGAAATACCCAAAGCAAAAAGTTCTCAGTAGTCATATTAAAAGTTGTTATAGATGTTCATAATTTGGTCATAGTAGATACGATGGGCACGAGGCAGCTCATCGGGATTGTCAACGCCACTCTCTGTCAGAAACAAATTGGCTTCGTCAAGCAACGCCTTAAGGATAATGTTCTCCTCTACATTGCTAAAGGTATGAGCATTCATTATCTTCATATGTGTGTGTATTAGGGTACGCAGTTGCGTACATTAGTCTACCATTTCGCTAATTTCATCCTGCTCCTCAAGGCTGAACATCCTATTGAGATAGGTGTAAGCCTCAAAGCAACCAACATAGACCTTGACTCCCTTTTCCTCCTCGTAGTCATATCCGTACTCGTCCATAAAGTCACAGAGGTTTGTGTTCTCCTCATATGAATGGGCATCCATAAGGATTGAGTCAAGGGCGGAAAGCAACATTCTTTCGTCAGCCCCGTGGTTGTGCCAATAGTTCATTGGCGAGTCGTGGTAGGTGGTCTTGTAAGTAAGGCCGTCCCTTTCAACGATGATAGTGTAGGCAAAATGGGTCTGCCCCCACTTATTGCTTTTTCTCTTGTTCTTAGCGGTCACCTTAAAGGTTGACCCGCTTTTAAGTGCGAATTCTCTTGTCATTAGATTCAGATAGTTTGTTCGTCATTGAAGTTGACCATAATCCACTGCATCAGTTTCATCCAATTGTTCGTGGAAAGGTCGCTCACAAAGGCCTGCATAACCCCACGAGGGCCAAAGTCTTCGTAGTAGGCATTGAATTTGCCCTTGAAATGATTCACCAAGGACGGGTCATCGGCCCAACATTTTTCAATGAAATTAGGCGGATAGGTCACGCAAAACCAATGGTACTTGTTGATGGCACGAAGTGCGTCAATGTTAATGATTTCCATAGCGCTATTTAAAGTAAGTCTTCAAAATCAACCTCACAGCCGTCCTCGTCAATAGGATAGTAGGTTGTGCTCACAATATAGTCCCAAGACCAATTGTCACCTAAGTTGTAGTTGTCCTTGATATAAGCCTCCTCCTCTCCGCCATATTTGGACTCAAGGATTTCATCGTCAATGTCCTCCACGATAAGATTGTGCGCATCGTGGTCAATGATAGCAATTCTTGTCATAATTGTGTGTTTTTGTCAGTTACTGCAAAAAGTATGCCACATTAATAGTACTCAATGACCTTTCTCACAAAGTCACTGATTTCCTGCTCAATGAAGGCATTCTTAGTGTCTTCGTCCCATTCGTCCTTTGTGCGAATGACAGCGGAAAGAGCATCAACCAATGCAGTGCACTCCTCGTCACTATAGATGTTGATAGTGTAGTTGTCACCAATGTTGGTGTAATCAACAAAAAAGCAATTGCCTGCGGAGTTGCACTCCATAAACTTGTACTTGTCCATACTAACCGATTAACTCAGTGGTAATCTTCTCCTCGTCATCGTAGTCATACGCCTCGTCACCCTTGGCAACCTCAACTGCATCCTCCTCGCCATAGGCTAAGATAGTCTTCGTGATGGTCACCTTATAGGCTTTCAGCGGAGTAGGCTTTTCGCCTTCCTCAAACATAACCCCGCATTTGATTTCCCCGTGGTAGAAGCAATCTCCGCCATTGTAATTAAGGGTAAACCAATCACCTGCGTCCTTCTCGTCAATATCGTCATAGCCCATTTCAGTGATATGTTTCTTGAAGGTTTCAATGCAGATGGCCAAACCATTCAGTGCCTGCTCCTTAGTGGCATAGCCGACTACTTCCTCAAAATGGGCGATATCGCTCGTCACAGCGACAAAGTAAACTCTTTTCATTGTGTGCTAATTTAAATTTCGGTTTCTTCTTTGAACGATGCGTTCTGCATAGTGTCAAGGGCATTGAAGTCCTCAACTTTCATAATGCCAAGCCAACGATAGACTGACACTACCTTTTTGCCACAATCCCTGCATTGGGCGGTGTAGTAAAGGATATCACCCTCCTCAAGGCCACCATTACCCATATTGTAATTCTTGGGCTTGTCGCTACCGCAGTAAGGGCACTTGCACATCTCTTTCAGTTCTTGTTCGGTCTTCATTTCTCTTAGTGTTTTATCTATTATACTTCAAAACCCGTGCCAAATTACACTATTTCAACACAATAAATGTGAAAAGTTGAGCCATCGGGATACTCACCCATCTTCTCAAGGAGTTTGTTCCTATCCTTGGAGCAAGCAATCGGCCCTTCGCCACACTTGACTAAGACGGACATATACTCTTTCTTGGTGGTAGTAGTGTTTTGCATAATGTGCTGTGTTTTGATTACACACCTATTATAACAAAATCCGTGCCACACTTGTATATGACACGGATGAAATGAAGTATTATTTGAATGACATTCTATCCAATGATAGCGGTGGGATACTTCTCCTTGTACTGCTTGAAGTAAGCAAGTGCAGAGGAAATGTTCTTGAACGGCTTTCCGCCATTGAGGATGTGGCCACTGCCGAAGGGGTTGGAATAACCAAGCCTTCTACGAATAATGTAGCCATCGTAGTGCTTGTAGAAAACATAGATAACATTGTTACCCTTGGTCTTCTGATGTTTGATGATAGGGTTGCCCGCAGGGCTCATTCTCATAGTCATCTCAGCACCCATACCTTGGGCAATAGTGCCGATTTCAATGTTGGTAAACTTACTCATATTCTTTTGTGCGTTAAATGTTAGTCAGCATACATATACTTGAGTCTTCCGCCATTGGTAGGCTTGATGTAGAAGACATTAGTTCCATCGTGGTGCATAGCCAAGACTTTGATAGCACCATCCTCGTAGAAAGCCTTAATGTGGTCAATATCCCTGCCGTAGCACTTATTAATGGCATCGTAAACGGAGTCCATTTCTACGGGGACGATTTCGTGCTTTCCGTCCCAAAGGCCGAGAGTTCCCGTAATTGTCACGGGGATATTGTAGGGTGCGTGGTCTTTGATATTCTCCATATCGCACTCATAGTCGGCTTGTGCCATTTCGTCACACCACATATAGAATTCGTGCGAATTCTCCTCAGCGGGTTCAACTTCGTTATCCTCACACTCCTGCACATATTCATCGTAGCCGTACTCAGCCTCGCTGTCAACTATGCAGAAAGTTCCGTGGACATAATCAATGCCCGTGAAGACATCGGTGTAGTTTGTCATTGTGTCAATTGTTTTGGTTACGGGTATACTATATCAATAATCGTGCCAAATGTGGGTACGCAGTTGCGTATATTAGATTTTACACGGGTGCTTGTACTTCACGATATCCTCAGTCAGCGGATGCTCGTCAACATAGGCATCCCTTGCGTCCTTGTTCTCGTCAAACAAGTGGTTTTCCTTGCACTTGCTAATGACCTGCTCTTTGGTCAACGGCTCGTTGCTCGTCACCATAAACGAATAGCCGTCACGATTGAAGACATTGACAATGTAGAAATAAGTCTGTTTCATAGTTGATGATTTTTATTTCCAAATGGGAAGATAGGGATAGTGCATAAAGGCGATGATAGCCTCAAGGTCGCAATCGTCTGCGATGTGCATAAGGTAGTTCTCAGCATAGTCCTCCCAATGCTCTTTCATATCAGCAAGAGCCATATCCATATAGGGAGTCCAATTGCCATTACGACAGCCCTCATTCCACTGCCACGAGCCAACCCACTTCGTGATATGGAACGCATCGGAGTCCGTGATTTCGTCAATATCCCTTTCGTAAAGGGCCTTGAGGATGATTTCAAAGGACTGCTTGTGCTTTCTCCACGCATCGTTGATTTTCTCAACGAGTTCAATGCTGTGGCCGTTAAGGGTGTCCATAATATCCCCACCCATCAGTTCGTGGGTCTTGGCGGTGTAACCCTTTTCATCGTCAATAAGGGCAAGGAGTTTTGCGGGCTCAATGGCGATGATTTCCCCGTACACATCAAACCTTTCGTCCTCGCTAAGGTTGTTGTACCACTTCTCAAACCCCTTGTTATGCTCAATGAACATAACAGCGAACGCATCGGTCACTTCGGCCATAAGGCTATCGGCCTTGGTTTCGTCATAGTCCTCAGCACAAAGGCCAACATAGTCCATAGCCTTTTCCATCTGCTCAATGGTGGCCGTTCCACCCATCTTGGTGTAGAGTTCGTAGGCTTTCTGCATAGGGGTCTTGCCATCGTCCTCGGCCACCTTTTTGATAGCCTCAACATACTCGTCAAGGCAATATCTGCCAAGGAAAGCCTTTTCGGTAATGATTGACACCTCGGTCACATCACCACTCATTTGCGAGATTTCGGCCTTGGCATCCTCCTTGTCTCCGTAGATAACGGGACAGCCGTTACTCCACATCAGCGGGCCGTCTCCGTCAATAATGACATAGTTGAATTCCACGCAGTCAAGGTATTCCTTAAGGGTAACCTCGTTCTCCTTAGCGGCCTCGTAGAAGTACTTTTTGTTCAGTTCCATTGTGTTTCCGTTTTTGGTTTTACCTTTACTATTGCAATTATCGTGCCAATGTATGTTGAAAAGACCAAGAATTCTCGCCATTTCCTCAAGGGAAAACTCCTCAAAAAGGTCGGCCTCCCTCTTGCCATCGCAGTAGGTAATGACCACGATATCCTTTTCGTCCTCAGTAAGGTACATTTCCTGCACCTTATGGATAGAGTCTTTGCCATAGAGGCTAAGTACTATCTCAGCATTTTCCTCTACGGGAACAATGTACCCGCCATTCTCCTTGATATAGGGTTTGACAACCTCGTAAATCTTGTTCTTGATTGTCTCGTACACTCCGTAAATGTTCATAGTCGCTATTGTTTAGTAAATTTTTTCACTGACGGCTCTTTCGTTGACACACCCGTAGGTGTATCCGTTGTCATTTGAGAAGACAACCCTTTCGTTGTCATCGTAGTTCTCAAGGACTCTTTTGAGTTCCCCCACACTAATGCTGTCAGCAACAGCATCCGCAACGCAGTAGTAGTCTCTATTGACTTTCAGTACAATCGCTTTCGCCATAGTGCTATATTATTAGTTTACATACAATCCCAAAGGACTTTGTAGGGCGGGCAATAGGCATCCCAAGCCTCCCTTTCGGTAAGGGAAATGGTGCAGGAGTCAGCGAGAAGGCCCTTACCGACAGCCCTTGCTACCTCGTCAAGTTCTTCTTCCGTGCACTCAATAGGAACAACATTGTTCGCCCTACCCTTAATGCCATAGCCGTACTTTCTATTACCTTCGGTGTGGACGAGGCTACCGCAATAGCCAATGCTTACATAGTAGGTCTTTTTCTCTGCCATAGTGTCAGTCTTATTTGGTTACGATATAGTATGTGCGAAAATCGTGCCATTAGGTACGCAAGTGCGTACATTTAATCGGTATATTTCACGATTTGTTTGAAAATCTTCTCAATCACGGGAAGGGGGAGTTCGTAGAGTCCACGAAACTCCTGCTTGGTATCGTCCGAATTGCTGATAAGCACGGAAAGGTTGTTGTCTGCTCCGACAACCGCTGACAAGATGTCAGTACACCCGTCAATGTTAATGACACCTTTAAGGTTGTCAAGGTACTTGATGGCATTGACTCCATCGGTTTCGCCATCCTCAAGGATGGTCTTAATGATGCCTGCCTGCATCAGTCCGTAGAAAAGTGTTTCAATCATTTAGATTTCCTTTTCAAAGATATCAAAATAGTGGTCGGTGGTGTAGGCATAAGACCCTTCGCCATAGCCGTAGTCACAGCCCATAGCACCCTCGTTGAAAGGCTCGTCAATGCCATACTTCTTGCACTGCTCAAGGTAGAGTTCTTTCATTCTCTCGTTGGCCTTGGTGGGGTCGGTAAAGACTTCCACATCCTTGGGGTTAAACCCAACATTCTGCAAGTCCACGATAGTCAAGATGTAAATCTTCATATCTCGTTCGGTTTACTCGTTATACTTCAAAAAGTGTGCCGTGCCTTACATTATTTAGGCATTTTTTCAACTAACGAGTAGATTTCGTCCAAATCGTACTCGTTGTCAATGGGTTTTTGGTATTCGGTATCAAGGATTCCGTACCCACAATTCGCAATATGCAGACTTACCTGCATTCTATCGTAGTCAGTCCAACCGCACTCATAGGTCAGCGGTTTCAAGAGTTCCCATTGGCTCGGACTGATAAGGAAGTACTCAAGTCCGTAGGAGGTTTTGTAGATTGTCTCAAACATTGTGTGTTGTATTTGTTATAATATACTGCAAAGACCATACCAATCTTTCACTTATCTGCACAAAAACTTCAAATAAAGTTTTTAACTAATTGACTATCAGTTATTAAAGTTTTTCTTTTTTTTAAAAAAAAGTAGGTTGGAGTACACTCTCCCGTCCACTTTTGATAGGTTGGAGTACACTCTCCTACTATCTCAATGATTCAGCCCTTTTCGGATTGCCTTTAAAACCCTTATACCGATATGCCTACTGCTATTAAGGTGGTTTCATACTCATAATGTTTAGTTCGGTATAGTATATAACAAAATCCGTGCCAAACCTTTCGGCTGACACGGAAATTTGTTAGTAAACTACGAGTTCTTGTACCACAATGTCGGTTTGGTACTCGCACCCTCTGCCATCAACATAGGCGAAGAAGTCTCCCTCGGTGTCGGTTTCAATGATAACATCGGAAAGTTCGTTTATCCAACTATTCTTCTTCTCCTCCTCAACAACAGCCTTAAACTTGGCAAGTGCCTTTTTTTCGCTGTCATAAAGGGTAACCCTGCTCTCGGTTACACTCTCAAAGGTGTATTGCTCTTTTACTGCGTAAACTTTCATTACTCGGCTACAATGCAGTTTTCTTGGAACAGCACATTGTACTCCCTTTCGGAGTCGGTGCTGAAAATCGTGACCATAAGACGAGGTTTCGTGTTGATGTTTCTCTCAACGAACGGCTCACTCACGATAATATACTCCTTGCCGTGCAGGTTGTCCACACTCACACCCGTAGCCTTGTCGGTGGCATAGTCGGAAGTCTTGGGGATATACCTTCTCCCAATCAGCGGATTGGTTTCGGTCTCGGTGGTGTCCTGCTCGTCCACACCCTCGGTGTCATTGAGCATAGCGGTAAGGAACATAATGTCGCTGATAATGTCCATAGCGACAAGGGCAACGATTGCCGTGAAAATGGTGTTTTCGTTTCTCATAATGCTATTGATTTATTCGGTATGTCTATATCAAAAAGCGTGCCATACCCCCTAAAAGGGGGGAGTTATTTTTCAATAACTCCCATAGCCATAGAGGTAGTCTTCGTAGGATTTCCAACCCTCGTAAAAGGCCTTTCTGACAATATCTTTCATAATGTCACTCTCAATCTTCTGCTCTTTGCAGAAGTCCTTGAAAGCCTTTTCCCTTTCAATCTCCTCGTCCTCCTCCTCGTACCAACCTCTACCATAGCCGTAGGTCTTACCACTCGTTCCGTAGAGTCTGCTACCCTCGTAGTCATAGTAGGACTTGGTGGTAGGTTTCTGCGTTCCGTCAAAGTATTCCATAGCGGAATAGTTAAACTCAACGAAGTCCTTGCCCATATCCACCATACTTTGCAGAGACTCAACCCACTCCTCGTAAGGGGTGTTGTCCTTGATAAGCATATTCACATAGGCGGAGAAGTTCTGCACCTCATTGAACACATCCTCCTCGGTAGCCTTGCTAAAGCCAAAGGACTTGGCTTCGCCACCATTGGAAATGAACATAGAGGTAAAGTAACCCTTAAGGCCATACTTTCTCGCAAACTCTTTTGCATAGCACCAAATGCCAATGCAGTTACGATTTTTGAGGAGTTCCACATTATCGTAACCAATAATGTAGTAGTCCTTGCTCTTGAAGTCGTGATTGAACAGACCACTCGTAGAGCCGTGACCGAGCATCATCACATCCTCGGTGGGATTCTCTTTGAGAGTCTTGTTTACCTCTTCCTTAGTAGGGTTGTAGAGGAGTTTGAGGTTGTCAATACCCTCGTAGGTCTTCTTGAGGAAAGAGGTGTCTTTCTGCGTGTCAATATGAATAACAATCATAGTCTTTCAGTTTTAAAAAGTTAAACAATCAAATTTCGTTTTACTATACTTCAAAAACCGTGCCAAACTTTATATTCGGCACGGAAATTTTGCGAAATTTGTTGTTTTTTTATCACTTATGCGTAAATGATTCTATCGTTATAGCAATAGATTGCCCCGTCAGTAAGATTGGGTTTGAGGTGCATTTGCCTGCGAACGGCAATAGCCGTGGCTATGTCAATCGTATTGTTCGCACATTGTAGTCTATCGGCAATATGCCACTTACTTGTATAATCAAACTCCGTGCCAATCATTTCGGCAATTTCGGTAATGGTCTTTCCGTCAGTCCTCGGCTCAAGGTCTGCAATCACGGAGTTCACATTATCGTAATCAACATTTGTCATAGTGTCAGTTGTTTTGATTTATATCCATATACTTCAAAAGGTATGCCATATTTCATATACCTGCACAAATACTTCAAATAAATGTTTTAATTAAATGAGTATCAATTATTTAATTTTTTTATATATAAAAAAAGCGCAGGTTGGAGACTATACTTCAGCGATTTTCGTACTGCTTGGTCACGGAACTATACGCAACAAAAAAATATGTCTTTGTCAGTATTAGGGCGGGTCTCTCATAACGATAGTACATATAACAAAATCCGTGCCACACTCGGTGTGCGACACGGATATTTTAAACACTTTCCTCATTCAACAACTTAATCGTTTCCTCCCAACACTTTCCCTTTCTGATACAAGATTCACACTCTTTCAGTGAGCCAAAGTCATAGTAACAATGATTGGCAACCCTATGGACAAATTTATCGTTCAGTCCTTTAAGGGTGTCGGTAACGATTCTATGTACCGCATCCTCGTCCTCAATGACAGCCGTAGGATGCTCACTCATATAGTACAACTCAACCTTTTCCACAAGGGAATAGAGTTCGGCATTGGTGGCACAAGCCATACCCTCGTCAGCAAGGGAGTTCGGCAGATAACCACCGAAATACTCCTTTACAATCTTGTCAGCAATTTCCTTGTTATTCATTGTCAGTATGATTTTTATGCGTAGTCATTAATGTCAAGCACCTCCGTCTCCTCGTTGATGTCTTCGCTATCGTAATTGTTAGGATTTTCAGTTGCCTGCTCAATAGCACCCTGCTCCGTGTCGGACTCAATGGTGTAAGTCCTTGTGATAGTGGTCTTGATAGTGACTTCGTAGGTCTTTTTTTTCTCCTCTTCCTTTTTCATCTGCTCCTCGTGTCTCCTACGATAGGACTCAATCGTTGAAATATTGGCGGGGTCAAGGTAGCCAAGACCTTTCAATTCCTCAACTCTCTCCTTGCTGAACACATCGTAGTAGGAAGGGTTTTCATCCTCGTTCACGATAAGGTACACATAAGTACCGCTGTAAGACTTGTGGACAATCATCTTCTTGGCAAAATGTACCTCGTAGGTAATACCATCGGTGTAGTCATTTTCGCAGTACTCAAAATCCCCATCCTCAATGCTTGTGTTCCACTTCATCTTCTCAAGTGCGTGTGCCTGCATATCTTTGTAGCACTCGTTCTCGTCCTCAAAAGTGCCGTTGCTCTTGTCCTCAAATGCCCAATCGTGGCAATAGGCAACCCATTTAAATCTCATTGTGTCAGTTGTTTTGGTTATACTTTCCTATATGCAAATGCTGTGCCAAACTTACTCTTTCACGAGAATTACCCCAAGAAAATATCCGTTGTCTGCGTAGGTCTCAATCCAATCGTGCAGTACAACCTTCCCGTCTTTCTCATAGAAAGTAACGAGGATATGCTTGTAGTTGGTGTCAATGATTGCTTGGTCAATCCCGTAGCCGTTCGGCAGGTCATTGGTTATTCCGTCCTTGAACATTTCACGAACATCGTCCATAGTCTTGCCCTCGGTCATAGCCTTGACCTCTTTCCACTCGTTGATGTAGTCTTGCTCTGTCATAGTGTCAGTTGTTTTGATTACGATATACTATATGCGAAAATCGTGCCACACACCCCATAGTGCGACACGATTTGCCTATAAAAACTAATAAAAACAATATCAATAAATCCTTACTCGCCAAACTAATGGACTTCCATAGCAGGTAGTCAGCCTATCTATGTCATTGTGTGGTGCGACAATCACACAACCGCCCTTTGTGTCTCCCATTGGGAAACTGCGACAACCTTTGTAACTTTTGGTTATTGTTTATCCTATTGCGTTGTCTTTGTGCTTGGGATTCCTATGGGTACAAATCAAATCAAAATATCACAACCTTGCTTATTACGGGGGAACTCTCTCCTTTTCGGTGTGGACTTGACTTGTCGGCACAACAGCCACTTTGTCAGTTATTGGGATATGTACTGCCACTCTCTCGGCTTTAAGTGGCAGGCACTCAACCCACACCAACCCAATCAGTATTGCGTAAATTAGATTCAGCATAACGATATGTGTAATATCAATTATCGTGCCACAATTAGGATTCGTCAAAGAAATCTTCGTAGATTTTTTCTTTCTCCTCGTAGGATAGACCATTCCACCAATTGTCGGTGTCGGTAAGGAATTGCTGAACATCGTGGCAATTAAGGCCTTTGACTTCCTCTCTATCGTATATTCCAAGATGTCTCCACCAATCCTCAATAATATGGTTATACTTTGCCATACCTCACATAATGTAGTTATCGTAGAGCAGGTCGGAAAAGTCTTCTTCCGTCAGTTCAATGATTTCTTCGGGTGTGATACCACTCACTTCCCCAATGACTTCGCCCGTGTCTTCGTTGCAGAAGATAGTGCCTTCCTCGTCAGTGATACCTGTCTTCTTGTCAGTTCCTGCGTTGAAGAAATAACGAAGACCATAGCCACCTCTTGTGTAGTCAAATTCACTCTTTTTCATATTGTTCAGTGTTTGATTAAGTATATTGCAAAGACTATGCCAACTTCACACTTGCCACCGAATAATCGGCATCTTTTTCGGAATAATCGTGGTTTCCCGCCTCCTCATAGGCAAGGTCTTCAGCCTCTTCCTCGCTTTCAGCCTCAACCTCAATGGTGGCAAAGCCGTAACTCGTCCTGCACACCTCAACCTTGTAGGTCTTTTTCTTGGGGGCAACAACCTCCTTCTCGGCCTCGTCTGCCTCGTTGTACTTCTCGGCTTGGTAGCAAAGACAGCAATTACTGCAATACTTCTTGCCATCGTTTGCCTCGGTAGCGAGACACATAGAACAAGTGGGGATTCTTCTGCCACAATTAGGGCAGGTCTGCACACCCAACTCGGCTTTCAGTGCGACCTCGGCATCGCAGTGCGGACAATGCTCATAGCAATAGTCCTCGTCCTTGTTGGTGTTCTTGTACTTCTCCATCACATCGTGCCACGCATCAGTGATAAGGTCGGAAAGTTCTTCTTCGTAGTAGTTCTCGGCATAGACCTCAACCACATAACCATCGGTAGTGACCTTGCAGTCATAGCAACCATCGGTTTCTTCAAGTTCAAGTTGGTAGCCAATCTTTGCCAAGTCTTCATTGGCATAGGCAAGGAGTTTTTCCCAATCGTTGTGCTTGTTCATATCTTATAGGTGTTAATTGTGGGTACGCATTTGCGTATATCTATTTTCTACACAGCAAAGATTGTGCCAAACCTATTCGGTGCGATAAACAAACCCAACAAGTTCGTGCAGTGGAGTATAAAGACAATAGTCATAGTCTCCGTACTCGTCAATGACCTCTGCCAATGCGTCAGCCACACGATTCTCGTCCACACCCCAAAAGAGTTCAATGGTAAACCCCTTGACAGCGGAACAATTTTCAAAGATTCTTGTGTCACGATTGACGGCATAGACTCCGTAGTCCTGCATCCAATCGGTTTCCTCTTTCTCAATGATGCCTTTCATACGATTCAGTCTTTAGGCTGTGACCTTTGCCACATCTTCGGCCCACATCTTGTCCACCCCTTCCTTGCACATCTTCTGCACAGAAATAAGGGCATCTTTCTTGAACGGCACATCCTTGCCGTCCTCGGTCTCCACATCAAAGGAGTCCACCATTTCGCCACCGATATAGGTCTTGGCCGTGGTGATGCAATCGTCTTCGACAACGATAATGATTTCTGCGTTCTTGTAGTTGTAGGTAAGTGCGATATCCATAGTCAATTACATTTAGTCAGTTAAAGTGATACTTGAGGTTGGGTGGTGGGTCTTGACCTAAAGGTCAAGCCCCCCGTCCTTGACTACCTTGATGTAGCCGTTCTCAATGCACCTCAGCACATTCTCCCTCGTAGGGTTGATAGCCGTGTAGTCGGCCAAGAAGATATAGAAGTGCTTTCTCGTGGTAACGGAGTAATCCCACAGCGGGGTGATGGTAAGTCTCCCGTCCTTGTCATACTTGGCTATGACGGACTCGTAGGATTGGAAATAGGTGTCTCCGTTGTGGTGGATGACGAATTGGTTGGCGGCGCGATTGCCACGATTGTTGATGATGTTCTCTACTTTCATTTCCTTTCTGTTTATGTTCGTAGTTGTCTATTCAAATCCCGTGCCAAAGCAGGGAAAAACTTTGAGAATTTTGGGTACGCATCTGCGTACCCTTTAGTTAGTAATCGTCTTCCTCGTTCACTCCCTGCACCTCGTCGGCAATATCCTCTACGAGGTCGTGGTAGGGAGTCTTAATGACTTGACGAAAACGATAGCCGATTTCGGCAGGAGTCCATCCGTTGATACGAAGGATTGCGTAGATTCCGACACCCGTGATGATGTCAAGGGCAACATAGATTGCCAAGATAATGAGCCAAATTTTCATAGAGCAAAAGGTTTATTAAGCCTAATCAAGAAGTGTGCCAAACCTTTCCTATTTCTTGGAAAGTTGTGAGAGCATACCCACAAGGGGTGTGAGGGTGTTAATGGCCGTAGCCATCTGCTTTTCGTCCATTTTGGACAGGGCAGACACCATAGGAGTAAGGGCGGACGCATCCGCACCCATAATGCCCGTGAGGGCGGAAGTGGCCATCGTTTCGGCCATCATTTCAGCAAGAGGATTCGCCATAGTTTCTAAAAATTTTTGATTCACACACCTTTTTGCAAATTGCGTGCCAAAGTGGGGGAAATGGGGAACTTTTTTTGACTTTTTTGGGGTAGGGGCAAAGGGAGTTAGTGGATTTATAATAATGTTGGGGCTATATGGGGGTATAGGTGGGGAAGGTGTGGGGGTGTAATCCCCACGGTAGGG
>JAEEGH010004722.1_pt1 | contig 34735 bp, 38 predicted proteins | sample 9134181 | NCBI WGS metagenome assembly JAEEGH01 (sample SAMN16246544, study PRJNA631951) | gut metagenome | biome: gut microbiome; feature: rumen; material: DP-attached | host: Bos | place: Iran: Karaj | collected 2018-10
CGTGCGAACCGTCTCTGCCATCCTTCGTGCATCCTCGGTATCCTTTGGACGTGCTGATATTTAAATCTAACATTTTTTCAGAAGAATCAAAACAGACGATACGTTCACCGAATGGTTTCAACGAGATAGTATCTGAGCCAACAGTTAAACCCCTTAAACCTCTTCCCCTTTTTCATGAAACAGACCCGTGCCGAGAGGATGGCACTGAACTTCGACGGCATCGACGCGTTGGTGATCGCCAACGCCAGCGAGCCGTTCCTGGATTCCACATATTGGTACCTCACCGGATGTACCTCCGGTACCTTCGAGAGCGCCCGCGCGGTGGTCACCGAGAGCGGGGAGCTGCACACCTTCGTCAGCATCCTGGAGGAGGAGTCCGCGAAGGAGGGCGAGGGGATCGTCCACGTCTACCATAAGGACGACGAGCGCAAGGAGGCCATGAAGGAGGTCCTGAAGGGATGCGGACGCATCGGTGTCAACTACGGTTCCGCCGCTTACGGCTCTGTCATGTGGATGAAGTCATTCCTGGACGACGACGTGCAGTTCGTGGACGCTTCCAAGACCATCGCGGAGACCGTGGCCGTCAAGGACGAGAAGGAGATTGCATCCATATCCAAGGCATGCGCCATAACCTCGAAGGTGGCGCAGGACCTTCCGGACATCATATCCGAAGGGTGCAGCGAGAGGGAGATCGCATCTGAGATGGACATCCGTATGCTCAGGCTGGGAGGTTCGGGGGTGGCGTTCGACACCATCGCCGCGTTCGGCGCCTACTCGTCGCAGCCCCACCACATGCCCTGCGATTACAGGCTGAAGAAGGGCGACACCGCTCTGTTCGACTTCGGTTCCAAGTACGAGATGTACTGCGCCGACCTCACGAGGACCATATTCCTCGGGGATCCGGACGACAGGCTGAAGAGGGCGTACGAAGTGGTGAAGAGGGCACAGGAGGCCGGTCTGGCACAGATCAGGGAAGGAGCCTCCGCGGAGTCCGTTGACGCCGCTGCCAGGGAACTGATCGACTCCACCGAGTTCAAGGGGCTGTTCATCCACTCGTTCGGCCACGGGATAGGCATGGACATCCACCAGCCCATCTACGTGTCCCCGCGCTCCAAGAACATACTGAAGGCGGGCAACGTGATATCCGCCGAACCGGGGATATACATCCCGGGACTGGGCGGGATAAGGATAGAGGACACCGTGCTGGTGACCGAGGACGGATACCGTCTCCTGACCGAGTACGACCACGAGATGACCGTGGTGGATCAGTAAGACCTGTCGATTGTGATCTTCTGCCTGTCGCCGGCATCCTCGAGCCCGGCGTAATCGCCGGTCAGTCTTCCGATGACGATGACGGGATAGGGGGATACGGGCTCCCCGTCCTCCCCGCTGAGGGGGGTGGGTCCGAAGAAGAAACAGAGCGCTTTCGCCTTGGGCCAGTACGCTATGTCCCCCTTCCTCAGCCTGGTGACCTGCTCGCCCTCGATGGGGCAGTCGAGCGGGCACTCGAAGTAGATCATCGAGCCGAGCATGTTGATGTAGAACTTCCGGGGTAAAGAGAGCCAGATGGTGTCGGATATGGTGTTGTCACCGAGCTCGCCGGTGAACTCCCCCTTGATGGTCCTGATGACTATCCCGCTCATATCCGCACCTTCCGGCGTGTTTATTGCTTCTTCCTCTCGAAGAGTGCCCTGATGTCCTTTCCGACGACCTCGAGCTGGAGCTTCTTCTCGTCGGCCTCCATCCTCTTCAGGTCCTTGAGGCCGGCGTTCCAGTCCGCTCTCCACTCGTCCTTGAACTTCCCGGACTCGATGTCGGCGAGGATGGACTTCATTCCCTTCTTGGACTCCTCGGTGATGACCCTGTCCCTTCTGGTGAGTCCGCCGAACTCGGCGGTGTTGGACACGACGTACCACATCTTCTCGAATCCGCCGACGTTGATCAGGTCGGTGATGAGCTTGGTCTCGTGGAGGACCTCGAAGTACGCCATCTCCGGAGGGTATCCCGCATCGACGAGGGTCTGGAATCCCGCCTTGATCATGGCGGTCAGACCTCCGCAGAGGACGGCCTGCTCACCGAAGAGGTCGGTCTTGGTCTCGTTGTCGAAGGTGGTCTCGAAGACCCCTGCCCTGGTGGCTCCGAGTCCCTTCGCGAGGGCGAGGGCGATGTCCTTGGCCTTGCCGGTGTAGTCCTGGTGGACGCAGACCAGCGCGGGGACCCCGAATCCCTCGAGGAACACGAGCCTCTCCATGTCCCCGGGGGCCTTGGGCGCCATCATGATGACGTCGACGTCCTTCGGGGGCTGGATGAGCTTGAATGTGATGGCGAATCCGTGTGCGAATTCGAGTGCGGCGCCCTTCTTGAGGTTGGGTGCGACATAATCCTTATAGATGTCGGGCTGGACCTCGTCGGGGAGGAGCATCATGACGACATCGGCTCCCTTGACGGCCTCGGGGATCTCCGCGACCTTGAGCCCGTCCTCCTTGGCCCTGTTCCAGGACTTTCCGTCCTTCCTGACTCCGACGGTCACGTCGAGTCCGGAGTCGTGGAAACAGAGGGCCTGTGCCCTTCCCTGTGCCCCGTATCCGAGGACCGCGATCTTCTTACCGTCGAGAACATCGAAACTTACATCCGAATCATGATAGATGTGCATTCTTGCATCTCCTGTCGTCCGCTATCCCTTCCCTTTTAATATAATTGTCGAGCCAACGTGACGCGGAATCGGCCGACGGGGAGTACCGCCGATGAAGGATGAAAAACGTGAAGATGTTTGTGCTGGCACATCCGTAGGGCGTGCTCAGAACCCGCAGCGGCCCCTGACCAGCGGGATGGCGGGGTTCGGCGGGAGCATGGGGACCATGTCCTCCTCGGGATCCGCCAGGATGTTGACCAGGAACGGCCTGTCGCTGGCGAACGCCTGCCTGAACGCGTCCTCGATCTCTCCCGGTCTCTCCACGGTCACGCCGCGTGCCCCGAAGGCCTCGGCGAGCTTGACGAAGTCGGGGTTGGAGTCGTAGAGCTTTGTCGCGGAGTACCTCTTGTTCCAGAACAGCTTCTGCCACTGCCTGACCATACCGAGCCATCCGTTGTTGATCAGACAGATGACTACGGGCAGGTTCTCCGCCACGGCGGTGGCGAGCTCCTGGACGACCATCAGCAGTCCGCCGTCCCCGGTGACGGTGACGACCTTCTTCTCGGGTAACGCGCATTTGGCACCGATGGCGGACGGGAGTCCGAATCCCATGGTACCGAAGCTTCCGGACGAGATGAACTGCCTGGGGCGGGTGATCTTGAGGTGGTGCATCGCCCACATCTGGTTCTGGCCGACGTCGGTGGTGACGATGGTGTCCTTGTCGATGAACTTGTTGAGTTCGTGCATGATCCTCTGCGGGAGGATCGGCGAATCGTCGTAGTCGGTCTTGCACGATGCGCATCTGGACCTGTATCCCGCTGCCACGGCGAGCCATGCGGGGTTCTGCTGGATCCCGGCGAGCTGTTCGATCATCATGTCGAGGACGACCCTGAGGTCGCCGAGTATGTTGAGCGCTGCGGTTTTGTGCTTGTCGAACTCGGTGCTGTCGATGTCCACGTGGATGACCTTGCATCCGGGCGAGACCCTGGTGTGCGGGCTGTAGGTCCTGTCGGAGAACTTGGAGCCCAGCGCGATGACCAGGTCCGCCTCCTTTATGACGCTGTACGCGGACAGTCTCCCGTGCATCCCCAGCGTACCGAGGTTGAGCGGGTGGTCGAATGGGATGGCGCCGACACCCATCATCGGTGTGACGACCGGTGCGCCGATCATCTCGGCGAGCTTGACCAGCTGTTCGCTGGTGTCCGATCCTATGACGCCTCCGCCGGCGAGGATCACCGGCCTGCTGCTGGATCTGATGGCCTGGATAGCTGCGGGCAGGTTGCTGAGGTCGGTCCTGGGGGTCCTGACCTGGTAGTCCTGACCGAGGAGTTTCTCGTCTATGTCCGAGTTCATGGAGTCGACGGGCAGGTCCACGTGGACCGGTCCGGGACGCCCCATCTGGGCGACCTTCCATCCCTCGTCGATGGCCTTGGGGAGCTGCGGGAGCTCGAGGACCCTGTAGTTGTACTTGGTGACGGGCATCATGAGGCTGAACGCGTCCACCTCCTGGAATGCACCGAGACCTAATGACCCAGATGCGACCTGTCCGGTGAGGACGAGCATGGGGATGGAATCGGCGTAGGCCGTTCCGACGCCGGTGACGACGTTGGTGGTGCCGGGTCCGCTTGTGACCAGGCAGACTCCCGGTTTGCCGCTTGCCCTGGCGTAACCGTCGGCCATATGGCCGGCGCACTGCTCGTGGCGTACGAGTACGTGGTCTATGGGCGAGTTGAGAATTTCGTCATAGATCGGGATGACGGTACCTCCGGGGTATCCGAAGATCTTTGTGACATCCCTGTCCTCCAGCATTTTAAGCAGCGCTCTAGAGCCTTTCATGTGGTTGCCTCTGGGCCTGGTATGGGGTTGGTTGTTAAAACCTTTGGTGCAGGGAGATGAAAAAAACGGGAGGGGCGGAAGCCCCTAATGTGTTTCAGTTCAGCGGCAGAATCGTGATCTGACCCATGACCACGTCGTTCACTTTCTCCTGTATGCCTGCCGAGGGATCGATCGATGCATAGTACAGGCCACCCGTGACGGAAAGTCCTTTGACGAAGACGGTTCCGTCCTTGGAGTACACATCATCGATTCTGGTGACGCCGTTCATCTGCTCGGTGCACGTACCATCGGTCATGTCGTATCTGTACAGCGTCGTGGAATCCACAAAATACAGATATTTACCGCTAAGGACAACGTTGTAGTCATACCATCCAACATGAGTATCACTCGTATTCCCATGGCCAAGGTAGAGTATCCCCTCTACCGACTTACATACCGGGCTGTATAGTGCGTTAGTGGCTATATTGTGTCCGATATCCATGTCTTGAACTGTCGATGTGAGGTCGCTCTTTATCACTGTTTTGGTGAGGGTGTGCTCATTTTTCAGTGTGATAATTACGTTATCGTTCCCTTCAGTGTACCTGTATAATTGATTCCCTTTATCCTCTCCTGCGATTCTGAACGAATCCTCAGCTGAGAGATTAACGACCTCCGTGGCATTTTTACCAGTGGTGAATTTCTCGTATGCAGTGGGTATTCCGTATGCGTTATATGTAACGGAATTGCACAGGTACCCATCACAGATTTCATAACTGTCTGCATAAGGGTACATGGTCCCATCTGCAAATCTGACGTATCTGGTGTAGTTAGAACTGCCGTTGGTGAAGTCATCACAAAAGATGAGAGCGTTATTCTTACAGGCAATTACCTCATTATTCAGGTTACTGAATTGTTCCCCGTTGATGAGTTCCGTGATAGTCAGTACGTCATTGACGATCTTGATGCTGCAAATCGCCGGTTTATCATTGGTGGTGTTGGTCCTATCCCTGTAAAACAGCTTCTCACCGTTGTATTCTCCGATGTATGCATATCTCTTGCCGAACGGGACGCTGTTTTTAATTCCATACGAATGATTGTTCCATACAATGTCCCCATTGGCGACCTCGTAGATTTTCCCCGTTTCGGTGTCAATGAAGTATTCGAGGATGTTGTTGATGCGGTAGGTCCCATTGTCAGAGAACCAATCTCCGTATTGTATGTGCAGGATTCCTTCGCAGTATTCCATGAAAGACAGGCTGTAATCCCTCTCCAGCCATGTCACTTCGGTGTTATCCCCGCTATCCATCGCTTCTTTTGATTTGAAGAATTTTACCGGTTCGAACTGACCGTTCGCATTTTTCTTGTACAGGGATTTGATAACATCCGATGTACTATCATTGTCGCCTAGAATTCCTATCGCATTGGCTGTAGCTGGTGCGGAATTTGTTTTGCTTACATTATACACGGCGAGAGTATCTGTCTTGCCGATATTCACATACATTCCGTCCAGTGATTTTTTGTCATCATCCTTTTTGTCCTTCATCAGGAAGAATGCTGCACCGCCACCTGCTGCCACGAGAAGCACGGCAACAACGGCTATCGCTGCTACTTTAGTGTTCATGTTTTCTGCGACTTCGTACAGCTATTTAAGTAGAAACGGTTATGTTCAAAAACAATAAACGATTTAGGATATTCATCACTACTTTTTATGATAATCGTTTATATGAACTAAATCGAATTTCGTAAAATTATTACGAATATTGTAATAACGGCGCCAATCCGTGCCGTTCGATCCCTCTGGACGCCATACGGATAGGTGACCGGACGATGCCGCATACCAGAGCAATCCGTTGGATATTCCGAGGTTCCACCCACAACCTTATTTTAAGAGGGGCGCATACAGATGGGTAAGGTGAAACCTGATGAAGGTCAAGGTAGGAATCAACGGATACGGAACGATCGGAAAGAGGGTCGCTACGGCCGTCAACCAGCAGGACGACATGGAGATTATCGGAATAACCAAGACCCGCCCCACTTACGAGGCGAGGGATGCGGTCCGTCAGGGATATCCCGTCTACGTTCCCGCGGAGAGCATGGACGCTTTCAAGGATGCGGGGATCCCGGTAGCGGGTACCGTCGACGACATGATCAAGGCCGCGGACATCATCGTGGACTGCACGCCCGGCAAGCTGGCCGAGGAGTACAAGGCCAAGTACGCCGCCGCAGGGAAGAAGGCAATCTGGCAGGGAGGCGAGGACCACAGCCTCACCGGGATATCGTTCAACGCCACCGCCAACTACTCCGAGTCGTGGGGGGCACAGTTCTCCCGTGTCGTATCGTGCAACACCACCGGTCTCCTCAGGACCCTGTTCAACATCGACAAGAACTTCAAGATCAAGAACGCCTACGTCACGCTCATCAGGAGGTCCGCCGACCCCAACGACAGCAAGAACGGGCCCATCAACGCCATCGAGCCTTCCGTCAAGCTTCCTACCCACCACGGACCCGATGTGCAGAGCATCATGCCCTGGCTGAGCATCAACACCATGGCCGTCAAGGTCCCCACCACCCTCATGCACGTGCACACCATCGTCGCGGAGCTGGGAAGCGAGGTCACCACCGAGCAGGTCAAAGAGGTCATCAGATCCTGTCCCCGCGTAAAGCTGGTCAAGAGCAAGGAGGGCATCAAGTCCACCGCCCAGATCATGGACCTGGCGAGGGAGCTCGGAAGAACCCGCGGCGACATGTTCGAGATCGTCGTCTGGGAGGACGGCATCAAGGTCGTCGGCAACACCCTGTACTACTACCAGGCCGTCAACCAGGAATCGGACGTCATCCCCGAGAACGTGGACTGCATCAGGTCCATGTGCAAGCTCGAGAAGGATGCCGCCGCATCCATCGCGAAGACCAACAAGGCAATGGGAATCTGAAGGTAATCGAATGAAGGACTTCCACACGCTCGAGGACTTCAACTTCAAGGACAAGACCGTCCTGCTGAGGGTCGACATCAACTGTCCCCTCGACAAGGCCACGCTCAAGATCATCAACGACTCCAGGATCAGGAGGGTCATCCCCACGATCAGGGAGCTCATCGGGAAGCAGGCCAAGCTCGTCATACTGGCACACCAGAGCAGGAAGGGCAAGTGGGACTTCACCTCCCTCGAGCAGCACTCGGAGAGGCTCGCCAAGCACCTCAACTACCCGGTGAAGTACGTCGACGATGTCATGGGCGAAGAGGCCAAGAAGGCGATCAGGGAGCTGAAGTCAGGAGAGGTCCTTCTCCTCGGCAACGTGAGGTCCATCGATTCGGAGACCGCCAAGCTCGACATGTTCGGACATGCGGAGGCGGAGCTGGTCGAGACCCTCGCACCTCTCATCGATTATTACGTATGCGACGCGTTCGGTGCGGCCCACAGGTCGCAGTGCTCGCTGGTCGGATTCTCGCTCAAGGTGCCTTCCGCATCCGGAAGGCTGATGGCCAAGGAGCTGTACGCGCTCAGCGCGGTGTTCGACGAGCCCAGGAGGCCGTCCGTCTTCATCCTCGGAGGGGCCAAGTTCGGCGACGCCTCGGGAATGATCGACCACGTCCTCGGAAGCGGCATGGCCGACTCCGTGATACTCGTGGGACTGGCGGGCAACGCGTTCCTGCTGGCACGCGGAGTTGACATCGGTGAGGCATCCAAGGCCGTCCTCCAGGAGGAGCTCACGCCCGAGAACCTCCAGGCGGCGAAAGACATCATGGCGAAGTACGGACAGCGCGTGCTGCTGCCCGTGGACGTCGCGGTGGAGAGGGACGGGAAACGCGTATCCGTCAACATCGGCGACCTGCCCAGCGCGGAGCCCGCACTGGACATCGGAGACGCATCCATCGAGAAGTTCTGCAAGGTCATCATGGCGTCCAGGACATCGTTCATGTCCGGCCCCGCCGGTATGTACGAGAAGGAGGGCTTCGGAAAAGGTACATACGAGCTCATGGGCGCGATGATCGAGTCCAGGGGACAGTCCGTCATCGGAGGCGGACACACCGTCGGAGCCGCCGACAAGTTCGACTTCTCGGACAGGTTCTCGTACGTGTCGACCGGAGGAGGGGCGTTGGAGACCTTCCTCCTCGGGGAGCCCCTGCCCGTCGTCGAGGCGCTCAGGTACTCCTACAAGAACCTCTGAAACGGGTGCTCACGCACCCTTACTCATTTCTTCAGCATCGACCCGCAGTGGGGACAGAAATCCCTGTCTGGGTCTACGTCCCCTCCGCACTTGGCGCAGCGTGACATGTACGAGTCCTTCGGACCTTCCACCACCGCGCCGCACCTCGGACAAAAACCTGTGTCTGCCTTCAGTTTGGCGTAGCAGTTGGGGCAGCGGGAGCCCTTGTTCATCCTGTACAGGAACCTTGGCGCATACGCCAGGATCGAGAGGTAGAGGAAGGCCAATGCTGCCACCAGCACCATCAGCCCGAAGAAAATCATGGATGCCCTGTCGTGCGCCCTGGTGAGGAACAGCAGGACGTTGATGAGCAGCCACAGTCCCGGGAGTATCGGGACGAGATATCTCCCTCTCATGCCCGCAGTTACCGTCAGCGGTCTTAAAAAGGTTATTACGACCGTCCCGTTTCGGGATCTGTAATTTCATAGCGAATCGCTAATAAATTATATCCACGATCAGATAGCCACTAGGAGTAGGTAGACAGATGCCAGCACGCACACGTTTGCAACTGATCGGAGGCTTCCTGGGTGCCGGAAAGACCACCCTCATCAACAGATTGGCACAGAGATATGCGGATGAAGGGAGAAGGGTCGGCGTCGTGACGAACGATCAGGGGAGGTTCCTGATAGATACCGAGTTCGCGAAGCTGCACGGATTCAATGTGGAGGAGGTCACGGGAAGCTGCTTCTGCTGCAACTTCCCCAAACTGTTCGAGAACCTGGAGAAGCTCTCCGGGGACGGAGGGGCGGAGTACATCCTCGCAGAACCGGTCGGTAGCTGCACGGACCTCGTCGCCACGCTCATGATGCCGCTGAGGACGTACCATGCGGACAGGTTCTCCGTCGCTCCGCTCATCGTGATGGTGGACGGCGCGAGGATGTTCGACGGGGTGCTGGATGCGGTGACCCTCGGAGGATACCTCAGGCATCATCAGGTCGCGGAGGCGGAGTACATCGTCCTCAGCAAGACCGACCTGTTGGGTCCGGAGGATGCGGACAGGTTCATGACGGAGCTCAGGGGGATCAATCCGACGGCGAAGGTGATAAGGTATTCCGCTGTCACTGGCGAGGGCTTCGACGAGATAGTGGATATCATAGACGGTACGGAGGAGACGGCCAGAAGACCGGTGGACGTGGATTATGCCAAGTACGCCGATGCCGAGGCGGAGCTGGGATGGTACAACGGCGTCTTCGAGTTCGATGCCGGGGACATCGACGCCTGCGACCTCGCCTCCTCACTGCTGAGGGACATAGGTTCGAAGTATCCCGCATCCTCCGTGGCGCACGCCAAGGTGGCGTTCACATGGGACGGCGGACACGTCAAGGTGTCGCTGATCGGCGGCGACGTCTCGGTGGGCGGTACGTACGGCTCCGGCACCTTGAACGGGAAGATCCAGATGAACCTGAATGCGCGCATAGCATCGGATCCCGGGGCCCTCAGGGAGGCCGTCTCCGAATCTGTCGGGAAGGTCCTCGGGGAGAACGGCATCCACACCTTCGGAAGCACATTCGAGGAGTGCTTCGCACCCGGTAAGCCGAATCCGACCTACAGGATGGCATGATGGGCGCCGCCCCGGAGAAAGGGGCGGACACCCTTTGGGGTTTCAGAAGAGCTTCTCCATGCGGGAGAGCGCTTCCCTGATCCTGTCCACGGGCTTGGTGACCGCGAACCTGACGAATCCGTCGACGGTGGGTCCGAATCCGGTACCGGGCGTGCAGACCACTCCGACGTCCAGCACCTTCTCGGCGAACTCCGCCGAGCCCATGCCGGTCTTGGCCCAGACGTAGAACGTGGCCTTGGGCATCACCACCTCCAGACCGAGCTTCCTGAGTCCCTCGACGAGGACGGACCTCCTCTCGGAGTACACCTCCATGTTCCTCTGGATGATCTCCGGGAGCTTGCCGGACTCCTTGTACAGCTCAAGACCGGTGATCCCCGCCTTCTGGACGAAGATGGGCGCTCCGGAATCGATCTGTCCCTTGCACTTCTTCAGTCCGGCGATGAGATCTTTGTTTCCGACGGCGTATCCCAGCCTCCAGCCGGTCATGTTGAACGTCTTGGAGAACGAACCGAACTCGATGCAGTCCTTCCCGGCCTGGAGCGCGGAGGGCGCCATGTAGCCGTCGAAGCACATCTCGGAGTAGGCGTTGTCGTAGCAGAATATTGTATTGTTATCTCTGCACCAGTCCTGGACCTTCTTCAGGTAGGCGACGTCGCAGGTGGCCCCCGTGGGGTTGTTGGGGTAGTTGGCGTAGAGCATCTTCGCTCCCTTGGGGCAGTCGTCCACGTCCAGCAGCCATCCCTTCTTCTCCTGGAGGGGGACCTGCACGCATTTCGCCTCGTTGAAGAGGGTGGACGCTCCCGAGTACACGGGGTATCCGGGGCTGGGCGCGACGATGGTCTCGCCGCAGTTTACGAAGGCCTGCGAGATGTTGAAGATCGCCTCCTTGGATCCCAAGGTGACGCACACCTCGGTGTCCGGGTCCACCTCGACGCCGAACCTGACGCCGTACCACTTGGCGATGGCGTCCCTGAGGCTCTTCTCCCCCTGGGAGGAGGAGTAGTTCTGGTTCCCGGGTCTGCCCGCTTCCTGGCACAGCGTGTCCACGATGGGCTGGGGGGTGGGCAGGTCGGGGTCCCCGATGCCGAAGTCGATGATGTCGACCCCCTGCTTCCTCTTCTCCGCGATCATCTGTTCGATCCTGACGAAGAGGTAAGGGGGGAGTTTCTGCAGTCTCTCTGAGAATTCGTAGTTCATTGTATCCACCTTAAAGTTCTATGTTTCCTGTGTAGACGAACTCCGACGGTCCGTCCATGTAAACGTGTTCGAGTTTGCTGTCGACGGTTATCTTCAGGTATCCGCCGGGGAGGTGCACCTGCACCGGTACGTCGAACGGTACCAGCCCGTTCAGGGCCGCCGCGGTGGTGGTGGCGCATGCGCCGGTACCGCAGGCGAGGGTCCATCCGACACCCCTCTCGAACACCCTGATGTCGATCTTCCCGTCCTCGACCCTGGCGAACTCCACGTTCGCCTTGCGGGGGAAGAGGTCCCTGTTGGCCTCGAGGTACGGTCCCAATTTATCGATCTGCCCGTCGGTGAGCGGGTCGAATGTGACGCAGTGGGGGTTGCCCATCGATACGGCGTTCACCTTCAGATCGATCCCTTCGGCGGTGATCGGACGGTCGATGAACCTGTCTCCGTCGCCGGCGACGGGCACGAGCGAGGGTTCGAGTATGGGCGCGCCCATGTCGATCTTGACGCTCGACACCTTCCCGTCGGGACCGCACGTGCACTGTGCCAGCAGGTTGCCTCTGCCGGTGTGGATGACGAAGTCCCTCTTCTTCACGATGCCCATGTCGTATGCGAATTTGGCAACGCACCTGATGCCGTTGCCGCACATCTCGGGCTCCGTGCCGTCGGTGTTGAATATGCGCATGGTGACGTCGCTGCCGTCGATCCCGGGGTTGACGTAGATGACCCCGTCGGAGCCGATGCCGAAGTTGCGGTCGCACATGAAGGCGATCTGTTCGGGGGTGAATCCCGGGTCCCCTTTCGTGCCGTCGAAGACGATGAAGTCGTTCCCGATGCCGTGGTACTTCCAGAACTGCGTCATCTGGTGAGCCTCTCGGGTATTATCTGGTGCCTCCAGAGGTCCTCGATCTCCTCCGGTTCCCTGATGAGTTCCGCCTTGCCCTCGTTGACGAGGACCTCGGCGCACCTGGGCCTGGAGTTGTAGGGGCTGGACATGGAGAATCCGTAGGCTCCCGCGCAGTAGACGGCGACGATGTCGCCCTCCTCCGGGTCGGGGAGCACGCGCTCGTGGGCGATGTAGTCGCCGGACTCGCAGATGGGTCCGACGACCTCGTACTTCGCGGTGCATGCCTTGTTGAACTTGTTGGCCAGCGCGACGTAGTGGTAGGAGTCGTACATGGCGGGTCTGATGAGGGTGTTGAATCCCGCGTCCACTCCGACGTACTTCTTGGGTCCGGCGTCCTTGACGTCGTTGACCCTGGTGAGCAGGATGGTCGAATCGCAGACGATGTACCTTCCCGGTTCGAGGGCGACCGTCTTGATCTCGGTCTCGTCTTTGATGGTGTCGCAGATCTCGAAGGCGAGCTCGTCGAGGTCGCACTCGGGGTCCTGCGGTTTGTACGGGACGCCTATCCCTCCGCCGAAGTCCAGGAACTCCAGCTGGATGCCGGTCTCGTCCTTTATCCTGTTGACGAGCCCGCAGAGCACGTCCACGACCTGGCTGAAGGGTTCGGTGGTCAGTCCGCCGGAACCGGTGTGGGCGTGTATCCCCTTGACATCGAATCCCAGCTCCTTGGCCCTGGCGTACGTCTCTATGACCTTGTCATAGGGTATGCCGAATTTCGCTCCCTTGCCGCCGGTCATGACCTTGGCGCTGTGTCCGGATGCCACCCCGGGGGTGATCCTGAACGAGATGGGCATGTCCGTCTTTATCTTGGCGAGCCTCTCCAGTTCGGACTGGGAATCGACGTTGATCCTGCATCCGGTGGCCACTAGCGCCTTGAGCTCGGCGTCGCTGACGTTCACGCCGGTGTACATGATCCTCTCCGCGGGGAATCCCGCCTTGAGGCAGGTGAGCACCTCTCCGATGGAGACGGCGTCGATGTGGCTGCCCTCCTGGTTGAGGATGCTCAGAATAGCCAGATTGGTGTTCGCCTTGCATGCGTAGTGGATCTCGGTGTCCATGTGCTTGGCGAACGCGTCGTGGATCGCCCTGTAGTTCTGCCTGAGGATCTGCTCGTCCGTCACGTACACGGGGGTGCCGAACCTGTCGGCGATCTCCACTGTGGAGACGCCGCCGATCATCATGTTGCCCTTGTTGTTCTCGTAGTCCCTCACGCGTCCACCTTCTTCACGAACTTCTTGTGCAGTATCTTGATGACGTCGGTGGCGCTCTCGGCGGGCACGACGAAGTTCAGGGACACGTCTGACGCTCCCTCGGAGATCATCTCCACGTTGGCGTTCGCCTCCTTCACGGCGCCGAAGATGTCGCCCGAGAATCCGCACTTGTCGAGGAGGTCGTCCCCGACCACGCATATCAGGGCGACGTTGCTCTTGATGTCTATGCCCTCTATGGGCTCGTCCCTCATCAGCTTGAGCTCGCCGATGATGCGGGGGACGTCGCCGTTCTGGATGATGAAGGCCAGCGTGGAGAGCGACGTGGATATCCCGTAGACGGACACGTCGTGGCGTCCGAGGTTGTCCACGATCCTGGCGACCATGCTGGGGTTGTAGGCCAGCTCCCCCGATCTGATGGTGATGACCGAGAGGTCGTTCTTCATGGTGACGCTCTTCACCAGCGAACCGCTCCTCTTCCTCAGCGACCTGATGGTGGTACCGGGGTGGTCGGGGTGGAAGGAGTTGAGGATCTTGACGGTGATCTGCTTGGCCCTGGCGGGTTCGATGGTCTTGGGGTGGAGGACCTTGGCTCCGAAGTACGCGAGCTCGGCGGCCTCGCTGAAGTTCATCTCGTCTATGGATATCGCATCGGGCACGATCCTGGGGTCGGCGCTCATGAATCCGTTGACGTCCGTCCAGATCTCGACGCAGTCCGCATCGAGGGCGTTGCCGACGGCCGCAGCGGCGTAATCGGAACCTCCCCTTCCGAAGGTGAGGGGCTTCCCTGATTCGTTGACGCCGTAGAATCCCGTTATGATCGGGATGCATCCGCGCGCCAGCAGGGGCTTGACGTTGATATCCATGCCCATGGCGGTCTTGTACAGGTCGCACGAACCGGACAGGGGTTTGCCCACGGCATACACCCCGGCCTCCTCCGACGTGAGTGCGACGGAGTCCGCACCCATGTCGCAGAGCAGATGAGCCAGCACGAGGCTGGAGAACCTCTCTCCCTGCGACGAGATGTTGTCCTTGAAGTAGGGGTCGTCCTGATTGTTCCTCGACGAGTAGACCTTCTTGAAGGCCTCGAACCTGACATCGAAGTCCTTCCTGAACTTCTCCATCCTCTCCCCCTTGAAGAGGGCCTTGGCGACCTCCATGTGCCTGGCCTCGAACTTGTCGAACACCTCGGAGTCGACGGCAGCGCTGTCATCCATGGCCCCCACGAGGAAGTTCGTTATGCCGGACATGGCGGACACCACCACGACGGTGCTGTCCTTGCCCGCAAGTATGATGTTGGCGGCTCTCTTCAGAGCCTCGACGGAGCCTACGCTGGTACCGCCGAACTTCTTTACAGTGATCATCATCCTCGCCTTCTTATCAGATGAGTCCCAGCTTCTCGATCGTCTCGTCGAGGTGGACCTTGTTGAGCTCCGAGAGCTCGGTGAGGGGGAGCCTGGGCAGACCGTTGCCGTAACCGAGCCTCTTCATCACATACTTGATCGGGATGGGGTTGGACTCGATGAACAGGTCCGCGAACAGGGGCATGAGCTTGTAGTGCAGTGCGGACGCGTCGATGAACTTCTCCTTGAGGCAGAGGTCCACCATCTTGGTGATGGTCCTGGGCACGCAGTTGGCTGCGACGGAGATCACGCCGACCGCTCCGAGGGCGATCATGGGGAACGTCAATCCATCGTCACCCGACAGGACCTCGAAGTCCTTGGGCTTGTTGCCGATGATGGTCTGGATCTGGTTCATGTTCCCGCTCGCCTCCTTTATGGCGACGATGTTGTCGATCTCCGCCAGCCTGAGGGTGGTGGAGGGGAGCATGTTGGACCCGGTCCTTCCGGGCACGTTGTACAGGACGAGGGGGATGTCGATGCATTCCGCAATCGCCTTGAAGTGCTGGTAGATGCCCTCCTGTGTGGGCTTGTTGTAGTACGGGGAGATGGACAGGATACCGTCCGCTCCCAGATCGGCCGCGGTCTTGCTGAGCATGAGCGCCTCGGACGTGCAGTTGCTTCCCGCGCCCGCGAGGACCCTCGCCTTCTTGGCCTGGTCGATGACTATGCTTATGACCCTGATGTGCTCCTCGTGGCTGAGCGTTGCCGATTCCCCGGTGGATCCGCAGGGCACGAGTGTGGTGACCCCGTTCTCCTCCTGGAAGTCGACGAGTCTCCTGAGACCCTCCTCGTCCACGGATCCGTCCTTCTTGAAGGGCGTGATGAGTGCTGTTGCTGTTCCCTCGAACATCTTAATTCTCTCCGAAGTGCTCCTTCAGCACGAGACGCGTACGGGTGCTGAGGATGTTGTCGTTGCGTCTGACCTTCTCGATGATCTCGTTGAGGTGCTGAGACGACTCCACATCGATGATGGCCAGTATGTCCTGGTCACCAGTCACCTCGAAGACCTCTATTATACCTTCGTATCCGGACAGCTCGTTGGCTATCTCTTCCGTGTCGGTGTTCACGTCGATCCTTATCTCGACCACCGCCTTGACGTTCTTCGAGCTGGTCTTGATCGTGAATCCGCAGATGACTCCGTCATCCACCATCTTGTGGACCCTGCTCCTGATGGTCCCCTCGGAGACCCCGAGCATGTCCGCGATCTCTACGAAAGGACATCTTGAGTCCTTCTTCAGAATCGACATGATGTTTTTATCGAGATTGTCTACCATTCATTCACCTTGCTGTGATTTTCGTAACTATACGCCTGCATTACTCCTATACTATATAATGGATGCGAAAAACGTAGAACTCTTGCGAATAACCTAAGATTCGGCTGCGGAGACCGAAGGGTCCCGGGACGGGCCGTCAACGTATAAAAACGACCTGTCCGATACCCTATCATGGAAGACCAATTGGCGGTGTCCCTGGTCGCATTGGCGGTGCTGCTGTCCGCATCCGTCTCCGATTGGCGCCGCAGGGAGGCCGCCGACATCCACTGGGCGGTGCTGATGGCGATGGGAGGGATCCTCTTCGCCCTGAGGCTCCATGATGCCGGCGTCCCCGTTGTTGCCTATCTGTCGGTGGTCTCCATGGCCCTCATGGCCGTGGATCTCCTGTGGGACCGCGACACCGATGCCCGCATAGATCTGGCACTATACATGTCCATCATCGCTACCGCCTTGATATCCGCCTTCTCGCTGCGCGATACCGACCTGCTTTGGACCTACGTCTCCATGCCCGTGATGTACCTCGTGATGAACACCTTCTATTACAGCGGAGTGGTGAAGGGCGGGGCGGACGCCAAGGCCGTCATAGCGATAGCGTTCCTGTACCCGTCCTACCCCGTGTTCGGGGACCTCCCGCTGATCGGGATCCCGGGCGGTTCGATACCCCTGTTCCTGGTCCCCGCGTTCGCCGTCTTCATGCTCGCGGCCATCCTCTCGGTGCTATTGGTGATACCCTACATGATTACGAATATCGTAAGACACGACACCGAATTCCCATTGATGATGGCGGGCTTCAGGATGGACATCGACAGGGCGGAACGTTCCCACGTGTGGCCGATGGAGGACGCGTTCGGGAACGAGGTGACAGTGTGCATGTCGGGCACCGAGGACCCCGACGTCTACCGGAGGCTGCGCAACGCCGGGAGGACGAAGGTGTGGGTCACGCCGATAATCCCGTTCCTGATCCCGATAACTATCGCCTATGCGGCGATCATACTGCTGGGCAACCCCCTGTTCCTGCTCATCTGACGAACGGGAGCTGCGCGCCGCACTTCCTGCATCTGGTGCCGTCGAGGCCGTCGGTGTCCACCAGGTACCCGAGTCTCGTGACCACTGCGCTCCCGCATTGGGGGCATATCGTATCGCTGCCGTTCTCGGTCATCAGGTTGCCTATGTACACGTAATGCAGCCCCTTCGACATGGCGGTGTCCCTCGCCCATTCCAAAGTGGATTCGGGGGTCCACGGCACGTCATCCATCTCGTTGTCCGGATGGAACCTGGTGAAATGCAGCGGGACGTCGGCCGACAGCTCGCTCAGCACCCAGTCGCAGAACTCCCCGATCTCCTTCTCGCTGTCGTTGTGACCCGGGATTATCAGATACGTGAGCTCCAGATGTCTTCCGGAATCGAACACCGTCTTGACCGTCCTCAGCACGTCCTTCAGGTGCGCGCCGCATATGTTGACGTAGAACTCGTCGGTGAATCCCTTCACGTCGATGTTGAAGGCATCCGCCGCGCCGATGAGGTCCCTCAGCGGTTCCTCGTTCACCAGCCCGTTGGTCACCAGTATGATCTTCATCTCCGGCGCCAGCTTCCTCACGTCGAGGATGTACTCCATCCACGTGGTGGGCTCATTATACGTGAACGCTATGATATCCATGCCGTCGCTGCGGCACATCTCGACGATGCTCTCGGGGGACTTGTAGGTGCTCCTCTTCTTGCCGGAGAACGACTGCGATATGGCGTAGTTCTGGCAGTGCCTGCAGCGCATGTTGCACCCTATGCTCCCGACGGAGAACGTCTTCTCCTTGGGGTGGAAGTGGTACAGCGGCTTCTTCTCCACCGGGTCGTAGCCGATGGACGACACCCTGCCGTAGGTGTTGGCCTCGAGGTAGTCTTTCTCGCCCCTGCGGGTCCCGCACCTGCCGGTGCCGCCCACGGGGATCCTGCAGCCGTGGGGGCACAGCCGGCATATGTATGCGTCGCCGTCCCTGGTGTAATATCTGGCCTCGATGGACACGGGACTAATAGCGCCCATCGCCGATCACCTCGTACTTCTCGTCCCTGTGGAGCAGGCAGTCATTGTCCGTGACCAATCCGATGATGTGGAAGTCCACGCCCGTGTCGGTCATGGCGTCGATATCCCTCCTGTCGAACGTGAACAGGAGCTCGTACTCTCCGCCCCAGTCCATGACCATGTCCTTCTCCGATATCCCCAGGGTCTTGTTTATCACGCGGACCCCCTCCTCCATCGGGAGCAGGTCCCATTCTATGATCGCGCCCACCCTGCTGGCCCTGCAGAGGGTGTTGACGCATGTGGACAGTCCGTCGGAGAGGTCCATGCACGACGTCACCAATCCGGATTCCGCCAGGGCTATGCCCTCCTCCACGCGGGGTATGGGCTCCATCAGGCAGTCGACGGACTCCTTCAGCTCTATCCCGTTCGCGACCGCATGGAATCCCGCGGCCGGACCTCCGAGCGGTCCCGTGACGGCTATGACGTCCCCGGTCCTCGCTCCGCTACGGGTCATCGGCCTGCGTCCCTCCATGGAACCTATGGCCGTCACGGCGACCGTCCCGTTGCCGGGTTTCGTGTCGCCTCCCACGACGTACGTCCCCGCGAACTCCGCGCACTGGTCTATGCCGCTCATGATGTCGCAGATATCCGCCACATCCATCGATACTGGCACATTCATGGACGCCAATAATCCCGTGGGTCTCGCGCCCATGCTGGCGAGGTCGCTGACGTTGGCGGCTCCGCACATCCATCCGAACTGCTCGTAGGTCATGCCCTCGGGCATGTGGCGGTCGAACGTGAGCGAGTCCGTGCACACCACGACGTCGCCAGAGGGCATGGGCAGCACTGCTGCGTCATCGTCCAGACCGTCCGGACAGCCCTCCCTCGCAACGATGCCTCTGATCATCCCGACCAGAGCCCTCTCGCCCACTTCCTCGAATGTCGGCATCCAACGGTCTAACCGCATCCCCGTTTATAATCTGTCGGATGCGCGCGTATCAAAACCTTATATACCGTCATCGGGTTGTTCGGGCTGGTCCAAATCATGTTCGCAGACATAAGGTACGGAAGAGACGGGGTCCAGAGAGTCGAGATCCCCGACAGGAACTACATCGGAACGTTCAGCCCCAACGATGTGGAGATAGGTGCCCCCGACGAGATCATCGGAGCGTCCATCGACGCCCCCATCGGCAGTGAGTCCCTCGACAAGTTCCTCGAGGGAGGGGAGGACATTGTTTTCATCGTCAACGACGGTACCAGGCCGACGCCCACCGCGAAGGTCCTGGACGCGCTGGCTAAGAGGATGGACCTCAGGAAGGCCAGATACCTCATCGCCACCGGTACCCACAGGGACATGACCGAGGAGGAGTACAACAACGTCTTCGGCTCCCACTACCAGGAGCTCAAGGACCGCATCATCGCCCACGACGCGAAGAAATCCGAGTGCGTATACCTCGGCGACGCCAAGAGCGGGACCCCCATGGAGGTCAACAAGATCGCCGTGGACGCTGACAGGCTCGTCATAATCACCAGCGTCGAACCGCACTACTTCGCCGGATACACCGGAGGGAGGAAGTCCTTCCTGCCCGGAGTGGCCTCGTTCAGGACCATCGAGACCAACCACAAGCTCGCGATGAACAAGGAGGCTCAGTCCCTGGTGCTCGAGGGCAACCCCGTCCACGAGGACATGATGGATGCGCTGGAGCAGGTCAAGGGGAAGAAGATCTTCACCATCCAGATGGTGCTGGACAGGCACCAGAACATCTACAAGGTCGCCTCGGGGGACATCAACAAGGCGTTCGCCCAGGCGGTCGAGTGGGCCAACAAGGTCTTCGTCGTGCCGATCCCGGAGAAGGCGGACGTCGTCATCTCCGTGGCGCCCTACCCGATGGACGTGGACCTCTACCAGTCCCAGAAGGCGCTGGACAACGGCAAGTGGGCGCTCAAGGAGGGCGGGAAGATTATCATGGTCTCCAAGTGCAGGGAGGGAGTGGGACACGCCACCTTCCTCACGCAGCTCTCTTCGTCCAAGGACCCCAAGCAGGTCCTGGAGAACCTGAAATCAGAGTACAAGCTCGGCTACCACAAGGCCGCGAAGATGGCGGAGATCGCCGTCTGGGCGGACATCTGGGCGGTCACCGACCTGGATCCCGAGCTCATAGCTTCGGCGAACATCACGCCGTTCCCCTCCGTGGAGGCGGCGGTGAAGAAGGCGCTCGAAGAGAACCCGGAGGCGAGGGTACTGATCCTCTCCGACGGAAGCGTAACAATCCCGAGGGTTGAGTAAATGACATTCAAAACTGACAGTCTGGAAGAAGTAAGGAACGCGGTCAACGTCTGCACCATGTGCGGTTTCTGCAAGAGCGTCTGCCCCTCGTTCAAAGCGATTGGATGGGACTCCGCCCTCTCGAGGGGACGCATCGTCCTGACCTACGGCCTGCTCAACGGCGAGATACCCGCCGACGAGTCGGTCATCAACAACGTGTACACATGCACCACCTGCGCGGACTGCGAGAGGCGCTGCCCCTCCAAGGTCAAGATCGTCGACATCGTCGAGCTCTGCCGCGCGGACCTCGTGGCGAACGGCCACATGCTCCCCAAGCACAAGAAGATGGTCGAGAACATCCTGAAGTACAACAACCCCTACGCCGAGGAGAAGTCCGTCGTGGACACCCTCGGCATCAAACCCAGGAAGGCCAAGGTCGGATACTTCGCAGGATGCACCGCCACCTACAGGAGCAAGAAGACCTCCGCCGCATCCCTCTCCGTGCTGAAGAAGCTCGGGGTGGACTTCACCACCGTCGACGAGATCTGCTGCGGTTCCGTCATGCAGAGGGTCGGATGGCCCCAGAAGGACGTTACCGAGATGATGAAGAAGAACGTCGAGGCCATCAAGTCCCTGGGGATCGAGACGCTGGTACTCTCGTGCGCCGGCTGCTACAGGATGTTCAAGAAGGAGTACCCCAAGTACGTCGACGTGCCGTTCGAGGTCCTCCACATCACCGAGTTCCTCGCCAAGCAGGACCTCAAGCTCAAGCCCATGAAGGGCGTGGCGACGTACCACGACCCCTGCCACCTCGGCAGGCACTGCGGGGTCTACGAGCCTCCGAGACAGGTCATCGCCAAGATCCCCGAGCTCCAGTTCAAGGAGATGGAGTTCAACCGCCAGTTCGCGCACTGCTGCGGAGGCGGAGGAGGGGTGAGGTCCGCATTCCCCGAGGACTCCAAGAGGATCGCGTCCACCCGTCTCTCCGAGGCGGAGTTCGCCGACACCATCATCACGACCTGTCCGTTCTGCGTCAGCAACCTGCAGTTCGGTCTCGACGGCTCCGAGAAGAGGATCGTCGACCTGGTCGAACTGGTGGACGAGCTGCTCTGAACATGCGCGGTTCGGACCTCAGGAGGGGGGACGCCCATCCGCATCCGTTCGTGATGGGGATACTGAACGTCACCCCCGACTCATTCTCCGACGGCGGTCTCTTCGCTGATGCGGAGGCCGCCGTCAGGCATGCCTTCAGCATGATCGACGACGGTGCGGAGATCATCGACATCGGCGCCGAATCCACCCGTCCCGGCTTCACCCCCGTTCCCGCGGAGGAGGAGATACGCCGTCTCATCCACGTGATAGAACGTCTATCGGAATCGTCGGACGTCCCTATATCCGTGGATACGATGAAGACAGAGGTTGCGTACGCAGCCATCTCGGCGGGCGCCGACATCATCAACGACGTCAATGCCCTCCGCGCACCCGGCATGGCGGAACTCGCCGCCGAGACGGATGTCCCCGTGGTGATAATGCACATGCCCGGTGATCCCGCAACCGTCCATGACGGCTGCATGTCCGACCCCGTCATCCCCGCCGTCAGGGGTTTCCTGTCGGAACGCATCGATTCCCTGGTATCCTCCGGCGTAAGGAGGGACAACGTAATCGTCGATCCCGGTGTGGGGTTCGGGAAGACCATGGAGCAGAACATCGAGCTCGTGGAGCACTTGGACCAACTCGACCTCGGTGTGCCGGTCCTCGCGGGACTCTCCAGGAAGAGGTTCCTCGCCGTCATGTATCCCGGAAAGGACCGCGACGAGGCCACGGTATCGGCATCCCTGAAGGCTGCGGAGAAGGGCGCGGACATCCTTCGCGTGCATGATGTACGCAGGATGTGCCAGACACTCAGAACATGAACCTGAACGCGAGCACGCAGAGGGCTACTCCGACGGTGACGTAGAACGCTATGTCCCTGATGTTGGTCCTGCGCGTCTCCCTCTTGTGTTTCTCGAGGCATTCCTCGCTGCAGTATGCCCTGTCGAATGGTATGGGGTCCCCGCAGTAGGCGCAATGGGAGTGTTCCGGCAGTTTCAGGGCCATACCCTCGTGATTGCTTTTCGCTATATAATCCTGCCACCGCAGGGTCTTATATGCGCATATCGGGATTCCGTTTCATGGACACCGTAACCGCGGGCGCATCGGACCGCGACAGGCACGACCGTCAGAGGCGCATCGAATGGGTCGACATGGACGGCATAGCCTCATGCAGGGTGCTGGTCGCCGGTGCGGGGGCGCTGGGGAACGAGGTCGTGAAGGACCTGGTCCTCTCCGGTTTCAGGCACATAGACGTCGTCGACATGGACGACGTGGTCCTCTCCAATCTGAGCAGGTGCCTCTTCTTCAGGGATTCCGACGTACATTCGGGTATGAAGTCCGAGATCGTCGCATCGAGGGCATCCGAACTGGATCCCGATGCGGAGATACGTCCGATCGTCGGCAGGATACAGGACATGGAGTCCTGGGACTACGACATCATCGTCGGATGCCTGGACAACATCCTCGCCAGGATGCATCTGAACGCCACCGCCTGCGGTCTCGGGATACCGTACGTGGACGGTGCGACGGACGGAATGATGGGCAAGCTCCAGGTCGTCCTCCCGGGAGGACCGTGCCTCCAGTGCGCATCCAACCGTTCCCACGCCAAGGCGCTGGAGAGGAGGTTCACGTGCACCGGCAGCTCGTCCGTGTTCGTCCCCCATACCGCATCCGACATAACCACCACGGCCGTGATAGCCGCGATGGAGGTCAGGGAGACGATGAAGATAGCCTCGGACAGACAGGATTTAACTGTTGAAGGCGTGACGTATTACGACGGCACCGCCGGAACGGTGTTCACACTGGATTTGGACCGGGATCCCCAGTGTCCCAATCACACGGAGGAATAAGGAATGTCATTGAAGATTACCGTGAAGAACCTGACGAACGGCTCCACCATCAGGGTGGAGGTAGAACCGTCCGACAGCGTAAGCGACATCATCGAATCCGCAGCGGAGTTCTGGAAGCTGAAGGAGGGCGCCTACGTCCTCAAGAAGGGGAAGAGGCTGCTGCGCGGTTCGGAGTCGGCATCGGAGATCGGTCTCATCAACGAGGATGTCCTGGAGCTGATCCCGGATCCGGAAGGCGGGTGCCGATGGGGCTCCCCAAGGCGGTGCTGCTGAGGAGGATCGGCAGGGAACTGAAGGACTGCGAGGAGTACCTCGGTTCCGAGTTCGAGTTCGATGCCGAGAAGGCCGAGTTCCCGATACGCATCGACATGCACATGAGCAACGTGATGGCCCACGAGACCGCCGACAGGATCATCACGGAGCACGATTTCTACATAGTGCTGACCGAGGACTACGGCTTCAAGAAACCGGAGGTCAGGTGGAAGACCCAGATCTTCCATCCCAACATCATGGATCCCTCCGACGGGGGTTACGTCTGCACCAAGATGCTGAACGAATGGGAGTTCAACACCCGCCTGCCGGCCTTCCTCAAGAGCCTGAGCTTCCTGGTCTCCAATCCAAATCCCATGAGCCCGTTCGGGACGGAATCCTGCATGGAGGCGGCGAGGTTCTTCGCCGACCACGATTCGAAGTTCCGCGGCAGGGTGGAGTACGGGTCGGATTGACATGGTCCGGGTGATCTCTTCCGAGGATGCGGAGCCGGAATTCCGCAGGAGGTCCGTCAGCGGGGTCGGTCTCTTCATCGCCGAATCCGCCGCGGAGACCATGATACAGGCCGCGGACGACGATGCCATGCGCGATTCGGAGACCATGGGCCTGATGATAGGCAGGGCCTACCGCGACGATTCCGGGGAATACGCGGTGGTCGAGCGCGTGATAACCTCCGACAGGATAGCCGATTCCGACGGTGTGAGGTTCGATCCCGAGGGCATGTCCGAGCTGATCGACGGCGTGGACGGTATGTCCGAGGGGGAGCGCATCGTAGGGTGGTACCATTCTCATCTGGGATGCGGATGCTTCATGTCCGATACCGATGTGAGCACCCAGCATTCCGTGTTCGGCAAGGGGATGGGATTCGCCGTGGTCATAGACCCTCTGCGCGGGGAGTTCGCCGTATTCGACAATTCCGAGATACCAGAGAAGGCGCAGATGGTCATCGTGCAGTGATCAGACCCAGATAGCATGCCTCTTGCGCATGTCGTCCTCGGTGGCGCCGAGACGTTCCATGAGCAGAGGTATCATGCCGTCGAACATGAGGACGACGGCATCCTCGAAGAGCGTACCGAGGGGCGCGATGTTCCTGTCGTGCTCCACCCTCGTGTTGAGGGCGATGACGTGGTTAGATGCATGTGCCAGCTTGCTCATGCGGGACGATGTGACGCATATCACGTCCGCTCCCATGCGCCTCGCGATGTTGGCGGTCTGGACCGCGGACATGGTCTCCCCGGTGTTGGATATGAGGATCACCACGTCGCCCTTGCCGATGATCGGGGTTGTCATGTCGCCCACGAAGTGGACGTCGTCCCTTCCCAGCTGCACCAACCTGACCGAGAAGTACTGTCCGACCAGACCGGACCTTCCCGAACCGTAGATGAAGATCTTCCCGCCTTCAAGGATGCTGTCGATGAGAACGTCCAGATCCTTCTGGGGTACGCCCTCCGCCACCTTGCGGACGGCATCCATCAGCGAGCCTACGGATTCCCTGTAGTCCATGGTCACTCTTCGGAGGAATCTTCCTCTTCCGCGACCTCCGCGGCAGCTGCTGCAGCTGCGGCGGCCTCGATCTCCTTCTTCTTCCTCGCCCTGAGGTTCTTGGCGACCCTCTTGTTGACCATCCTCTCGTAGATGATCCTCATGTACATCGCGTCGTGCTCCAGCAGGGGCGACGAGGAGATGATGGTCGCCTCGGGGCGGCTCTCCGCGAGGCAGTCCCCGAGCAGCTCGAACTTGAGGTCGCCCTTCTTGATGGGGGTGAGCCTGAGCTCGTTGCCGTCGGCGTGCTCGACCCCCGCGAAGTGGGCGTAGAGCTTGCCGTTGTTATAGGGCAGGACCTGCTGGATGACGTTCTCGAAGTCGCTGACGTCCACCAGGGATCCGTTGGTGCGTGAGTGGTAGTGGGGGAAGTTGAGCACGGGGATGACCGTGCCGTCGAATGTGTCGCAGAGGTCCAGGATCTGATCCAGGCTTCCGAAGACGTCCTTGCGTCCGGTGACCTCGATACCGATCTTGGGCTTGAGGCCGGTGTCCAGCCACCAGTCGACTATGTCGGCGAGGTTGTTGAAGATGTTCTCGTCGATCTCCTCCTCGGACATCCTGCCGTCGTAAAGACCCAGATTGGTGACTACGACGTCTCCCTGGAGGGCGTTGACCATAAGACCGGCATGCCTGATGGCGTTCATGCAGGTCTCGGTGAGCGGGCTGTTCGTACCGAGGTCGATGTAGTTGGGCGTGTGCATGGAGACCGCCACGTCGAGCCTCTTCGCCATCGTTCCGATGGTCGTGAGCTCGCCGAAGTTGTTGGCGATGGTGGATGACATGCAGACGAGCACGTCGTCCTCCTCTATGGGCTCGTTGGGGTCGGTGATGGATTCGTCGTCCCTGAGGATCTCGAGGGCCATGACGTCCTCGACGGTGCTCATCGTCTTTCCGACGATGTCCTCGTCCGGGTAGACCTCGGTTACGTTCGGGCGCACCATCTGTACCTCGATGGCGGTCAGGCTGAGGTTGTGGATGTCCTCGATGCCGTCCTTGAGCGTGCGTCCCTTGCATGAGAGCGGAATACCTGCTGGTCCGAATCTGATCATGGTTGTCTCCGACCCCCCATGCACCCACCCCTATTTATGGCCTTTTAACTTCGGTCCGCTATAAGGGATAATATATCGTGTGTGTTCGGGGAGCGGGGAACAATACCTTTATAAACAACCTCCACTTAGGCGGGGACACCCAATGTCGGGAGAGTCAGTACTATGAAGAACATTCAGAGGAAAACAGACCTGTCCCTGATCGCCCTGATCAACGATCTCAAGGCGGCCGAGAGGGACACTGGCGCTGCCATCTGGCGAGACATTGCTGAGAGGCTCGAGAAGCCCAGGAAGAACTGGGCCGAGACCAATCTCAGCAAACTGGACAGGTACGCAAAGGACGGAGATGTAATCGTCATCCCCGGAAAGGTCCTTGCGGCAGGCAGCATCGAGAAGAAGATCACAGTCGCAGCATACGCTTTCTCCGCGGCAGCAGCCGAGGGAATCGAGGCAGCCGGCGGAAAGGTTCTTACTATCAAGGACCTCATGGCGGAGAACCCCAAGGGCTCCAACGTCAGGATTATGAGGTGATTCGGATGGTTACAATCATTGATGGAAAGAACGCGGTCCTCGGAAGGCTCGCAAGCATCGTTGCCGAGAGGATCATGGACGGCGAGGAGATCGTCGTCCTCAACAGCGAGAGCATCGTCATCACCGGTGAGAAGGAAATGGTCTTCGCAGACTACAAGGCCAGGTTCGACCGCGGAGAGTGCAAGTCCAGGAAGGGACCCTTCTACCCCCGCAGGGCAGACCTTCTGTTCAAGAGGTCCGTCAGGGGAATGATCCCGTGGAACAACACCTCCGGAAGAGAGGCGTTCAGGAGACTCCACGTCTACGTCGGAGTCCCCAAGCAGTTCGCCGATTCCGAGGTCTCCGTCGAGGAGCAGGCGATGAAGAAGATCACCGGCAAGTACACAACCCTGGGAGCAGTAGCCAAATTCCTGGGTTCTAAGGTATGGTGAGACCCATGGATTGCGTTAACACAAGTGGAAAGAGGAAGACCGCCATCGCAAGGGCAGTCGTCAAAGAGGGTACCGGAAAGGTCACCGTCAACAAGATCCCGATCGAGCTCTACACACCCGAGCTTGCAAGGATCAAGATCAAGGAGCCCCTTGAGCTTGCATCCGACAAGGCAGCGAAGGTCGACATCTCCGTCAACGTACAGGGCGGAGGCGTCATGGGCCAGGCAGCGGCCATCAGGACCGCCATCGCCAGGGGACTCGTGGACTTCTACAAGGACGAGGAACTGGAGTCTATGTTCAAGGCATACGACAGGACCCTCATCATCAACGATGACCGCAGGAAGCTCCCCAAGAACCCGCTGGGACCCGGCGCTCGTGCGAAGAAACAGAAGTCGTACCGTTAAGGTGATATCATATGATCATACCCGTCAGATGCTTCACATGCGGAAAGGTCGTTGGTTCGGCATATCCCGAATTCAAGAAGCGCGTGGACATGGGAGAGAACCCCCAGAAGGTTCTCGATGACCTCGGTATCGAGAGATACTGCTGCCGCAGAATGATCATCTCGCACGCCAATCTCATAGAGGAGATCTCTCCTCTGGGATAAACCTTTTAAATCAAAACCCATTTCCCCGCTTAACGGGCCCTTGGGGTAGCTTGGTATCCTTCATGCTTGGGGTGCATGTGACTCCAGTTCAAATCTGGGGGGGCCCACCATAACCATTCTCCACACTTCCTCCGCGGGACGATATGCCGTTCCGAGACCGTGAAATCGTCACCCTTATATCGGTACCAGCCGTTTTCCTACCCAGAGGATAGAAATGGTCAACACAGTAGTTGCACACATGGACACTTGCCACAAGACCAACAAGGTCACCGTCTGGATGAAGGACGACGGGAACCTCGGGGTGAAGATCGTATCGGACTGCAAGCACGTTCAGGATTATGCCAGCAAGCTCACGGAGATATCGATGAACGACGTCGTCAGCTTCGCGGGCAGCAAGGTCGTGGACCCCGACATCAGGGCTTCCCTGTCCGTCCCGTGCCTCACACCCATCGCGGTGTTCGAGGCCGCTTGGCTGGAGCTCGGGATGCTCTCCAAGAACCTGGTGAAGGAGGTCGGAAGCAACAGCGTGTCCTTCCACCCCGACATCGACCTGGAGCAGCTCTGAGCGCTCCCGTCCCCTCTTTCAGAGGGGACAACCCAAACACTCCCCCGGTTTTCGTCCCGTCCCCCGCGGACCCCGACCAATCTTATTATAAGTATAACCTAATCACCCGCACGCTATGGATTCCACTCTGATGGCAACGGCGATCCTGACCCTCATGGCGGGAATAGGTGTTTTCCTCGTTGCCTGCACAATGATGAGCACAAACCTGGAATCCCTGAGCAGCAGCAGGCTCAAGAAGCTCTTCTCCAAGACGTCGGACAACAAGCTGGCCGGCGTGGGGCTGGGAGCGGTCACCACCGCGGCCATCCAGAGCTCGGGAGCCACCACCGTCATGATCATAGGTTTCGTCAATGCGGGGATGGTATCCCTCACGCTGGCGGCCGCGATGATCTACGGTGCGAACATAGGTACAACCATCACCGCGCAGATCGTCGCGCTGGGTATGTTCGGCGGCGACACCATATCCATGGCCGTGATCTTCGCCGCGCTGGCCGGCGTAGGTGCGTTCATCTCCGTGTTCGGCAAGAACGATAAGGCGAGGAAGACCGGTGGTATCCTGGCGGGTTTCGGTATGCTCTTCGTCGGACTCACACTGATGAGCTCGTCGATGGAGTCGTTCGCCCAGGACGAGGCGGTCAAGGACTTCCTGGCCGGCATCGAGAACATCCTCCTGCTGGTGCTGATAGGCGCCGCCCTGACCGCATTGGTGCAGAGCTCGTCGGTCATCACGTCCGTGGCGATCACGATGGTGGTCACCGGACTCATAGACCTGGAGCAGGGAATCTACATCACCATGGGATCCAACATCGGATCATGTATCGTCGCCATCCTCGCTGGATTCACCAGCGGGAAGAACGCGAAGCGCACGGCGCTCATACACCTACTCTTTAACGTGTCCGGAGTGGTGATTTTCCTCATCGCCGGATTCGTCCTCGGATTCTTCGACATCTCGTACGGAAGCCTGTTCGAGACCATGTTCCCAGGAGCGCCGCAGACCCAGCTCGCGATGTTCCACACGATATTCAACGTCATCACCGTCATCATCATGCTCCCGCTGACCGCCAGCCTCATCAAGGTGGTCATGCGCATCCTGCCCGACGACAAGGAGCCCAGCACGGACAACAGCGAGCCCCACACCTACTACATCAACTCCTACCTGCTGAGGACTCCCCCGATAGCCGTCCAGCAGGTGAAGAACGAGATCGTCAACATGGCCCGCATAGCCATGGAGAACTTCAATCTGGCCTGCCACATGGTCTGCACCAAGGATCTTTCATCCATAGACAAGTTCAGGGCCAACGAGAACGAGCTCGACTATCTGAACGAGAACATCGTCCACTATCTCGTCAAGCTGACGGAGAAGGACCTCAGCGACAAGGACACGGTGTATCTGTCCACGGTGTACCACTCCGTCACGGACCTGGAGCGCATCGGGGACTATTCGGAGAACATCGTGGAGTACGCCGAGAAGCTGGTGAACAGCGGGGACGGGTTCTCCGATGCCGCCAAGGCTGAGATCATGCACGTGAGGGATCTCATAGAATCCCTTTACCAGAAGATCATGGCCGCCTACACCAAGGTGGACCTGGAGCTCCTGGACGAGGCCTACGACATCGAGGAGAGCATCGACGTGGCCACCGACATGATGGCCGATGCCCACATCCAGAGGCTGGCCGTAGGCCAGTGCAACGCCAGCGTCGGAGCGGAGTACCTCTCCCTGGCATCCAACGCCGAGAGGGTGGCCGACCACTTCATCAACGTCGGCAAGACCATCAGGGAGATCCTCCCCGCCGAGCGCCGCGCGTACAAGGCTTGATTTAGTGCGCCTGCCATACGGGATGCATGGCATTCGACGGAAGCAGGAATCTGGTGGAGATCGACGAGGAGGAGCATGTCGTCTACTTCGACACCCCCAAGCTCAAGAAGATCACTGGACACAGGATCGGAGCGATATTCGGAATGAGCGAGTTCTCCACGCCCTTCAAGGTCGCGTGCGAGCTCGCCGGACTGTATCCCGGCGACAAGTCCAACAAGTACATCGAGGCCGGGAACGCCATCGAACCGATACTCAGGAAGTGGACCCGCGCCCACATCTCCGAGATCGCCCCAATGCTCGGCATGGAGGGTGCCATGGGAGTCGAGGAACCCGCTCCCGCAGAGAAGTGCCAGTACGATCATTTCCACACCAACGAGATGTTCGGCGGCATGGTCGACGGATACATCACCTGCAACGCCAAGAGGTCCGCCATACTGGAGATCAAGACCGCCAGCGACCGTTCCAAGTGGGACGACGGGAACGGCGGTTTCACCAAGGTCCCCGACTCCTACATGATGCAGGCCTCGCTGTACGCGGAGCTTTCCGGTCTTCAGAAGATCGCCTTCGTGGTGGGATTCCTCCAGGAGGAGGACTACCGCATGCCGGGGAAGTGGGTACCCACCCCCGAGAACACCTGCGTGGTCGTCAAGGACAAGGAGGACATGGCGCCGTGGATGGAGAAGGCGGCGGCATGGTACAAGGAGCTGAAGAGCACCTACTGCACCCCCGAGTGGACCGATGCCGACGAGGACGTCGTGAAGTACATCCGCTCCCTCGGTAAGAAGAACAAGAAGAGATGATCAGAACAGTCCGAGCTTGAACAGCAAGACGGGGACGATCAGGCATCCGGTCAGATGTATGCGGCGGATGTCAAGCACCAGCGGTGCCATTCCGATCAGTGTGCATGCGGCGAGGACCACGAGTCCCCAGTAGCCGCAGAAGACGATCGTCAGGATTATCATCAGCACCAGTATGGCGCGGTTGAAGACGTTCATGTCCAGACGCTGGACGAACGTGCACATCCTCTTCCCGGACCATACTGTTATGATGTATCCGAGCACGGCGGCGATGCCCATGGATACGAGGATGCACGTGAACGTCACGCTGCCGAGGGATATGTCCGTCCCCTCCACCAGGCTGTTGATGGCGGACATGGTGCCCGACCTCTCCTTCCCGGTTAGACTTAGGGTGATGAAGGCGAACATGGCCGATGCCGTGCCTATGGACGACACCATCGAGATGAATCCCCTCGTGTCACCGTTCCCGAATATGCGGCCGGCTATCATCGCACCGGCGGTGGATGTTATCCCAGGGAACCATCCCGTCACGCATCCTGTCAGGACGCCCTTAACGCCGTACGAGGGTGATACGGGAACGGTCTCGTCATCATACTGCGGAGGGATCTCCGCACCGCCCTGCCACAGGAGCGAGGGGATGCCGAAGAGTCCCGTCAGCAGCGGGAACATGGTCTCCGGCTCCATGCCCGCCATGCTCTCCATCGGGACGACGTCCAGCATGATGATAAGTCCCGCCGCCCCCGATGCGATTATGATCGCCAGCGCATACAGCCTCGACATCCCAGATTCCTCCAAGACCATAAGTGCCAGCACTATGAGGAGCACGGCGATCAGTATGCTGTTCAGGTAGTCCCCCAACCCGTTCCCCAGCATCAGATAGAGAGGAACGGCGATGATCAGGGAGGTTATCGCGCCGGTAAGACTTCCGATTGCGGCGCATCTGACCGCGACCATACCCTCGCCCTCCAGCACCATCCTGTGTGCGGGCAGGACGCTCAGCACGGATTCCGTATCGGGTATCCCGATGAACGCCGAAGGAACGAAGCTCACCATGCTGTGGACCACGGCGGCGGACATGATGCAGCAGGCCAGCATGACGGGGGCGGAACCGTACGGCACGAACACCGACACGGCGTCCAGCAGCGGTCCGCCGAATGCCAGGAGGATCATCGACAGGGTGTTCACGTGTATCCCCGGGACGAGGCCCGAGAGGGTGCCTATGGCGGCGCCCATGAGGCACATGTAGAGCACCATCAGCAGCAGGTCGGGGTCCATGGGGATACATGGCCCAGGATTCTACCTATAAAGGGGATGCTACAGTTAGTCAGTAAGCATCGGGGATCAGCAGATGCAGCGGGGCTTCCCGTTCTCCACCCAGATCTTGGCCACGTACCTTATCGGCACGCCGATCTCCTCCTCGACGGAGAAGATGTCCCTGGACTTGTTGAGGGCCAGGACGACTTCCGTCACGACGGCGCCCATGTCCCTCAGGCCGTCCACTATGCATCTCAGGGTCCCGCCCGTGCTGACGACGTCGTCCACTACGACGACCTTCATGCCTGGTCTCACGCCGTTGATGTACATCTTGGTCGTCGAGTAACCGGTGGTCTCCACGATCTCCGTCTCGCCCTCGAGGCCGTAGGACCTCTTCCTGATAATGGTGAACGGTATGCCCTTCTTCATGGAGATGAGCGTGGCGTAGGGTATGCCCATTGCCTCGGGGGCGACGATGATGTCGCAGTCGAACTTGGAGATGCGGATCATCCTCTCCACGACGGAATGCAGGGTCCCCGGGTCGATGGATGGCACCCCGTCCATGAGAGGTGTCACTATGTAGGGGTAATCGCCCTTGGTGATCACCCGGGAGCTCTCGATGCTTTCCCTGACGTCCTCGAGCATATCCCGTAATCTGCGTCTATCCGTTTATAACGTTCGCAGGACGGACCGGTACGCCAATCATCCCGGAATCATGCATTATCGTACGCTGGCACATAAAAAATGAAATGGTTTGGTAAGCGGTTTGCGTTACGTTCAGAACTGTCTCTTCTTGAACAGTACGATGGATCCCGCCATGGTGACGATCAGCCATACGAGCATGGCCGCGATGTCCCTGAAGGGCTCCCCTCCGCCCGATATGACGTCGGCGCCCGCTCCTCCGAGCGAACCCAGGAGGAACCAGGTGTCCAATCCTTTCATGCCGAGGATCGCCTCGAGGATCAGTGGCAGGATCAGCAGCATGAACAGCGTGAGCAGGGCGGATGTGCTGGACTTCTTGGCGAAGGCGGACACAAGCATCGCGACTCCCGTGATGGCCATGATGTAGATCAGGTACACGCCCATTCCGGCGAAGAGGTCGCCGTCTATGTGGCCGTTGCCGACCGCCTTGAAGAAGATCGCGACGATCAGGTACAGGAGGATGGTGGCGAACCCTACGGCGAACGATGCCAGGAACTTACCGAACACGATGGTCGGTCTCCTGATGGGCTTGGTCAGCAGGATCAGCGCGGTCCTCTCCTCGAACTCGGAACAGATCGCTCCTGCGGTGAAGAGGGTGGCCATGATTATGAGGACGAGATACAGGTTGCCCAGCAGGGACCTTGCGATCGCATCCCCGTCCTCGGTGATGCTCATCCTCACTCCCTCGGAGTTCTCGACCATGAGCGAGATCCCGATATCGAGGGCCATGAGCAGTCCGATGATTGCCAGATAGATGTAGATCTTCTTTCCGCGGAGGAACTTCACGATCTCGTTCTCCATGACGGCGAACACCTGCTTGATGTCGCTGTTGGTGGTGTACGAGCTCATCTTCTCCACTGTCTTTGACAGGATCTCCATGTTATCACCTCGACTCCTTGATGAGGTCCAGATACTTGGCCTCCAGTGCGTTCTCGTCGGCGGATACCGAACGGATCCTGAATCCGACGTTGGCGATCTGCTCGAACAGCCTGGCCTCCTCCTCGTCCCCTCCGTCGAGGGAGAGGTTGATGGTCTCGCCGTCTATCACCGCGTTGGTGATGTTGTCGAGGGCCGCCAGCTTGGCGACCATCTCCTCGTTGGCGGGCTCGAGCGGGCGCACCTTCATCAGACGGCTGTTGCGCGACCCGAGCACGTTCTCCAGCGTGTCGTGGACCAGCAGCGTGCCGTGGTTGATCATGGCGATGCGGTCGCAAAGGTCGGTGACCTCGTGCATCATGTGGGAGCTCATCAGGACGGTCAGTCCGTGGTTCTCCTCGCGGATGTTCTTCAGGATCTCCCTCATCTCGGACATCCCTCTGGGGTCCAGACCGGATGTGGGTTCGTCGAGGATTATGACCTCGGGGCTGTTCATGAGCGAAAGACCCAGAGAGATCCTCTGCCTCATCCCCTTGGAGAATGTGCCGAGACGCTTGTCTGCCCATTCGGTCATCTTGACCTTCTGCAGGATCTCATCGGTCTCGGTAGCGATCCTCTCCTTCGACATCCCGAAGATGTTTCCCATGTACCTGAAGGTCTCACGGGGGGTCAGGTAGAGGTAGAACTCAGGGGTCTCGACGACGGTCCCAACTCCCTGCAGGGCCTCCTTGGGCTTCTCGGGGACGTTGATGCCGTTGATGAGCACATCCCCCGAGGTGGCTGATATGAGATTGGTCAGGATCTTGAGCGAGGTGCTCTTCCCTGCGCCGTTGGGTCCCAGAAGACCGGTGAAGCTGTTCTTCTCGATCTTCTGGTTCA
>JAEEGH010004723.1_pt1 | contig 34729 bp, 30 predicted proteins | sample 9134181 | NCBI WGS metagenome assembly JAEEGH01 (sample SAMN16246544, study PRJNA631951) | gut metagenome | biome: gut microbiome; feature: rumen; material: DP-attached | host: Bos | place: Iran: Karaj | collected 2018-10
AAGGCACGATCCTTGATGATTTCCTCCGCACTGCCGCTCATGCCCGTAAATGTTGCCACGATAACAGCCATGAAGAAGTAGCTCACCAGGTTCTTGTTGTTCATCACCGAGTAACCCTCAGGAGGGGAGAAGCGTGTGAGCAGAGCACAGATGACTGCCAGCAACGGTGCGATGCTCAGGGTGATGGAGAGGTACTGCACATTCGTAATCTTGGTCTTGATGTTACGATGCAAGAAGATGGCGAATTGTTTGAGTGCGTTAGGCTTCTTCTGGTCCGACTGAGGCATGTTGAACACAGCTGGCTTAGGCATTTCCTCACGGTTCTTCAGATAGAGTTCATGCCAGTTCTGTGGCGTCATCTTTCTTTCGTCCGACAGTTCACCCGCATTGTTCAGTGCCTTCTCGTCAATGATGTTGAGCACAATCTCTGGATTGACATTGCCACAAGTCGGGCAGGTGCTGGTTTCCGCGTCAACATAATTGGCTGTCTCCTTGAAATAGGTGATGGCATCAATAGGGTTTCCGTCAAACACGGGGTATCCTCCCTTGTCGAGCAGCCATAGGCGGTCGAAGAGCTTATAGACATCGCTCGAAGGCTGATGGATGTTGACCACGATGAGTTTGCCCTTGAGCGTTTGTTCTTTCAGCAGGAGAATCACCTTCTCAGTGTCGGCTGACGACAGTCCCGACGTAGGTTCGTCGAGGAAGAGCACGGCGGGTTCGCGTATCAGCTCCAAGGCGATGTTCAGTCGCTTGCGTTGTCCTCCCGATATGTATTTGTTGATGGCAGAGCCCACCTTCAAGTCCTTTGCAGCATAGAGTCCCAAGTCCTTCAGCGTCTTCTCCACGCGGTTGTCGATTTCTTGTTCCGACAAACCCTCGAAGCACAGTCGGGCAGTGAACCAAAGGTTTTGATAGACAGTCAGTTCCTCAATGAGCAGATCGTCCTGAGGCACGTAGCCAATCAGGTTCTTCGCTTCGGGCTCCGATATGTCGTGTCCGTTGATGGTGATGCTTCCCTCCTGTGGCTTCAGCGTGCCGTTGAGCAGGGAGAGTAGGGTGGTCTTTCCTGTTCCCGAACCTCCCATGATGGCAAGCATCTCGCCGTTGTTGAGCGTGAAACTCAGGTTGTGCATGCCGTTGTCGCTGTTCGGAAAGCGGAAGTTGATGTCGCGTCCGCAGAACTCCACCTTTGCCGTTTCGTGCACCTCCTTGTCGTATGCCTCGATGATGGAAGAGTAATAGACGGGCTGTCCATACACGTTTTTCAGCACACTGCTCTGTTGCCACACCTGATACACGCCCGTCAGAACAGGCACGTCGTTGAGTGTCACCGTGTCCGAACCGTTGTAGGTGAAAATCAGAAGCCCCGTCTCGCGGTCGAGCAGAGTCTTGATGGTGCCCTCGAATCCCTCTATGTGGTGCAGCACCACCCGTTCCGTTTCTCGGTTGGCAACGAAGTCGGCGAAGTCCTGATACTGTTCCTTCGGAATGTGAAACAGCGACGCCATGGTGAGGAACATGGTGTTGTCAGTCGATTCGTTACATTCGCAGAACTCCATCACACGCAGCAGCAGCAACGCTTCCTCCCTGGCTTGAATCTTGCCATGCAGCGAGGAGCAGATGAGTCCCACAGTCTTTTCGCTGTCGAGATTGTCGGTCATTTCGTATGCCAGACGCATGTCGCTGTAAAGGTCGAGGTAGAGGTCGGTGTTTCGGATGCCGAAGTGCCTGCGCAGATAGTTTGCAAGCATCTTCTTGGCGCGTTCCTCGTCCACCTGCTCCACCTTTCCGAAGAGAGCGAAAAGGCTGATAAAGCTTGATAGAATGATATCCGTCATCTTCTGTTGCCTTCCTTATTTTGTTTTCTTGATGAGAGTTAGCACGTTCTTACTCTCTATGCGTTCATAGTTGATGATGTCCATCGTCTGTTTCACAATATGGATGCCCAGACCGCCAATGAGCCTTTCTTCAGCTGGCAGCGTGATGTCGATGTCGTCCTTGATGGTTGGGTCGAATGGCTTTCCCCAGTCGGTGATGATGAATTTCAGCCATTCGTTGTTGGCTTTGGCGTCAATGCAGACTTTTCCCTCCGTACCTTTTGGATAGGCATAGCTCATCACGTTCACTACGGCTTCCTCAATGGCAAGGTTCATGCTCATGATGTCGCTCATGCTGAGGCCCACTTCCTCGCACACTTCCTCCACAAACTCAGACAGCAGCGGCACCTGCTCCACGTCGTTCGGCAGCGTAATCTGTCTCGACAGCCATTCCTCCTGCTCAGGTTGCTTCGTGTATTGGATGGCAAGCATGGTCATGTCGTCGTTTTGCTCGGCTACACCCACGAATTTACGAATAGCATCCTTCATCCGATTGATGAGCACCAGCGGCTTGCGTTCCGTCTGCTTGGCGATGCCTATCATCCTTTCCTCTTGGAATTGCTCGTTCTTGATGTTTTCCGCCTCCGTCACTCCGTCGGTGTAGAGGAAAATGGTTGTTCCCGGACAGACCACAATCTCCTGAGTGCTGTATTTATATCCAGACATGATACCAATAGGCAGGTTGGCATCGCATGGCAACATGTCCACCTCCGTGTCGTCAATCAGCAGCGGAGCGTTGTGTCCCGCGTTGCAATAGCGCAATCTTCCCGTTGGGAGGTCGAGGACACCCATGAGGAGCGTGACAAACATGAAGGAGTCGTTGTCTTCCACCATCATCTCGTTGATTTCACCGACCATTCTGCCCGGGTTGCTCTCATGCGCAGTGGCAGTGCGGAACAAGGCGCGTGTCACCGCCATCACCATAGATGCAGGGACACCCTTTCCCGACACGTCGCCCACGCAGAAGTACAGTTTTTCGTTACGGATGAGGAAGTCGTACAGGTCGCCGCCCACTTCCTTAGCGGGAGCCAGCTCAGCAAAGATGTCGATGTCTGTTCGGTCAGGGAAGGCAGGGAAAGTCTTTGGAATCATCGACATCTGTATGTTGCGGGCGGTGAGCAGCTCACCCTCGATGCGTCCCTTCTCCTCGTTCACCTTCTTGATTTGCTCTATCTGGCTGGCGAGCGAGTGCTGCATCGTCTCGAACGAATCATGCAGGATGAGCATCTCGTCCTTGGTCTTGATGACAGGCAGAGGCGTGTCGAGATGCCCGTTCGAGATTTCCGTTGCCGATTGAGCAAACAGCCGCAGAGGTTTGGTGACACTGTGGATATTCTTTTTCGCCACCAGCACGATGATAATCAGACTGATGATTAAGATGACGATGACCAGTTTGATGAAGAAATACAAAGGAGGCAGTATGTCGCTGAACGGCACGATGGTCGCCACCGTCCATCCCGTACGCTCGAGGGGAGCATAGAACGTGAAGTAATACTTATCGTCTTTATCAAAGAAGAGGTTCAAACCCTTTTCGCCCGTATTGAAATCATCCACAAGGTCAAGGGCGGATTTTTCTCTATCGGTGATTCTCTTGAAGTAATCGAGAACACTCTCCTTGTCCGACTGCTTCCTTTCGGGATGCACGACGAAAGTCCCCTTTTGGGTGACGATGAAGGTGCGCGAATCGCCCTTCTTGTCACTATCCAGGCTCATGTCGAGTTCGTCGTTGTTAAGGCTATCCAGTTCCACCACCATCTTGGTCAGCTCGTCCACCGACAAGTCTGCTGTCAGCACTGCAAACATGTCGCCCTTCGAATTCAGCAGTGGCAATGAATAGGTCGTCATCCATATTTCTCCGCCGCCATCGTCAACGTATGGCTCGCTCCACGAACCCTTGCCCTGTTCCAAAGGCTTCGTGAACCACTCCTTGCTCACATAGTCATAGTCCTCCGTATCCAATCGCTTGCTGTGGATGCCCGTGCTGTCGTGGTAGGCGTAAGGGGCGAAGAGATGGCCCTTCCTTGGCTCCACCTCGGGATTCAGCGCGATGGCAGCCCCCACGATGTTCGGGTTCAACTCCAGCAGTCGCTCGATGGCGAAGTACTCCTTACTGTTGCTCTCGATACTTTCCTCCGCCTCGGGTATGTTGTTCGAAGTGGCAATCTCCACAGCCGTGAAGATATTGTTCACCTTCTCTTCCGTCACGCTCATTCTCGTGTAGAAGAGAGCCGACAGCGTCACGAAGCCGACGAAGAAGAGAATGAGGAAGAACAGGACAGAGAGGATGAGGTAGATGATGAGCAGCGTTATCACGACGCGCCAAGTGAGGCGCGAGGCGATGGTACGTGGACCTCGGAAGTGAGGAAATCGGATAAACTTAGGTATTTTCATACGCGTGGTGAGTAAAGTCTTGCCATCTTCGACAGAGGCTTACGTTAGTCGATTCCGTTGTGGAAAACAAGACGGAACTGCTTAGAACTGCTAAGAACTTGCAGAGCCATGACTGCTAAGAACTTGCAAATTTATAAAGATTTTCTGAATTGCCTACAATCCGATGCTATTTTTTCCTATCGAACACCAAAAAAGGTGCAGATGTATTTATCTTGAAATATCCCCAACCCCCAACAAGGGCAAAGCTTTCAGGGTAATCACTCTTTTTAGCAATGTAAATGTAAAATTTACCATTGAATACTTCATTATAGACTGAGTCAATTTACGCACGATTTACAAGAACAACATCATCAATGCTCTCAAGACTTTTTAGAAAAGCATGATTGCAAACTCGACGTGCCAATATGTGACAAAAAGCACGAATAAACGATAAATCGTGTTAAGCGGTTTGGTTTTCTTGATTTTTGTCAAATGTTACATTGTTACATTGTTACAATGTTACAACTAACTAAAAATGAATACATTTTTTAAGTTAATTTTTAACAATTAATTTAATATATATTTAATTATTTAATTATAGTCTATTTATAGACTATAATTAAAATTTGGTCCTTGATTATTACTCAAATGTGAATATAAGTTAACGAAAAAATTTGTTGTAACAATGTAACATTGTAACAATGTAACAAAATCATTATCTATACATTGAGAATCAAGTGTTTAAATATCTTAATAAGAAGATAAAGAGAACTGCTGATGATGATTTTAACTTTTCGGACTCTCAAAAGCTTGTTAGTTACCGTTCTGGCAATTAAGGACCCCTTCCAGCTCCCCAGAGGGGGAGTGAAGCCATCCGGATGGCATCGCTTGACGCTTCACCTTTCACTCTTCATGTTCTCCTCCCCTCGTGGAGGACGAGAGGGGGCTATTTTTTAAAAAAAAATCATAATTAATTATGATTTTTGTTTGGACTTTCCACTGAAAATGCGTATATTTGCATTGCTTTCAGAGGGAAGTCCAGTTTGACATGAACACTGCTCCAACACGACGCAAACACTACTCCGCCACGACACAAACATTTCACCACTCTTACAATACTTCTGCATCGATTTTGCTGCTTTTGCGCTCCGACTGAATCCCAATGAGTCAACAAATTCACACAAATTTTCACAAAAGTATTTTTTTACTCCTTACCTTGGAAATTTCTTTTTGTTTAACCTATTAAAATCGTTTCAATCCTTATGGACAAGCCAAAAGTAAGAATCAAAATCGGCAAGCACGTTTGCTCTGTCGATAAAAAGGAGCGTTATTTCACCACTCTCGACCGTGCCACTCCGATTGACGACGAAACGCTGATCAAGTACGCATCCGACGACTCGGGCATCCGCATCGAGCAGATTGCAGCCGTGTATCGTTCGCTCTTCGTACAGGTGCGTGAGTTGGTATGCAACGGTCACTCGGTGCAACTTGGCGACCTTGGCGTTCTCCGCTTCGCCATCCATGCGAAAATCTCCGCTGATTTGGAGGGTGCTGGAGGTGTGGCAGTCACCAAGAAGCGCATCCGTTTCGATGCCAGCAAAATCATGCGACAGAAGTTGCAGGAAGTAACTTTCTCAGTGTAAAAGAAGCCACGAAGCCCCCTCCCGACCTCCCCGAGGGGAGGAGAAGGAAAAGCCTCACCCCCAACCCCTCTCCAAAGGGCGAGGGGAGTAGAGTGAATTAAATCAGTAAATTGTAAATCCTTAAATCTAAAAATCAGTTTGTATGGGAAAAGTATTTATCAAAGCCAAGCAGCAGTTCTTCAAGCCAGGCGAGAGCCAGATGTACTTCACCAAGTAAGCACAACATAAAACACATATCATTTATTTGCCATAATTTTGCGTCACCATCCTTTTTGGGTGGTGGCGTTCTTTTTATGCTATTCGTTAACATTGTTTAACACTTTTAATTTAGTTTTTTAAAAATCTTTTTTATATTTTTGCATCGTAACGATTTTGCAAAACGATTACAGAGAATTAATGAAAGAGGCTGAAAAACAGAAAATTAAGAAATACACATTGTTAACAATAGCCTCAAGGTGAAAGCTCCTTCGCCTTAGTTGTTAGGGGCAAATTTAATTATTTTTTTATAAAATATGATTAATAATATTCAAAACATTCCAATGGCAAATAAAAAAATCCTTGCAGTTATTCGAGTTTCAACCGAAAGCCAAGAAACCGAAAGCCAAAAGAAAGAACTCGTTGACTTCATTCTTTCCTTAGGAAAGTTTCAAGAAGAAGAAATTGAGTTTATCGAGGTTGCGGGTGCAAGTGCAGTGAAAATGAATGACAAGTATTTGCAGATGCTGCAATCTATTAAGGACAAAATCACTGAAAGTGACACAATAAGAAGCGTTGCATTTTGGCATCTCAACAGATTGGGCAGAAATGAAAAGGCAATAGTTGATATGAAAACTTGGTTTATTGAAAATAAAATCCAAGTGTATGTAAAAAATCCATCACTAACGTTATTGGATGATAGGGGCAATGTTGACAATGGGGCAAATATCTCGTGGGGTGTGTTTGCTGCAATGGTTTCTTATGATACCAAAGAAATCAAAGAAAAAACAATAAGGGGCAGAAGACGAAACGCTGAAGAAGGAAAGGTGCAAAGTGGAAACGCTTTATTTGGATATGCAAAGGATAAAAATGGGTATATCATCATAGATGAAGAAGGTGGAACGGCTGACACCATACGCAACATATTCCAAATGTATTTGGATGGAAAAAGTACCTTATACATATATGAAACACTTTCAAAGAAGGGAAAATTAGAAGTAAAGAAAGATGATTTCATTGGAAAAAGGTGTATTAATAACATATTATCCAATGTTTCATATTGCGGAAGGGTACGCAATGGTAAGAAGGTAACAGAAGGCAAGAATGTAGGAAAGGAATATAACAAGACCACCACCAAATACCCTCCTATTGTTAGCGAAGAAATGTTTGATAAAGTGGCATCAATACGCAAAAGTCGCCAACACGAAAAGATAGAAACGGGAAATGTTTATTTTGGAAAATCTTTAATTCGTTATATTGATGGTGACAAAACAGATAAACTGTTCCCATTCCTCAGCACCGCAACATATTGGAGCGCTCGAATTAAGTGTTCAATATCAATAAATGTCATTGATACAATCCTTTGGGAAGAAGCCAAAAAAGCAAAGTTGGTTTCAATGAACACCCAAAGCGAAGAACACCGCACACAACTTGAAAGATACTTGAAAGATGTGGCGATGAAGATTGACACCGCTGAGAAAATCATATCTGATTATGAAAAGAAAATAGAAAGGGTGAATGACTTGTATATTGATGGCGAAATAACAAAAGACAAGTTTTTCCAAAAGCGGAATGAATTTGGCAGAAGAATGGAAGAAGAAAACAACTATCTGCAACAATACAAAGAGCAAAGAGTTTCCTTGGTTCGTCAACTTGAAAGCATTGGAAAAGGTGGCACAAATTGCACAATGGCAGATGTGGAATGTATTGCGCAAACTGACAAAGAAAAGTATGAAATCATACACGAAATGATTGGAAAGGTGATTGTCACAAAGGAAGGCGATAAAAAAATAATTTCCTTAATAAATACCAACGATTGTCAATTAACAAATACTTACATATACGAAAGAAAAGGCAGTAGGGTGTTTCTTTCTGTGAATGATGGCAAAGAAACAAAAATCATAAATCCAAAGGATTTTATAGTTAGACGATTTGAAAGACAAGTAAAAAAGGTTTCATAATGATATTTATTAACAAGTAATTTATTATTATTAGTTTTGCCTTAAATGATTGATGGAATAAATAAAAGGCAATAACAAACTAAATCAAAAGAAGGCTACATTTATAGATGATGTAACCTTCTTTTTTCACTATATAAGGCACTTTCTTTGTTTCGCTGGGGCACTTACAAAATAATGGTAAGTAGCCCCTTATTTATGCATTTTAAAGCGTTTTGGGGCATCAATGAAACAATATACACAAAGGTATTTTAAAAGCGATATAAAGCAAATAAAAGGCTAATATCATATACATTTGAAATGATATTATCACAGAATGAAAGTTTTTCTAATTAAGAAATAATTGCTTCTCTTAAGCGATGATATAAGAAAATATTATCTATTCCCTATATTAGTTCTTAAATAGAAAATAATATTTTTACATATTTTTAGTAAATTAACTAAAAAATATTTCGTATTTAATTTTATTATTGGTATTTTTGCAATAGAAGAAACAACTTGAAAATAATATCTATATTACAATATTTTAGATAATGGGAGAAATAAATTATAAAAAATAATCATAAATAAAATACTATAAATCAGATAATTATAAAAATAATTTAAAATATTTTACTAAAAAAAGTAATTTTTTCAAATAAGAAAATATTTATAATAAAGTGGGAGAAAAATATGAAAGTTAAGGATAAGGGGATAATGTCAAAAGAACACCGAAAAGCCATATCAGAAGGACTTAAAAGAAAGTTTTCAACAATGACTGAAAACGAATGGCAAATAAGAACCGCAAAAAGGGTGAAAAAGGCAAGAATAAAAAATATGCTTTATAGACGTTATGAGCTGGGATTGATTGACTTGTAAAAGATAATAACAGAAATCATCATTTATTCAAATATATAGAATGCTTAAGTAAAGCGACTGGGGCGATGCCTTAAATATCGCCCCTTATTATTATAAATGATGATAGTTTCTGACCTTAAAATAAAAATGAATGAATGATGAGAAATGATTTTATATTAAGTGTTTCAAAAGAAAAGTATGATGACAAAAATACAATAGATTGGGGAAAAGTAAGATATTCCAAAATAGATGATTTGTCAATAGAAAATATTGCTGAAATCATAACGGATGGGTACTGTTTTACATCCATATTTAACAAAGAAAATTTCAGTGTTTTTGAAAAAACAGAAACAAATTGGATTGGAACGGATTTTGTGGTTTTTGATGTGGATAATATAAAGAATGAAATAACATTTTCAGATTATTTGAGCACTTTGGAATTAACTCCAACGATAGCGTACACGACACCGAACCATCACCAACAAAAACCTAATGATTTGAAACCTTATTCACGTTTTCGTTTGCTTTATGCTTTCAATACTACAATAACGGATAAATGGCAATACCAAGGTATTTACGAAACAATATCAAACACATTTGACAAAGCGCTATTTGACACAACGAAAAAAAGTGATAATTGCGGAAAATCACCCATTCAACAATATAGTGGAAATGCAACAAAAAATTGTCAAATTGCAATAAATGAAACAATATTCAATATTGAAGATTTCAAGATATTAGAACCAACTGAAAAACCAATTGAAAAGGATGATTTAAAAGTCAAGATTGACGATGATTTTTTGCAAAATCTGAATACCCTAAAACCTACTGATTTTCTATCATTTTATAGGGATAAATTTGAGATACTTTATGAAACTGAATTGAAATACAATGATGATGGTTTTGCACTATTGCCAACTGATTACGTAAGAATACAAAGAAATTACACAATTTATAAATTAGATGGAAAGATATGCAGCAAATACAAGCGTTTGAAAGATGGGGAAGGCAGAAGACACCAACTATTTTGCAATGCCAAAATAAGATGTCAGATAAAGCCAAATATAAGCGTTGAGGAACTTATTTATAATTTGGTTTATGATAGACAATATTTTTACGACAATAGCGACAAAGTATTATCAAATCAATGCCTTCTCAGAATGGCAATAGACGCAAAGAAAGCAACGTATCAAATGAAAATGAAAAACAAACCTATTTTTAAAGTGGATAGTGTATTTTGTAAAGAAAACAATATCAAACCAAATGCGCTTAAAATGATGGTGAGAAAGACACTACATTGTGACGAAATAAAACAATGGTACGACACCACAAAAAGCGTAAAAGATAATCTTTTATTTGCCAAAGAAAACAATATCAAAGTTAGTCGTGCAACACTCTATAACTATTGTGGTGAAAAGGGAATAAATCCCAAAGGGGAAAAGATAGAAGAACCAATAAATAAGGCTGGAAATGGTGCTATTTCAAGCGTTAAAAAGGTAGGTGAACAAACACACCAAAAACAACAAGAAAACGCCTTAAATCGCAAAATAAAACATATTGAATATGTGGGTAATGATGAAATCACAAACTATATAAACAGAACAAAAAACACAATGTTTTTTTCAGCATACCCGACAAAAATAATGAGTGTAAATATAGCAATTTAAAAGATGGAAAAGAAAATAAAATGCTTTGATTTGATAAAGAAACTTTATCGTTACATTCTTGAAGAAAACAAACAAAGTGATTTCGTTTTGTTATATGATGGTTTTGGTGTTGTGGAGGTGGATAATGATTTGTTTATGGATTTAATAACAATCATTTACAAAGAAATATATTCAATAGATGGGGATATAAATCTTAATATTGTGGATATGGAAAATTGGGATGATATTTTGCTTTCTGAATTAAGCCAACAAATGCGGGAAAATGCTACAATAGTACAAGTTAATAATAATCTTCAAATAGTTTTCATTGAGTATGATGAATGAAAAAAACATAATGGCTGTAAAATGCTTTGGCAGTGAGTTTCTTTTATTTGACGATATAAATATAGTCGAAAAATATGGGTACAATATCAAGGAAATAAAGAAGAAACTAAAAAGGAAAAGAAAGAATGTTTTCAACGGCTACCATTGGGAGATTTTGAATGATAGTGATTGGCAATATTATCAAGAATTATCCACCGAAAAATCAATGAATAATTTAATAAAATATCTTAAATAAAAAATGGCACAAGAAACACACATTTTGGCACGTAAAAAATACGGAATTGGACACTACATTTTCAACACTTTGGAAGACGTTGAAATGATGGGATTCAAAAAGAAAGAAGTGAGGGCACAACTTGACAAAGGAATAACAGATGAAAATGATTGGGTATTCCAGACAATAGACGATGAAACTTTTAGAAACTATAAAGAATTATCAGTAAGGGATGAAAGATTTAAACTAATAACAAAACAATGAACACTTTACAATTTTTGATACTAATTTTTGGAATAGATTCTTTGATGTTATCACATTTGTTTTTCAACGAATTATCAAAATATTTCAAGGAACGAAAAGCAAAGAAAAAACACTTTATAAATGGCAAAAACAAATATGATGATATAGAGCTGAGATAAAGCATTATTTGCACTTTTTTATATTGATATGTGGCGGTGTTTCTTGTTATAAAGTCGGATTCTTTTTCATTGAGTTTTTATTAATATTTTTATTTTCAACACCGCCACTTTTTAGAAAACTAACTAACTAAAATTATAATATTATGAAAGAAAGATTTATTGATTTAGTAAAATGGTTTAGACCTAAACACACACAAATTAATGATATATCAAAATGGGTAAATATGCGATATTATGCACCCTTTGCGATTGACGAAAAGAAAGTAGTAATGATATAAAACAAACTTATTAAAATGGTAAAAATGGAGTACGGAAGAGGCGGAACGATAGGAATAGGAAATGAACCGCCGCAAAGAAGATTTCAAACGAACAAAGCGACAAATTACGCTATGAACACAAAACCTAATTACAATTACAACAAAACTAAAATTACAGAAGAAAGTAGAAAAGAAATGAAAGCAGAAAACGTAAAAGAAAAATTAAACATTTTGGATGTTATAAACAGAATATCAAATAAAATAGCACTAAGTGAAACACAAGAAAACGAAAACAGAAACGCAATAGAAAAGGCAAAAGAAGATGGTATCACAGCAGTGGGAATGTTCAATTTTGAATTAAGGGCAATGATTGACGACTTGGGCACAAAATCGGGCAGAACGATAGCACACACACAAAGCTCAGAATATGACGATGATTTTATAGAAAAAATAACATTTTATCCTTCGCTGAAAGCTAACTTAAAAGCGCCATATTTTGACGAAAATTCTTGTGATTGGAAAGATGTGGGTTATGGCATAACGGCAAACACTGATACAATAACAAGCAAGTATTTAACACCGCACAGACTCACGACACAAGTTGATTTTTCAGTTGATATTTTGCGCCAAAGCGGAAACTTTTACAATGAAGTTAATGCTATTTTAATAAAGGCGCTTTTTAACAAATTAGTTGAAACGATATTGTCAGATGGAGCGGAAACAAGCGACCAACCAAAAGGCATCTTTAACGGTGTTTCAGCCACAACTATTTCAACACTTGCTGACCTTGCAACTATGCAATATGATGGTGATAAATTAAAGACTGATAACGTTTGGATAATATCGCCAAAAGCGAAATCCGAAATATTGAAACTCAACCCAACACTTTTTAATGATGGAAAATTTTTGGGAAGTCCATATATAAGCGAAAACAGAATGCAAGACGGATTCATTGCTTACCTTCCTTTGGATTTGGTGGTAGTGGCACAATTTGGTTGCGTACAATGCACGTGCGATTCGGTAACAAATGTGATTAATGGCGTCGTAAAAGTGTACTTGGACTCATTTTTTGACTTCGATTTTTTGGATGATTCTAAGATTCAACTTGGTATTTTTGAATAAGATTCTAAACGATGAATGATTTTGACAATGGTTTTTTTAACGCAATAATTTTATTATTATTTTTGTTTTTTATTTGTTTTTGGATTTGATTTTTTTATGGTGTTTCTTTTATTGGGGATTTGTGATTAAATGCAAATCCCTTTTTATATCATATCATTTTTTGCACCCCCCCGTATCATCGAGTAAATAGTGCAAAGCCATATCCCATCAGCCCCGTTTCTTCACACGAACTGAGATTTTCAAACTTTTATATATAAGGTGTAAAGATTTTTGTAATGTCGAGTTATCAAAATGGGTATATAAAAGGCTTGTTTATGTGTTTTTTATGGTTCTTCTTTCACCAAGTCGATAACTTATAGCAAGATTGGTTTCGACGTGCTCGTGAAACATGTGTCTGCCGACTCAGGCATGAGCGAAGCAGCATGTGAGGGTGCTATCCGCTCCATCATGAAGCAGGTGGAGGAAATGGTGCTCAATGGTCACACCATCTACATCAAGCAGCTCGGAACTCTCAAGATGGGAATCAGCGCAAAAGCACCGCTCACTTCCGACGAGGCAGGCGCAAAGCAGATTCGCCGCCGCCGTCTGCTCTACTACCCTTCGCCAATCATCAAGGACGAAATCGAGAACACCGTCCTCGACTGTGTTACTAAGTTGTCCTGATGAAGTATGATGTTTGGCGCATCGTCAGCGCGATTTTCATGCTTGTTGCTGGAACGGTGCTCAGCTACCTCGGCTTCTTTCAGCCGCCAGTCGGTGAAATATCAGAATCCGTTCTGATGTTCACTGCGCAAGCGTTAGTCTATGCTGGCAGTGCCTTTGGCATCGACCTGATGATTGATGCCAAAATCAAGAAGCGAGCCAAGCAACAAGAATAGTCCTCCTCTTCAACATAACAACTCCTTCCCGACAAGGCTACCTTCAGCCGTCTTCTTTGTCCGCTCCCATCTTGCAGTGTTGCAAGGTGGGAGTTTTAAAATTGGGCCATTGGGTCATTGGGTCATTGGGTCATCAAAATTTTCCGTTAATTTCTTTTCACAATTGGATAATGGCGGCTGCGTCATGACATAGAAAGCAAGCTTTCTCTGTTCATTTGACTTGCACGTCATTTATGGGTTTTCTCTTGAGCTCAAAATCTATATATTCCCCCAATTAATTGATAGGAAGTGTTCCGCAGTAGATTGAAAATGGAATGAAAAAGTTAAAATTGTGGCGGAATTTTATTCAATGCAAAAAATTTGTTGTAAATTTGCACCCTAATATGCACTGATTTGATTTTTCGAACTCTTAGAAAAATGGAACAAACTACAAATAAAACAGAAGAAAAACAGAAGAAACCAAGTATTGCCAAAGGACTCCGAATCGTTTGGGGTACAGTCATCATACTCCTTGCTCTGGGATTTTTTGGCGTTTTTGCTATCTCTAAAGGATGGTTGGGGCAGTTGCCTCCTATCTCTGATTTGCAAAACCCAATCAGCAAGTATGCGTCCCGCGTGTATTCGGCTGATGGGAAGTTGATGGGTACTTGGAGCTATGCCTCTGAGAATCGTGTGATCGTGCCTTACGATTCCCTTCCTCAGCATCTGGTGAAAGCACTCGTTGCCACTGAGGATGAGCGTTTCTTCGAACATTCGGGTATCGACCTCCGTGCTTTGGGACGCGCCATCGTGAAGCGTGGCTTCATGCGTCAGAAGTCGGCTGGTGGTGGTTCTACCATCACTCAGCAGCTTGCCAAGCAGCTGTATTCCAACGTGACGAAGGAAACGACTGCCCTCGACCGTATCACCCGTAAGCCTGTGGAATGGTACATCGCTGTGCAGTTGGAGCGCAACTACACGAAGGAGGAAATCATTGCCATGTATCTCAACTACTTCGACTTCCTCAATAATGCGGTGGGTATCAAGAACGCTGCAAAGACCTATTTCAATAAAGCTCCGATTGATTTGTCGCTGGAAGAGAGTGCCACACTCGTGGGCATGTGTAAGAACCCTTCCATGTATAACCCAATACGTTTCCATGACCGCAGTGTGGAACGCCGTAACTTGGTGTTCAGCCAGATGGAGAAATGTGGTTATATCACGAAGGCGGAAAGGGAACTGGCTCAGGCAAAGCCTCTCGACGTGAGTAAATTCCATGTCACCAGCCACCGCGAAGGTATCGCTCCTTATTTCCGTGAGTATCTCCGCCGCATCATGATGGCTGAGCATCCTGAGCGCGACAAGTATGCTTCCTGGCAATACCAGCAGTATTATGATGATTCCCTGGCATGGGAAACCGACCCTCTTTTTGGTTGGTGCAACAAGCATACAAAGAAGGATGGTTCACATTATAATATATATACGGACGGTCTGAAGATTTACACCACGCTCGATAGCCGCATGCAGGAATTTGCTGAGGAAGCTGCTTATCAGCATGTGGCAAAGACCCTTCAACCTCGTTTCGATGCAGAAAAGCGTGGCAATCCGCGTGCTCCATACTCGGGACTCTCGTCTGCGAAGGTGGAAGAGATTTTGCAGCGCTATATTCGCCAAAGTGAGCGTTACAGAGTGCTGAAGTCGAAGGGCTTCAGCGAGGAGGAGATTCAGAAGAATTTCAACACGAAGATTCCGATGACGCTCTTCTCCTACGCTGGAGAGTACGATACGATGATGAGTCCTCACGACTCGATTCTTTACTATAAGAAATTCCTCCGCACTGCCATGATGGCGATGGAGGCAGCGACGGGTGAGGTTCGTGCATACGTGGGCGGTCTCGACTTCAACCATTTCCAGTATGACAACGTGCTGGGAGGTGGTCGTCGTCAGGTGGGTTCCACCATCAAGCCTTACCTCTATTCTTTGGCAATGATGAATGGTTTCACTCCGTGCGATGTGGCTCCAAACGTGCAGCGCACTTACGGCAACTGGACTCCACGAAACGGTTCTCATGCTCGCTACGGACAGATGGTCACCCTGAAGTGGGGTCTTTCTCAGTCGAATAACTGGATTGCCGCATGGGTGATGTCGCAGTTGAACCCTCGCAACTTGATTAACCTGATGCGCCAGTTGGGTATCAATTCTCAGAAAATCGACCCTACCATGTCCCTCTGCTTGGGTCCTTGCGACATCAGTGTGGGCGAAATGGTCAGTGCTTATACCACATTCTCGAACTATGGTGTGCGTTGTGCTCCGATTCTCGTCACCCAGATTGAGGATGCCGATGGTAGTATCATCGATAACTTTGCCCCTCGCATGACTGACATCATGAAGAAGGAGGATGCCTTCAAGATGATTGCTATGCTTCGCGGTGTGATTGATGAAGGTACGGGTCAGCGCATTCGTCGTGTGTATAACATCACTGCCGACATGGGTGGAAAGACTGGAACCACGAACTCCAACGCCGATGGTTGGTTTATGGGCTTCACACCAAAGATGGTGGTGGGTTGCTGGGTAGGAGGTGAAGACCGAGACATCCACTTCAACAGTATGGCTAACGGTCAGGGTGCTGCCGCTGCTCTTCCTATCTATGGCTTATTTATGAATAAGGTATATAAGGACCGTCAACTCATCAAACGCTACGGCATCACTCAAGCAGACACTTTTGCCATTCCAAAGGATTTCGACCTCTGCCAGGGTGAATTGAGCGACATCGACCCAATCTATAAACATACAATCACTGACACGAATACTGGTCATATTGATGAAAGTTTCCAGTAATGGAGGTCAAGCCCCCCTCCGACTCCCCCGAGGGGGAGGGAAGAGAAGAGTGAAAGGTGAAAAGTGAAAAATTGTCAGGGATTTAAAGGATTGGGGCGCTTCGCTTGAAATTGTATTTAGAATTATTATTTAGAATTTTAAAAAAAATTTACGTTTTAATTTTAAACTTCATTTCGAGCCGAAGGCGACCGAGTAAGTGAAAAAGCCTCACCCCCGACCCCTCTCCAAAGGGCGAGGGGAGTATAATCCAGGATTTAAAGGATTTGGGGCGCTTCGCTTGAAATTGTATTTAGAATTATTATTTAGAATTTTAAAAATAATTTTACGTTTTAATTTTAAACTTCATTTCGAGCCGAAGGCGACCAAATAAGTGAGAAGTGAAAAGAGAAAAGAGAAAAATTAATCAGGGATTTGAAGGATTAAAAGGAACAACGGAAAAAACGGAAAAGAACGGAAAAACAGAAAAGAAAGATTCTTTTCATCCGATAATTCTTTAAAAATTGGATAAGCTGAGCTAAAGTTTCCGATTTTCTGAAAAATTTCCGATTTTTCCGTTGTTAAAAGTGCATCAAGGATTTAAAGGATTCTTGAAAATAGAAACTTGAAGCCAGCACGAAGTATCCTGAAACATGAAACGGCGCATAGCGCCCTGAAACTTGAAACTTATATGAAAACTTCTTTTATAGGTATCATTCCGGCGCGTTATGCTTCCACGCGCTTTCCTGCTAAACCACTTGCTGTGTTGGGCGGGAAGACTGTTATTGAAAGAGTGTATCGACAGGTGGAAGGACAGATGGATGATGTGGTAGTTGCCACGGATGATGAGCGGATAGAACAGGCGGTGAAAGCTTTTGGAGGAAAGGTCGTGATGACAAGCACACAGCATCGAAGTGGTACTGATAGATGTTATGAGGCATTGACGAAGACTGCTGGGAAGTTTGATGTTGTGGTGAATATTCAAGGTGATGAACCTTTCATACAGCATCAGCAACTCCAAGCCATCAAGGAATGCTTCAACGACGAAAGCGTGGATATTGCGACACTCGTGAAGCCTTTCACTGTGGAAGATGGTTTTGCTGCTTTGGAAAATGCCAATTCGCCAAAAGTGGTGGTCAACAAGCGAATGGAAGCACTCTATTTCTCCCGTTCCATCATTCCATACACTCGTGGAAAAGAGAAGGGTGAGGAATGGCTCAAGGGGCATACTTACTACAAGCACATCGGACTCTATGCTTATCGTACTGATGTGTTGGCAGAAATCACTCGCTTGCCACAGTCGAGTTTGGAGCTGGCGGAATCGCTTGAACAATTGCGTTGGCTTGAAAATGGGTATAAAATCAAAGTTGGTATTTCTGAAATTGAAACAATCGGAATTGATACACCTGAGGACCTTGCACGTGCTGAAGAATTCCTGAAATCCCATAGCTTGACGTAAGTGAAATGTTTTGGGAAAGAAATTAGAATAATTAGAATAATTTTTTCAGAAATAATGTGTTTTTTAAATCAACACCAATTTTTGGAGTAATTATGATAATTACACAAGTTTCGCATATACAAAAAAAGTGATAATGAGTGTCACTTCGTGACAGAAATCTCACAAATCTTTTCAAATCTTTCAATAATCTTAAGAATATCCTCAACGCCATTGGGGATTCACTTCTTCGCTATTGGGGACTCACTTCCTCGCTATTGGGGACGTACTTCTGCGCTATTGGGGATTTACAATTCTAACATAACATCATCAGTTTTTTCTTTTGTATTCATGCTGGACAGAAGCCTCACTCCGGAAACTCAGCAACTCCTATTGAATATTTCAAGAGAGCCTGAAAAGATTCGCTTGAAAAACAATATAGAAGTTCAACTGCTGCATTTGGACGATACTCAACTCGTTCGAATTGATTTCATGTTTCGAGGAGGACAATGGCTTGAGAAGCATCCTCAGCAAGCACGATTTGCTTTTTCTCAGCTGAAAGAAGGAACAAAGACGTATTCAGCGGATACCATTGCTGAGAGATTGGACTTCCTCGGTGCATCCATCACTTCAAGCACCAACTTGTCTTATTCGTATCTCACGCTCCAATGCTTGCGTAAGTATCTGAAGGAGGTGCTGCAAGTGGTGAGCAGTATGCTGAACGAACCTCTCTACGATGCCACAAAACTACGAATTGCATTGGATCAGGCTCGTGCCACTTTCATTATCAATCAACAGAAAGTTGCCACTGTGTGTCGTGATAAGTTCTGTGCTGAATTGTTTGGAGAATCACATCCTATGGGACGATATTCCAAAGTGGAGGATTATGACAACTTAACACCCGACCACCTACGTGAGTATCATGCTGAGAATATCACTTCTGACAATTGTGCGATATTTGTCACGGGAGGATATGAAGATTCTGATATTGACTTGATTGCTGAGTCATTTGGTATGGGAGCTTGGGGCGGAAAGAATGCACACAGATTGCTCATCAATCCCATTCCTGCCAAAACTTCCATGGAACGTCATTTCAGTGTGACGATGCCTGAGCCTACGGTGCAGGCTGCTGTGAGGGTAGGGTGTCTGCTCCCCATGCAGGACCATCCTGATATGCCGTATATTCGTTTGCTTTCTGTGTTGCTAAGTGGATACTTTGGGAGTCGTTTGATGAATAGCATTCGAGAGACCAAAGGTTTGACCTACGATATTAGTGGGTCTATCCTCAGCGTCCCTTTTCAAACGATATTTGTGATTCAGACGGAAACACCTAATAAATATGTGCAACAGGTGATTGATGAAATCTATATGGAATTGAAGAGGCTCTGCACCGAACTGATTCCAGACGATGAATTGTTGCAAGTAAAGAACTATATCACAGGGAATGTATCGCGTCGGTGTGAACTTACCTTCAATATCCCTTCGCTCTTGATAAATCTGTCGCTTTGGGGAAAGACGCTGCATGATGTTGTGGAAGCCAATCGGAAAACCAACCAGGCAGATGCGGCATTATTGATGAATGTGTCGAAGAAGTATTTCTCTCCTGAACGTTTCATCGACTGCTATGTGAAAGGATGAAGCATCAGGAATAAGATGCTGAAATTTGCGTTCTAAGACGTTTTGTGCCATTTTTCGACTTGTTTCGGGAAAGGTCGATTTTGAATTCAGAACGCGAAATACGCGCTGAAAAGTGGCAAATTTGGCTTTTCTCGTCCAATTGACCCCGATTTTTGAGTGAAAAACATTTAATTATTTTGTTGGCTTCAGAAATTTTCGTAATTTTACATCGAAAATTCGATTTTAAATAACACAAACATTCATGTTAGATCAAGACAGAATTATTAAAGTTGACATCAATGAGAGCATGAAGAAGTCGTATATCGACTATTCCATGTCGGTGATTGTGGCACGTGCGCTCCCTGATGTCAGAGATGGTTTTAAGCCAGTTCATCGTCGTATTCTCTACGGAATGATGGAACTGGGCAACACTTACGATAAGCCATACAAGAAGTGTGCTCGTATCGTCGGTGAGGTTCTCGGTAAGTATCACCCACATGGCGACTCTTCAGTGTATGGTGCATTGGTGCGCTTGGCTCAGGACTGGGCAATGCGTTATTGCTTGGTAGATGGACAAGGAAACTTCGGTTCTGTGGATGGCGATGGTGCAGCAGCCATGCGTTACACAGAGGCTCGACTCACTCGCTTGGGTGAGGCAATGATGGATGACCTCTACAAAGAGACAGTTGATTTTGAAGACAACTTCGATGGTTCGCTGAAAGAGCCAAAGGTGTTGCCTACTCGCATACCAAACCTGCTGGTGAATGGTGCTACGGGTATTGCCGTGGGTATGGCAACCAATATCCCTACGCATAACCTGGGCGAAGTGATTGATGGATGCGTTGCCATGATTGACAACCCTGAAATCACCACTGAAGGTTTGATGAAATACATCAAGGCTCCTGACTTCCCAACTGGCGGTATTATCTGCGGTTTGGATGGAGTGAAAGAAGCATACGAGACAGGTCGTGGACGTATCATCATTCGTTCTAAGACCGACATCGAAACGGAAGCTACTCACGATAAGATTATTGTTCACGAGATTCCTTACAATGTGAACAAGTCGGAGCTCATCAAGAAGATTGCCGAACTTGTTACCGATAAGAAAATCGATGGCATCTCGAATGTGAACGATGAGTCGGACCGCGAAGGTATGCGTATCGTGATTGACTTGAAGCGCGATGCCAATGCTAACGTGGTGCTGAACAAGCTCTACAAGATGACCGACCTCCAGTCGAGCTTCAGTGTGAACTGTATTGCACTGATTGGTGCTGGTGCCAACAACTCGGGTCGTCCAAAGCTGCTTTCTCTGCAGGAGTGCATCAAGTATTTTGTGGATCATCGCCATGATGTAACGATTCGTCGTACCAAGTTCGACAAGCGCAAGGCAGAAGAGCGTGCCCACATTTTGGAAGGCTTGATTATTGCCAGCGACAATATCGATGAAGTGGTACACATTATCCGTGCTGCCAAGAGTCCTCAGGAAGCCATTGAGAATTTGAAGGCTCGCTTCAATCTCGACGACATTCAGGCAAAGGCTATCGTGGAAATGCGACTTCGTCAACTCACTGGATTGGAACAGGACAAGCTCCATGCAGAATACGATGAACTCGAGAAACTCATTGCTTACTTGCAGTCGATTCTCGACGACCCTGAACTCTGCAAGAAGGTGATGAAGGACGAATTGCTCGAAGTGAAGAACAAGTGGGGCGATGAACGTAAGACTGTGATTGACTATTCTGCCAGCAACAACTTCAACCCAGAAGACTTCTATCCAAACGAGCCAGTTGTAGTGACAGTGAGCCACTTGGGTTACATCAAGCGCACACCGTTGACTGAGTTCCGTGCTCAAGGTCGTGGCGGTGTTGGTTCGAAGGGTGGTTCTGCTCGCGACCAGGACTTCATTGAATATATCTATCCTGCAACGACTCACAACACGATGATGTTCTTCACCAAGAAGGGACGTTGCTTCTGGATGAAGGTGTATGAAATTCCTGAAGGTCCTAAGACATTCAAGGGACGTGCTGTTCAGAACTTGCTGAACATCGACTCCGATGACAAGGCAACGGCATTCATCACGATTGAAAACATCAATGATGCTGATTTCGTGAAGCGACACAATCTGATGTTCTGCACGAAGAGAGGAACCGTGAAGAAGACTCGCTTCGAGAATTATGCTCACCCACGTTCCAATGGTTTGATTGCCATCAACCTCGTGGAAGGTGACGAAGTGATTGAAGTGAAACTCACCACAGGAAACGACGACATCATCATTGCAAATCATGGAGGACGTGCTATCCGCTTCAATGAGCAAGGTGTGCGCGTGATGGGACGTACAGCAACTGGTGTTCGAGGTATTCGTCTCGATGGAGATGATGATGAAGCAGTAGGTATGCTCGTCTTCAATTGCAACGAAGAACTCACTGATGAGCAATGGGCTGCGCTCGATGCACAGGAATCTAACGAAACGGAAGCTCTTGAAACTGATGCTGTTGAACCAGCAGAGGAAGTGGAAGGTGCAGAAGAAATCACTGCGAACGAATGGCCTGAAAACATCCTCGTTGTGAGTGAGAAGGGATTCGGTAAACGTTCAGTACTTTCAGACTATCGCATCACCAAGCGTGGTGGAAAGGGTGTGAAGACGTTGAATGTGACCGAAAAGACAGGTAATCTCATTGCTATTAAGTCAGTCACCGACGATGATGATTTGATGATTATTAACAAGAGCGGTGTTGCCATTCGCCTTGCTGTTCGTGAGGTGAAAGTACAAGGCAGAAACACCCAGGGAGTGAGTCTGATTAACTTGAAGCGACGCAATGATGTGATTGCCAGTGTGTGCAAAGTTGTTCATGAGGAACCAGAGGAAGATGCTTTGGAAGATAACTCTGAAGAAGCTGGAAATGTGGAATCAAGTGAAGCAACAAATGAATAATAATCGTTAAAATAAGGGTAGGAGTGTGTTAAAATTCATTCCTACTTTTATTTTTTTATACTTTCATTGATAGGTTTTAAAAGAAATCTTTATCTTTGCAGCCATAATTAACTAAATACGAAGTATAAATTTAATCTCATAAATCTTTTTAACAATGAAAAAAATCCTTTTGATTTGTGCTGCTCTGACTCTCACAGGCTCTGCTTTTGCACAAAAGAAGAATGTCAACAAGGTCAAGAACATGATTGAGTACGCATCTACTCCAGTCAGCATGGACCTGAGTAATTTGGCACCAGATAAACTTGCTGAAATGCGTGAACTTTTGGCAAATGCTGATAAGGACCCTGAGTCGGCAAATATGCCAGAAACATATAAGTACAAGGGACGTCTTCTCATTTATGACATGAATGAGATGATCAAGCAGCGTGTTGCCAACAACAATGAGTTTGTTGACAAGAAAGCTTTCTTCTTGAATCAGGCAGCTCTCGTGAAGAACTTCGAGACATTGGAGAAGGTGATGAAGACTCCAAACGAGAAGGGTAAGCTTCCTGTGAAAGAAGAAGAATACAAGAAGGAACATGCTTTGGCTCAGCAGTTGGCTACCAATCCACGTAACAACTTGTTTATCGGTGCAAGTAACTTGGTTTATGACGACCCAGCTGCCACAGTTGAATTGCTTGATGCTTACTACGAGTCATTCGACAATCCTCTCTTCGAAGGTCTCGACCTGAAGAACAAGGACCCTTACTACAAGGAAGGTGCTTACATTTATGCTACTGCTCTGAAGGGTGCTGGTGGCAATGAAGAAAAGATGTTGGAATATCTCAACAAGGCTCTCGATTCACAGAATGGTGCACTTGCATGCCAGGACCTTATTACTTATTATAAGGATAAGGGCGACAAGGCAAAGGAGAACGAAATGTATGAATTGGCAACTCAGAAGTTCCCTGATCAGCTGATTTTCGTTGTGAACCTTATTCAGAACAGCATTATCGACAAGAAATTCGACAAGGCTATCGAGCAGGCTGACCAAGCAATTGCCAACATGGATAACGGTACAATCAAGACTGTTGATGCTGAGGGCAATCACATCGAAGCTGCACGCTATCCTTACTACTTCCGCGCTGTTGCTCTCTACAACTTGGAAAAGTATGAAGAAGCATTTGCTGCATTTGAGAAGGGTGTTGAATTCAAGAACGACTACTTCGATTGCATCATCGGTGCCGGAAATACTGCTACTCGTATTGCAAGTATGAATAAGGACAAGAAGGCTGTTGCTGACTCATGGTACAAGAAGGCTATCTCTTATTATGAGAAGGCTAAGGAAATGGCTCCAGACCAGTCCGACCAGTGGGGTTATCCTCTCTACGCAAGTTACTACAACTCTGGAAACATGGCTAAGGCCAAGGAATACCAGAAGTACTCAAAATAATCATTTTTAATTAGTTAGATGCATTTGCATCAAAACAAGAAACGATATTCAAGAAGAGTTAATTTGCGAAATTATATACTGATTTTTTTAGCCGTCGTGGGGAGTGATTCTTCGCGACGGTTTTCTTTTTAACACCATCGAAAAGACAATAAAAACCAAATATTATCGTTATTTCATTTGTGTGTATTACCTGAAGCATTCAGTCTATGTTTGAAAGAATACGTAATTTGAAGATAATTCTGATTGTGGTGGCAATCATTATTGCCATAGCTTCCTTATTGACATCGAATTATCTGACCCACGACTTGCAGGAGGAAGAGAAAAACAAGATGGAAGTGTGGGCTGAAGCCATGCGCTCTCTCAACTCTGCCGATGAAAACACCGACCTGAATCTTGTGCTAAAAGTAATCAATGGAAACAACACAATTCCTGTAATCGTTTTGGACAAATTCGGAAATGTTCAAACGCACCGTAACTTAGGAATCACCTTCAAGGAAAACCAAGATTCCATTTCCATCCTTCAGGCAAAAGCGAAAAGCATGCAGAATGAGGGAAATTCCATCCGCATTTTCATTGTAACTCCTTCGGAGGATGACATCATGTATGAAGAAACTGACGAACTCACGAATCAATACATGGATTCCGCTGATAAGAATTCCGATTCTTTCACTGTTATCCATCCTGAAACCAAGCAGAGCGATGCGGATTACATCGAAATATGCTATGGAGAGTCGTTGATGCTCAAGCGATTAGCCGTTTATCCTTACATCCAGTTGAGTGTCGTTGTCATCTTCGTACTCATTGCTATTTTTGCCCTCTTCTCTTCTATGAAAGCAGAGCAAAACAAGGTGTGGGTAGGACTTTCGAAAGAAACGGCACATCAGTTGGGCACTCCTATTTCTTCCTTGATGGCATGGTCGGAAGTGTTGAAAGAAACTTATCCCAACGATGAACTCTTGCCTGAGATGGAAAAAGATGTGAAGCGTTTGGAACGCATTGCAGAACGTTTCTCCAAAATCGGTTCCATTCCTGAACCCAAGCCGGAAGACTTGTGTGCTGTCATCAATCGTGTGGTGGAATACATGGACAAGCGCACTTCCAACAAAGTCCACATTACGAGTCATCTTCCTTCCGACCCAGTCATCGTGAATCTCGTTGCTTCTCTCTTCGAATGGGTGGCAGAGAACTTGTGCAAGAATGCTGTTGATGCCATGTCGGGAAGTGGTTCCATCGACATTTACATGGAAGAGACGGACAATATCATTGCTCTTGAATTCAAGGACACGGGTAAGGGTATTGCAAAATCCCAATTCAGTTCCGTGTTTAAACCTGGTTTCACTACCAAGAAAAGAGGGTGGGGCTTAGGTCTTTCTTTGGCAAAGCGAATTGTGGAAGAATACCACAAGGGACGCATCTTTGTGAAGTCCTCGGAAATTGGTAAAGGCACTACATTCCAAGTGGAACTTCCGAAGTGACAAAAAAGCGATTCTTCGATGGATTCGAATGTTTTTAAAGGACAAATTGACTTCGTCGAGCTAAAGGTTCCATATAAAATCCACAAAAACACCCCGTTTACGCAAGAAATTTGCATAAATATCATTTGTAATTAGGTTTTTCTTTGTATCTTTGCACGTTGAAATGCAAATATGCATGTTCGATATGGAAAAAAGAAACGATTTTTGTATAGACTTGCTTGATAGCTGCATCGCAGGTAAAACGTTCGAGTTTCAGGTTAACGACTCAGTTTTCGAGGCAATCGACGGACTTATTGAGCGTGGCAACATCAAGAGTGTTGTGAAATGTGTATCTGCTTCGCAAGGAGTATTCCGTTTCTCCATCCATTCCGAAGGAACAGTCATCGTTCCTTGCGACCGTTGTCTGGCGGACTTAGAATTGCGGATAGATACGACAGACCAACTCGACGTGAAACTCGGTGACGAAGATTTAGACGACGGCGACATGATCACAGTGAACCATGAAGATGGATATCTGGATGTGTCGCAGCCTATTTATGAGTTTATTGTGCTCAGCATGCCAATCAGTTTGGTCCACGAACCTGGGATGTGTGACCCAACCATGATGGAGGAATTTTCCAAACATCGAGCTACCCGAAGTGGCGGAGAGGATGCAGAAGACGATGAAACAACCAGCGACGAGGCAACCGACTTTGCGGAAGATTCCGATGATTCAGATTCTTCTGACAATGAAGCCGTTGACCCTCGTTGGGAAGCGTTAAAAAAATTAGTTGATAACAATAAAAATTAGTGTAGAAAAATGGCACATCCTAAAAGAAGACAGTCTAAGACACGCGGACGTAAGAGAAGAACACACGACGTAGCAGTAGCTCCAACATTGGCAGTTTGCCCTAATTGCGGTGAATTCTATGTATATCACACTGTATGCCCTGCATGCGGATACTATCGTGGTAAGGTAGCTATTGAAAAGGAAGCTGCAATCTAATCTTTAGATATGGAAAAAATTAATGCTGTAATAACAGGCGTAGGTGGTTACGTTCCTAAGTATATCCTCGACAACGACGAAATGTCGCGCATCGTGGATACTACGGACGAATGGATCATGGAGCGCATCGGTGTGAAAACACGCCACATCTTGCGGGACGAAGAGCGTCAAGGCGCTGGCACATCCTACTTGATGACCAAGGCTGTGGAAGAACTGATGGCAAAGACTCAGGTTGACCCAGATACCATCGAGGCTGTTATTTGTGCAACAACTACTCCCGACTACCACTTCCCATCCACTGCATCGCTTGTCATCGGCAACCTCGGTTTCAAGCACGCTTTCGGATTCGACATGGAAGCTGCATGCGCAGGTTTTCTTTATGCCATGGAGGTGGGAGCCAGCATGATTACAAGTGGCAGACGCAAGCGAATTATCGTTTGTGGAGGCGACTTCATGTCATCGATGACCAACTATATGGACCGCACTACATGTCCTATTTTTGGCGACGGAGCAGCTTGTGTAATGATGGAGGCAACGACAGAGGATTATGGGCTGATAGAAAGTTTCCTTCGCACTGACAGCCATTTTGAACCTCTCCACATGGCAGCTGGTGGCTCTGCAAAGATGCCAAGTCACGAAACTGTGGATGCTCGCGAACATTTTGTTTATCAGGAAGGTCGTACAGTGTTCAAGTACGCTGTGACTGACATGTCGGATGCTGTGGAGGAAATTGCCAAGCGACATAACCTCACGAAAGACGACATTGCCTGGATTATTCCTCATCAAGCAAATGTACGCATCGAAACAGCCGTAGCTCGTCGCATTGGTGTTCCTGCAGAGAAAGTGATGATTAACATCGACCACATGGCAAACACATCGGGTGGTACGCTGCCACTTTGCCTTTGGGAGTACGAACCTAAGTTGAAGCGAGGCGACAACCTCATCTTCACCGCCTTTGGTGCAGGCTTCACATGGGGTGCTTCCTATATGAAGTGGGCTTACGACGGTTCAAAGTACAGCAAATAAGGAAATTCCAATCTGCATTTACATTTACCACGGATTTCACGGATTAAACGGATGTCATTATCCGCGATTCTGCGAAATCCGCGGTTTTTTCATTTTTCAGAAATACTTCATTCTCAGGTGAGTTCTATCCAGCGACACACCATCAAACAACTTTCAATCAATTGCACAAGTCAGGTTTTGTAAATATCGTGGGTAATCCCAACGTGGGAAAGTCCACACTGATGAATCTCTTCGTGGGAGAGCGCATCAGCATTGCCACTTTCAAGGCACAAACCACACGTCATCGCATCATGGGAATCATCAACGACGATGAAGCCCAAATCGTCTTTTCCGATACGCCAGGAGTGCTGAAGCCAAACTACAAGCTTCAGGAATCCATGCTGGCATTTTCGGAGAGTGCACTTGTAGATGCCGATGTCCTGCTCTATGTCACCGACCCTGTTGAGAAAATCGACAAGAATTCAGATTTCCTCAAGAAGGTTGCCACTATGGAAGTCCCTGTGCTTGTGCTGATTAACAAGATAGACCTCATTGATGAGAAGAAACTCATAGAGCTCGTTGAACAGTGGCATGAGATACTTCCAAAAGCAGAAATCATTCCAGTTTCCGCCATTGCCAAGTTCAATGTGGAGCCTATCATGAAGCGCATTCGTGAGCTGCTCCCTGAGAGTCCTCCTTACTTCGATAAGGACCAATTGACCGATAAGCCAGCACGTTTTTTCGTCAGCGAAATCATCCGCGAGAAGATTCTGCTCTATTACGACAAGGAGATTCCTTATTCAGTAGAGGTGGGCGTGGAGAGTTTCAAGGAAGACGAGCACCACATCCATATCAATGCTGTGATTTACGTGGAGCGTGATTCTCAGAAAGGCATCATCATCGGGCACCAAGGCAAGGCGCTCAAGAAGGTGGCAACCGAGGCTCGCAAGTCCCTCGAGAAGTTCTTTGGAAAGTCCATCTATCTCGAGACCTTCGTGAAGGTTGACAAGGACTGGCGCAATTCCGACAAGGAACTCAACCTCTTTGGATACCATCCAGAATAACTTTTTTTATTCACCCCGTAATCCAATTTGAATAGACTATGGGAAATTTAGTAGCAATTGTAGGTCGCCCAAACGTGGGTAAATCTACGCTTTTCAACCGATTGACAAAGACTCGTCACGCCATTGTGAGTGATGAGGCAGGCACAACTCGAGACCGTCAGTATGGCAAGTGTGAATGGGGAAACAAGGAGTTCTCCGTGGTCGATACAGGTGGTTGGGTTGTCAATTCCGACGACATATTCGAGGAGGAAATCCGCAAGCAAGTCCTCATTGCCATTGAGGAGTGCGATGTGATTCTTTTCCTCGTAGATATAAAGACTGGAGTCACTGACCTCGACATGGAGGTGGCAGAGATTCTGCGTCGTTCCAAAATTCCAACACTTGTGGTATGCAACAAAGTGGATTCCAATGAGTTGCGCTATGAGGCACCTGAGTTCTATAAACTCGGATTGGGTGACCCTTATTGCATCTCTGCTCTCACGGGTAGTGGCACAGGTGACTTGCTCGACGACATCGTGAAGACCTTCACCAAGACCATGGATGAAGTGATTGAAGAGGACATTCCTCGCATTGCCGTGGTAGGTCGTCCAAATGCTGGCAAATCCTCACTCATCAATGCTTTCTTGGGCGATAATAGAAACGTTGTAACTGACATTGCTGGCACCACCCGCGACTCCATCTATACGAAATACGAGAAGTTTGGCTTCAATTTCTATCTTGTTGACACTGCGGGTATTCGCAAGAAGAACAAGGTGAGCGAAGACCTCGAATACTATTCCGTGATGCGCTCCATCCGTGCCATCGAGAATTCAGATGTGTGCGTGCTGATGGTTGATGCCACACGTGGAATCGAGGGGCAGGACATCAACATCTTCCAAATCATTCAGAAGAATCAGAAGGGATTGGTGGTTGTTGTGAACAAGTGGGATTTGGTGGAAGACAAGAGTAACGAGGCAATCAAGTTCTTCGAGAAGGCAATTCGCAACCGCTTTGCTCCTTTCACGGATTTCACCATCATCTTCGCTTCTGCTCTCACTAAGCAGCGCATCTTCCGTGTGCTGGAGGAATCGCAAAAAGTGTATGAGAACCGCACTACAAAAATCAGTACGGCAAAACTCAACGAGACGATGCTTCCTATCATCGAGGCAACTCCTCCGCCTTCTATCAAGGGCAAGTACATCAAAATCAAGTATTGCATGCAGATTCCGAACACCTACGTTCCTTCGTTTGTGTTCTATGCCAACCTGCCTCAGTATGTGCGTGACCCTTACAAGCGTTTCCTTGAGAACCAGATTCGTGAACATTGGAAGCTGACGGGCACACCTATCAACGTGTATATTCGTCAGAAATAGTTGTCCTTTTTCTTCATCGTTTCATGCAATGATGGACGGACTCAAATGCGATAGGGGATTTACTCTTTCGCTATAGGGAACGTACTTCCTCGCTATTGGGGACTGACTCTCTCTCCATTGGGGATTGACTCTCTCGCTATTGGGGACGTACTTCAGTTTATCCCCAATAAAGTTTCATTGAATCCCCAATCGGATGTTGCAGAAACTGTGATTTGAAGTGAAAAGGCTCCTTCTCAAATTGTTTTTTGAAAAAAGATGAAAAATATTTTCTATATATTGCTGATTTTGCTTACCTTTGGCATTACTTCTTGTAATAGTGACGATGGTCCTGCTGCCATTCCGAAGAAAGAATTGCAAAATGCACTCGACCTCTTGGCGCAGGGCAAAATGGAGCAGTATATGAGCAAATTGGATTTTGGCGAAGAACTCGATTCCGTCCATTATCTTTATTTCTCCGAAGCCATCATCCAGCGTAACAAGCTCGCTGAGCGCAAGTTGGGTGCTGTGAATGGCTACAAGGTGACGGGTGCAAAGATGTGGAACGACACAGTTGCTACTGTCTTCTACACGCAGTTTTTTGCCAACGGAGATTCTTGCGATTGCTCCCAGAAGATGGTTTGCATTGATGGCACTTGGCGACTTCGAATGAGGAACTAAAGTGCTGCTTTCGGCATGACTCTCATTCCCGTGTGGGTTTCATCTTGGCATGGGATTCATCTTGTATCTTTCAGAAAAACAATCACTTAAAATAAACAACATAGAATCATGGCTGAAGTAAAAACAATTGCAATTGTGACATCAGGAAATGATGCACCAGGCATGAATAGTGCAATTCGTGCCGTCACTCGTTCTGCAATCTACAACGGACTTCGTGTGAAGGCTGTCTATCGCGGCTACAAAGGCTTGATTGACGGAGAAATCGTTGAATTCAAAACACAAAACGTCAGCAATATCATTCAGCAGGGTGGCACCATCCTCAAGTCGTCGCCAAGTAAGGACTTCCGTTCCGAGGAAGGTAGAAAGAAGGCTTTCGAGAATATTCAGAAAGAAGAAATCGATGCAGTGATTGTCATCGGTGGTGATGGCACGATTCACGGAGCTCGCATCTTCGCTCAGGAATACGACATTCCTTGCATCGCCATTCCTGCTACTATCGACAATAACCTTTGTGGTACAGACACTACGATTGGCTACGACACAGCTCTCAACACCATCATGCAGTGCGTGGACAAGATTCGTGACACTGCCACCAGCCACGAGCGCCTTTTCTTCGTTGAAGTGATGGGCGACGATGCTGGTTTCTTGGCTTTGAATTGTGCCATTGCATCGGGTTGTGAGGATGCTATCATTCCTTCGGTTCCTACTGATGTGAACAAATTAGCCACTCTCATTGAATCTGGTTTCCGCAAGACCAAGGGGAGCAGTATCGTGCTGGTTGCTGCAAGCGAGGATTCAGGTGGAGCCTTGTACTATGCCGATGAGGTGAAGAAGGCTCATCCAAATATCGATGTCCGCATCTCCATCCTTGGACACTTGCAACGTGGAGGACATCCTACAGCTCACGACCGCATCATTGCCAGCCGAATGGGTGCTGCGAGCATTGTGGCTCTGATGAAAGGGCTCCGCAACGTGATGATTGGTATTGACAACGATGAGATTGTCTATGTGCCTTTCTCTCGTGCCGTGCGTGAGAACAGACAGATTGACCACAACCTGCTCGATATACTTCATAACTCTGCAATTTGACGCAAATTCTGCGATTTCATTACTTTTATTCATCGTTTTCTTTAAATTTGCTTCAAGAATGTTGCTCTACACATAAAAAATGTGTAAATTTGCAGTGTTTTTAGAAAGAATAAGGTAAAAAGCTTCCATTACAGCAGTTTTTTCTGATTCCTCAACCCGTTTTGAGGTATATCTACTGCGTGTTAATTCGTTTAAACAATATAAATAAACAATGAAAAAGTACAATTTCAATGCCGGCCCATCAATCCTTCCTCGCGAGGTGATTGAGGCTACAGCAAATGCATGTTTGGATTTTAATGGTTCTGGTCTTTCCCTCATGGAAATCAGCCACCGCGCAAAGGACTTCCAGCCAGTGATGGACGAAGCAATGGCTCTCTTCAAGGAACTGCTCGACGTTCCTCAGGGCTACGAAGTGATTTTCCTTGGTGGTGGTGCAAGTCTCCAGTTCTGCCAGGTGCCTTTCAACTTCCTCGAGAAGAAGGCAGCTTATCTCAACACAGGTGTTTGGGCAAAGAAAGCTATCAAGGAAGCAAAGCTCTTCGGTGAAGTGGTTGAAGTTGCTTCATCTGCCGAGTCCACTTATACTTACATTCCAAAGGATTTCACTGTTCCTGCTGATGCAGACTATTTCCACATCACAACCAACAACACCATCTACGGTACTGAAATCCGCAAGGAGCTCGACAGTCCTGTTCCAATGATTGCCGACATGAGTTCAGATATTTTCTCCCGTCCAATCGACGTGAGCAAGTACAACTGTATCTATGGTGGTGCTCAGAAGAACCTCTCTATGGCTGGTGTCACTTTCATCCTTGTGAAGGAAGATGCACTCGGCAAGGTATCTCGTCAGATTCCTACAATGCTTGATTATCGCACTCACATCGAGAAGGGTTCTATGTTCAACACGCCTCCAGTGGTTCCTGTATATTGTGCACTCCAGAACCTGAGATGGATTAAGGCTCAGGGTGGTGTGAAGGAAATGGATCGCCGTGCCAATGAGCGTGCAAAGGTGCTCTACGATGAGATTGACCGCAACAAGATTTTCCGTGGCACTGCAAACGAGGAGGACCGTTCTGTGATGAACATCTGCTTCGTTCTCAACGAGGAATACAAGGAACTCGAAGCCGACTTCATGGCATTCGCTACTGCCAAGGGCATGGTGGGTGTGAAGGGACATCGCTCTGTGGGTGGTTTCCGCGCAAGCTGCTACAATGCCATGTCGCTCGAAGGTGTGAAGGCTCTCGTGGCTACCATGCAGGAATTTGAAAAGAATCATTAATTTTGTCAATCATTTTATGAAAGTTCTTATTGCAACTGAGAAGCCTTTTGCACCTGTAGCTGTAGAAGGAATAAAGAAGGAAATCGATGCGGCAGGTTACGAACTTGCTCTCCTTGAGAAATATACTGAAAAGCAGCAGTTGCTCGATGCTGTTGCAGATGCTGATGCCATTATCATTCGTTCCGATAAAATCGATGCTGAAGTGCTCGATGCAGCCAAGCAGCTCAAGATTGTGGTGCGTGCGGGTGCTGGTTACGACAATGTTGACCTTGAAGCTGCCACTGCTCACAACGTGGTGGTGATGAACACCCCTGGTCAGAACTCCAATGCAGTTGCTGAACTCGTGTTTGGTCTGCTCGTATTTGCTGTTCGTAACTTCTTCAATGGCAAGGCAGGCACAGAGCTCATGGGCAAGAAGCTGGGTATTCTCGCCTTTGGTAATGTGGGTCGCAATGTGGCTCGCGTGGCAAAGGGATTCGGTATGGAAGTGAGTGCATACGATGCTTTCTGTCCAGCAGAAGTGATTGAGGCAGCAGGCGTTCATGCAGCAAAGAATCAGGATGAACTCTTCGAGACTTGCGACGTTGTGAGCCTTCACATCCCTGCAACTCCAGAGACTAAGCAGAGCATTAACAAGGCACTCGTTGGTAAGATGAAGAAGGGTGGTATCGTTGTGAATACGGCTCGCAAGGAAGTTATCAACGAACCAGAACTCATTGAACTTCTTGCTGAGCGCACCGACCTGAAGTACATCACCGACATCAAGCCTGATGCAGATGCTGAATTCGCACAGTTCGAAGGTCGTTACTTCTCAACTCCTAAGAAGATGGGTGCTCAGACTGCCGAAGCTAACATCAATGCAGGTATTGCAGCTGCCAAGCAGATTGTCGGCTTCCTCAAGGATGGCATCACCAAGTTCCAAGTAAACAAGTAATTGATTATCAAACAACTAATCCCTTGCACATCTTTCTCAACAGGGTGGATGTGTGAGGGGTTTTTATATCATCTAACTCATATTCATGGCAATAGTCAAACCCTTCAAGGGCATTCGTCCTCCCAAGGATTTAGTGGAAAAAGTAGAGTCACGCCCATACGATGTGCTGGATTCTGAAGAAGCACGTGCAGAAGCAGGCGATAACGAAATGTCGCTCTACCACATCATCAAACCTGAAATCAATTTTCCCGAAGGCACCAGCGAGTATGATCCACGCGTGTATGAATGTGCCGCTCAGACTTTCCAGAAATTCCAAGATAACGGCTGGCTTGTTCAGGACGATAAGGAGCAGTACTACATCTATGCGCAAACCATGAATGGCAAGACTCAGTATGGTCTTGTGGTGGGTGCCTACGTTGAGGACTATCTCAATGGTGTCATCAAGAAGCATGAACTCACGCGTGCCGACAAGGAGGAAGACCGCATGAAGCATGTGCGTGTGAACAATGCGAACATAGAGCCTGTGTTCTTTGCATACCCTGATAATGAGGTACTTGCAAAGATTATCTCACGTTATGCTTCAACTACTCCTGAGTACGATTTCATTGCTCCTGTCGATGGTTTTGGGCACAAGCTTTGGATAGTTTCTGATGAAGAAGACATCCGTACCATCACCGCTGAATTTGCCAAGATGCCAAGCCTCTACATTGCTGATGGACATCATCGTTCGGCTGCCGCTGCCTTGGTAGGTGCTGAGAAGGCGAAGCAGAATCCTAACCATCGTGGCGATGAGGAATACAACTACTTCATGGCAGTTTGTTTCCCTGCAAGCCAGCTCACTATCCTCGATTATAACAGAGTGGTGCGTGACCTCAATGGCATGACTCCTGCCGAGTTCCTCAAGGCGCTTGAG
>JAEEGH010004726.1_pt1 | contig 34711 bp, 33 predicted proteins | sample 9134181 | NCBI WGS metagenome assembly JAEEGH01 (sample SAMN16246544, study PRJNA631951) | gut metagenome | biome: gut microbiome; feature: rumen; material: DP-attached | host: Bos | place: Iran: Karaj | collected 2018-10
GACGGTTCTTTTGTTATCGTGCTGTGATAACGAAAGAACCGTCCCCGTGTATGTTCCGAAGTCCTAAGTGTGAGTCTATCACAGAGGACAGAATAGAGTCGAATTTGTCCAAAACGAAAAATATTCCACCAAAAGCGGTGATTTTCTCAGATTGTATTTGTACTTTTGCCATGTCATTGATGATTTTGCTTGTCTTGATTTGCAGCACTAAGGTAAGTGAAAAATCTGACATGGCAAAATCCTGAGCAACTTTTTGTTGCTCAGGAACTTATAAAGAAAGTTAAACTAAAGTGCTGCGGAATTTAGGATAAAACAAACAAATGAAAACAAAATTACTTACTTTATTGACGCTACTGGTAACAGTGTGTAGTGGGGCGTGGGCAAGCACGGTTACCTTTGGCTATGCTGAAGGAAACGTGAGTATTTCAAGTTTAGTTGCCTCTAAAGGTGGAACAGCTAGTGTAAATTCAACGGATGGGAAAGTTACTTTTACTATAACATCTACGAATGATAATACAGTTTCTCAGAATAGCAGCAAACTAAAATTTCAGAATAACACCTCAATGACTGTGTCATGTACGTCAGGTTATAATATCACTAACATAGTAATAACAACAAGTGAAAGTAATCGTGGATTTACTGCTAGTGAGGCCACCTTTAGCCGAGATGGTGCCACGTCAACATGGTCTGGTTCATCAACAAGTATTACTTTTACAAATAACAACTCTGGCAATAATCTAAATGTAGTAAGTGTTGTTGTTACCTATTCTGTTATCTGCAACATAACCTTTGCTCTTCCTGTTGGAGCTACGGGTGTTGTACCAACTGCAAAGACTGGGGTTAGTGGTACTATTACTTTGCCAAAAAACACTTCCATGTGGTATGCTGATGGCTATTCGCTGACAAAATGGGTTGATGAATCTAGCAATGAATATGCTCCAGGTTCTGAATATACTGTGACAGCAGACCAGACGTTGACCGCCAAGTTTGAGAGCAATGGTGGTACTACAATTGCAGATCGCACAGCAGCAACTGAGATTATGTTCGATTTCATGCAGAAAGACGGTGCACCCTCAGTTACATGGAGCTCAGGTGCTCATTTTTGGGTAGCACAGGCGACTGTAGCAGGCAAGACTATTGATTTCAAAACGAACATTGCCTTTGGAGAAGGCTCACCTAAATTTGATAATAGTGCGTGGACAGACTGGGCACAAATTAATGCCAACACCACATTCACGATTCCTTCAACCAACGGAGCAAGCGTTGAAATGATTTCCTTTAATCAAGATGAAACAACTACCGTCGATGGAACAGCTCTTACAAGCACTGGCAGCGCAGGAAATTATACTTGTACAGCAGGAATCACCTCAGATGCCTCTACTGTAGATGTAGCCTTTAATGGTGCAGGCAGTTATTACAAATACATCAAGGTAACCTTCCCCGCTCCAACCTATACTGTTGATTTCTCATTGAGCAATGTAACTAAGACGTCTGGTGAGGCAACAGCAACAGGAGGTGAAGATTATACGGCAACATTCTCAGCAAGTGGCGATTATATTCTACCTTCAACTGTAACAGTATTAGCTGGCGCTACTGACATTACTGCAAATTGCACGTGGACAAAGGCAACAGGTACGCTGACTATTCCTGGTTCTTATGTAACAGACAATATTTCCATTACAATAAATGGCGTGACTGTGATAGGAACTCAACTGATAAAAGCTGTGCTGACTGGAACTTCAACCGCCACAGTAACAGGCACCATAGGCGGTACCTATTCTGGAAAAACCCAGAGTGTAGATGCGACTTATGGCGGCTGCAAGTTAGGAAGTAAAGGCCATTGGACTGGTTTCACTCTTAAAGAAGGATACACATTGAAGACAGGTGATATCGTTGAAGTAAAAATTACGAAACGGAACGGAAGTACTTCCTTTGTTTTCTATGATAGTAAATTACAGACGAACACACTTCTTACGACAACAGTAGATCCGGAACCAGGTACTTACAGATTCGTTCTGCCTGCTGCAGCAAATGGAAAGACGGGTGTCTTCCTTGTTCGCGGTAGTGATGAAGATCCAAACGTAGGTTCTGCTAACCAAGGTTTCAATCCTCATGTTGACTACATTGCTGTTACTCGTCCTGATGCTGTTGTAACCCTGAATGGTTCTGGCTTTGCCACATTCAGCTATGGAGAGGACTTCAATTTCTTGGGTATGGCAGGCGCTAAGGCTTATAAGATGACGCTCAACGAGGAGACCAAGGCCATAGCCGGTACTGAGATTTCTGCAGAAACAAAAATTGCTGCTGGTGAGGGAATCTTGCTCAAGGGTACGGCCAGCACTCCATTTGCAATTACAACGACAACTGGTGCTATAGCTCTTGAAAATAACGACCTGAAGGGCTCTACAAAGTCTGATGGCACAACTGCTGACAAACCTACCTATTGCTATGTACTGAGTGGTGATACCTTCGTAAGCTATTCTGGCGCTTCATTATCAGCCAACAAGGCTTACTTTGAGGCATCTAAGGATTTGGCCGCATCGGCTCGTCCGTTCACCATTACTTTTGATGATGAGGAGACAACCAGCATTGCAGGTGTTGAAGCTAAGAAGTTCGTAGAGGACAACAAGTTCTATAACCTCAATGGCCAGCAGGTAGCACAGCCCACCAAGGGTCTGTATATTGTGAATGGTAAAAAAGTAGTAATTAAGTAAACAAAGGAGGACATAAAAATGAAAAAGACATATATCAATCCAAATATGGTGGTGGTAAAGATTGCCACTCAGCAGCAGATGTTAACAACGTCAGACCCAAATTCGGGAGCAAAATTTGATCCGAGTTCGTCATCGAGTACAATGGATTCTCGCAGTAGCTTCTGGGACGACGAAGATTAACCTACTATAACAAGTCATGCAGCCCTCCACTGTTCAAAAAGAATGGTGGAGGGTTTTCTGTTTTTCGTTTTATTCGTAATCCTTTGCGTAGATTTACGCTAATTAATGATAGAATTATTTTGTATTCATGACCTATGGCTACCTGATGCTCCTGTTGTGTCAGGTACCAGATCCCGACGTTGTGCAGCAGATGGTTTACGATGGACCTGTCAAAAAGAAAAATAAGAGGTGGATGATTTTATTTCAGAATTTTTTCCTATCTTTGCAAGCAAATAGAAAGATAGAGAAAACCGAATGAAAAAAGCAATCGTTATTGGTGCTTCATCTGGCATTGGCAAGGAGGTGGCTCGTCTGCTGTTAAGACAGAACTGGAAGGTAGGTGTCGCAGCCCGAAGGGTTGATATGCTGAAGGCCATCGGTGATATGGAAACGGAACAGATTGACGTGACCAAACCCGAGGCTACACAGCAGCTGCAACAACTGATAGAAAGGGTAGGAGGTATGGATCTGTTTTTCTATGCATCTGGCATCGGCAAGCAGAATCGTGAACTGAAGGAGGATATCGAGCTGGCTACCGTCGAGACCAATGCCGTTGGATTCACAAGGATGATTGGTGAGGCATACCGTTTCTTTGCACAACAAGGATACGGTCACATTGCTGCCATTTCTTCCATCGCCGGAACTAAGGGGCTTGGTCCTGCGCCGTCCTATTCGGCAACGAAAGCGCTTCAGAATGTTTATCTGCAGGCATTGGAGCAACAGGCTAATGCACGAGGCTTGGACATCTGTTTCACGGATATTCGCCCAGGGTTCGTTGACACAGCGCTGCTTGCCGGCAATTTCAATTACCCCATGCTGCTGAAACCGGAAGCTGTTGCCAAGGAGATTGTTCATGCTATTAACAGAAAACAGCATGTTCGCATTATCGACTGGAGATATCGTCTTTTGACTGCCTTGTGGCGTCGCATACCCAAGTGCATTTGGAGACACATAAAACTGTAATCTGACCAACTACAAACGCGTACCCAAAAGATAAAAAATTACTTCCTCTTGCGTCGGCCAAAGATCCAGCCGTAGGTTTTCATCAGCTTGCGAACCAGAAGGAAGGCATCGATGGCTGTGATGCTGTTGGTGATGAGGTTGGCAATGAGTTCGCCCTTGCTTTCTGTCTTTTGAGGAACCCAAAGATTACGCCACAAGTTTCCGACTTTGTCGGAATTGTCGCTTAGCTGAGCCCGTAACTCGTCTTTGCGCAACTCAATGTCTTCGAGGGTGTTGTATTGATTGGTCTGCATGGCGAGTGTTAATTTAATAAGGTGTTAGCCAGAAAGCGTACCAGTGGCCGCTCTATCCACTGTTTGCGGAAGATGCAAACGAGCACGAGTAGGGCAGCGAAGAAGAAGGCCACGAGGAAGTAGGCCAGGGCCAGACCTGTGAGTGGCGCTATCCAGTAGACAATGGCGTAGGTGAGGTAGAAGAGTACGGCCACACCCAGAATGATGAAAATGATGGCAACGGTAAGTGCCGTTACCAATTTGACCACTTTCTCAATAACGTTGAGCTCCAGATACTCTTTCTGGAGTTCAACGTGTTCTTTAAGCGCCTCAATGAGTTCTACAATGGACTCTACGTTCTTGTCGCTGGATAGCATAACAGCTTTAGAGTTTAAAGTTCAATGTTCAACGTGCAACGCCTTAAACTTCAGGAGCTGCTTCCTCAATATCGTCAACGAAGTCATTTACTTCCTTGCGACTGAGCTTGATGTTGTGCTTTTTGAGGAAGTCGTCTACGGCATCAGTAATCTTTACACGAGTGTCTGCACCCTTTTCAGGGGCAACCAACAAACCAATAACGGCACCAGCAAGAGCTCCGCCCAAGAATGCGCCTAAATAACCTAAACTTCTCATAATACTTAGTTTTAATTATTAAAAAATGTCTTTCTGGTGGCAAATATACGTAAAGTTTTTGAAATTAACAAACTTTATGCAGTATTTTTCGTCACTTTTGCCCGATATTTTGTAATTTCGCAGAAAATTATTCAGAATAATCACATTTATTACAAGTAATACAACTAAGAAAGTATGAAAAAGTACACATTGTTTTGTGCAGCGCTGTGCGCAGCTATGATTTTTACAGGATGTAAGTCAAAAGAGAGTGCCTATAAGCAGGCTTATCTGAAAGCTAAGCAGCAGGAGGAACTCCAGCAGAAGCAGGAAGCAGAGGCCCAGGCTCAGGCAGAGGCTGCCACGAATGAGAATAACGTTGTTGTCCCCATGGAGGAGAAGCCCGTTACCCAGACACAGGTTGTTGACAATGCCGACAATGTTCCTGTTCGTCAGGAGACCGTTTCTGTTGTCGCCGGTGCTGGTCTGAAGAACTTCAGCGTCGTTGTGGGTTCTTTCTCTTTGAAGGCTAATGCCGAGGGGCTGCAGCAGACACTGAATAACCAGGGTTATAATGCACAGGTCGTTGTTAATAATCAGGTAAGTCCAGCCATGTATCGTGTGGTAGCTACCACTTTCGATACCAAGGGCGAGGCTGCTGCCAGCCGTAATGCCCTGCAGGAGAAATATCCTGGTGCTTGGTTGCTCTACGCAAAATAATTGATAGTGGCCCGAATCTTATCAATAGACTACGGTAAGAAACGTACGGGATTAGCAGTTACTGACCCACTGCAGATTATTGCCAGTGGGTTAGCAACTGTTTCTACGTCAGAGCTGTTTGACTATCTGAAGCAGTATATTGACAAGGAACCCGTTGAGCGCATTGTGATTGGTGAACCGCGCCAGCCCAATGGCCAGCCCAGTGAGAATCTGGCTCGTGTACAGCAGTTCGTGAACCGTTGGCGTAAGGCGGTTCCTCAGATTCCCATTGAGTACTATGACGAGCGCTTCACGTCGGTTATTGCCCATCAGGCTATGATTGACGGAGGCTTGCGCAAGAAAGCCCGTCAGGACAAGGCCTTGGTGGATGAAATCAGTGCGACAATCATCCTCGAAGACTATATGCGCTCCCGTAAATTGTAAACTAGTAAAATAGTCAAATCGTAAATGGTATTACCTATTTATATATTAGGTCAGCCCGTATTGAGAAAAGTGGCTGAAGATATTCCTACCGACTATCCCAATCTGGATGAGTTTCTGAAAGACATGTGGGACACGCTGGCAGAGAGCGAAGGCATTGGACTGGCTGCTCCTCAGGTGGGCAAGTCTATCCGTGTAGTGGTTATCGACCTCGACGTGTTGAGCGACGATATGCCGGAATACAAAGACTTCCGCCGTGTGTATATCAATCCGCATATCGTGGAATATGACGAGAGCGAGACAGACTCGCTGGAAGAAGGCTGCCTGTCGCTGCCTGCTATCCATGAGAAGGTGACGCGTCCCAAGCGCATTCATGTGCAGTGGCTCGACGAGAAGATGCAGCCTCATGACGAGTGGGTGGACGGCTATCTGGCACGTGTGATGCAACATGAGTTCGACCATCTGGAAGGCAAGGTGTTTACAGATCGTGTTTCTCCACTACGTAAGCAGTTGATCAAGAACAAGCTGAAGGCGTTGCTTCAGGGACGTTACCGTTGCGGATACAAGACCAAGGCGGCTCCCCACAAGTAAGGACAGAGAATGATTGGTTGATGGTAAGAAAGATTGTTTTCATTTTGTTATTTTTCCCTCTGTCGATATGGGCTCAGTACAATACCGACAGGTTGCTGACAATAGGGCGCTCGGCACTCTATTATGAAGACTATGTGCTTTCTATCCAGTACTTCAACCAGGCCATCTCTGCAAAGCCCTATCTCTTTGAACCCTGGTACTATCGTGCCATTGCTAAGTATTACCTCGACGACTTTGCTGGAGCGGAGAACGACTGTTCGGAGGCCATCCGACGCAATCCCTATGTGGTGGGAATCTACGAGTTGCGAGGACTCTGCCGTATCCAGCAGAAGAACTATGAGGACGCTATCAAAGACTATAACCAGGCGCTACGCTACGAACCAGAGGGCATGAACCTCTGGCACAATCGTGCACTCTGCCGTATCCAACAGAAAGACTATGACAAAGCATTGGCTGAGATTGACACGATGGCACAGCGCTGGAGTACCAATGCACGTGTCTATGCCATGCAGTCGGAGGTATACCTCTTGGAGAAAGACACTACCAAGGCCATCTCGTCGTTGCAGAAAAGTCTGGAGTTGGATGCGTATAACGGCAACACGTGGGCAATGCGTTCAATGATCAGTCTTGCCCGCGAGGAATGGAAAGAGGGTGAGGGCTATCTCGACAAAGCCATCCACCTGTTGCCTAAGCAGGGCGGTCTTTATATTAACCGTGCTCTAGCACGCTTTAATCAGAACAACCTGCGTGGAGCGATGGCCGACTACGATATGGCGCTCGACTTTGAACCCAACAATTTCCTCGGACACTATAACCGTGGACTGCTTCGTGCACAGGTGGGTGACGACAACCGCGCCATTACCGACTTCGACTTTGTCTTGAAGCTAGAGCCCGACAATCTGATGGCACTCTACAACCGTGCGCTGCTATTGGAGAAAACGGGCGACCCAAGAGGGGCTATTCGTGACTATAGCAAGGTTATCGATGAATATCCGAACTTTTGGACAGGTCTGCACCAGCGTGCCCAATGTTATCGCAGTCTGGGTATGACGAAGCAGGCCGAGCAGGATGAGTTCCGCATTCTGAAAGCGCAGATAAACAAACGCTTTGGTAAGCAGCCACGACTCTCGAAGGACAAGATGCGTAAGCGTAGCGACGAGGATATCGAGAAGTACAACCAGTTGGCCGTTGCTGACGAACAGGAGATGGAGCACGAATACCAGAGCGACTATCGTGGACGTGTGCAGAACAGAAAGGTGGGCATGGACTATCTGCCGATGTATGCGCTTTCGGCAGAGAAATATCAGCATGCCATCAAACATTATGTTCCTTACAATCGTCAAATAGAACAACTCAACGCCAAGCTGCCTGCTGGTAGTCAGATACATATCATTTGCAACCAGAGCACGTTGAGCGAGGCTTCTATGCGTCGTTATTTCAATCGTATAGACAGTCTGACGCAGTTGATTGGTCAGCAGTCTCATGAACAGCAGATGCTGACACTCCTGCAACGTGCTGTCGCCTATAGTGCTATCCAGAACTACGACGCAGCCATTGAGGACTTGACAACGTATATCCTTACCGACTCTCTCTCAGCTGTTGCCTATTGGCAGCGAGCCGTCTGCCAGTCGCGTCTGAATGCGTTTAATGCCTCACAAGGTACCGATGTCAAACTTCAGACTGCCCGTGTGTTGGCTGATCTCTGTCAGGCAATACGTTTGGACGAGTCTGCTTACCTTTATTACAATCGCGGTAATGTCCATGCCCAGCGTGCAGACTATGCCCATGCTATTGAGGACTACACCAAGGCTATTGCTTTAGACCAGCATCTGGCTGAGGCATACTACAATCGTGGCTTGGCACATCTGGCACTGAAACACCAACAGGAGAGTGTGGCCGACCTTTCGAAGGCTGGCGAGTTGGGACTCTATCAAGCGTACAGTATTATCAAACAGTCGCGCAAGTAATTGCTTGTCGACTATTTACACTTTCAACCGTACATAGCTACGATCATCAAACGAGTTGAAGTCGGGATGGAAGGCTTTCGTGGCCTGAAACGTGCCGATGTTCAGCGGGTCTTCCTCACGTTGCTGCTGGAGTCGCTGTTCACTCTCTGAAAGGGTGGGACAGAGCACGGGATAACCGTCGCTGGCCAACACGATTTCCCATGGGCGGAAGTCAAGCGGGATGATGCGGACATGACGTCTATCGATGGGGAAACCATCAATGACACTATAGGAAATGTTCTGCTGCCGCATGGTTTCCAGCATGTGGGGAATGATGACAGGACGGGCAATGTCGTTGCGCAACAGTTCGTCTTGGGACATACCCGTAGCCAGCAGTCGCTTCACTTCCTCTGCACGCATAGTGGCCAGCTCTGCTTCTGCAGGTTTAGGATTGTCAAAGAGTTCTCCGTTAATCAGACACTGACAGTCGCCAATCATCCATATTTCTCTGTTCAGTCGACTGAAGATGACAGCTGAACAGGTGAGTCGATCTTCAGGATGTTCCGCTAAACGTTGGAGCATCGATTTCTTATAGTGCTTGCGGATCGTTGCTGTCACCCCACGCATAAACTCCTCGCTGGTCGTTGCTTTCGGCATTTTACGAATATAGCGAGACACCAACAACATGGCATAGCGCCCATTGCTATGCAACCAACTATGACGATAGTCGCTCTTCGATGTGCTGCCGTCAATGACAGCTACGAAATCATCTGTGACGACGATGCCGTCCTCGCTTTTCTTCTTGGGGTTCTTGGCGACGACGCTCTTTTCTATAATCTGCATGGGGACAAAGTTCGTTAATCAAATCTGGGCGACCAATACGGCGCAGACTCTGTTCAATGTTTCGACGCTCCTCGGGCTTGTACCAGAAGAAGTACTGACGCTGCGCCAGCTTGTCACGCTGACTCTTGGCACTCTGTACAGGTTCGAGCGTGTAGGGGTCATACCCTGTGTACCACGTCTCTGTGGAGACGGTCATGGGTGTTGGCGTGAAGTCTTGTACCTGCTCCAGTTGGAAGTCCAGATGTTTCGTCTTGACGGCTAAGTCCGCCATATCTGCCTCCGTACAACCTGGGTGACTGGAGATGAAGTAAGGGATAATCTGTTGGTTGAGATGTTCCTCACGATTGATACGGTCGAAGATGCGCTTGAAGTCATAGAACTGCGAGAACGATGGTTTACGCATCAAGTAGAGCACCTTGTCGCTGGTATGCTCTGGTGCCACCTTCAGGCGTCCACTGACATGACGGGTAATCAGTTCACGTGTATAGTCCATCGCTGACTTGTTGGCCGCTTCATCCTTACCTCTATATAATAATAGGTCGTAGCGCACACCACTACCAATGAAACTCTTCTTGATTTCAGGCAACGCATCGACAGCACGATAGACCTCCAGCAGTTTGTTGTGGTTGGTGTCCAGATTTGGACAGATCTGAGGATGAATGCACGAGGGACGTTTACACTTTTCACAGGCCTTGAGGTTGCGCCCATGCATGCCATACATGTTGGCACTGGGACCACCAAGGTCGCTCAGATACCCCTTGAAGCCATCCATCTGTACCACCTGCTTCACCTCGTTGAGAATGCTTTCCTTCGAACGGCAGGCAATGAACTTACCCTGATGGGCTGAGATGGTGCAGAATGCACAGCCTCCAAAACAGCCACGATGGATGTTCACAGAGAATTTAATCATCTCATAGGCTGGAATGCGCTTCCCCTTGTATTTGGGATGAGGCACACGGGTATAGGGCAGGTCGAAGGAGGCGTCCAGCTCGGCAGTGGTCATAGGTGGGTAGGGAGGATTGACAACGACACAGGTGCCCGACGGAGAACCATCGGGAGTAGTGGCTGACGACAGAGGCTGGATTAGACGCTGTGCATGCATCATGTTCGACTGTTCCTCGATATGACGGAAGTTCTCGGCCTGTGCCTTCTTATTGCGTAAACATTCTTCGTGGCTGTGCAAGACGATGTCGTCTTCCTTAGGAGTGATATCCTTGGTAAGATAGACCGTTTGAGGAAGGTCGTAGAGGTCTTTGACCTGACAACCCTCTGCCAGCATATTGGCTATATTAATGATGGTTTTCTCGCCCATGCCGTAGCTGATAATATCGCCACCACTGTCACAAAGAATGCTGGGACGCAACTTATCCTGCCAGTAGTCGTAATGCGTCAGGCGACGTAGTGAAGCCTCAATGCCGCCCAAGACAATGGGTACATCAGGATACAGTTCGCGCAGAATCTTACTATAGACAATGGTGGGATATTCTGGACGCAGGTCATGACGACCGTCTGGACTGTAGGCATCCTCTGAGCGCAGACGACGGTTGGCGGTATATTTGTTCACCATAGAGTCCATGCACCCTGGCGAGATGCCAAAGAAAAGGCGAGGTTTTCCCAACTTTTTAAAGTCTCGATAGTCCCCATGCCAGTCGGGTTGTGGAACGATAGCCACCCGATAGCCTGCTGCCTCTAGTGTTCGTCCGATGACAGCCGCACCAAACGATGGGTGATCCACGTAGGCATCTGCTGAGAACAGGATGATGTCTACCTCATCCCATCCTCGCAACTCTAACTCTTTTTTTGTTGTCGGTAAGAAATCTGTTAGTCTGTATTCCATTCTGATGAGCATGGACGAACCACGCTCCACTGTTAATTAAACGGCGTCCCCTGGATAGCGCGTGTTGTCATACCCAGTTCGTCATTGCCGCGGTTCTTCCAATTAATGAAGAGCAGGACTAATTGTTGCAGTCCGTATGCTTTCATGTTACTATGATAAATGACGTCGAGGCAGAGGTCCAACAGTCGTTTGTCTTTTCCTGCCTCCGACTCCAATAAGGAACGAATGTTTAGTTTCAACTTGTCGAGTACCTGTTCATCGACGTAACCGTTAGAGTCTATCAGGTCACGAAAGAACTGATAGTCGTCAATGGTCTGCAGGTGTTCTTCACTGATGTCAATACTGCGTGTTCCGCTTGAATTTGTTTGGATCTTGTACATAATAGTTGGTTCTTAGTGATTATTGTAATAGATAATTTAATATTCCTCGCATGATGCCTGCCTGTTTCTGATCCCCCTGGATACACTCGAAGGGAAATCCCATGACAAACAGACGGTAGTTACTGCGATAAGCAATAGCAGCGCCATTGCCGTCAGCATACTGCATGGCGGTAAAGGCGGGCTTGACGGGTTGTAGGATATCGGCAGATGTGGCCGCATAATGCTCTTCGTTTAGTGCCTTCCAATAGGCCATCTCCGTTCCTAAACCTCTTACCTTGTTGTCTGTCGTTTGTGAACGACCACCCCATGAGGTTTTCAGTACGGTTTGTAGGAAACGTTGGTCTGTTTCCTGTGTCATGTCAGTACCGATATAGGCACCACTTACCAGCAAGGCACCACCATGAGTTGTGTACCGTTGCAAGGCATTCTGCATGAGTGTGCTGAAAGTCTTGTAGATATTTACGCTGTGTCCATCGTTACGTTCCAAGCCCAACAACAGATCTACAGCATCATAGTCTGTAAGATTCACCTTACCCGTCTCCACAGCCTCGCTGCTACAACTGACAATGTTATATTTCTTGGCCGAGTCGATAGCTTTGGCGTGGGTCTTTACGTAGTTGAAGTCGTTGCCTGCAATGAGCATGCCTGTCAGTTCTTCGCCACAGTCGCCCAGACCACCGTCTTCAATACCCATCTGTGTGCGGTCGAAGTTGATTTGTCGACCAGACCATCCCAAGGTAGGTCCGTAGGTCACACCAGGGTCATCATCTAGGTCAAAGCCTTGCTCCAGCGGAGTATTACGAACGGCTGGAGACGCCACACGATGAAATCCGTTGACAATCATAACCGTCTTGTTGGCATTGGGTATCATACAAGCAGACAATACTTCCGTCGTAAAACTTTCACCACCACGGTTTACAGCCGACACCTTGAAGTGGTACAGCAATCCGGGTTCTAGTTCCACCTCGTGGTCTGTCTTTCCGCGTACATAGGTTCCATTGTCGAAGTCTGCATCCCCGATGGCGGTATAAACAACATAGCCAGTAGGCTTGGCGGTAGGCTCCTGAGGGTCGTTGACGGCATTCCAACTCAAGTGTGCCATGTTCTTCTTTAATGTTATATGGAACTGGTCTGGAGCCAGTGGAGCCACAATGAATGTTCTTCCGTGCTGGTCGTTGACATAGCGCAGAATAGTCTTGTAGATAGAACGTGCCAGTGTGAAGCGGAAATTAGGATCCTGTCCGTAACGCATATCAGGGAAATTCTGATGTGACAGCATTTCCAGGATTGCACTGGGAACTTCTGGCAGACGGGTCTCCGAATAGTTGCGGTCGAAGAGCTCCCTGCGGTGCCATTGTCCGTATTTGTATTTCAAATCCATTGTCTCGTTAGAGAGCAATGCATCAGCCAAGTCGCGTGAAGCCATACGTGAGATGCCAGCATTCAGTATACCGTCATTGAACTTCGTGGTACATATCGATAAAGAGCCAATCAGTCCTTCGCCATCCTTGGCATAGCCAGCATCACTATGAAAGGCTAGCGATAGTTCGATGGGCACCTTCAAACCCTCCATCGTGGGCATGTAGCATGAGCCTCCACCCAGGAGGTTGGTCGTCAATGAGCGCACATTGATGTCGTCAGCATAATCGTTCGTGCCATTCTTACTGCTATAGACGGTATAGGGCATGCCCGCCCATTGTGCCCAGTAGCGGGCTCCTTCCAATGCTCGTGGTAACAGACTGGTCTGTCCGTCACGTTCAATGTTGCCCATACCTCCACCAAAGCGGATGGCATCGGTAGTGACCACGCCTTTCTCCTCACTTTGGTTTGAGAGCGTCACGCGATTGAACTCGCTATAGCCTGCGTCGAAGTCGAAGGTTCCTAAATAGACCCATGTGCCACCACCCATCTGCTGGTTGACGTGGAACTGCGTACACTCTCCCTTGTGCCAAACGGTATACAACGCATCCGTCACGCTGTTCTCCTGAGTTTGGTAACTAACATAAACCGCATAGCGACCAGCCTTTTGGAAACGTGGCTGGTAGGTAGCCAGCGAATAGTGTGACTTACTGTTGGTAGTCTTCACCATACGTGCAGAACCAGCGACAAACGGATTCTCACCATCGGTATAGGTTCCTGTATGGAAGGCAAAGCCTGGCTGTTGAGTGGTCTGCCACTTGTCACCATTGTTAATCTCTATATAGTTCGCTTTCGAACCATCGTTGTCAACAATAATTTCCTGCTTCTGCCAATCGCGCTCACGAGGGGTGAAGACAATGGCTCCCGCCTTCTCCAGCATGGGTATCAGGTAAGGTACAACGATGGTCTGTGTGTATAGGTCCTCTGTCGTACCGAACAACTTTGGGCGTTGCCAGCGCCAATAGCCTTTCCCCTGGTCGTAGTAACGTCCGTGACTGGCCCATAGCGACAGGTGGCGGTTTTGCAATCCATGGGTTACTTTTACAGGTGTTGAGATGTTTCTCACCCATGGTGCTCCTTCGTAGTCAATATCGCCCCATAAGCGTGATTTGTCGGCATTTTGTGACAGTCGGTTTGGAATGAGTTCGTCAATAGTCATACCGTTTGTCAATACCGTCACTTGGTAGTTGCGATAAACCTTGGGTATCTCACCTTTTATCTTTTTATAGATGTGTTCAGTGATTTCCGGCGTAAACTCCTGACAAGCAAAGAACTCGTCAGCAGTGATGACGAGTGTCTTCTTCTGGTGGTCCAATTGGTACCCCACCATACGAGGTGCCTGAGTCAGTCGGGTACCCTTGGGTTTGTATTTTGAAAAGTACGAATTCAGTTTCTCTACCAGTCTCGCCTCGTCTCTGGCTGTCTGAGCGTTCAGCGAGAGTGTTGCCAAAAGTAGCAGTATCAGTGTTATCCTTCTACGCATCACCCTACACCTCTCCTATGGTGAACTTCTCCGGACATTTGCCTTTGAAGTCCTTAAAGTACAACTTGATTTCGCGCATTTGACAGTCTATATCGCCATTGGGAATGATAGTCTTGGTGCACTGGATGTGACGCTTCTCATAGTCCACACCATAAAGTAGGATAGGGATGTCGGCCTTCTGGGCAATATAGTAGAATCCCTTCTTCCACTCTGGATTCAGCGAACGCGTACCCTCCGGCGTGATGCATAGGTGGAAAATTTCTTCCTTCTTTGCCGTCTCTGCCAGATTGTCGGTCATACTAGTATGCTTGGAACGCCATACGGGTATGCCTCCCAACTTACGGAAGATAGGACCCAACGGCCAGAAGAACCACTCCTTTTTCATCAGGAAGTTGCTCTTCATACCTTGGCTGATGCTATACAGCTGTCCTATCAGAAAGTCCCAGTTGCTGGTGTGTGGTGCCAGACAGATAATGTATTTGTCAGGATGGGGCTCCGTAACATTAACGGTCCATCCCATGCGTTTATACAGCAACCAGTTGCAAAATTTTCTCATCATCACAATTAATGGTTATTGATCTGGTCAACAATATCGCTAGCCTGTGCAACGAAGTCTTCTCTTAGCTTCTGATAGTACTTTTTTGCTGGCATACCTGGTTCCGGATGTGAGACGCGGCAGATGAAATCGCTCTGCATCTTTAAGATGCTGTAGATAATAGCCTCACAGTCGTCTCCGCCGTTACCATAAAGCTTTGCTGCTACACACTCTGCGAAAAGGTCGCCACATACTAGGTTGATACTGTGTTTCAGTGTTCTTTTGTTTGCCATGTTTTTATCCTCCTATTTTGATTTGTTCATATTTCAATCGTCAAAGTTAAGTAAAAAAATTGAGATAACATAACTTTTACAATAAAAAAAATATTAAAATGCGCGATTTCTTTCCGTTTCTCACAAAAAATAACTATTTTTGCAATTCGAAAATCAATTATTCACTAGTATAAACAATATTTCAACAATGGAAAAAAGTGCATTGCAGTTGGCGAGAGCCGCTTATCAGCCTAAGTTGCCTAAGGCACTTCAGGGTGCAGTGAAAGTAAAAGAGGGTGCAGCAACCCAGAGCGTGGGTGACCAGGAAGAGATTAAGAAGCTTTTCCCAAACACTTACGGTATGCCTATCGTAGAGTTCGAACCCGCTACCGAGGCTAATACCAAGAAGATGAATGTGGGTATCATCCTCAGTGGTGGTCAGGCTCCTGGTGGTCACAACGTGATTACCGGTCTCTTCGACCAGATCAAGAAGCTCAACCCCGAGAACCGTCTCTATGGTTTCATCCTGGGCCCTGGCGGTCTTGTTGACCACAACTACATGGAACTGACCAAGGAGATTATTGATGAGTACCGCAACACGGGTGGTTTCGATATGATTGGTTCCGGTCGTACCAAACTCGAGAAGGTTGACCAGTTTGAGAAAGGTCTAGAGATTATCCGCGAACTCGACATCAAGGCTATCGTTATCATTGGTGGAGACGACTCTAACACCAATGCTTGCGTGCTGGCCGAGTACTATGCAGCCAAGAACTACGGCGTACAGGTAATTGGTTGTCCTAAGACCATCGACGGTGACTTGAAGAACGAGCAGATTGAGACCTCTTTCGGTTTCGATACCGCTTGTAAGACATACTCTGAGCTGATTGGTAACATCGAGCGCGACTGCAACTCAGCCCGCAAATACTGGCACTTCATCAAGGTGATGGGTCGCTCAGCATCTCATATCGCTCTGGAGTGTGCCCTGCAGACTCAGCCTAATATCTGTCTCGTTTCTGAGGAGGTAGAGGCTAAGGCACAGAGCCTCGACGACATCGTGACATACATCGCTGAAGCTGTTGCTGCTCGTGCTGCTGATGGCAACAACTTCGGTACCGTTGTCATCCCCGAGGGTGTCATCGAGTTCATCCCCGCTATCAAGAAGCTCATCGCTCAACTCAACGACGTGCTCGCACTTCCTGAGGCAAAGAACATCAGCCGCGACGAACAGGTTGATTTCGCTAAGAGCCACCTCACTTCTGAGAACCTCGCTGTCTTCAACAGCCTGCCTGTAGGTGTGGCTCGTCAGCTGGCACTCGACCGCGATCCTCATGGAAACGTACAGGTATCGCTCATCGAGACTGAGAAGCTATTGTCAGAGATGGTTGGCAAAAAGCTCGACCAGATGAAGAAGGAAGGCAAGTATGTTGGCAAGTTCGGTACTCAGCACCACTTCTTCGGTTATGAGGGACGTTGTGCTGCTCCTTCTAACTTCGATGCTGACTATTGCTACGCTCTCGGTACTTCTGCTGCTCAGCTCATTGCCAACGGTAAGACTGGCTACATGGCAGTCGTGAAGAATACTACTGCTCCCGCTGAACAATGGATTGCAGGTGGTGTGCCCATCACCATGATGATGAATATGGAGAAGCGTGCCGGTGAGATGAAGCCCGTTATCCGCAAGGCTCTCGTAGAGCTTGACGGTGCTCCCTTCAAGTACTTCGCTGCACATCGTGATGAGTGGGCTCGCAAGACGGCTTACGTTTATCCTGGTCCAATCCAGTATTGGGGACCAACAGAGGTGTGCGACCAGCCCACTATGACTCTCGCTCTTGAGCAGAAAAAATAATTGATGCTCAATAAGAGGACAACGCATAATAGACAGGCATCCGGACGTCGAACGGGCCCAGTACCCCACAGACGTCCGAATGTCTTCGTTCGTTTAATGCAACACCTGCCAGGTTGGGCATGGTGGTTAGGCGGACTGTCTATCGTTGCTGTCTATATCTATTTCTTCTATTACATCTTCGTAGGCCCCTTCGGCTTCCGTTGGCGTGCCCTTTATGGGGAAGTCAGTTACCCTAAGGGCTACGAGATTCATGGTATTGACATTAGTCACCACCAAGGGCGTATTGATTGGCCTACATTACGTGATAAAGGACTAATCAACGAGACACCTATTAGGTTCATCATGATGAAAGCCACTGAAGGCTCATCGCGTCTTGACCCCAACTTTAAGGAGAATTTCCGTCAGGCCCGAGAACATGGCTTTACACGTGGTGCATACCATTTCTATAGTGTACATTCACCTGCTGACAAACAGGCGGACTTCTTTATCCGTCACGCTAAGTTGGAGAATGGAGACCTGCCTCCTGTACTTGACGTTGAACATAAACCTAAACACCAGACCGACAAGGAGTTTGCTGCTAGTGTCTTGCAATGGCTTAACATTGTAGAACAACACTATGGCGTCAAACCTATCATTTATACCTATTATAAATTTAAAACGCGCTATCTGAGTGATTCCGTCTTTGACAGTTATCCCTATTGGATAGCTCATTATTATGTCGACGAAGTGGAGTATGATGGTGCCTGGAAATTCTGGCAACACACTGATGCAGGTCGTCTGCCAGGCATCAAGGGCCAGGTTGATTTCAATATCTACAATGGATCTTTCTACGATCTTCGCAAGATGACTATTGGCGCTCGCGAACAGATAGGTGAAGATGCATATACGGACTAAAACATAAAAAACTACCAACACAATGAAAAAAAAATGAAGAATCTATTACTAATAATGCTTGCCGTCTGTACGGTGACGATCCCTACAAAAGCGGAAAATTATCGCAACGTATTCGTTGAGATGGGTTATCAACCAGCTGAGGTAGAAGCCAAGGTGAAAGAGGTGTTCAACGACGTTTTCCGTGGTCCTAACAAGGTCTACTTTGAGGTAGGCGATACGATGGGCTATGTTTCTGACGTCAAGAATCATGATGCTCGTACTGAAGGAATGTCATACGGTATGATGATTGCTGTACAGTTTGGTGAGAAGGACATCTTCGACCGTCTATGGCGCTGGAGTAAAAAATACATGCAGCATCAGGACGGACCACGTGAGGGCTATTTCGCGTGGAGTTGTAAAACAGATGGTACGCGCAATGCCGATGGTGCTGCTAGCGATGGCGAACTGTATTTCATTACCGCCCTGTTGTTTGCCTCCAATCGTTGGGGTGACCAAACCGGCATTAATTACAAAGCTGAGGCGCAGCATATCCTGAATTGTATTCAGCCTAAGGAATACACACCTGCACCACGACAGGGTGGCTTTGCAGGTTTTGGCGCTCAGCAACAAGGCCCGCAGAAAATGTATCTCATTGACCCTGAAACACGTCTGATTACCTTCACGCCTGATGGCTTTGGACAGCGTTTCACAGATCCGTCTTATCACATTCCTGCCTTCTATGAAGTGTGGGCTAAGTATGCTGATGACGGACGCTCAGAATATTGGATGGACTGTGCTGTAAAGAGTCGTGCTTTCCTGCATAAAGCAACGAATGAGCAGACAGGATTGAATCCAGACATGTGTAATTATGATGGCACTTTGTTGCAGGGATTTGGTGGTCGTCGTAATGGCGGTTCTAATTTCCGTTATGACTCTTGGCGTGTACCTATGAACATCACACTCGACTTTGAGTGGAGTGGGGCGGATGCCGATTGGCAGCGACAGTATGGTGAGAAGATTCAGAATTTTTTCTATAACCAGGGTGTTGACACGTTTGTTGACCAGTATCGTGTAGATGGTACGTTGCCTGCAGATGATGAGATTCTACAGGCTGGAGGCTTCCGAAAGTTGCGCCATAGTATCGGTCTTGTAAGTACAGTAGCGGCAGCGTCTATTCTGTGCCAGCACGAGAAAAAGAAAGAGTTTGTTGATGCCTTATGGAAAGCACGCCATGTTCCCTTTGAGGATGGATATTTCGATGCATACTACGATGGTTTGCTCCGTCTTTTCGCCTTCATGCACCTGAGTGGTAAGTATCGCATAATCGAGAAGTAGACAATTGAAGATGACAATCACAATACTTATTAATGACAATGAATAAATATTTCTTACTACCGCTTTCGGCACTGTTGCTTGCCGTATCAACAGCAAAGGCAGATGTTGCACCAGAATGGCGCAATCCGCAGATGAACCAGCAAAACCGTGAGGCACGTCGTGCCAACTTCTTTGCCTACGAGAACGAAGAGGCAGCAAGGATTGGCGAGAAGGCGCAGTCGAGTCGCTACCTATCGATGGAAGGCATGTGGCGTTTCCTGTTCGTGAAGAATCACCAGGACGCTCCTGCTGGCTTCTGGTCAGTCGGCTACGACGACTCCAAGTGGGAGGACTTCCCCGTTCCTGGTCTCTTTGAGTTGAATGGTCACGGCGACCGCATTTACAAGAACATCGGATATGCATGGGCAACCACTTTTGACAACAATCCACCATATATCGGTGAGACGGAGAACTATACCGGCAGCTATCGCCGCGAGTTCACATTGCCTGAGAACTGGCAGGGTCAGCAGGTGCTGTTCCATGTAGGTTCAGCTACCAGCAATCTGAAGCTTTGGGTCAACGGCAAATACGTTGGCTACTCAGAAGACTCGAAGGTCGCTGCTGAGTTTGATATCACGAAATTTCTGAAGAAGGGCAAGAACCTCATTGCCATGCAGGTGATGCGCTGGTGCGACGGCTCCTACCTGGAGGATCAGGACTTCTGGCGCTTTACGGGTATTGCCCGCGAGGTATATCTCTATGCCCGTCCGAAAGTGCACATCGATGACGTCATCATCAAACAAGACTATGCTGATGGTAAGGCTATGCTCAACGTGGATGTCAAAGCCACAGGGAATCCGAAGATTACGATGGACCTCTATGACCCTTCTGGCGAATTAGTTGCTGAGGGCATCAGCAAGTTTGCAGAGTTCGACTGCACCAAGCCTTGGTCAGCAGAGATGCCCAATCTCTACACCCTTTACATCAAGGTTCGAAAGGGCGATCAAATGGTAGAGGTAATTCGCCAGAAAGTAGGTTTCCGCCATGTCGAAATCAAGGGCGGCCAGTTGCTGGTGAACGGACAGCCTATATTAATAAAAGGTGTAGACCGTCACGAGTTGGATCCCGATGGTGGCTACATCGTCTCCATAGAGCGCATGAAGCAGGACATCCAGATTATGAAACAGTTGAATGTTAATGCTGTCCGTACTTCACACTATCCAGACGATCCCCGCTGGTATGACTTATGTGACGAGGCTGGTCTGTATGTCGTAGCAGAAGCCAATTTGGAGAGTCACGGCATGGGATATGGTGAGAGCACATTGGCCAAGCGCGATGACTTCCGTCAGATGCACTTAGAGCGCAACCAGGGTAACGTGCTGACCCTGCGCAACCACCCCAGCATTATCATCTGGAGCATGGGCAACGAGGCTGGCTACGGTCCTAACTTCGAGAAGTGCTATGAGTGGATCAAGTCGGTCGATAATCGTCCTGTGCAATACGAGCAGGCTGGCGATTGGGGCAAGACCGATATTTTCTGTCCGATGTATTACTACTACCGCGACTGTGAAAAGTATTCGAAGGGCGATAATCCTCGTCCGCTCATCCAGTGCGAATATGCTCACGCTATGGGTAACTCCATGGGCGGTTTCAAGGAGTATTGGGATCTCGTGCGTAAATATCCCAAATATCAGGGTGGCTTCATCTGGGACTTCGTGGACCAGGGCCTGCGCGACAAAAGTCCCATTACGGGGAAGGAAATTTTTACCTATGGCGGTGACTACGGTCGCTATCCTGCTAGTGACTACAATTTCAACTGCAACGGTATCATAGCTCCTGACCGCAGGCTGAATCCTCATGCCTACGAAGTACAGTACTACTATCAGAACGTATGGATTAGTGATAAAGGCTTCAAGGACGGACGCATCGAAATCTATAACGAGAACTTCTTCAAGAATCTTGACGACTTGGAGTTGGAGTGGTTTGTTGGTGGTGCAGGGAAAAGTCATCATGGAGGCAGCCGTCCTGATGGTATGACTTTTGGCCATGGTGGAAAGATGGATATCAGCGGCATAGCTCCCCAGCAGCACAAGGTCGTCACCATTGAGGCTATGCAGAAGACCATTGCCCGTGTGCTGGGACATCATGGCAATCAAGAGCTCTTTGTTAGCTTCCTGCTGAAGGCCAAGGACGACAAGCAGCCCTTCGTTAGCAAAGGACAGGTTGTTGCTCGTCAGCAGTTCGTGCTCAATCCCTACCAGTTCCAGGACATCAATGCTGAACAAACCAAAGTTGAAAGCGAAGAAACCAAGAGCTACGTTAAACTGACAGCTGGTGGTACGGTGCTGACCATCGGTAAACAGTCGGGTATGATTGACTACCTCGATGTTGACGGACAACCTATGCTGATAGATCGTCAAAGTATTACTCCTGAGTTCTGGCGCGCGCCCACTGACAACGACTATGGTGCCCGTCTGCAGCAGAAGTTCGCCATGTGGAAACAGCCCGAAATGAAGGTGAAGAACCTTACTGTGGGCGATAATTCAGTTATCGCCACCATTGACCTGCCCAGCGTGAAGGGCCTGCTAACCATGACCTATACCCTTCAGACTGACGGCTCTGTCGTAGTTCGCCAGCAACTGAAGGTGGCTGATGACGCTAAGGAGTCGTGGCTGTTCCGCTATGGCATGCAGCTGCAGATGCCCAAGCAGTATAATCTGGTGGAATACTATGGACGTGGCCCACACGAGAACTACTGTGATCGCAACAGCTCGGAGTTCCTAGGTTATTATAAGAATAAGGTAAAGGACGAGTACTATCCTTATATCCGTCCGCAGGAGTCTGGCAACCACACCGATGTTCGCTGGTTCCAGGTGACTGACGGCAAATGTGGTTTGAAATTTGAGAGCAATGCTCCGATAGAGTGTTCCGCCTTACCGTATCTGGTGGAAGACCTCGACGCAGGCATGCACAAGGACCATCGTTGGGGACAGCATAGCGGCGACCTCGTGGAGCGTCCTTTGACGCAGGTGCACATCCAACAGAAGCAGATGGGACTTGGTTGCGTCAACTCGTGGGGCGCATGGCCTGAGAAAACTTACAGATTGCCTGCCAAGCAAGCATACGACTTCACCTTCAAGATAGTGCCTGTGAAGCTATAGTTGCAGGAAGTAACCTAAGCGGTAGAGATTGAAAACCGTAAGCGTGGGGGCGTTGCCACAGAGATGGCGGCGCTCCCATTTTGCAGCCAGCAGGTGCCATAGTCGGACCATTCGGGCTGTCAACGGATGGCGCTCGGCAAAGTCGAGTAGGCGAGAGTAGCCCCGCAGTTCATTGCGGAACTGATGGAGTGTGCGCAATCCCTCCTCCGTCTTGCTGACAAAGGCCTCATTGGTTTCGTAAACCTCGAAACTCAGTGGGTTATCGATATGGTGAATGGGAATACCATCCTGTTCGAGACGCTTGCCCAACAGCACGTCCTCATAGCCATAATAGCGGAAACGCTCGTCGAAGAGATGGGTAGTCATTGTCTGACGTCGAATGAGGAAATTGGCAGTATGGAAATCCTGGTAAGGGTGTTGTTGGCGACGTACAGCTGTATGCTCCTGCTCGTGGCGCGCCTCGTACATAGAGCGTAGGTTACCCTTGATGGCACCCTTGATAACGACTCCGCCACAGACCACCTCGCCTTCGGCAGACTGATAGCGCTGGAGATAGTCGTTTCTGTGCATTATCATATCGCTGTCGATGAACAGTAACCATTCATACTGCGCCTGTTGAACCAGAAAATTGCGGATGGCCGCACGGCCTATATTCTCGCCACGTGCTATCATCCGACAGCCTGCCAGCGTGTTGATTTGCTGATTGGTCTGAATAACCTCCTGATTCGTTGAACCATCGTCAGCCACGATAATCTCGTAGTTGATGCCCAACGCCACAGCTTGCTGCTGCAGGGCGCTCACCAGTCCCAGACATTCGTCGTTATAGGTGGGTATGAGTATTGACAAATCTTTCATCAAGATGCAAAAGTAATCAAAAAATGTTATAACATGGCACGATTTGGTGGAAAATTTGTAAATTTGCAGTGTTTTAAACAGAAACGTATCTATGAAAAAGAATGTTATGAAGATGATGGCCATCAGTATGGCCCTTCTGTTCTCTGCCAATGTAAGTGCGCAGAGCGACCTGGGAAGTGTGTTGGGTAATGTGTTGGGTGCTGCCACTGGAAACTCGCAGTCGAGTGATCTTGTATCGACCTTGACCAGCGTTTTCTCAAGTGACAAACAGGCAGACAAGAACAAAATTATCGGTACGTGGACATATACGGAACCTGCTATTGTATTCAAGTCTGACAACTTCCTGACCAATGCTGCTGCCAAGATTGCTGCTAACAAGTTGGAGACGAAGATACAGAGCTACTTGACAAAATATGGTATCAAGCCCGGAACCTACTCAATGACGTTCAAGGAGGATGGTACTTATACTCGCACGCTGAACGGACGTACCGCTAAGGGCACTTGGGAGGTGAAGGACTCTAAGCTGTTGCTGACCATTGCTGGCATCAAGACGGTGTCCATTACCACACAGATTGACGGCAACGACATGCAGTTCGTGACCGATGCCACCAAGCTGCTGAATATGTTCAAGTCTTTTGGCGCCAACTCAACCAACTCAAACCTGAAGGCTATCTCATCGCTGCTGAAGAGTGTAAATGGTATGCAGGCAGGTATTACGCTGAGGAAGCAGTAAAAAGTTAAAAAAAATTAAGCAGAAAGATTAATTCTTAATTCTTAATACTTAATTCTTAATTTCTTCGTACCTTTGCACCCGCTTTTACGAGATAAGAGCATGAAATTCAATTTTTTAACAACAAAAATCAATTAAAAACAATGGCAACAAAAATCAGATTGCAGCGCGGCGGTCGCAAGAGCTATGCTTTCTATCGCATCGTTATCGCTGACGCTCGTGCACCACGTGATGGTCGTTTCACTGAGAAGATTGGTACTTACAACCCAAACACCAACCCTGCCACAGTAGACCTGAATTTCGAGCGTGCACTTTATTGGGTCGAGACTGGTGCACAGCCTACCGACACTGTTCGTAACATCCTCAGCCGTGAGGGCGTTTACCTGATGAAGCACCTCAAGGGTGGCGTAAAGAAGGGCGCTTTCGACGAGGCTACTGCACAGAAGAAGTTCGACGCTTGGAAGGCTGACAAGCAGAAGGGCCTGGAGAAGGTTGCTGCTGACGAGGCTAAGGCAAAGAAGGACGCTGCTGCTAAGGAGTTGGCTCAGGAGAAGAAACTGAACGAGGAGATTGCTAAGAAGGTAGCTGAAAAGAAGGCTGCTGAAGCTGCTGCGAAGGCAGAGGCTGAAGCTGCTGCCGCTGCTGCAGAGGCTCCCGCTGAGGAGGCTGCTGCTGATGCTCCCGCTGCTGAGTAATCATCAACGATTCCAGAAATCAACGTATTGCATCGCGACTTTCACAAAGTCGTGATGCTTTTTTATGTACTCTACGCTCTCGCGTTTCAGTTCAGCAATGCGCTCAGGATGCAGCACCATCTGTTCCAGTTCGTGATAAACACTATCGTAGGTCGGCTCTACATTGACGATGGGACGCAATTCTGTTTCTCCTATGATTTCGTAGTTCTCAGGTTCCCCACCACCCACGACGATAATTCCTTTCGACATAGCCAGTAGCGCATTCATAGCTGGTGTGTAGCTATAAAGTTGGTCGAGCAAGACGTCGCTTGAGTCAATCATCTGCTGATAGGTAGCAAAAGGTACTCCTTCAGCTTTTTCCAAGATGACTTGTTCTGGGTATTTGCTGACGATGGTCTCTGCGGCTTTCAGCATGATGTCGGTACCTTTATAGGCAGAACGTTGCTTGCTGATGCCAATAAAAAGGCGTAGTTGTTGAGGAGATGTTATGGGATTTATGGGTTGAATGGGATTAATGGGAAAGGGAATAAACTGCGTCTTCTCTGGGAAGTGGGGCCTGTAACAAACATCGTATTCATAGAGTCCTGTAACGATGCCGTCGCAATCGTTGGCTATCAGCTTGTTCAGCTGTTCCTTGGCTGTTCCCAACCAGTCAGCACGCTCCTTCAGGGCATCCTCGTTGGTGCGCAACTTCTCTCCGATATTGAAGTCGCTATATCGCAAAGGCTTATTGGTGATGCACTCGTGTACCCAGTAGTAGTCCATTCCGAAAGCACCCAGAAAGATGCGCTTGTTGTGCTTACGCAAGTAACGATAGAACCAGAATAGGCGCTCGGCTTTCAGTTCGAAGAACATTGGATTGATGAGTTGCACCACATCGTAGCCTCGCATCTTAGGCAATAAGGCATAAAGCTTAGCCATAAGAAATATGCCACCCAGTTTTCCTGGTGTTCGTGCTACGTCGATATCGCGTGGATAGTCTTTCCAGAAATCACCATTGGAGATGACACACACCTCGTGGCCAAGCTTGCGCAGACCTTCTGCCAACGTCCAGTGGACATTACTATATTCACCTATGAGCAATATTCTCATCTCTCTCTCTTCATGAATGGTAACGTGTTGAGCAGGATGGTGCGTCCAAATGCCGAGTTGGTCATACGACGAAACCATTTGTATTTCTGTGTATAGTCACGGTCAGGCAATGGGAAGAGACCATGTTGACGTAACTCTTCCAGACAACTGTCCAGTGCCTTGCGAGAATGTGTCAGCATGATGGTGTTATAGATGTAATCCATCGTCAGCTGAGCGACTCTGCGTTGAAGCGCCAATCGGTCGTTATGAGGCATACGGTCTTCCATAAGGTGCAGGTTACATATTACCTCCAAGCTGTCGTTCAGGCGTTTCGTCTTTTTGCTGTCGTCCTGTTGATGAACAGCCGACGTCTTCCGTTGCCTATAGTAGTAGGCCTGCGCATCGGTGACGCAGATTACTTCTGCACGTACCAGCAGCTGGGCGGTAAATTCCTCGTCTTCTCCATATTCGATGCCTGGGGTGAACGCCAGCTCGCTACGTACAGCCTGACGAAAGAGACATCCACAAGCTGTTCCATGAATAGAATGGTTGCGCATATATTCCGAACCACTCATCAGAGAACTGTCGTGATACGATTCTTTGACTTTCGACGGAAGGGTCTTTGTAAAGTCAAACAAGATGACGTCAATAGGCTGTTGACTATTTCGAAGGAGGTCCAGACAATGGTCGTATGGATTTTGCAGCAGACAGTCGTCACCATCGATCATCTGGATATAGCGGCCACGAGCCATTTGCAAACCTCTGTTACGAGCAACGCTTACACCTGCATGGTGCTGACGGACATAGATAATGTCATCTCCATATTGTGTGAGCGCATTAATGGGACTGGTCTCTGAACCGTCATCGACGATGATAATTTCCCTTTCGCTTTCAGATAGCGACAAGGCCAGAATGCTATTGATGCACTCGCACAACAGTGGTATGGGTAGGTCGTAGCAAGCAACGATGAAACTTACCAACGGCTGGGTTTCTTGAAGCGGTGTATGAATTTGCTGCTGATGCATAAAGTATTGATTCCTAACAAGTTTAATAGTATCGCTTTTTGTCTGTGCCTTCCCTTAAGACTGCTGATGTTAACCTTTCTCCTGGGGAGAATAAGAGGGTTGCCCATTTGTTCCCATACGTCCATCTGGATGTTCACCAGATACATATAGTAGCTGTCGTCCATAGGCATTCCCGACGTCAGATGAGCATCCAGCAACATACTCAGTTTCTCACCATCGGCTGTGGCGGTAATGCCTGACGGATTCCACTCGTAATGATAACATCCTCGACTTGTCGTGCTGATGCGCTTGGCTTTACGCAATAGAAGGGGTAGGGTATAGACATCTTCGAAAACTTTCCCTTTAGGAAAGTGTACGTCATTGAAAAGGGAGCGCCTGTAGATTTTGTTCCAGGCAAAGGTGTGGGTGTATGCCTGTTCCATTAGCCAGTAATCGTCCATATTCTCGTAGGAGTGGTCTGACAACGACAGGCGACGAGCGACAGGAAATTCCACGATATCGTTATCATCCATCAGCGTCAGAACGGATTCATAAGTCCCCGCTTCCAGCCAGTCATCACTGTCTACAAAGGTGACATAATCACCTTTCGCTATGTCTAAAGCGGCATTGCGGGCATCGCTCAGTCCACCATTCTCCTTGTGTATAACGTTGATTCGCGTGTCCTTAGCAGTCCACTCGTCGCACATCTTCGGACAGTTATCTGGCGATCCATCATCTACCAGAATGACTTCCATTTCTGCTACATTTTGCTCAAGCACACTCTTCACACAACGGTCGAGCGTAGCTTCAACAAGATAGACGGGAATGATAACTGACAGTTTCATGTGCACAAAATTACAATAAAATAACGGAAAATCAAAATATTTGTTGTACTTTTGCATTTGAATAACAAGAAATATGGAAAAGAAACGCGACGAAACCTACGGTCACGTACTAAAATATACCAGCCTTTTTGGGGGCGTACAAGGACTGATTATCTTGATTGGTCTTGTACGTAACAAGGCTATGGCATTACTCTTGGGTGCTGGCGGTATGGGCTTTAATGCCCTGCTGATGTCAGTGCAGAATTTTGCGTCACAATGTACCAATCTGGGTATCTCGTTTGGTGCCGTTCCTCGTCTGTCAGAACTTTACGAGCAAGGCGATGAGGAACGTCTGACCTATCATGTCAAAGTGATTCGTACTTGGAGCGTCATTGCCGGCTTGCTGGGTTTTGTCTTTTGTGTTATTGTCAGTCCACTGATGAACGACTGGTCGTTCAACTGGGGTGACCACACGTTGCACTATGCCTTTTTGGGCTTCGCTGTGGCTATGGCCGCTATTACAGGTGGCGAGACGGCAGTACTGAAGGCTCAGCGACAATTGGGCGCTTTGGCAAAGATACAGCTGATTACTTCTGTTTTGGGCGTACTGTTGTCAGTACCTATTTATTATTATTACGGTCAACGTGGTGTAGCACCTGCCATTGTGTTGTTAGCCTTTGTCGCTATGCTGGTCACCATCGTTTACTCATACCGTTTACAGAGACTTCAGTTGTCCTTTCAGCGCAATAGTCTGAAGGAGGGGTTTGATATGCTCAAGCTCGGCGTCGCCTTTGTCCTCGCGGCAGCTGTTGGAAGCGGTGCCGAGATGTTTATCCGCTCGTATCTCAATATCGAGGGCGGACTGGGCGATGTGGGTCTTTACAATGCAGGCTATATGATTACCATTACTTATGCCGGTATGGTGTTCTCTGCTATGGAAACCGATTATTTCCCACGCTTGTCTGCTGTGGCGAATGATATTAAGACCACTAACGATACGGTCAACAAGCAGATGGAGGTATCGCTGCTTCTCCTGTCGCCTATGTTGATGGCGTTGATGGCTCTGCTGCCAGTGCTTATCCCCATCTTGTTCAGCGTTGAATTCCTGCCAGTCATCACAATGGCTCAGGTAGCAGTGCTGGCTATGTATTTCAAAGTGATGACGCTCCCTGTGGCTTATATCACACTGGCGCGTCGTCGTTCGCTGTCCTACCTGCTTTTGGAGTCTTCTTATTTTGTGGTATTGGTCTTCAGTGTTGCCATTGGCTTCCACTATGCTGACGTCTATGGTGCTGGAGTAGGTATTGTCGTAGCTCATGTCTTCGACTACCTTATGATCAACCTCTTCGCCTATTTCCGCTATGACTACCGTTGCACTTGGCCGCTGATGGGCTATGCTGTTGTGCAGTTGGCAATAGCCTGTGTGGCCTACTGGGTGACGTGCAACACGGATGGTATAGTCTATTGGATGATAGAAGCCGCACTAACCTTGGTTAGCACGGCATACTCAATCACTATCTTGTATCAGAAGACCCACCTCTGGGAGGCTCTGAAACGAAAATTAATTTAGAATTTGAAGTCCAGTTCCAGGTCTACGAGGTTGTAGTCTGACTTCTCCAATGCACGATCGTTAACACGGGCATACTCGAAGTGCATCTCCAGATTCTTGGTGAAGAAGTAGTTGACACCTGCTTCGTACGATGTCTTGGCAGTGCCCCATTCCTTCTGTGCACGATAGCACTGGTAGCGGGCCTTGGCCTGAAGCTTACCCTTGATGATGGGAACGATACCGAAGGCGTACCAACCGTCGGCCTTGTCGCCCTTGGTATAGTCAATCTCACGGACATTATTGCCTGCTTTGGCAGCACCCCAACCCTGTGAGTGCAGATACTCAGCACGGAACATATATTCGCCCTGAGAGTACTCTGCAGAGAATGCGTAACGGTTCTTCTCTACGCTACGAGTCAATGCTTTTTTAGAACCATCGGGTAATAATTCGTAATCATAAATCATGTTACCACGACTACCTGTCCATCCGAAGGCACCAATGCGCAGACCCTTGATAGGCATTACCCAGAAACCACCAATAATATCCTTGCGGTTGTCCTGATCCTTACTGTTGACACCCTCACCATTGTAAACGCCTACCTGATAGTGGAACAGGCGACGGCCGTCAGCATTGGGGAGCAGGTCACCAGAAATCTGTACACCGATATCGCGGCCACCAGAGCTCTTCTCGCCTGTACGATCGCCAAAGCCTGACAGGTTGTTGATAACGTCAGCATAGCCGCGCCAGCCCTGTGTAATGGGGTGGGTGGGGTTCTCATACGTAAAGGCACGCTTGAACTGTCCGGCACGAACCTTGAACTCTGGGAATTTGCGCCACTCTGCATAGAGGTCTACGAGTTGTACAGTAGGCTGACCAGGACCTGTGGCATTGGTTCCTTGAATCTGGGCGCGCCAGTCAAAATCACCAATCTTACCATCCAAGATGAAACGAGCCAAACGGAGATTAAAGGTGTTCGACTCCGCATCTTTCTGGTCTGATGCCTGATACTGCAGCATGCCATAGCCACTGAACTTGATGTTGCTAATCCACTGGGGAATCTCAACCGTTTTCTTCTCTTCTTGTGCATTAGCGGTTAATGCAAATGTCATAAAGGCAAACATTAAATAGTTTTTCATAATGCGCTGGATTTAAGTTATTTATCGTTTAATGAGTAATACCACATTTTCGACATGTGGCGTATGGGGAAACATGTCGACAGGTTGCACATCAGCCACCTTGTACTGTTCGTCCATCAGCTGCAAATCGCGAGCCTGTGTGGCAGGATTACAGCTGACATAGACGATGCGTCCTGGGGCTGCATTTAAGATTGTTTTCACCACGTCGGGGTGCATGCCAGCTCGTGGTGGGTCGGTGATGATGACGTCTGGACGACCATGTTCTGCGATGAAGTCGTCCGTCAGGATATCCTTCATATCGCCAGCATAGAACAAGGTGTTCTCAATGCCGTTCACCTGCGAGTTAATCTTGGCATCCTCGATGGCTTCAGGCACATATTCGATACCAACCACCTGACGCGCTTTCTTGGCCACGAAGTTGGCAATGGTGCCTGTGCCTGTATACAGATCGTAGACCAACTCATTGCCAGTAAGGTTGGCAAATTCGCGAGCTACTGAGTAAAGATGATATGCCTGCTCCGTATTCGTTTGATAGAACGACTTCGGACCCACCTTGAACTTCAGGTCCTCCATCAGTTCAAAGATGTGGTCAGTACCCTTGAAGATCAGAATCTCCTGGTCGCCAATAGTGTCGTTACACTTCTGGTTGTCCAGATACATCAGCGAGGTAATCTGTGGGAAGGTGTCAGCCACATGCTGCAACAGGTCTATGGCCTCTTTCTCACCACCAGTCTCGTCGTAGTGGAACTGGATGATGACCATCAGTTCACCACTGGCACTATTGCGGATAATGATGTCGCGCAACAGTCCCACCTGTGCACGCAGGTCGAAGAACGAGATGCCGTGCTCCATCGCATAGTCGCGAATGTCGTTGCGTATCTGGTTGTGCAGGTCGTCCATCAGCCAGCATTTCTCGATGGGCAGAATCTTGTCGAAGGCTCCCGTAATGTGGAATCCGATGGCTGGAACATCCTTCAGACTCTGACTCTCGTCGTTAGGCAGCGTCTGGATCTGCTCCTTGGTGAGATATCGCTTATTGGCACATCCGAAGTCCAGCTTGTTACGATACTCCTGCGTTTTCACTGAACCCAGAATGGGACGAAACTCTGGCAACTGCACCTTACCTATGCGGTGCAGTTGGTCATACACCTGCTGTTGCTTGAACTTCAGCTGCTCCTCATAGGGCAAATTCTGCCACTTACATCCTCCGCAGACTCCGAAGTGCTGACAGAAAGGGATTGCGCGTACCTTACTATATGTTATAATCCGTACCACCTCACCCTCGGCAAAAGAGTGTTTCTTGCGACGAATCTGCACGTCGCAAACATCGCCAGGTACGCAGAAGGGAACAAAGACAACCAGGTCCTCCCAATGGAACAGACATTTCCCTTCAGCAGCCACAGCTTCTATCGTTACGCCCTCAAGGAGCGGTAATGGTTTCTTGTTTCTTGCCATTCTTTTGTAATTTTGTTGCAAAGATACAAAGAAAAAGTCATTCTGCCAAATTTACTTGTCATTAACCAGCGAATTGAACAAATCCATCCATCGCTGCATGATGTTCTCGCACGAGAACCGCATAGCCGTCTCATGGGCTTTTTCACCCATCAACCTACGCCGTTCAGCATTGTCCATCAGCAGTGTCAGTGCGCTGACGTATGCCTTGTCATCCTTCATGTCTATCAACAGGCCATTGACACCGTTGCGAATGATGTTTCGTGGTCCATGCGGACAGTCGAAAGCCACCACAGGCAGCCCCATCGTCATTGCCTCGAGCAGTACCATGGGGAAACCTTCCGTGCGCGAGGTCATCAGATAGATGCTGGCTTCACCGTAGGCCTTTGCCACCTCTTTCGTATTGCCATGAAGACATATCTTGTCACCCAGCTGCGCTTCTTCAATGCTTTGCTGGATGTGCTCACGTTCTGGTCCGTCGCCATAGATATCGAGCACCCAGTCGGGATGTTCTTTCACCACTTCCTTCCAAAGTCTCACCATTCGCGGATAGTCTTTGGCAGGCACCATGCGTCCCAATGCCACACAGTGTTTCGTGTCATAGTCCGGCAGCCTGTTGCTGTCTATCGTCGTAAAGTTAGGAATCACCTCCACGCGTTGTGCTTGCGTAAAGTATTGAGCATCCTCAGGAGTCAGCGTCACCACGACATCCGTACGGCGTTGCATGCTGCGCAACAGCCAGGCGTGCTTCATGGTGGCTGCTGAGTGGTGCAGTTCGAAGATGGTTTTGCCCACATGCTTGCCGAAAGTAGCGAGCATGGCGCCTGTCACCCACGACAATACGGTGACGTCGGGTTTCAGTTGTCTTACCAAGCGATTATAGCGCCAAACGACAATCGGGTAGGTGAGTCCTCCCTTCATCATCTGTGCATCAATGTGTTCTATGCGAACCCTGCTGTCTATCTCGAATACTGGTCTTTGACGGTCTTTCCAAACCAACAACAGCGTAACCTTTATGTCGCTCATTGCTGCCAAACGGTTTATCTTCTCTGCAATGATGCGTTCCATGCCACCTATGCGCGACATCTGTTCTATGACATAAAGAATATGCATGAATTTTGTTGTTTGGTTATTTCTTCGGCAAAGATAATAAAAAATTATGAATTACGATTGCAACGCCACACTTTTTATAAAAAAAAGAATTACGAATTACTATTTTTTTAGTACCTTTGCAAACGATAAGTCAAAAACCGAAAGCAAAAGTGTACAGCATCATCATTCCTCACAAAAATACTGCCAGCCTGCTTGAGCGCCTGCTGGACAGCATTCCATGGGGTCTGTCGCCACAGGTCATCGTGGTCGACAACAACAGCAACGGCGAGGAATTGCAACAGGTGGAGATGCTCCGACAGCGCTTCGACTTCCTGCTCTGTCACAGCACGGGTTGTGGTGCTGGCGATGCTCGTAACATCGGACTGCAGCATACCACAGGCCGATGGGTGCTCTTTGCCGATTCCGACGACTTTTTTACGCCATCAGCCGCTGACCTTATCAGTACCCATGCCGACGATGCTGCCGACATTGTGTTCTTCGATGTCACCAGTGCCTATTCCGACACTTTGCAGCCTGCTTATCGTGACCGCTCCGTGAAACTGCTCTTCCAGCGCTATCATCGTGAGCACGACAATCCTGACGCCCTGCGCTGTCTCTACACCAATCCCTGGGGAAAGATGATTCGTCGTCAACTCGTCATCGACAACCACATACAGTTCGAGGACATTCCCTCTGGCAACGACTGCCACTTCTCTGTCGTTGCAGGACTGGGTGCCCGTCAGGTGGCCATTGACGAGCGCCCTCTCTACTGCATCACCGTCCGACAGGGCAGCATCACGTCAACCCTTGACATGGAGCACCATGAGAGCAACGGACAGTCGCGCCTGCGTGTCAATCGACTGTTGCGCCAACACGGATATGGTCGCTACCAACTCTCTGTCTTATATTATATAAGTATGGCGCGAGGCTTCGGCTGGCGCTACTTCCTGCATGCTTTACGTGAGAGTTGCAGACACGGCAATCGACCTTGGGTAGGACTCTCCCGACTGCTTAAACCAAGCACTCTGGGCGGTATTCACTATAAACAAAAATAAAAAAAGGAAAATTATTTGGATAAATAAAATTTTTGTCGTATCTTTGCAAACCAACTGATAAATACAACAATTTATTACTTAATAATACACAAACTATGAGTCAAAAAAGAGTTTACCTCTTCGGTAATGGTAAGGCCGAAGGTAATGCAAAAATGCGTGAGGAACTCGGTGGTAAGGGTGCTAACCTTGCCGAGATGAACCTGCTTGGTGTTCCCGTTCCTCCAGGTTTCACAATCACAACCGATTGCTGTAACGAGTACTATCAGGTTGGTCAGCAGAAGATTATGGAGCTGCTGAACGACGACGTGATGGCTGCTGTGAAGCACATCGAGGTACTGATGAACTCTAAGTTCGGCGACAAGGAGAATCCTCTGCTCGTCTCTGTTCGTTCTGGTGCCCGTGCTTCTATGCCTGGTATGATGGACACCATCCTGAACCTCGGTCTGAACGACGAGGTTGCTGAGGGAATGGTTAAGAAGACCCAGAATCCTCACTTCGTATATGACTCTTACCGTCGTTTCGTACAGATGTATGGTGACGTCGTGCTGGAGATGAAGCCCGTCAACAAGACCGACATCGACCCATTCGAGGAGATCATCGAGAAGGTGAAGGCTGAGCGTGGCGTGAAGCTGGACAAGGACCTGAACGTCGAGGAGCTGAAGAAGCTGGTTCAGCTGTTCAAGCAGGCCATCAAGGAGCGCACTGGCAAGGACTTCCCCAACGATCCTATCGAGCAGCTCTGGGGCGCTATCTGCGCTGTGTTCCGTTCTTGGATGAACGAGCGCGCTATCCTGTATCGTAAGATGGAAGGTATCCCCGACGAGTGGGGTA
>JAEEGH010004727.1_pt1 | contig 34696 bp, 28 predicted proteins | sample 9134181 | NCBI WGS metagenome assembly JAEEGH01 (sample SAMN16246544, study PRJNA631951) | gut metagenome | biome: gut microbiome; feature: rumen; material: DP-attached | host: Bos | place: Iran: Karaj | collected 2018-10
CATATTTACGGTATAAAGAGGCTCGGTTCCGACCTTTTCCGCCCACTGAAGATACTCGTCATGTCCGACCTCATTGGGAATATACTGATGCCATGAAGGATCGAGATGAACCTTTCTCTCCGACTTCAGACCGATGGAATCCTTCCACTGCCATGCCGAGCAGAAATTTCCTCCGGGCATCCTTACCGCAGGAAGTCCGGTGGTCTTAAGAGCGTCAATGAAATCGGTCCTGAATCCCTGTTCGTCCGCGGTCGGGTGCTTGGGATTGTACATAGTTCCGTTAACGATCGTTCCGATAGGTTCAAGGAAGGCGGAAAAGAGTCTTTCCGAGATCACTCCTATCTCGTATGAGGGGTGAACCGTGATCTTAGCGTTCTGTGCCATAAAGGAATCTCCTTAGATTTTTATACTTTCCAGTTATTACGCCCTGCGCCCTTTGCCCTGTAGAGAGCTTCGTCCGCTCTTACCAGCGTATCTTTATATTCCGCATCGTTATCATTAAAGAAAGCAAATCCCATTGAGGATGTTATCTTAACATCATCGGGAAGCTCTTCTATTTTTATTGAACGTACCGAATCCAGGATCTTGTCCCCTATTGCGGGAAGCAGGTCCTCGGATACATTCTGGAGAATAACTATGAATTCATCTCCGCCCCAGCGGATGATCTTATCGGTGGATCTGGTACATTTATGGATTGCGGAAACGAATTCCTTCAGAACCTTATCACCCATTTCATGTCCGAAATCATCATTGAATCTCTTGAAAAGGTCTATATCCATCATAAGGAGAAGTGTATCCTTCTTACCTTCCTTGAATTCATTGAATTCCCTTTCCAGGAGGCGGTCACCGTAAACCCTGGAATTGGCACCGGTAAGCGCATCCCAGTTCAGCTTATCCTTAAGTTCCTGATTCTTCAGTTGGTATTCCCTGATACCGATCCTCCTGTAAACGATCAGGAATAGGAAAAGAAGAACCATCCAGGTAAAGATGACAGAGCAGAGTATCACAATCTGATATTTTAAGATATTCTCATGGGCACTCAGCTTATAATGCTCGACATCGTCAAGATTGACACCCATACATATGATCCAGTCAAAGGGCTCATAGAGTCTTGCATATGTAACCTTCTCGGAAACGACATCGGACTCCAGCTTTTTAAATGCATAATTCTGATAAATCTCACCGTCGGCAATGATCCCTTGAAGCTCTATCTCGTAAGCTTTCATTCCCATCTGGTTAACTTCGTTTGTGGAAAGATAGCACCCTTCGGTATCGGAAAGATTCGGATGGACAAGTCTTATCGCATAATTGTCTCCGCCGTTATAATCAAGGACCTTCTGGATCCACATATAAGCTCCGTCAAAATGCTCCTCCTCATAAACTCTCTGATGAGCGATCTCGAGCATCGCCTCTTCAAGTTCGGCTTCATCCGCATCGGGATGGTCTTCCATATAGGCCTCACGCTCATTGTCCAGATAGATCATAAAATTATTAACATACTCATAGAGCATGTTCTTTTTAACCGAAAGAGTCGCATCATATGTCATTTTGGCACTGATATCGGAAACAACCTGTGAAAATACGATAAGAAGGATAACTGATATCAGTATCCCGACAAGAGCGAACAATATCGATCTTTTTACATTGACCTTGTTTACTTTCATGGCTATCTTGCTTACCCCCCGGTAACAATAACCTTATTCAAACACCCTGTATCTTTTTATGATCATCTCTGCACCGCGGATACCGTCTATCGCGGCAGAGGTAATTCCTCCGGCATAGCCTGCACCTTCTCCCAGAGGAATGATCCCTTTTATCGAAGACTGAAGTTCATCATCCCTTGGTATCCTTACCGGCGAACTTGTTCTCGATTCAACACCTGCCAGAATGGCTTCGGGAGAATCAAAACCGTTTATGACCTTTCCGAAACGTGTCATTCCTTTTATAAACAGTTCATTTATATTATCGGCAAATATCCCCGACAGATCACACCATTCATATGATCCCTTGAAAACAGGTTCTATGTCGGGTACATTATCCGTTTCAATCCCCGTACTGACGGATATACTGTCAATTCCGGACGATGCTGCGCTTACTGAACTTTCTACCGCTTTCCTGAATTCGCCGTATCTCTGGGCAGGTATCTTGCCACTCGCTGCTTTATAGGCCCTTCTTTCGAGTTCTCTCTGATAATCGATTCCCGCAAGCGGATGGTCCGAAGGATAATCCGAAACGGGAATGCTTACGACTATGGCAGAATTGGCATTTGCGGAATCTCTTCCGCTGTAACTCATTCCGTTTACGACGGTTCCGCCATCCTCTGATGAAGAATTGACCACATATCCTCCGGGGCACATACAGAACGAGAACACTCCCCTGTCACCGAAATTTGCGGTCAGCTTATAAGGAGATGCTCCGAGTATATCCGCAAACTTTATATCACCGTACTGGTTTTTGTTAATGAGTGACTGCGGATGCTGAACCCTGAAACCGGCTGCAAAAGGTTTCTGTTCCATATTAAGACCGCTGTCGAAAAGAACTTTATATGTATCCCTGGCGGAATGACCGATTGCCAGAACGAGAATGGATGTCTTTATCTTTTCTTCATTGCCCGAGTCATCCGAAACGGTCACGGAAGAAATCTTTCCGTCCGCAAGCTCTATATCCGTAAGACAGGTCTCGAATCTGACTTCCCCGCCGAGTTCGATGATCCTGTTTCTGATATTCTTTACGATCCCGGGAAGGATATCGGTTCCGAGATGTGGCATATGATCGTAGACTATCTCTTCGGGAGCTCCAAATTCTACAAATGTCTTAAGAACCTCCGAGATCCTTCCGTCCTTATCCTTGACCGACGTCGAAAGTTTACCGTCCGAAAATGTTCCGGCTCCGCCTTCTCCGAACTGCACATTACTTGAGGGGTCCAGAACTCCGGTCTCCCAGAATCTCTCAACATCCCGTGCCCTATCCTCAACGCATCTTCCGCGTTCTATAACAAGAGGCTTGAAACCGGCCCTTGCAAGCTCATAAGCACAGAAAAGACCGGCAGGACCCATTCCTACTATAAGGGGACTGTCAGTCAGTTTTTCGCTTCCGCTTTCGGGAAGCAGGTATTCTTTTTTCCTGTATGAGGATACATTGGCATCTCCGGAAAATTTCTTCAGGAGTTTATCTTCATTCCTGCATTCGGCAAAGATGCTGTACACATAAAACAGATCCGGTTTTTTCCTTGCATCCAGCGATCTTCTTATTATACCGATATCTGTAATGTCAGAATCGGAAATCTTAAGTTTAGAACAAACAGCCCGTCTTATATCGGGCTGTCCGTCATCCACTCTGATTTTTATCTGATCCAAACGAAGCATTTTACATTACTTTCAATATCTGACCGAGGCTGTAAAGAAGTCCTCCGAAAGGCATGAGTTTAAGTTCGTACTCTGTGTAATTCCTGAGAAGAAGAAGCACGGAATGATAGATAATCAGTCCGATCGGAATACACAGGCAGAGCGTGAACAGATTACCGAGGTGAGGTGCTGCGGCATTTGTGATAAGCAAAAGGAATATTGCTGTAACCGCACCGGATACGATCGGAAGAAGAACATTCCTGAGAGGATCGAATACCATGCTCATGCGAAGATAAGTGATAACGCACCAGGTTGCCATACCGATTATCGAATAAACAAGTATGGCGAGCATAAGCGTTCTGTAAACGGAATGTGCTCCGGCACTGAGCCTGACCGTAAGAAGCCCCGCAAAGCCCGCTGCAGCATCGGCGATTATCCTGGGTATGCGGTCATCCCTCATTGCACAGAGATGGTCGCAGAACCAGTACATAACAAAAGCGATGGACGCGAACAGTATAAGGATAAGTTCGGTTGTAAGTGAAGGTCCGCCTTCGGATATAAGAACCTTCGTCAGCAGTTTGGATACGGATGCGAAGAACGCCGTAAAGAATACAGCGGTGATAACAACGATATGGATTCCGAAATCAAAGAATGCCCTCGAGGATCCTTTTTCATTCTTGCGCACACTTCCGACCCAGTTGATAGCCGCGCTTGTTCCGCAGAAAAGAGAGATGATAACGGAAACCGCAAAGGGAATAACCAGCATGCTTACTGCCGTTCCGATACCTGCCGCATCACCCGAGATCATAATGCAGGCATACATAAGAAGACAGAAAAATCCTCCGTGGAGCATGCTTCCGAGACGTCTTCTCCAGAGAGTAAAGAAGAGATATCCGACTCTGTCCCTACCTGCGAACGCATCATGCTCTCCCACGCTCTTCATTTTAAGTCCGAGCCTTATTATGAACATGAATATGAAAACAAAAGCTTCGGCAATACAGAAACCCACGAACAGTCCCGCGGTGCCGTATATATATTTCATATCGTCATCCATAAGAATGTATCCGGCTATGGTTCCCTTATCATACATGAACTTCAGAAAGGCAAGACCTGCGGCGATCCTGAGCATCTCTCTCAGAACATAGGTAATGCATACTGCTCTGTCACCGGATGAAACCGCAGCATAACCGTAGAGGTATTCATTGATCATCCTGAAGAAAAAGTATGCTGCAATATAAAATCCAAGGAATCTTCCCTTGGGAAGATCAAAGAAATCAGTCATTGAATAATAAGTAAGGGCGATACACAGTGCGGATCCTATAAGGCCGGCAAGGAACTGATTTACTAAAGATACTGACAAAACGGTTCCCGCATTGGATCTCTGTCCCTTGGAAAGTCTCGATCTGATCATCCTGGACATGACATCGGAAAAGCCCTCACCGAGAACCATCCAGACAAGAGTGCATACAAGGTAAGCACTTATCATATATCCCACCCCTGTATCGGTAAGGATAAATCTATAAGCATATATTGAAAGCACTGAGATCAGAAGTGATATAAGTGCTGTTTTTTTCTTGATAATGAATATTTTCATCAGTCACCTCTCGTGATACCAAGTGATTCAAGCACGGCTTCCTGCTTGGAGAACATGACCTTCTCTTCCTCTTCGGTCATATGATCGTAGCCGCACAGATGAAGACAGCTGTGTGCGAGTAAAAATGCCATTTCCCTTTTTACACTGTGGCCATACTCCTTAGCCTGTGAAAAAATACGGTCGGAATTAAGCACGATATCTCCGAGCACAAGTTCACCGCTTTCGGGATCTATACAGTCGGCTTTTCTGTCATCGGAAATATCAAAATCGGAAGGCGTTTCAAAATCCAGTCCCGGAAAAGAAAGAACATCGGTCGGAGAATCAATGCCCCTGTAAGAAGCATTGAGTTCCCTGATCCCTTCCGAATCGGTAATGACGATATTAACGCAGGAACATTCCGTGGGAGCACCCTCGGAAGAAAAGGTGCGTTCACACACAGTCCTGATAAGATCTGATGCATCGAAACCAAAATCGGCTTCGGTCTCATTTTCAACGAAGAAAGTCATAATAGAGCTTCTCCTCTTTGAATATCTTCTTCATCTCCGTAATGTCGAAGAATGTGATATCGCATGTATCAAAGGTACCTTTCCTGACAAATCTTTCGAACACGGCATCGGTCAGCTTTGATGTGTCGATATCGGCATCCCTGTCCTTTTCGAAAACAGCCATAACGGCCATCACGACGGTCTTGGAACAGACAAGTACCGCGGCTTCCTTCGAAGAAAGAGAAATGCCGGGATTTTTGATATATGAGATATATTCATCAAGAATATATTTAAGTGCATTCGTAAACTGCATATCATCATAAAAGTCTTCCCTCGCATTCTTTTCCGAAGGAGTAAGTTCATGATAATATCCGGCACACTTTACTATATCCGTATCAAGTCCCAGTGCCGATGCTATACGGTCGCAAAAATATGCCGTATGGAGACTGACCATATATTTCTTCGGATCTTCCGACTTGAGTGTAAGGAGCATGTCACTCTCGGTATCGCACAGAGTCTGATACAGGTCTGAGTATCTGTACATTATGAGCGACGAATATCCCCTGAAAGCGGAATATATAACGATAAGACCGATAAGGCAGTTGACCAGGGGCAGATAGAAAAGCTGCATCTCAGGTCTGGAATTGATCGTAAGGATGATGCCGCACATCTCGCACACAACAAGACTGAGTGATGAAAGAAACGCGGGGAGGGCAAATCTCAGCTCGGAACCGAGCGGGAGGAATACCATTACTGAAAACACACCGCTGACGAGATAAACGAAGAAAACTATGACACCGCATCCCGAAACCAGTATTGTTCCCGCAAGCAGAAGTGCCGATATGACGATGCCGATGGCAGGTGTCGAAAAAAGCGAGAGCACTACAAAGATCGGAACGAATACCCATACCGTATTGGGAAATGTGGAAAACAGTACGGATAAGAGCATCGAGAGAAATACGACAACAAGGAATCTCTTCTGTGAAGCTTTCGAAATATCGGGATCCGTTTCGGATATGGGATAGTATTTCCTGATGCAAAGCGATACGGTTCCGCCTATGATACATGAAAAAACAGCCAACTGAATAAGCTCAGCCGTATCCCTGCCGAAAAAGAATCCGCTTCCGGTAAGGAGCAGAGCATACACAAGCGTAAAAACGATTCCGAACGCTTTAAGACCTGTGCTTTTTGTCGTTACTCTTTCTTCTGTTCTCATAATCTTCGTAGCGTTTAACGATCTTCTGAACAAGAGGATGTCTTACAACGTCTTTGCTGGTCAGATAACAGAAAGCTATCTCATCCATTCCGCCGAGAACCTTGGTAGCAACATCGAGTCCGCTTACTGTACCCGGAGCAAGATCCTTCTGGGTGGCATCTCCGGTAACAACAACCTTGGACCCGAAACCTATTCTTGTAAGAAACATCTTCATCTGGGCGGGAGTGGTATTCTGTGCCTCATCAAGTATTATGAATGCATTATCGAGAGTTCTTCCTCTCATATAGGCAAGAGGTGCAACTTCTATGAGTCCCTTCTCCATATTTACGCTGAACTTCTCGGGACCCATTATCTGGAACAGCGCATCGTAAAGGGGTCTTAAGTAAGGATCGACCTTGCTCTGAAGGTCACCGGGAAGAAAGCCAAGCTTTTCACCGGCTTCGATCGCAGGTCTTGTAAGGATTATCCTTCCCACCTCTTCGTTCTTGAATGCAGTGATGGCCATAGCCATTGCCAGATAAGTCTTACCGGTTCCCGCAGGTCCGATACCGAAGGTGATCATTTTATCCTTTATCGAACCGACATAAGTTTTCTGACCGAGAGTCTTGGGGAAAACAGGCTTACCCGCTGCGGTATGGCAGATGCAGTCGGAAAGAGTCTCGCTGAGTACGCCGCCGTTATTGTCGGCAGCTTCTTCAATTGCATAATCAACACTCTGTTCTTCCAGATTTTCCACTTTGCCCGAATAGTCCTTAAGATCCATTATCACAGACATTGCCTTTTTGGCGTTGTCCTCAGTTCCGTAAACATACAGGAATCCGTTCCTTGAAACAACCCTGACGTTCATCGAGGATTCGACTTTTTTGATGTATGCATCCCTCATCCCGAAGATGCTTCGCATCTCCTCATCGGTAAGTTCAGCTTTAAGAGAGATCTCTTCCATCCAAATTCCTTTATCTTATAACTTCTTTGATCAGCTTCTGTGCTTCGGGAGCCGAATCGGAATATTCATACGAACCCTGAAGCTTTGCAATTGCGGCATCAAGATTCTTCTCGTCGTTATAATATACGTAAGCAAGTTCATCACCTGCTTCGACTTTGGAGCCGACTTTCTTTAGAAGCTCTATTCCGACGCTGAGGTCGATCACGTCCTCTTTGGAAGCCCTTCCGCCACCGAGCATCATGCAGCTTACACCGACGCTGTCACAGACGATACGAGAAATGTATCCGCTCTTTTCTGCGGTGATTACTTTCTTTTTATCGGCGATCTTCAAAAGCGATGTGTCATAAACCTGTGAAGGATCTCCTCCCTGGGCTTTAACAAACTCGGCAAGCTTATCAAGTGCCTTTCCGCTTCCGATCACTTCATCGATCATCTTTAAAGCTTCATCCTCCGATGACGCCTTTCCTCCGAGCATGATCATGTATGTTGCGAGAGTCTTTACAAGAAGCGTGAAATCCTCGGGACCTTTTCCGCGGAGAGTATCTATCGCTTCAATGACCTCGAGTGCATTTCCCACCTTTCTTCCGAGAGGCTGGTCCATATCGCTGATGACTGCGACCATCTTACGTCCCGCGCCCTTGCCTATGGTTACCATCTCCTCCGCAAGAGCCTTGGAATCTTCAAATGTTTTCATGAAAGCACCGCTGCCCGTCTTTACATCAAGTACGATCGCATCGGCACCTGCTGCAAGCTTCTTACTCATTATGGAGCTTGCGATAAGTGACATATTCTCAACGGTTGCGGTAACATCCCTGAGTGCATAGAGCTTTTTATCGGCGGGAGCAAGATCTGCGGTCTGCCCCATCAGGGATATTCCGATATCGTTGACATTCTTAATGAAGGTCTCGGTAGGTATCGAAACATTAAAGCCGTTAAAACTTTCAAGTTTATCAATGGTTCCGCCGGTATGTCCGAGTCCTCTGCCACTCATCTTGGCAATGGGAACTCCGCATGCCGCTACGATCGGAGTAAGTGCGATCGAGGTTTTATCGCCGACGCCTCCGGTCGAATGCTTATCAACCTTTATCCCGTTTATGGCGGAAAGATCGAGCTTATCGCCCGAATCAGCCATTACATTCGTAAGGGTCAGTGTTTCCCTTTCATTCATTCCCCTGAAATAGATTGCCATCATAAGAGCGGAAACCTGATAATCGGGAATCTCACCATTTGTATATCCGTTTACGAAAAAAGAGATCTCTTCGTCGGTAAGCTCGTTACCGTTTCTCTTTGAGGCAATGATATCAACCATTCTCATAACTGAAATCTCCTTTCATTCTGCAGATAAAGCACAAATACATTTAACGGAACAAGATAATGATCAGATCTTTTTCTTACAGATATCCGACAGACAGCATGAATCGCACTGAGGACTCTGCGCCTTGCATACGGCACGACCATGGTCCACGAGGCGGTGACACAGCGCTCCGGATTCTTCGGGAGGAACGATCTTCCTCAGCTGCATTTCAACCTTGTATGGATCCTTGCTTCCATCACTGAGTCCGATCCTGCCGGAAAGTCTTATGCAATGCGTATCGCATACATAGCTTTCCTGACCGAATACATCCCCGAGGATCAGGTTTGCACTCTTTCTTCCGACACCCGGAAGCGACAACAGTTCTTCCATCGTGTCAGGAACAACTCCGTCAAAGCGTTCGACCAGTTCGGTCATACATGCTTTTATATCCCTTGCCTTGGTCTTGAACAGACCGCAGGGTTTTATGAACTTTTCGATATCCGTTATCTTTGCTTTTGCTAGCTTTGCGGGAGTATCGTATTTTGCAAAAAGCGCAGGCACAGTTTCATTGACTCTTTTGTCGGTACACTGTGCGGCAAGTCTAACGCTTACGAGAAGCTGCCATGCCGAATGAGAATCCAGGGTACAGACCGAATCCGGATATTCACCTTTAAGTCTGTTTATGACTTCTTCCGCAAGCTGTTTTTTTCTCATTTATGATACGGTTCTCCGCGCATTATCCTGAACGCCCTGTAGATCTGTTCGGAAAGGATCACTCTCATCAGTTGGTGAGGAAATGTCATATCGGAAAAACTGAGTTTGAGATCCGCCCTCGATGATACTTTTTCCGAAAGTCCGAGTGAGCCTCCGATGACAAATGCGATATCACTTTTCCCCGAAACAAACAGATCCGAGAGTACCTGTGAGAATTTCTCGGAGTCCATCTTTTTACCTTTGATCTCAAGCGTGATCACATACATACCGGGATCGATATGCTTCAGGATGCGCTCGCCTTCCGTATCCCTGACCCTGACCGATGCGGCTTCGGAATTGCCTGTATCGGGTTTGTCTTCGACTTCGATCACTTTGAACGAACAGTATGCCGAAAGTCTCTTTGCATACTCGGCAACGGCATCACGGTAAAAAGATTCCTTGATCCTTCCTACACAAATAAGGGTAATGTTCATTCTTCACTCTCTTCGTAAAGACTGTCATAAAGCTTTTCATCGATCAGGTTTTCAAGGAAATCCGGATCGATATTGACGAACTTATTGGTTATGAGATTCTTAAGACAGTCATTCCTTTTGAAGAACATGATCTCGGGACTGTCGCCTTCCGATATCTCCGCCTTTTCATCAACAAAGGCAGCCGTCAGTTCCTCGGCGACATACTTAACGATCCTGTCTTCAAGAGTATGATCGGACTTGGCCTTCTTTTCAAAAATGTTCGCACCCCTGATGGAGCTGACACCCATAACAAAGAAAAGAACAAAGGCCGCAAAAAGGATACCGTAGCTCATATACGGATTTCCGAAAAACTTCGGTATCACATCAAACATGGTAAGTATAACGAAAAGAATTCCGGCACCCCCGAAGACAGTGAGCAGATAGCCCGTGGATCTGTAGTCTGTCGCCTTTTCGTTATTCCTGATATAAGGAGCTCTTGAAACAAATGAATGTTCCTCGGGTTCCGCACCGGGATTACCCGGTGCTTCTGTGAACCCGTAGTTGACATTTAACTCTCTTTCATCACCTGACATATTTTCATCCCCGATGCAGGTTTATGGTTACAAAAGATCAGCCCTTAAGATACTCGTCTATAGCCTTGGCTGCTTCTTTTCCCGCCCCCATTGCAAGGATAACTGTAGCTGCTCCGGTAACTGCATCACCGCCGGCATATACGCCTTCTCTGGTGGTCTTACCGGTTGTCTCTTCGGCAACGATGCACTTTCTCTTGTTGGTATCAAGTCCCTTTGTAGTCATTGAGATAAGAGGATTGGGGCTTGTTCCGAGGCTCATGATAACGGTATCGACATCGATATCGAATTCGGAACCCGCAACAGGCTGAGGGCTTCTTCTGCCGGATTCATCGGGCTCGCCGAGCTCCATGCGTACGCATCTGATTCCCTTTACCCATCCCTTATCATCACCTAGGATCTCGGTGGGATTTGTAAGAAGATCAAAAATGATTCCTTCTTCTTTTGCGTGATGAACTTCCTCAACTCTTGCGGGAAGCTCCTCTTCGCCTCTTCTGTAAACGATATGTACCTCAGCTCCGAGTCTGAGAGCGGTTCTTGCCGCATCCATTGCAACGTTTCCGCCGCCGACAACGGCAACCTTCTTGCTCTTCATGATGGGAGTGGGTGAATCCTCACGGAAGGACTTCATGAGATTGCTTCTGGTGAGATACTCGTTAGCGGAGAATACCCCGTTGAGGGTCTCGCCGGGGATGTTCATGAATCTGGGAAGACCCGCACCCGATCCGATGAATACGGCTCTGAATCCTTCTTTTTCGAGAAGCTCATCAATGGTAACGCTGCGTCCTACGACAACGTTGGTCTCGATCTTAACGCCGAGTGCCTTAACGTTCTCTATCTCCTTTGCAACGACTCTCTCTTTGGGAAGTCTGAACTCGGGGATACCGTAGACAAGAACTCCGCCTGCCTGGTGAAGCGCTTCGAAAATGGTAACGTCATAACCGAGCTTTGCAAGGTCTCCGGCACAGGTAAGTCCGCTGGGGCCGGAACCGATAACGGCAACCTTCATTCCGTTAGGCTCTGCGGTCATCTTGGGCTTAAGGCCGTGCTCCATTGCATAGTCAGCAACGAATCTTTCGAGCTTACCGATTGAAACGGCTTCGCCCTTGATTCCCCTGATACACTTACCTTCGCACTGTGTCTCCTGGGGACATACTCTTCCGCAAACTGCGGGAAGTGCGGATGACTTTGAAATGATATTGTATGCTTCCTCGATATTGCCTTCCTTGATCTGCTGGATGAATCCGGGGATATCGATGGAAACGGGGCATCCCTTCATACACTGGGCATTCTTACAGTTAAGGCATCTGCTTGCCTCAGCCTGTGCCTCTTCAAGGCTGTATCCGTAGCATACCTCTTCGAAGTTTGTTGCTCTTACTTTGGCTTCCTGTTCCCTTACGGGTACTTTCTTCATTACATCGACTTCCATTTATATGATCTCCTTAAAGAATAGTTTCAAGTTTCGATTGTACCGGATCAGCAATTGCCGCATCCGCCGTGATGGGTTGCACCCTCCTGAAGTTCGAGGAGTTTTCTTCCCTCTTCGGTCTTGTACATTGCCTGACGTCTCATTGACTCATCGAAATCAACGAGCCATCCGTCAAACTCGGGACCGTCGATGCAGGCAAACTTGATCTCATCACCTACATGTACACGGCATGCTCCGCACATTCCGGTTCCGTCGACCATAATGGGGTTCATGGAAACGATAGTGGGGATATTAAGCTGCTTGGTAAGCTGTACCGCAAACTTCATCATGATAAGGGGACCGATCGCTATACATTTTGTATAAGACTTGCCCTCATCGATAAGTGCCTGGAGACATACGCAGACATTTCCGCTTCTTCCGTATGATCCGTCATCGGTAGTGATGTAAACATTCTCGGCAACGGATTTAAAATCATCTTCAAGGATCACAAGATCTTTGTTTCTCGCACCGATGATTACATCAGCGGGAACTCCCTGCTCCTTGAGCCACTTGAGCTGGGGATATACAGGTGCGGTTCCTACACCGCCGGCGATGAAGATGATCTTTTCTTTCTTGAGTTCATCCACACTCATCTCGCAGAGCTCCGAAGGACATCCGAGAGGTCCTACGATATCGGTGAAGGAATCACCTTCCTTAAGATCTGCCATAAGAGTGGTTGAAGCTCCGATAGTCTGGAAAACGAGAACGATGGTTCCCTTCTCCCTGTTGTAATCACAGATGGTAAGAGGGATTCTCTCACCGTCTTCGGAACATCTGACAATGACAAACTGTCCGGGAAGACATCTGTCGGCCGTTCTCTTAGCTTCGACTTCCATTCTGATGATGTTGTCCGTAAGATAGGATTTTGTTAAGATCTTGTACATTTTATTTCCCTTTCCACATTGTGATTTATTCATCAATACCCGGATCGGTATTGTCTGTGTTTTCATTGGCTGATACGTCGCCCTGTCCCGTGTCTGTTTCTTCTACGGTGTGAACATAGATCGCATCCTCGGGTATTTCCAGTACTACCGGCTGGCCTTCCTCGTTAAATATATAAGCCACACCGTCAATGCTGATCCCGCATACAACGAGGAGTCCCGTATCTGGATCGAGCACGCAGGGGGTTCCATCTACGAGGTAGATCCCGTTAAGAAGATCAACTATATCGTGCTCAACGGGTTTATTGTCAGCGGAAGGCTCGATAACCTCGTAGAGCTCTTCGCTTTCGATCACATAATTGACTTCGGATATAGGACTCCATACTCCGTGATCATTTACCGTGCATACCTTTATATGATATTCACCCTTAGTCAGAAGAAGCGGAACAATGTATTCGAATGATTCTTCATTTGGATCCGATTCATCGAGCGTGTAGTATATCCTTGCATTTCCGGGAACCGTTATCTTAAGGAGCTGGTCGGTTCCGTAATAACCGCTATCGAGATTGAACTCGGGGATCATCAGACAATAGTCGATGTACTTTTCCCTGATCTCGAGGTTATTGCAGGTCTGAAGAAGGTCTGCCATCGAGACGTAATCTTCACTATCGAAATAGATGGCAAGAAGTCCTTCGTAAGCGGCAGCGTTCTGTTCCGATGTTGCAAAAGGAAGTCCCGCTATCTGCAAAAGCAGGTTTTCGTACTTTACGGTATCACCCTGGTCCTTATACAAAAGGGCAAGATACAAAAGCACATCAACATCGCTGCTGTCTTCCGCAGTAACATCTTCAAGGATCGCAACGGCTCTTGCTATATCCCCGTGTTCCGCTGCCTCCCTGGCCTGCTCAAACAGATAATCCGTTCCGGAAGATCTGTTGAAAAACGCAAGTCCCGCGGTAACAAGTATCAGAGTAAGAACCGCTATCAGGGCAAACCTGATCCACCCCGTTCTATGCTTTTTTTCAGGAACAGGAGCATCCTCTTCCCTGTAAGGAATCTCATCATTCGCTCCTTCGGGAGATCTGCCGAAATCAGCTTCGTCGTCATCAAGATCGCTGAGCATACTTTTTACGGTATCTTCCGCTTTCTTTTCGGCAAATTCCTTGAAGTCCGGAACGATGTGTATATCCTGGCCGCACTTTTCACAGTACAGTGATCCTTCGGGAATCTCGGCTCCGCATTTTTGACATTTCATATGATCAGTGTATCGTTATGATCTTCAGTCTTCACATACGGATGAAAGACAGTTGTACATAAGCATTGCAATGGTCATGGGGCCTACACCGCCGGGAACCGGGGTGATCGCTGATGCAACGGGTTCAACGGATGCGTAATCAACATCTCCGCAGAGCTTTCCGTCATCGCATCTGTGTATTCCGACATCAATGACAACGGCTCCGTCCTTAACATAGGATGCATCGATGAACTTAGGCTTACCAATCGCAACGACGAGTATATCAGCTCTCTTAGTCACTTCCTTAAGGTCCCTGGTTCTTGAATGGCATACGGTAACGGTTCCGTTTTCCTTAAGAAGGAGCATGGACATAGGCTTTCCGACTATATTGCTTCTTCCGACAACAACGCATTCTTTTCCGCTGATCTCGATGCCGGATCTCTTAAGGAGCTGAATTACGCCTGCAGGTGTGCAGCTTACAAAACCCTTCTTTCCGATAGAAAGCTTTCCGACATTAACGGGATGGAATCCGTCAACGTCCTTATCGGGAGAGATCGCATCGAGCACCTTGTCCTCATCCATTCCCTTGGGGAGGGGAAGCTGAACAAGAATGCCGTTTACATCATCTCTGTTATTGAGCTCATCAATAAGCTCAAGAAGCTTATCTTCGGTTGTGTCTGCAGGAAGTTCATAAGAAAGAGATCTTATCCCGCAGTACTCACATGCTTTCTTTTTATTCTTGACATATACCTGCGATGCGGGATCTTCTCCGACAAGTATTACCGCAAGTGTTGCGGTGATGCCCTTTGCCTGAAGCTCTGCAGTCTTTGCTTTTATCTCATCCTTGACCGCAAGTGATATTGCTTTTCCGTCTATTATCTTAGCCATTTTGATTCCTCTTTATCAGAATAATCCCGTGATCTTACCTTCGTCGTTGACATCGATCCTGTAAGCTGCGGGTGATTTTGAAAGTCCCGGCATTGTCATGATGGAACCGGTGAGAACAACAACAAATCCGGCACCGGCACTTACATATACTTCCCTTACATGAACCTTGAATCCCTCAGGTCTTCCGAGAAGTGCGGGATCGTCGGAAAGCGAATACTGGGTCTTCGCCATACAAACGGGAAGATTTCCGAATCCCATCTCTTCTATCTTGGCGATCTGCTTGGCTGCCGATGAAGCGATATCCACACCGTCGGCCCCGTAGATCTTCTTAGCGACAGCTTCGATCTTCTCTGTGATGGAAAGTTCATCGGGATAGCAGAACCTGAAGTCTGACTTCTCCTCGGCAGCTTTGATGACAAGCTCGGCAAGTTCGGTTCCGCCCTCTCCGCCTTTTTCCCATACACGCGCAACTGACATGGTGCAGTTCTTCGATGCGCAGTACTCCTTGACGAATCCGATCTCGGAATCGGTATCGGATACGAATGCATTGAGTGCGACAACAACGGGAAGACCGTAGCTCTGTATGTTCTCGATATGCTTTCCGAGATTTTCGATTCCCTTCTTAAGAGCATCGAGATTTTCTGTTCCGAGCTGATCCTTGGGGACTCCGCCGTTATACTTAAGAGCTCTGACGGTTGCGACAAGAACGACGGCACTGGGAGTAAGACCAGCCTGTCTGCACTTGATGTCGAGGAATTTCTCGGCGCCGAGATCAGCTCCGAAGCCGGCTTCGGTTATGCAGTAATCCGCAAGCTTAAGTGCGGTTCTTGTTGCTATAACGGAATTGCATCCGTGTGCTATATTGGCAAAAGGTCCGCCGTGAACTATGGCGGGTGTATGTTCAAGTGTCTGGATGATATTGGGTCTGATCGCATCCTTGAGAAGAGCCGTCATGGCACCGACTGCCTGGATGTCCTCAGCGGTAACGGGATTACCGTCAAGATCATATGCAACGATGATTCGGCCGAGTCTGCGCTTAAGATCCTTAAGATCCTCGGCAAGACAAAGCACTGCCATGATCTCGCTTGCAACGGTGATAACGAAATGATCTTCCCTTACAAATCCGTCGCTCTTGCTTCCGAGACCTACGACGATATTACGGAGAGCCCTGTCGTTCATGTCCATGCATCTCTTCCAGACAACGCTTCTGGAATCGATCCTCTTAACATTACCCTGCTGGATATGATTATCGAGAAGTGCTGCAAGAAGATTGTTGGCACTTGTGATCGCATGGAAATCGCCTGTGAAATGAAGGTTAAGATCCTCCATGGGAACAACCTGTGCCATTCCGCCGCCTGCGGCTCCTCCCTTGATTCCAAAACAGGGGCCGAGCGAAGGCTCTCTTAAAGCGATGATCGCTTTTTTATCGAGCTTTGCAAAGGCTTCTCCGAGTCCGACGGTCACGGTTGTCTTTCCTTCACCGGCGGGGGTGGGATTTATAGCCGTGACAAGAATGAGTTTTCCGTCCTTTTCGGAGGAAAGCTTTTTGATACACTCATCCGTAAGCTTAGCCTTGTACTTTCCGTAAAGATCGAGGTCATCCTCCGAGATTCCTACCTTGGCAGCAACCTGCGCAATGGGAAGCATTGTACATTCCTGTGCGATTTCAATATCTGATTTCATTCCTTTTCCCACCTGTAAATAAATAATTTTATTCGTCTCCGCCGCTCTTGCGGGCTACGTACGCATCAAACATTTCTTCCGTCATGAGGATGTCCCTGGGCTTGGTTCCCTGTTCCTGTCCGACGACTCCGTTGTCCGCAAGCTCATCCATGATCCTGGCCGCACGGTTGAATCCGATCTTGAGCACTCTTTGAAGATAACCGATCGAAGCCTTGCCGCTGCGGATTATATACTTGCCCGCTTCGACAAAGAGTTCATCGCCGAATACGGAATTACCTGATGATGAAGAAGCGGATGAAGCCGATGATGAAACTCCGGGATCGACACCGTTTTCGATATCGATGATCCTCTTCTTCAGTTCGTCTATTCCGTCAACACCTTCAAGAGGATTTCTGAAAGCGGAATTTCTGTACTCATTTCTGAGCCTGGATGTTACGTCCGTAACTTCCTTGTCCGATACGAACGCGCCCTGAAGTCTTTCGGGCTTCATCTTACCCTTCGGGTAAAAGAGCATGTCACCCTTTCCGAGGAGCTTTTCCGCACCGACCGTATCGAGTATGGTTCTCGAATCGACACCGGATGATACCGCGAAAGCAACACGGCTGGGCATATTGGCTTTGATGAGACCGGTGATGACATCAACGGAAGGTCTCTGTGTTGCAACCACAAGATGCATTCCGCACGCTCTTGCCAGCTGCGCAAGACGTACTATCGATTCCTCGACTTCCTTGGCTGCAACCATCATAAGATCGGCCAGCTCATCGATTATGATGACTATACGGGGAAGCTTTCTGAGAGAGGGTGTGAGTGAATCACTCTCTTCGTATGTGTCTGCGGGAACGGGTTCTCTCCTTCCTGCGTTCACATCCTCAATATAAGTGTTATAGCCTTCGATATCCCTTACTTCCCTGTCGGCAAAGAGACGGTACCTTCTTTCCATCTCACTGACTGCCCACTTGAGCATCTCGGATGCAGCCTTGGGCTTGGTCACGACGTCAAAAGGAAGATGTGGAATTCCGTTATAAACTTTAAGTTCGACAACCTTGGGATCCACAAGCATCAGCTGTACATTCTCGGGTGAGGATTTGTACAGAAGGCTCAGGATCAGGGTATTGATGCAGACCGATTTACCTGAACCGGTCGTACCGGCGATCAGTACATGAGGGAAATCAGCGATGTTCGCAACCACCGTCTTGCCCTCGATATCCTTACCTACAGCAAAGGAAAGAGATGCCTTCGAATCCTTGAACTCCTTGCTCGAAAGAAGATCTCCGAGAAGCACGGGTTCCGCCGTAATATTGGGAACTTCGATACCAATGGCGCTCTTTCCGGGAATGGGAGCCTCGATCCTTATATCCGTTGCCGCAAGAGCCATCTTGATCTCATCGGAAAGTCCAACAACCTTTGAAAGCTTGGTTCCCTGATTAACGGTGAGTTCATACCTTGTTACGGTGGGACCCTTGCTGTAATTACCCATCTCGGCTTCAATTCCGAATGAAGCAAGTGTTTCGATCAGCTTGGTCTGAACATCCTTGACCTCGTTTGCGGAACCCTTACCGGTACCGCTTCCCTTCTTGAGTGCATCGAGACCGGGAGCCTTATAATTGAACTTGCCCAAAGGCTTCTTGGGAGCCGGCATTTCTTCACGGGTTATGGATGCTCTCCGTGCAGGCGCAGGTGCCGCGGGCTTTTCGGGAGCTTTTACCTCGGGACTTACCGCAGGCTCAGTCAAAGGCAGAGGCTGCGTATCGTATTTATCGAATTCGCCTGTAAGATTTATCCTGTGATCGGACTTTACGGGGACCCTTTCAAAACCGAGCTCATCCTCTTCGCCTGCATCATCATATTTTTCGTCATATGAATCCGAAGAAGGTCCGGGACGTCTTACGGGATCGTACCATGTGCCCGATGCATCGGAAGGTGCCGGTTCATCCGTATATTCGTCATCATACTCGGAGTATGAAAGCTCATGCATCTCACCGGTATGCTTTTCCCTGAACTGTTCACCGTGCACGGGAGCCTTGGTGGTCCTGAGAAGTTCCCTTGCATCCTGTGTTTCTTCTTTTTCTTTCTTTTCCGCTTCTTTCCTGATGCGGCCGTCTTCGCTGCGTTTCTTTACATTATTCTTCCAGTTTTCAAAGCTTCCGGAAACGGATTCGAAAACTTCTTTCTTGACGGAACGCTCCTTACGCATCTTCTCGGTCACGGTAAGCGCGGTAGAAGGAGCGGTCTCATCGGCCTCTCCGCCAACATAATCATCCGATTCTTTATCGGGAAGTGCAAGGGGCTCTTCGCTCTGCTCGAGACGGAGTCTTCTTTCTTCCCTTCTCTGTCTGGAATTCTGTATAAATTCACCGGATCTGTCACCTGCGTTAAGAATGATGTTCTTAAAAAGCTCCGCAAAGAAAGTCTTGTTTATCGCAAAAAGACAGATTATCAAAAGAAGAAGGCAGATGATCACGCATCCCGCCTTTCCGATATTCTTGATAAGGGCAAATGAAAGCGAGCCTGAGATCACACCACCGCCGTTTCTAGCTGCAGCAGACAGTCTGTATAGATCTCCCGCATTATATCTTTCAAGACTAGCGGCATTACCCGAAAGAAGATCCGAAAAGATGCCGAGTATGAGAAACAGACCGATAGAACCTGACATGCGAACGGGAAGAAGGTAATCCCTTTCACCCATGTAAAGTCCCCACACGATCATTCCGCCGATGAAAGCGGGAGTAATATAGCTTTCAAATCCGAACGCACCGAAAAAGACGGATGAGATCTTGTCTCCGACTCCTCCGCAAAGTCCGAAATTACACAGCGACAAAAACAGGGCGACGCCTATGGTAATGACCGTTATAAGGACATTACGTGAGCCGTCGTCATCATATCCGCTGTTTCCCCTTGAACCTCCTCCTGGTGCGGAAGAAGGTCTTCCGCCGCCGGACCTTTGTCCGCCCCCCTGAGGTCTGTGGTTATTTCTGTTGTTGCCGGTAGGTCTTGATGCCATCTGTTAATGTGATCCTTTATACATCATAATCATCATTATCGGAAATATTAATGTCGTAATGCAGTGACGATTCATCGACATTAATGTCATATTCCATATTCTTGTGCTCTGTCTTCCTTGCGGGATGAGGAATGGGATTGTCCAGAAGAACCGCGCCGTTGGGTGCGATCTCAGGTTTCTTTTCCTCTTTGACGGGAGCCTTGACTTCGGGAGCTTTCTTCTCCGCAGGCTTTTCGTCCTTCTTATCCGCACTGTCTGATGCAGGTGCGGATCCGGTCTTATCCTTTTCGAGATAGGACTGTGCCCATGCTCCGGGTCTTCTTCTGAACTCAGGTCTGAGCTGAGGTTTCTGGTAAGTATAAGTGCTGTATGTCTTGGGTCTTTCGGGTTTCTTTTCCTCTTCCGCTTTTTCTGCGGTTTCCGCGACAGCGGCTTTCTCGGATTCCTTCGCTTCGCTTACCGCTTCCGATACGGGAGTCTGCTTAGCCGAAGATATAGTTCCGGGCATGATTGCCGATCCCGGAATTATGCGCCTGTCCTCGGGTGAAACAACCTGTTTGGTATCTGCGATCACTTTCTGATCGTCCGCAGGTTTTGCCGCTTCGGCTACTTCAGAATCTCTTGCTGCCTTTGCCGCAAGTGCCGCTTCGGAAAGATGAACTCTGGGAACACCTGAAGCATTCGCTTGCTGGGCATTTGAAGGCTGAGGATTTTCTGGCTGGGCATTTGCGGGATGAGTATTAGCCGCCTGAGCCCTGACTATAGGCGCGGAGTCAAATGCGGGATACTCGAAAACATCTTCTTTCTTTTCCATTTCCTTACTCTCTTCGGTTATCTGAGCGGCGCCGTCTGCGGGAGCCTCAGTATTTTCATCGATTTTTGCGGCCTGAGCCGGAATGGCCGATGTATCCGTCATTCCGTCACCGATATCACCGAAATCTTCTGCGGAAAGATCTCCCGAACTCTTAACGCCGACGGGAACATAGCCTTTATCGGGAGCTGTGAATTCATTGTCATAAAGTTCGGAGCTTGCCTTGAATATGTCGCCCTGTATCTCTCCGGGGAAAAGCTCCCTGAATGCGCTTCCGGCAAAGAGCGCGGCAAACGCAAAGAAGATCTCTCTTCCGTCATTTTCAAGATATGTAAGCCCGAAATTATTTATGAGCGAAACAATGACGATCGAAAGCAGAAGCACGGTCTTGGAATCCTTCTCGGCAAGGAAGCAGACAAAGAGACCGACGGACACAATGACGGCTATGATCGTCACCTCGATATACGAGGTCAGATAGGTAAAGCCGAAGAAAAATCCCTTGGAAGGACCGTAAAGCGAAAGGATCGAATTCAGTACATCCGAAGGGTTTGAAGAACTGAGGAAGGAATCGACGAAAATAATGAGTACAAGGCCGAACACAACCGAGATCAGAGTGAACAGCATCTTCCTGACCCTGAGACCGATATCCGTATCCTCATCGGAAAGATCGTTAAACACTATTCCGACTATAAAGGGAATAAGCGCGATGCCGATGATATCCGCATAAATGACTATAGCGGTGAGTATGCCGGCAACGAGATAACAAATGAACTTCCCTCCGGTAGCCGGAACGCATGTGCTTATCGCAAAGAGCGCGAGCATCATCAGAAGGAAGACAAGATTTCTTGAGTTGAGTGTGAGTGCCTCATGTACCGAGAATCCGGTGATGGACCAAAAGCCTGTGAAGAACAGAGCGGGAACGATCCCGAGCATTTTGCGGAATGCGAAGAATCCGAGAGCAACCGCCGCTAGCTGGATCAGGCAGTTAAAGATCGCAGCTATGAAAATACGGTTCCCGAAAAGAAAAAATATTGCATGGAGACCGGCAATATACCAGTCATCGCATGCATGTACATAGTGAGCAAGCTCACCTCCCGTAACCTTGGCCTGTTCGAAATAGATTGTTCCTCCGAGGCCGTTCCAGGCATAGGATGCCACCCTAAAGATAACGGAAGCGATGATAAGGACCGCGAAAACAAGAAGGCCCAGAGTATCTCCTTTTTCGAAGATAGCCTTAACCTGATCGGAACCGGAAAAAAGGGAAAATACTTTCCAGAGTATAAGTCCGAGTACGGCAAACACACCGAATGCAATGAGCCCGGGCAGATAGGAATATCCGAACTGCTTAGCCGCATCCATTATCGCAAGTATGCAAAAAAGACTGGCGATCAGAACATATATCGCATTGGTGGCAATGCTTACTTTAGATTTCCGAAGATTCATCAGTTAAAACCTTTTCAATGTTATATCTGGGTCTGTGCTTAACTTCAATGTAAGTCTTGCCGACATACTTTCCTACAAGTCCGATCGCAAGAAGCTGCAATCCTCCGAGGAACCAGATCGATATGATCAGCGATGTCCAGCCGGGCTCGACATTACCGGTGAAGTACGAAACAAGTGCATATAAAAGTGCGATGAATGAAAGGAATACGATCACAAATCCGACGGTGAGTATAAGGTCAATGGGCCTTGTCGAGAATGATGAAATGCCGTCAAAAGCAAGTGCGAGCATCTTCTTGAGAGGATACTTGGAAACGCCTGCGGCTCTTTCCTTTCTGTCGTAATATACACAGTCGGTCTTATATCCGATAAGGGGAACGATACCTCTGAGGAAGAGATTGTACTCACGATAGTTGGAGAACTGTCTGAGTGCCCTGCAGCTCATGAGTCTGAAATCGGCATGATTGTAAATCGTATTGACTCCCATATGAGCCATAAGCTTATAGAATGACTGTGCAGTGAATCTCTTGAAGAAGGTATCGGTCTTTCTCTCCTTCCTTACACCGTAAACGATGTCACAGCCGTCATGATACTTGTCTACCATGTACTCGATAACGGATACATCATCCTGCAGATCAGCATCGATGGAAACACATATGTCGCAAAGATCGGCTGCAGTTATAAGACCTGCGGTAAGCGCATACTGATGGCCTACATTCCTGGCCAGCTTTACGCCGTATACCTGATAGGGATATTTCTCATGCTCAGCTTCGATGAGCTCCCAAGTCTTGTCTTTGCTTCCGTCGTTGACAAACATGATAAAGCTGTCGACGGATATCTTACGCTTATCAATGAGATCGTCGAGAACTCCCCTGAGGGCCTCGGAGCTCATCTCCAGTACTTCTTCTTCGTTATAGCAGGGTACTACGATAGCAAGACGTTCCATTTCAAATCCTCTTAGTTAATCACTCGTCCCAGTTATGGTAAACGTTCTGAACATCGTCGTCCTCATCAAGGATATCGAGGATCCTGTTGAGACATTTGATGTCGTCTTCATTGGTAAGTTCGACATAGTTCTGGGGGATCATGGTAACCTCTGCGCTGAGCATCGGGATACCCGCATCATTAAGCTTCTTGTTGACTTCATCGAAGCTGTCGGGATCTGTAAGGATCTCATAACTGTCTTCCTCTTCGTTGAAATCCTCTGCTCCTGCATCAAGAGCGGTCATCATGAGATCGTCTGCAGAAAGATCGGTCTCTTCCTTGTCAACGATGATCTGGCCCTTCTTGTCGAACATGAAAGATACGCATCCGGGAGTTCCGACATTTCCGCCTCCCTTTGTGAAAGCTGCCCTTACATTTGCAGCGGTACGGTTCTTGTTGTCGGTAAGCGTATCAACGATGATGGCGATACCGCTGGGTCCGTATCCCTCATATGTGATGTATTCGTAGTTAACGTTGCCGCCTTCTCCGGCTGCCTTCTTGATGCCGCGATCGATGGTATCGTTGGGCATATTATTGGCTTTAGCCTTTGCAATAACGGTGGCAAGCTTGAAATTATTGTTAGGGTCGGGGCCGCCTTCTTTGACCGCAACCGCTATCTCTCTTCCGATGATGGTGAAGATCTTTCCCTTTGCGGCATCATTTTTTTCCTTCTTGTGTTTGATGTTTGCAAATTTGGAATGTCCTGACATTTTTAAACCTCTCGTTTCAATATTTTCTTAAATTTATGCAAATCACTTTATTTTACCATTTTGACCCTGTTTAGTAAACTAAAAAACATCTAAACAAAGCCATGGCGAAAAGCCTGTTTTATGTGGAACTGAGGGCCAAAACGGGGTTTCCGTGAAGCGTGTAAACCCTGGGTATCCTGGTACCTATGAGACAGACAAGTTCATAGTTGAACCTGCCCGACTTTTCGCCCAGTTCCTCAGCCGAAATATGCTCATCCCCGTCATATCCGAGGAGAGTCACGGTCTCGCCCTCCTTTATGTCCCCGAAGCAGGATACATCGATCATGAACTGGTCCATGCAGATCCTTCCGAGAATGGGACATCTCTTGCCCCTTACGAGCACCTCTCCCTTTCCGGTAAGGGTTCTCGGATATCCGTCACCGTAGCCCAGGGGAACGGTCGCAACGGTCATCTCCCTGTCTGCCGTAAAGATTCCTCCGTAGCTGATGCTCTGTCCCGGATATACCTTCTTGACATACGTGATATGGCTGAAAAGGCTCATTGCGGGTTTCAGGGTTATCTTGCCCATATCGACCTCATCCGAGGGAGCCAGGCCGTACATCGTGATACCCGCTCTTACAGCATCCAGATAGGTCTCCGGAAGCTCCATAATGGCGGCGCTGTTTGAAATATGGGATATTGGAATGACGGCGCCCGCGTGCTTTGATATATCATCAAGAAAGCCCTTGAATCTGTTCAGCTGTTCGAGTGCCGAGCTTTTATCGGCTTCATCCGCTCTCGCAAGGTGTGTAAATATGCCTTCGACTATGATATTGGGGGCATCGAGGGCTTCTTTGACAAAGGAAAGACCGCTCTTATCCGGGCTGACGCCGATCCTGCCCATGCCCGTATCGACCGCGATATGGACGATGGCGTTTTTACCGACGGATGCGGCCGCAGCGGAAAGCTTTGCAAGAGTATCCTTCCTGAAAACGGTGATGCGGACATCCTCGGCAATAAGCTTTTCGTAGGAATACGGGAATGTATAGCTCAATATCAGGATGTCCTTCTTTATACCGTCTGCGCGAAGCTCAAATGCCTCTTCAGCCGTCGCCACGGCATATCCCTTAACGTATGAAACGCTCTCGAGCGCTTTTGCGACAGGGAGGCTTCCGTGTCCGTAGCCGTTGGTCTTGATGACGGCATACATCCTGGTGTCGTTTTTGAGCAGGGAATGCATGGAATCCATATTGGATATGATGGCATCTAGGTCCACATATGCCACACCCCTCTCAAATGTCTTTATGTAATCATTGATCTGGTCCTTGGTCTGAACCCACATAGCTTCCTTTCGCGGGACTTATATTTCAGTCCTTTTTCTCTTCCTGCGCTTTCTTTTCGGCAGCCACTTCCTCTGCGGTCCTGGGATGCTTTTCCTCGGGATTGTATCTCATGTCAAATAGATCGACCACATCCGCGCCGAATATATCGTGCATATATTTGTAGATCTCGTGATTCTTGGCTTCCTTTTCCTGCTTGCGGATAAGATTCTTCTTGAGTTCGATACGGATGTTTCTGATCCAGTCCTCAAGCGCTTCTATGTCATCCGTGTTCTCCTGCATCGTCTCATAGCAATGCTCCATCGTTATGCAGAGAAGTTCTTTATTGACACTGTCTATCATACGGGGAAGCTCTATCATCTCATCCTCGTATGAATCCAGCTTGTCATTGCATTCCTTTAACAGTCTCTTGTTCTCGGAGATCTTGGATTCCGCATCATCGGAACCGCCCTGCTGTTCATCCATGAGCGAAACGATCTCATCCATGAGACGGCGCTTTACCTTCTTGATATCACGGGTCTCCGTATTGATCTTGCCCTGTCTTTTGAGAAGTTCGTTCAGCTTCTTTTCGAGGCCGCGGATATTCTCATCACCCACTTTTCCGAGAAGGTGATACCACTTCTGATCAAGCGTAAGCGCGGGAACATCCTTACCCTTAAGCGAGAGTTCAAATTGTTCTTTTTTATCGTGTCCGGATGCTGCCATGGTTATTTATTGTTCTCCAGATAGCTGGAAATATTGTAAGAAAGCTTCATGAGACTGTCCGAAAGGTGTACGTTCTCAACCTGTACGTATTCGGGCACGTCGAGGTCAACATGCGCAAAATTCCATATAGCCTTGATGCCGTTTTCCACGAGCACCTTGGCAACAAGCACCGCACCCTCCTTGGGGATGGTGAGTACGGCGATATCTATGTCATTGGATCTGATGAATGAGGGAAGATCCTCCATTGGCATGACCTTGACATCCCTGACCTCGCTTCCGATGAGAGCGGGATCCTTGTCAAACATACCCTTCAGAATGAAACCTCTTTTCTCAAAGTTAAGATATCCTCCGAGTGCTTTTCCGAGGTTTCCGGCTCCGATTATGATGAAATTATACTGGTGCTCGAGACCGAGAATCTTGCTGATCTCGGAATAAAGATAATCGACATTATAGCCGTATCCCTGCTGGCCGAAACCGCCGAAATTATTGAGGTCCTGGCGGATCTGGGATGCGGTGACCTTCATAAGAACGGAAAGCTCCGAAGAGCTGATCCTCTCTACGTTTTTATCCTTCAGTTCACCCAGATAACGAAGATATCTGGGAAGCCTTCCGATAACCGCTTGAGAAATATCTTTGTCCAAAGCACACCTCCGATATAAGTGCATAAAAACCCTTATATGATTATAGATTTGTGTTAAATTCTTGTCAATTGTTGCGGGATCGCTCATTGTCTGACTTTTAAGCGGATTTTATGGTATACTTTTGGGCATGTTATTAAGTGTTAACAATATATCAAAAGAATTCGAAACAGGCCCTGTTTTAAGCGGGGTTTCCTTTAACATTGAAAGAAGGCAGAAAACGGTCCTTGTCGGTCCGAACGGATCCGGAAAGACCACTCTTCTTCGCATCATCACGGGTGAAACCGAGCCCGATACGGGCATGGTGACCTTCGAAAAGGATTCATCATACGGATATCTCGCCCAGGAAGGTACATTTACAGGCGGCGGGACCGTGTATGAGGAAATGCTCGCGTGCAGGGGAGATCTGCTCGAAATGGAGGCAAAGCTCTCCGCTCTCGAGGAAGAAATGAACTCTTCCGAGAACCTTGCGGTCACCATGGACAGGTACGAAAAGCTTCGTACACAGTTCGATCTGAAAGGCGGATATACATTCAGATCCGAGATAGCCGGTGTCTTAAAGGGACTCGGCTTTTCCGAGGAGGATTTCGAAAGAAAAGCATCAACTCTGTCGGGCGGCCAGAAGACCCGTGCGGCACTCGGATCCATTCTTGTCAAAAAGCCCGACCTGATCATACTCGACGAGCCCACAAACCATCTCGATATGAACTCCGTCATATGGCTTGAAGGTTATCTGAGCACTTATGACGGCGCCGTTCTCATCGTCTCCCATGACAGATATTTCCTCGATAAGATCGCAGATACCGTTCTCGAGCTGGAAAACACCCATGTATCTTCGTACAAGGGTAATTATTCAGAATATGCAGCCAAGAAAAAAATGCTCTTCGAAGCACAGATGAAAGCCTACCTGAACCAGCAGCAGGAAATAAAGCATCAGGAAGAGGTCATCGAAAAGCTGAAGAGCTTCAACAGGGAAAAATCCATCAAGCGTGCGGAAAGCCGTGAAAAGGCACTTGAAAAGATCGAAGTCCTGGACAGACCGGAGATCATAAGCAATGAGATCAATCTGAGATTTAAGCCGTCCAAAGTTCCCGGAAATGATGTACTGACCATTGAGGATCTTTCCAAGGGCTTTGACGGACGAATTCTTTTCAAAGATATGAATGTGGAGATAAAGCGCGGTGAACATGTCTGCATCATCGGCGACAACGGAACCGGCAAGACCACATTCCTGAAGATATTAAACGGACTTGAATCACCCGATACCGGTTCGTTTAAATGGGGTACAAATGTAGAGACCGCTTATTACGATCAGGAGCATCTGGTACTCGACCCGGAAAAGACGATATACGACGAGATCTCCGATGAGCATCCCGATATGACGATCACACAGATCAGGACAGTGCTCGCCGCATTCCTTTTTACGGACGATAACGTATACAAGGAGATAAAGCTCCTCAGCGGCGGAGAAAAGGGACGTGTAAGCCTCGCTAAGCTCATGCTCTCCGATGCGAATTTCCTGATCCTCGACGAGCCCACAAACCACCTCGATATTACAACCAAGGAAATTCTCGAGCAGGCACTCTCCGAGTTCGAAGGAACGATCATCTGCGTTTCGCATGACAGATATTTCGTAAACAGGATATCGACCAGGATCATCGAGCTCCACGAAGGATACTTCGACAATTACATCGGCAATTACGATTACTATCTCGAAAAGAGGGAGGACGTAAGAAAAGCAAGCGATGTTCACAGGACGCCTTCCGCAGGCAGCTCCTCTTCCGCTCCGGGTAACGGTGCAAGCAAAGCAGATGGAGCATTGGGCACAGGAAACGATAATGCCGCTGACTGGAAGGCCCAGAAAACCCGGCAGGCCGAAGCAAGGAAGAAAGCAAACGACCTTAAGAAGTGTGAAGACAGGATCGAACAGATCGAGAACAGGATCTCCGAAATAGATGAGAAAATGTCAGAACCTGATATCGCAACAAATTCAGGCAAACTGAACGAACTGTCGAAAGAAAGAACCGCACTTGAGACGGAGCTGGAAGAATTAATGGAAAAGTGGGAAGCACTGAGTTAACCGAACGGAAATTGATGGGGGGATTTTTCCGTATATTTTTATATGATCAAAAGGAGGAATCATATGGACCCATCAGTAAGAGCCAGGTACGACATCACCTATGTAAGATCTTTCCTGAGACCCGATGCAAATGAAAGAAAAGAATCTCCGCTTCCGACCATACTTGCCGTAATAGGATTTCTCGGTGTCATGTTCGGATGGACACTTATGTTCACACCCATTCCGGCGGTGATCTGGGTACCTATACTTATAGCCGTTGTCATCATCTGTTTTACTTACGTTCTTATTGACAGCAACAAAGAAAAGATCGACATCATTCTGGATTGTTCGTTTCTCATGGAATTTCTTATGCACGATAAAGATACAAGGCAGGAACATCCCGGATATGTATTTGTCGAAGGTTATACCATAATGAACAGCAATACCGCGTCCGTTATCGCCATGAACACATCAGACGGATTCAAAACAGCCAAAGCAAGGCAAAGAGAACAGGCAATGATCGAAGCTGCGGTAAAGAATCAGCGCAAGTCCAATGCAAAGGAATTCAGCAAACTGATACATGATGATGAATTTCAGAAGAAAGCTGCCGATGCGATCATAACCAATCAAAAATTTCCCGACGGAATGAATTATACATACTTCGAAAAATACCGCAGGCTTAAAAAGAAAGGAAGAGGCAGATATTATGCCATTCCCGGAAACCGCGGACTCGAGAAGAAAATACTTGTTCCCTCAGATTGCGGATTCGATCAGGAATAACATAAAACAGCGGGACGGTTACGGAGTTTCAAAAACGCCGGAACCGTCCCGCTTTATGTTATGGTTTGTATCTGATCAAAGAAGAGTCTCAAGTGTAGCCTTGATCGCTTTTATGAATCCTTCCGAATCAAGGATCCAGGGATCCTTGCAATCGGAGATAAGGGAAAGTGACTTGGTCATCTTGCCGTCCTCAATGGTCTTGATGCAGGCCTTCTCGAGCTTCTCGGCAAATGCTGTAAGCTCGGCGATTCCGTCAAGCTCTCCTCTCTTCTTAAGAGCACCGGTCCATGCGAAGATGGTCGCAATGGAGTTGGTGGAAGTCTTTTCACCCTTTAAGTACTTATAATAATGTCTCTGTACGGTTCCGTGAGCTGCCTCATACTCATAAACTCCCTTGGGAGAGACAAGAACCGAGGTCATCATGGAAAGATCGCCGTATGCGGTCGCAACCATGTCACTCATTACGTCTCCGTCATAGTTCTTGCAAGCCCAGATGAATCCGCCTTCGCTTCTTACAACTCTTGCTACGGCATCATCGATCAGAGTGTAGAAATACTCGATTCCCGCCTTCTCAAACTTCTCCTTGTACTCCTTCTCGTACATATCCGCGAAGATGTCCTTGAAGTTGTGATCGTATGTCTTGGAGATGGTATCCTTGGTCGAGAACCACAGATCCTGCTTGGTTGAAAGAGCATACTCAAAGCATGCCTTGGCAAAGCTCGTGATTGACTTATCGGTATTGTGGATTCCCTGAATGATTCCGGGGCCGTCGAACTCATGGATGGTCTTCCTTACCTCGGTGCCGTCGGCTGCGGTAAATACAAGCTCTGCTTTTCCCGCACCGGGAACCTTGATCTCGGTATTCTTGTAAACATCACCGTATGCATGACGTGCGAGGGTGATGGGCTTGGTCCAGTTGGAAACGTAGGGTCTGATTCCCTTTACAAGAATCGGAGCCCTGAATACGGTTCCGTCAAGGATCGCACGGATGGTTCCGTTGGGACTCTTCCACATCTCCTTAAGTTTGTACTCATCCATTCTCGCAGCATTGGGAGTGATGGTTGCACACTTGACGGCTACGCCGTACTTAAGGGTTGCATTTGCGGAATCAACGGTCACCTGATCGTCGGTCTCATTTCTGTGCTCCAGTCCGAGATCGTAATACTCTGTCTTAAGATCGATATAGGGAGTAAGAAGCTCATCCTTTATCATCTTCCAGAGGATCCTGGTCATTTCATCTCCGTCCATCTCGACAAGAGGTGTAGTCATCTGAATCTTTGACATAATAATAACTCCTTATAATTTCATCACGGGTCCTGCCGCTAAGTATGACAATTCTCGCTTTTCGGCGTCAGGCGCGAAACCTGTTCGACATTTGTTTTAATTCATGCCGCAGACCACTCACTTCGTTCGGGTCAGGCGTCCGTCTCTAACGCAGACGCCGAAGCTCGAATTATCATACATTCGCGTCACCCGTGGACTTTACTTATACAGAATGATCATTCGGGCTTAATGAGTCCGTTATCAAGCATATTCTTATAGGCGTTGATCATATGCTCATGTGCGAGCCTTTCGGCATCGTCATGGTTCTTGTTCTTAATGGCCTCGAGGATTGCCTCGTGCTCAAGATTGGACTGGGTTCCACGCTTTGCACTCGCAAGGGTTTTCTTCCTGATCCTGAGGACATACTGGTGATAATCCTTGAGCTGGTGCTCGAGGATCTTGGATCCCGATGCCTCATAAAGAAGCTCGTGGAAACGGTTATCGAGCTCAAATATCTGCTCATTATGTCCTTTTTCCGTATGGAACTTGGCGAGATAAACATTCTCTTCCATCTCTTCCATCTGTTCCTCGGTTATATGATCCACAGCCCATCTCGCCGCAAGGCCTTCAAGCCTGGATCTTAAGATGTAGATATCCCTTACATCCTTGTCACTGATACCGACAACATAAGCTCCCTTATTGGGGATTATCTTGATAAGCCCTTCGAGCTCGAGCTGCCTGAATGCCTCTCTTACGGGTGTACGGCTTACTCCGAGTTCCTCTCCGATGGCGATCTCCCTGAGTTCTACTCCTTCATCGTATTTACCGTTCAGGATATCTTCCCTGAGTCTCGAAAATACTCTTCCCCTCAAAGAATATTTATCGGAAGTGCCTTCTTTGACATCTTCTTCCATTACTAACCTCCTACGCATCTGCGTATAGACAAAAAATACACGGCCAAAGCCTGTATTATTGTATACAATTGCTTTGACCGTGTCAAATCATATTTTCTTTTGCCGGAAAAACAATCTTATCTGCCGGCCTTCAGAAGCTCGGCATCATCATTAAGACTGTTGACCAGTTCATTGATATTATTAACGATATCCTGGTTCTTCTTACTTACATCATATGTTTCGGTTGCATGCGCGGTAACCTCTTCGGATACGGCTGAAGTGGTCTGTATACTGTTGACGATCTCGTCGTTTGCACTCGAAAGTCTTCCCACAAGTGTATCAAGTTCAAGCGTATGCTGCTTGATGATATCGACGGTACCGGAGATCTTGGCAAAGCTCTCAGCCGTATCGGCGGCGCACTTGCTCTCTTCGTCGTCGATCTGAAGAAGCTTTTCAATTGTGGTGACCATGGTACCTACCTGGTTTACGACATCAGCGATGAGAGTATTTATGTTCTCGGTTGCCTGAGTGGTCTGTCCGGCAAGATTGGAGATCTCGCTTGCGACAACGGCAAATCCTCTTCCGGCCTCTCCGGCTCTTGCAGCCTCGATGGATGCGTTAAGGGCAAGGAGTCTGGTCTGCGATGCGACATCGGTGATGATGACGGTGATGGAATTCATCTCATCCGCTGTCTTCTTGAACTTCTCCAGTGCACCCGCAACATCCTTACCTGCGGAATCAACCTCTCCGGTTAGTTCGGTCATCCTGCGGATATTCTGCTGTCCTATGCCTACGGCGTCAGCGGCAAGTTCCACATTCTGGGTAATGACATCGGATGAATTCCTTACGGTCTCGATATGATCGGAGATCTGTGTGGTCTGCTCGAGCTGGGACTGCGCGGCTTCTGCCGATTCATTGGTACCCTGTCTTACTTCTTCCATTGAATCGATCGTCTGATCGATGGAGGATTTAAGCGTCGACATCTCACCGGCAAGTTCCTCTGCGGTTGCGGTAACCCTGTCGGATACGGTAAGGATATTCTCAAGAAGCTCTGTGGTCTTGGAATTGGCATCCTCAAGCGTCTTGGTTCTTATTATCTGGAAGTTATGATTGGTGTTGCTTACCATGAGCAGGTAAATGACTATCATAAGAACGACCAGACCCTGGATCTCGGCAACTGCCGTATCGGTGATCACTCCGTTCTTAAGCGATATCACGATCGAGATGATATTAACAACGACCGTACCCACTCCTATGATCGTGATATACTGCCTGTCATCAAAAAGAGTAAGTATGACGAGCATGGGAATAACATATGTGAAAACAAGGACATTGGTCGTCGTGAAAAGTACAAAACAGTACATAGCTGCATATCCGATGGCAACGATATGCTTGACAATATTAGAAGAATTATTTGCCTTGAACACGATCCATCCTGCTATCTGGGGGCCGAGAGCAAATACTATGACCATGAGCGTGTAGAAAATGGTCCTGGTACCCTTTATGACCTCAAGGATATAGGCCAGCGTGATCAGGATACAGAGAATTATTGCGGATTGTAAGAGCCTTTTGTTACCTACCGAAATTTCCTGAGTGTGAATGTTGTTTTGTTCCATAGATCTGTTTCCTTTCCCTCTAAGTTTACAGGTCGATATGACTTAAAACACTTTATCTCTCAGCTCGCATCGGGTTATTCAAAAAATCCTCATAAGAAATTCTGAGTCCTTCTTCAAGCTCAGTATGATACTTCCATCCCAAGGCTTCTGCCTTCGATACATCCAGAAGCTTTCTCGGAGTTCCGTTAGGTTTAGTTGTATCCCAGACTATCTTCCCCTCGTATCCGACAGTCTTTGCTACCAGCTCGGAAAGATCCCTGATCGTGATCTCTTTTCCGGTGCCGGCATTCACGGTTTCGTTACCGCTGTAATTGTTCATAAGGAAAACGCAGAGCTCGGCAAGATCATCCACGAACATAAACTCTCTTAAGGGAGAGCCGTCGCCCCAGCATACCACCTCGGGATCACCGTTGACCTTGGCTTCATGGAATTTCCTGATGAGTGCCGGAACAACATGTGAATGCGTGGGATGATAATTGTCATTGGGCCCGTAGAGATTCGTGGGCATAACGGAGATATAATCGGTACCGTACTGCCTGTTCAGAAATTCGCAGTACTTAAGTCCCGATATCTTGGCCAGTGCGTAGGCTTCGTTGGTCTTCTCAAGTTCCGATGTAAGAAGACAGCTCTCCTTCATGGGCTGCGGAGCCATTCTGGGATAGATGCAGGAAGAACCGAGGAATTCAAGTTTCTTGACACCGTTTTTGAATGCCGAATGGATCACATTCATCTCAAGCATCATATTGTCATACATGAAATCCGCAAGCGCTTCGGAATTGGCAATTATGCCACCCACCTTCGCTGCCGCAAGGAATACATACTCGGGCTTCTCACTTTCAAAAAAATCTTCAACAGCCCTCTGATCGCACAGATCAAGTTCGGAATGACTCATCAGGACAAAGTTTTCATATCCCTGCTTCTTCAGTTCCCTGAGGATCGCGCTTCCGACCATTCCCTTATGGCCTGCCACATATATCTTGCTGTTCTTTTCCATATCAGCTCCGCCCTGAGGACAAAAACTATAAAACTTGCCCGCCGGGTCAATAAAAGATAAAATATAAAAAGATATAAAGATTATACCATAAACATCGTATATAGGGCATAAAATGATAGAACCCGTATCGAGAGTACAAAATTATACGACTCAGAAGGTCGGAGCCGCTTCGGGCAAAAATGCCGGAGGAACGGGTGCCGCTCCTTTTTCCATGGATCAGGCCCTTGCCGAAGAGTCCGCGAAGGACGAAGGAGTATATTACGATCATTCTCCCAAGACGGAAAAGAAAGATATCAAACCGGCTCCCGAACCCGTAAATGAATCAGCCATTGAAAAGCCGAGTCCGGAAGCTCCGCTCGGTGCGATAGATACACGCAAACTTGCGGGAAACATAAAGGAATTCCTTAAAGGCTTATGGACAAATATCCTCAGGATCTTCGGTAATATCTGGGAAAGCAAACCGCTTAACGACGGAGCGCCTCAGCCGGATGAAGAAAACGCCGACAGCATTCGGCAGGCCGGGACCGAAGAAACAGATCCCCTTCATGAACAGGATTCCCTGAACTTCCATAAGGGCACGGTAAAGGATGAATTTTCATCCCTGCCGGAGGATGATTTCGATAAGAATATCGACTCCCTTTCGGAAGATCACATCAAGCCCTTCGAAGACAAGGCGATAAAGGATGCCCTTCTTTCG